>Ga0310786_10004026_pt1 | contig 20720 bp, 12 predicted proteins | sample AusTroGonzalo_MG_FD_203881 | JGI IMG/M metagenome (GOLD analysis project Ga0310786, IMG submission 203881) | Bovine rumen microbial communities from tropical cattle in Woodstock, Queensland, Australia - Gonzalo_03 (v2) (version 2) | ecosystem: Host-associated > Mammals > Digestive system >... | reverse complement strand
GAAAAAGCACAGGCGGAACTTGAAGCTGAAAATGCTACTGAAACTACAGAAGTAGAACGCAAGAAGACATCGTCGTCTCTCACAGCCGAAGATATCACAAACATTAAATATATCGGTGGCGAGTATGTCCCACATCTCCGCACATCTACTTACGAGTTTGAAGCAGATATAGATGGTGAGCGTCAGTGTATCAATTATGAGGTATCTTCTCATGACGGTGGTGAGGAGTCTTTCAGTATCCATACAGCAAAGGATGATATCTATGAACGTATGTCTGAGACGGAGTTAAGGAAACTCGAAGATATCCTTAGCGATGAAGTAAAGCTCGGCAGGTATCTGAATAAGATTGAAGCAGCCCGTACCGAAGAGGACATAATAAATATCCGCTATGAGTACATGGAAGATGAGAACTTCCCACATAATCTTTCGGACAGGTTCGCAGAAATCTTTATCAATAAGTATAACGAAATCCAAGAGGAGAGTAAGTCCGTTCCGTCACAAGACGTTCCAGAAGAAAACATTGTAACTCATGATAAAACGGAAGAAACGACTATAACACAGGATAACACAGAACATACCGTTACAGCACATCCTAAGATAGAAATAACCGGAACAGAGGATATTGACCGCCAGGTAGCTGAACAGGAAGTATTAGAGCAGGAACAGCAACGTAAGATCGAGCAGAAAAGGGTAGCCGATGCACATAACTTCCGTATCACAAACGAAGAACTGGGTTATGGCACACCTAAGGAAAAGTATCGTAATAATATTGAAGCCATAAAGACCTTGCAGCTCATAGAATCCGAAAACCGTATAGCCACACCGGAAGAACAGGAGATCCTATCAAAGTATGTAGGATGGGGCGGTCTGGCGGATGCTTTTGATGAGACAAAATCCAACTGGTCATCGGAATATAATGAGCTTAAAAACATACTTTCTCCCGAAGAGTATGCTTCTGCCCGTAGCAGTACACTTAATGCTCATTTCACTAGTCCTACAGTTATCGGTGCTATGTATGAAGCCTTAGACCATATGGGCTTCTCAAAAGGTAACATCTTAGAGCCTGCCATGGGTATCGGTAACTTTTTTGGTATGCTTCCGGAAAGCATGGAGAAAAGCCGATTGTACGGTGTGGAGCTTGATTCTGTCACAGGACGTATAGCGAAACAGTTGTACCCTAAGGCAAGTGTCCAGATCAAGGGCTTTGAGAAAACGGATTTTCCTAATGACTTCTTTGATGTAGCCATAGGTAATGTACCTTTCGGTGATTATAAGGTACCGGACAAGGCTTATGATAAAAACAATTTCATGATACATGATTATTTTATAGCCAAGTCCTTAGATAAGGTTCGTCCGGGCGGTGTGGTAGCCTTTATCACAAGCAAGGGCACTATGGACAAACAGAATCCGTCTGTCAGAAGATACCTTGCACAACGAGCGGAACTTCTCGGAGCAGTCCGCCTGCCTAATACAGCTTTTAAAGAGAATGCCGGTACAGAAGTAACTGCCGACATTCTTTTCTTTAAGAAACGTGATAGATTGATGGATATAGAGCCGGAATGGGTGAACCTCGGGACGAACGATGACGGTATCACCATGAACAGCTATTTCGTAGATCATCCGGAAATGATAGCGGGCAAGATGGAAATGGTGACCGGTCCTTTCGGTATGGAAAGTACCTGCCAGCCTGATCTTTCAAGGCCGTTAAAGGAACAGCTTTCAGAGATAGTGAGACATATCACAGGAACCTATGATGCACCGGAACTATCTTCAAATTTGGGAGAAAACGGTCTTGAATCCATAGACGGTTCCATAATGGCAGATGGTAATGCAAACACTGATATCATACCCGCAGATCCAAATGTTAAGAACTTCAGCTACTGCCTTGTGGATGATAAGGTATATTACCGTGAGAACAGTATCATGCACCCTGCCGGGGTATCGGAAAACATGGAAGCACGTATCAAGGGCATGATAGGCATCCGTGACTGTACACAGCAGCTGATAAACATGCAGATGGATGATTATTCCGATGAAGCCATAAGCTCCAAGCAGAAGGAACTGAACATCCTTTATGATGATTTCTCGAAGAAATACGGTATCATCAGTTCCCAGACGAACAAGAGGGCATTTAACCAGGATTCATCTTACTGTCTTTTATGTTCGCTTGAAAAACTTGATGATGAGGGCAACTTCCAGGGCAAAGCCGATATGTTCACGAAACGAACCATAAAGAAGGCTCAGCCTGTGACAAGCGTAGATACGGCCTCGGAAGCGCTTGCGGTATCATTATCGGAAAAAGCAGGGATAGACCTCGAATATATGTCAAAGCTTTCAGGCAAGCCACAGGACGAGATAACGGAGGAGCTTAAAGGCATAATCTTCAAGAATCCCGTTTCAGAAAAATGGGAGACAGCCGATGAATACCTGTCCGGTAATGTCCGTGAAAAGCTGGGGACAGCACGTACATTTGCAGAGAGCAATCCGGAATACGCCGTAAATGTACATTCGCTTGAAAGAGTACAGCCCAAGGAACTTGATGCTTCGGAAATAGAAGTGAGGATAGGAGCTACCTGGATAGAGCCGAATTACATAGAGGATTTCATGCGTGAGACCTTCCAGACACCTGATTATCTCTTAAACCGTGGAGTGGTCGGGGTACAGTATTCAAATGTCACGGGACAGTGGAACGTAAGCGGTAAGAATGCCGATTATGGAAATACACTTGTACATTCCACATTTGGTACCGGTAGGGCAAATGCCTATAAGATACTCGAAGATTCCCTGAACCTTAAAGATACGAGGGTGTATGACCTTATAACCGAGGATGGCAAGGAGAAAAGAGTATTAAACAAAAAAGAGACAATGCTTGCATCCCAGAAGCAGGAAGCCATCCGTGAAGCTTTTAAGGACTGGATATTCCGTGACCAGGAGCGTAGAAACGAGCTTGTAGCAAAATACAATGTTCTTTTTAACTCTACCCGTCCCCGTGAGTATGACGGATCTCATCTGACATTTCCGGGTATGACACCTGATATAGAATTAAAGCCGCATCAGAAAAATGCGGTAGCCCATGTACTTTATGGAAATAACACGCTTCTTGCACATTGCGTTGGTGCGGGTAAGACATTCGAAATGGCTGCATCAGCTATGGAAAGCAAGCGTTTAGGCTTATGCCAGAAGTCTTTATTTGTAGTACCAAACCATCTAACGGAACAGTGGGCAAGTGACTTCCTGCGTCTGTATCCCGGAGCAAATATCCTTGCAGCAACTAAAAAGGATTTTGAGCCTGCTAACAGGAAGAAGTTCTGCTCACGTATAGCAACAGGAGATTATGATGCGGTGATAATCGGGCACTCGCAATTCGAGAAAATCCCTTTATCCACCGAGCGTCAGATAGCCATAATAGAGCGCCAGATAGATGAGATAACCCTTGCCATACAGCAGGCAAAAGCTGACAGGGGCGAGCGTTATACCATAAAGGAAATGGAGAAAAGCAGGAAGAATCTTGTGGCAAAACTTGATAAACTGAATGACAATACACGTAAGGATAATGTCGTAACCTTCGAGCAGTTGGGCGTTGACAGGCTTTTTGTAGATGAAAGCCACAGCTACAAGAACCTCTTCCTATACACGAAAATGCGTAATGTTGCCGGCATAGCACAGACCGAGGCTCAGAAGTCCCAGGATATGTTTAATAAATGCCAGTATCTTGATGAACTCACAGGAGGAAAGGGAGTAACATTTGCTACGGGTACACCTATTTCCAATTCTATGACGGAGTTATATACAAATATGCGTTACCTACAGAACAATACTTTGAAGCGTCTGGGGTTAGGTCAGTTTGACAGCTGGGCGGCTACATTCGGAGAGACGCAGACAGCCATAGAGCTTGCACCCGAAGGAACCGGATACCGTGCAAAGACAAGGTTTGCAAAGTTCTTTAACCTGCCGGAGCTTATATCCTTGTTCAAGGAGTCAGCTGATATCCAGACACCTGATATGCTGAAGCTCCCGGTACCGGAAGCTGAATATGAGAATGTGGTATTAAAACCATCCGAAGCACAGAAAGAGATGGTGCAGTCCTTAGCAGAAAGGGCGGAGATGGTGCGTAACCGTATGGTCGATTCCTCAGTTGACAACATGCTCAAGATCACCAATGACGGAAGGAAACTTGCCCTTGACCAGAGGCTTATATCCGATATCCTTCCCGATGCTGAGAACAGCAAGTCAACAGCCTGTGTCGAGAATGCTTTTAAGATATGGCAGGATACTATGGAGCAGAAATCAGCCCAGATAATCTTCTGCGATTTATCTACACCTAAGGGGGACGGAACCTTCAATGTATATGAGGATATAAGGGATAAGCTTGTGGCAAAGGGAGTACCGAAGGAGCAGATAGCCTTTATACATGATGCAAATACGGAACTTAGAAAGTCGGAACTTTTTGCAAAAGTCCGTAGCGGTCAGGTGCGTTTTCTGCTCGGATCTACTGCAAAAATGGGAGCCGGAACAAACGTCCAGGACAGGCTGATAGCCCTGCATCACCTTGATGTACCCTGGCGTCCGGCTGACATCCAGCAGCAGGAGGGACGTATACTCCGTCAGGGAAATATGAATGATAAGGTAAAGATCTTCCGGTATGTTACGGAAAATACATTTGACAGTTATTCATGGCAGCTGATCGAGAACAAGCAGAAATTTATAGGGCAGATAATGACGAGCAAAAGCCCGGTACGGAGCTGTGAGGATATAGATGATGCTGCATTATCATATGCGGAAGTAAAGGCACTTGCAACAGGTAATCCATATATTAAAGAGAAGATGGACCTTGATATCCAGGTGTCTAAGCTTAAACTCCTGAAGGCAAACCATACCAGTCAGAAATACCGGCTGGAGGATCAGATAGCGGTACATTATCCGAAGCTTATAGAAACACTAAAGGAGAGAATAGAAGGCTTTAAAGCGGATATAGCATTATATAACGCCAATAAGCCTGCGGAACCTGAGAAAACTGATATGCCGGAACATAATGTCCAAACCACTACAACAGTAGAAAAAGAAGCAAAGAAAGATAATACAGAAAAGACCGATAATTTCCGTATGAAAGTAGCCGGAAAGCTCTATGATGATAAAAAGGAAGCCGGTACCGCTATTATCTCCATGTGCAAGGAACTTAAAGCCTTTAAGGAAGCTACGGATATAGGAGAATACTTAGGTTTCAAGATGTCTGCAAGCTTCGAGCCTTTTACATCAAAATTCAAGCTGACTCTTAAAGGTCAGATAAGCCATGAAGTAGAGATAGGCGGAGATGCGGGTGGCAATATAGTCCGTATCGGAAATGTGCTTGAAGGTATGGAAAAGCAGCTGCAGGAAGCGGAGCTGAGGCTGTCAAATGCCGAACACCAGCTTGAGACAGCAAAGGTGGAAGTCACAAAACCCTTTGAAAAAGAACAGGAGCTGAATAACAAACTGGCAAGACTTACGGAACTTAACGCACTTCTCAACATGGACGAAAAGGGAGATAACACCCTTGATGTTGATGAAGAAACAGTAGGTGACGGTAATCTTGCCATGGCCAGTGAGAAGAAAGCAGTATATATGGCATCGGAACCGGAAGTAGCTTACACGCCTGCACCTCAGAAACAACAGGCATCCCAGGAAAAAACTAATGAAACTAAGGACAGAAGAAATGCCGGTCCTTTTCATCAGAAACTACAGGATAAACTTCGTCAGGTACAGGAAAGCAAGGCAAACAAGGAAACACCGGTAAAAGCACACGATATCCAGAAGCGGAATACCGAGAAAGGAGCGATATGAACGATACAGAGAACACGGAAATCATAGAAAACACCGAAGAAACGGATGCAGTAGTTACCCTTAACAGCACATCGGAACTGGCAGCTTTCTTAAAGGAAAACGAAGGGAAGATAGTGAGCGTGAGGATAGAGTTTGTAGGAGGTGCGGATGGCAGATGAATATGAATTAAAGCAGGTAAAAGTGAGGCTTTGCTTAAAAGAAGCAGAGCCTCTGTACAGCGATCAGCCTATAACGGACTCTCAGAAGGCAGTAGAAGTTATGGCAAAAGCCATGGCAGAGCTCGACCGGGAGTACTGTGCTGTAATATGTTGCACAGATGCTCAGAAGCGAGTGATATCCTTTGAGACTATCTCAATCGGAGATTTATCACAAACGCAAATCCCAATCCAGAACCTTTTTAAGTCCGCGATACTTCAAAATGCGGGGAGTCTTATCGCACTTCACAATCATCCGTCAGGCTCCCTAACACCGAGCCAGGCGGATCTGTCGGTTACAAAGCGTATGGTAGAAGCCGGCAGGCTCATAGGGATCCCGGTCACTGACCATATCATAGTAGCTGGCGGAACTGGGCTGCATACCAGTATCCGCAGCACAAACCCGGAACTGTTCAGCTTCGTAGCAGAGCAATCACCAAGGTTTGTGGCAGAAGAAAAGCCTAAGAAACGGGTATCCGTGAAGAAACAGATAGCGGAGAAAAAGGCTGAGATAAAGGCTAAGGAAGCCAAGACAAGATCCAAAGAGCCTGTAAAATGATATCCAAGAGCATAACCTATGGCAGAAAAGCTGTGGGTTATGCTTTTTTAATGCAAATTATTAAAATTTTATAAACTTTTGCCTGAACAAAAGAAGTGTGCAGTCTATGGGACAGTAAAAGTTTTAGACTATAGCCAATAAAGGAACAGTCGGAGAGTATCACGATCATAGGAGGACTTATGGAAAGATTAGTATTCTGGTTAAGAAAAATATTGCACGGAAAGAGCTGGAAATGCCATTGTTTCTGCCCTACATGCCCCCATTTTAAGATGTGCAGGCACGAAAAGGACATGCAGTAAGCTCAATACACTCTAAAGTAACTTAAAATGTAGATATTACTGTATAAATATATAAAAAATCTCTTCTCTTTGTTGCCCTAAAATGGTATAGTAACAATATCAGTCCTAAAGGGGGGTATTGGGATATGCCTACAGGGAAAAATCAGAAGCTGAAACTGTCTTTAATGGCACGTATCATGATGGAGAAAACGGACAAGGAACACTCGCTGACCTTGCAGCAGATAGAAGCGGAGCTATTGCTGTATGGGGTAACAGCCAGCAGGAAAAGCCTCTATGATGATCTGGAGGCTTTAAAGACTCTGGGCCTTGACGTAGTCGGAAAGAAGGAAGGCAGCTCCTATGCCTATCACATAGAGAAAAAGGAGTTTGACATAGCGGAGTTGAAGCTCCTGGTGGATGCCATACAGTCTTCCAAGTTTATATCCGAAAATAAGTCCCGGGAACTGATAAAGAAGGTTGCAGGGCTTGCAAGCGAGCATGAGGCAAGGCAACTGAAGCGCCAGGTTATAGTCCAGGGTCGTATAAAGACCATGAACGAGAGCGTATACCAGATAGTGGACGAGATACACCGCGCCATAGGTGCTAACAATCAGATAAAGTTCGGCTATATGCAGTGGAGCCTGGAGAAGAAGCTGGTACCGCACAGGAAAGAGGACTATATCGTCAGCCCATGGGCACTCATCTGGGACAATGAGAACTATTACCTTGTAGCTTATGATGAAAAAGAAAAGTTCATCAAGCATTTCCGGGTAGATAAGATAAAAGAGATCAGGATCCTTGACAAAGCCAGGAATGGAAAACAAAGCTTTAAGGATTCGGACCTAGCGGAATATACAAAGCTTAACTTCTCAATGCACGGCGGCGAGAGAGTAAGGGTAAAGCTTGGCTTCAAGGATGAAATGGTCGGAGTCATCATAGACCGTTTTGGAAAGGACATCCTGATCCACCAGAGCAAGGAAAAGGGCTGGTCGGAGACCAATGTGGATGTAGCCATGAGCGAGCAGTTCTTCGGCTGGGTGTTTGGCCTGGGAGCAAAGGTAAAGATAATGGGACCGGAGAAGGCGGTAAAGGCTTTTAAGGAAGAGTTGAAAGATATAGAAAAGAATTATTGATAAAGGGGTAATTTTATGGCTGACAAAACTGTAATCGATGCGATGTGGGATGATTCACCAATAGATGTATCTACGGAAGTAAATTTTATTTGGTCAATTGCGAATAAGTTACGAGGACCATATCAGAGTGATAAATACAAGGATGTCATTATTCCAATGACAATTATCCGCCGTTTTGAGTGTGCTTTGGAACCGACAAAGAAAAAGGTTGTTGATCAGTATAAGGCGAATCCGAACTTTCCGGCAAAGGCTATGTATAAAGTGTCGGGCTTCCAGTTCTATAACACCAGTGAGTACGATTTGGCTGAGCTGGTGAATGATTCGGATCACCTTGCAGCCAATTTCAAGAGCTATATCCAGGGATTCTCTCCGAACGTGCAGGAAATCATCCTGTCTGCGGAGAAGGGTTTGGATTTCAACAAGCAGATCGACAAGATGGACAAGAACAATCGTCTGCTTTCCGTGGTGAAGGCGTTCTCAGAACTGGATCTGAATCCGAGAACCATTGATAACGTGAAGATGGGATATATTTTCGAGGAACTAATCAGGAAGTTTTCTGAAAATGCTGAAGCCGGTGATCACTACACCGGTCGTGACATTATCAAGCTGATGGTCAATATCCTGCTTGCCGAAGGCTGTGATGATATCTTTGATGACGGCAAGGTTATCACTATTCTGGATCAGGCTTGTGGTACCGGAGGTATGCTTTCTACGGGATATAATTTCATCAAGCGTTATAATCCGTCTGCGGATGTGCGTCTCTTCGGACAGGAGATCAATCCGGAGTCTTATGCTATGTGTCTTGCTGAAATGCTTATCAAGGGGCAGAATGCGGAGAATATCTGCTATCAGGATACGATGAAGGCTGACCGCTTCAAGGGAACGAAGATGAGATTCGTCCTTGAAAATCCTCCTTTCGGTACGGCTTGGGGCGGTAAAGACGCAGCAGAAGGCGTTGAGGATGCCGTTAATACTGAATATCAAAAGGGCTTTGACGGACGCTGGGGTGCGGGGCTTCCTGGATCTGGTGATATGCAGATGCTCTTCCTTCAGTCTGCGATTGATAAGATGGATGACAATTTTGGTCGCGCAGCTATTATTGAAAATAGTAGTCCACTTTTTACTGGTGGAACCGCTTCAGGTGAGAGCCAAATACGCCGTTGGTTTTTAGAAAAGGATTTAATTGAAGCTATTATTCAACTCCCAAATGATCTTTTCTATAATACGGGGATTTCAACATTTATATGGGTGCTTTCAAAAAACAAGCGCCAGGAACGAGTTGGAAAAGTTCAGCTGATAGATGCATCAAGTATATATCATAAACTTCGTAGAGGTTTGGGAGATAAAAAGAATGAAATCTCACCTGAGGATAGGGCAAAAATTACTCACATTTATTCAGAATTCAAAGAGAGTGATGTATGCAAGATCTATGATAATGAAGATTTCTTGTATCGGGAGTATGCTGTGATGCAGCCGCTTCAACGCAGTTATGCAATAGATGCCGAGAGCATAAGAAGGATGTTACAATCTGGAGCTCTTTCAACACTCTATGATGAGGGGAAAGTTGCTGAATATGAAAATAGTGAAGAACTGTCTGGCAAGGATCAAAAAAAATATGACAAGTATATTGAGAATAAGCCAGTATATGACATGATTCTTCAAACACTGGAGGCTAATATATCAGATAGTCGATATTATTCGCCAGAAGAGTTTATTCCAGTATTGACAGATGTGTTGGCCAATGTAACTGCGGACAGAAAACTGATAGAGAGAATTGCCGCTGGCCTTTCAATCATGGATAAAAAAGCAGTAATACAGAGAGATAAGAAGGGAAAAGTGATATTTGATAAAGATTCAAAGGATACTGAAAAAGTTCCTTATAAAGAGAATATCGATGATTATATGGCAAGGGAAGTTATTCCGTTTGTTCCAGATGCAGTCGCTTTTCTTGAAGAAAACCTTGGTGTGAAGAAGCCGGTGATAAAAACAGGTGCAGAGATAATATTCACACGTTATTTTTACAAATACAGCTTACCAGAGTCCAGCGATTTGTTAGAGAAAGAATTTGAAGACGGGGTAAAGGAATTATCACAACAGATTTCTGACCTGTTTAATTGATGGAGGGTTAAAGAACTATGGAAATGACAGTTAATCCTTTGGCTGAATGGCTTGGCGCAGTTCCGTCACATTGGGAATTTTATAAGGGGAAATTTATTTTCACACAACGAAACGAGAAAGGGAATGATATTGAGTTGCAGCTGTTATCACCGACACAGCATTTCGGTGTTATCCCTCAATACATGTTGGAAGAATTGACTACAGCTAATGTTGTAAAGGTTAAAGATGATACGGATTTATCAACATTTAAGACGATACATAAAGGTGATTTTTGTATCAGCCTGAGAAGTTTTCAAGGTGGTTTTGAGTATTCAGAATATGAAGGCGTGGTATCTCCTGCGTATCAGGTCTTTTATCCAATTAAAAAGATTTGCGATAGGTTTTATAAATACTTGTTTAAGGAAAAAGGGTTTATAAGTGAGATGAACTCCCATACTATGAGTCTTCGGGATGGGAAGAATATTGCGTTTGATGATTTCGGAAACACTTATATACCTTATCCTCCAATAGAAGAGCAGACAGCTATTGCAGACTATTTAGACGCAAGATGTATGAAAATCCAGTCTCTAACTACGGGTCTGCAAAAGCAACTATCGGTTTTGGAAAACTACCGCCAGTCGCTCATTTTTGAATGCGTAACAGGAAAAAAGGAGATTGAAAAATGAGTGTGACGTGTGAACAGCTTATAAATAGTTTTATGGATGGGATGAAGGATAGCGATGAGGCCGCCAGATCATCTACCGGTACATTAAAGATTCAGGGAGAACAGTTAATTCATTACTGGACCCCGATTGCCGAGCGCTTTGAAGATAAGATTATTGTGAACGTGACAAGGTATTCGTTAGCCACTGGCAAACTACAGAAACAGTTGAAAGAGTTAGTTCCTGAGAATAAATATGTTACAGTCCGAGGTGTTCAGGAAGGGTATAAAGGATCCTTAGCGGATTTCCTTTCAAAAGAAAAGAAGTGAGGTGCGACCTATGGAATTGGAAGAATTAGAAAAGAATGCAAAAGGACAAGCTAAGCGTGTTGCTGCTTATGCTGAGCGTATCATGCATGGTTCAATTCTTTCCGAAAAGGAATACCAGCACTTCATCATGGAGCGGCTGGAAAAGGACAATGGTTATATTATCCGTAAAGCAACCAGTTATGATCGCCTGTTTGCTGTTGATCGGGAAATGCTTTTCAAGTTCCTGAATGATACACAGCCGGAACAGATGGACGCACTCCGCAAGATTTATAAGAACGATCTGGAAGATACCATCGTTAGTTTCATCAATTCCGAGACCACTAAGGCACGCGGAAGTCTTTTGGATGTCTTAAAGCATGGCATTGAGATGTCTAATATGAAGCTGGAATTGATGTACACAAAACCGGCGACTACTTTCAATAAGGATCTGCTTGCAAAGTATGAAAAGAATATTTTCTCTGTCATGGAGGAAGTATGGGCAAGCGATGATGAGCGTATCGATCTTGTCATTTTCCTGAATGGCCTAGCGATTATGTCCTTTGAGCTTAAGTGCAATGCTGCGGGTCAATCATATCAGGATGCCATCTATCAGTTCCGTGTGGATCGTAATCCGAAGACAAGACTGTTCTGGTTTAAAGCTGGATGTCTTGTCAATTTCGCTATGGATTTGGAAGAGGTCTATATGACCACCAAACTTGCGAAAGATGCAACATTTTTCTTGCCTTTCAATATGGGTAATGGAGAAGGTGTAAATGCCGGTGCCGGTAATCCGACTTTTAAGGATAAGTACAGTGTATCTTATATGTGGGAGGATATCCTGAAGAAGGACACCGTGCTTGATCTGATCAGTAAGTTCATCTTTATCGAGACAAAGGAATCGGAGGATGAGCTGACAGGAAAAATCAAAAAGTCGGAGAATATTATCTTTCCGAGATACCATCAGTTGGATGTTATCCGAAAGGTGTTGGCGGATGTCAGCGAAAACCGTACAGCACAGAATTATCTGATTCAGCATAGTGCCGGATCTGGCAAGACAAATTCAATCGCATGGCTGGCACATAGACTGACTTCTCTTCATGATGCAGATAATAAGATCATTTTTGACAATGTTGTTATCGTTACCGACCGTGTGGTTGTTGACCGTCAGCTACAGAAGGCCATTATGGGAATGGAGCACAAGGCAGGTCTGATCCGAGTAATGGATGAGAAGTGTAATTCTGCGGATCTGGCCATAGCCCTGAAGGGAAATACAAAGATCATTGCGACTACGATACAGAAATTTCCATATATCGTGGATAGTGTTGCCGGATTAAAGAAAAAGAACTTTGCAGTGATCATTGATGAGGCACATTCCTCTACCGCCGGTAAAGATATGGCAGCTGTGACGCAATCACTTGGAGCGGGTGAACAGGAAGCCGGTGATGTTGAAGATATTATTACCGATGAGATCAGACGCAACGGTAAGCAGGCAAATGTATCCATGTTTGCATTTACTGCAACGCCGAAGCCTACGACAATCCAGCTTTTCGGACATATAAATACAAAGGGGCAGAGAGAGGCTTTCCATGTCTACTCCATGAAGCAGGCAATAGAGGAAGGTTTTATTCTGGATGTCCTTCAGAACTATACAACATATGATACTTTTTATCAGATCAATAAGGAGATTGAAGAAGATCCGCGTTGCAAGACAGTAGAAGCAAAAAGACAGATTGCACGTTTTATCGAGCTACATGAAACAAATATCGCTCAGCGTGTAGAGGTTATTGTGGAGCACTTCCGCACAACGGTGCTGCCGGAGCTTGGCGGTATGGCAAAAGCTATGGTTGTTACAGCTTCCAGACAGGGGGCGGTTAAGTATCGTCAGGCTTTTGAGGATTATACCAAGAAAAAGGGATATGACGATATCAAGGCATTGGTAGCTTTCTCTGGAAAGGTAACGTTGCCAGAGGATGAAACTGAATATACAGAAGCATCTATGAACGGATTTCCGGAGGATCGCCTCACAAAGGAGTTTGATAAGGATGACTATCAGGTGCTCCTGGTTGCTAACAAGTACCAGACCGGATTTGATCAGCCAAAGCTTTGTGCGATGTATGTATTAAAGAAGCTGAAGGGTGTATCAGCAGTGCAGACACTTTCCAGACTGAATAGAATCTGCCCGCCGTTCGAGAAGAAAACCTTTGTCCTAGACTTTGTGAATACATATGAAGAGATAAAAGATGCTTTTGCTCCGTATTTCACAACGACATTGTTATCCAATTCGGTAACACCTAATGCTATTTATGATCTTGAAGCGAAGATTGATGCATATACAGTGCTAGATCCGGATGATATCGACAAGGCAAATGAGCTGCTGTACAAGAGCAATATCACGCCAAAAGATAAGCAGAAGCTGACCTTCTATTTTAAGAAATCGAAGAATTTGATAGAGGCATATGAGCTTATCAAGCAGGCAGAAATAGTGTCTTTGATGAGGCACTTTATCCGCTTTTATGAATTTATGCTTCAGGTTTCCAGCTTTGAAGATGTTGAGCTTCATAAGAAATACAACTTTATGACATATCTGTTGGCCTATATCAACATTAAGCATCCGGGAGGCGGATTCAATCTGGATGGCAAGATCAAGGCCACGAATTTTGTGCAGAAAAAGGCTGAAGAGCATACAAAGCCGGATCTGGTTGCAAAGCCGGTACTGAAACTTCCTACAGCTGAGAGTTTTGGACTGACAGAGGCAAAGGAAGAGCGGCTGTCACAGATTATAGCTGAGATCAACAGCAGAACCGGAAAGGCATACGATAACGATGTGGCGGTTAAGGCTATGCTGCAGATCAAAGATATTCTGATGAAGTCGGATAAACTGAAGACAAGCGCGAAGAATAATACCGTAAAAGATTTTGAGTTTGCATATTTTGATGATATTGATGAGGCACTGATTGAAGGCCTGTCACAGAATCAGGATTTCTTCTCATTGCTCCTGTCGAACGATGAGATCAAAAAGCAGGTGCTTGGTATCTTTACTGAAGAGATATACAAGAGTCTGAGAAACGCATAGGAGGGATAAACCATGTTTGACAAGTTCCGTTTGAAGGATGTGCTGGTACAGTACAAAAAAGATTTTGTTACTACCCAGTGGGGAAATGAAAAGTATAAATGGGAGGCGGTGAAGTGCTTCCAGGATAACTGGGATGTAAATGCTGAGGATTTTGCTGATATGCTGAATCAGTCATTGGCAAAGACCTTTAATCTGCTGGCTTCCATGAATAATTTCCCCGCACGAATGATCACGGGATTCGCCAGAACAGCGCCGGAGGATGTCCGGTCAATGTTTATAGCTCTCTTCGATGAAACAAAAGATGTCTATGAACGTATTGAAGCGTTCAAGATGCAGTCTTCCATCATGTTGGAGAAATACGGTAACGGTGCCGGACAGCATTATCAATATGAAAATGCGATCAGTACATATCTCTGGCTCCGTTATCCGGACAAGTATTACATCTATAAATATGGTGAGATAAAAACCGTTGCTGATGAATTGGAAAGCGATTATCGCTTCAAGAAGGGTGCCTATGCTGATAACATCAGGAACTTTTATAAACTGTATGATGAGATTTGTGAAGAATTAAAACAGGACACGGAGCTGGTAAATCTGTTTAAGAGTCGGCTTACAGATTCATGTTATCCGGATCCGGAGTTAAGAACACTGACATTTGATGTGGGATTCTATATCAGCAGGTACTACTCTCAGAACGGAAATGGTACAGGACAGTCAGATTGGTTTCCGACAGATTATGATCCAGGATTCAATGAGGAAGACTGGATTGCGTTATTAAGTGATAAAGAGGTATTTACGACAGGAAGCCTCGAAATCATGAAACGTATGAAGGATTATGGTGGAGAGGCTACCTGCACTCAGCTTGCTGTAAAGTATGGCGAGACTAAGAATTTTTATAACAGCGGATCTTCATCATTGGCTAAGAGGATCGTGGAGAAGACCGGATGCCCAGTACTACAGGGAGATAATGAGAATTCAAAATGGTGGCCTGTTCTTTACTTGGGAAGAAACGCGAATAAAGATGAGGAGGGAAGCTACGTTTGGAAGCTGAGGGAGGAGCTGTCAAAAGCTCTTGATCAGATCGACCTCAGCGAAATCAGTCTTTTTGTCCAGGCGGAGCCGGGAGAAGAAGATCACGGTTATTGGTGGCTGAACGCCAATCCGAAGATCTGGAGCCTGTCGAATCTGGCGGTTGGAGAATCACAGTCCTATACACTTTATAATGATGCCGGAAACAAGAGGCGTATATTCCAGAACTTCCTTGATGCCAAGGCCGGTGACATGGTAATCGGCTATGAATCAAATCCGATAAAGCAGATCGTATCAATTTGCAGGGTCAGCACAGCACAGGACGGTGAGAAGATTTTCTTCGAGAAACTCGAAGGACTGAGCACTCCGATAGATTATCAGGTATTAAAGAGTTATCCGGAATTGGAGAAGATGGAGTTCTTCGTCAATCCAAATGGAAGCCTCTTTAAGCTGACCAGAGGAGAATATGATTTTATCATTGACCTAATCCGTGAAGATAATCCTCTGCGCAGCGAGGCTGCTATTGATTCATACTCCAAGGAAGAGTTCCTTGATGAAGTCTATATGAAGGAAACGAAGTATGAGGAATTAGTGGCTGTTCTCAGAAATAAAAAGAATATCATTCTGCAGGGAGCGCCGGGTGTCGGAAAGACATTTTCTGCCAACAGGCTGGCGTATGCAATGATGAAAGAAAAAGATGATGACAGGATCGAGTTCGTACAGTTCCATCAGAACTATTCATACGAAGATTTTGTAATGGGATATAAGCCGGTTGAGGACGGATTTGAGCTGAAATATGGTGTGTTCTACCGATTCTGTCAGAAAGCAGCAAACCATCCGGACAAAGATTATTTCTTCATCATTGACGAGATAAACCGTGGAAATCTGAGTAAGATTTTCGGTGAGCTTCTTATGCTGATAGAGAAGGACTATCGTGGAAAGAAGATCACGTTGGCATACAATGGGCTTTCATTCACGGTACCGGAGAATCTGTATATTATCGGAATGATGAATACTGCGGATCGGAGCCTTGCCATGATTGACTACGCATTACGCCGTCGATTCAGTTTCTTTGATATGGAACCGGGATTTGATTCTGACGGATTCATTCAGTATCAGAAGAATCTGAACAGTGATACGTTGAATGAGTTGATCCTGAAGGTGAAGGATCTGAATAATGAGATAAAGAAGGATAAATCTCTGGGCTCCGGATTCTGTATCGGACACAGTTATTTCTGTGGAAAAGATGTTTGTACGGATGAGTGGCTTCATGAGGTCGTAAATTATGACATCCTTCCAATGCTGAGAGAGTATTGGTTCGATGAGCCGGATAAAGTTACACGCTGGGATAATATCCTTCAGGGAGTATTTCAATGATAAAGGATAAGCCGATTCTTATTAAGAACATATATTATATGCTGTCTTATGCCTATACTCCGTTGACACAGGGTGGTTATGAGAATGTCGAGAAGGAAGAGTTTGAGAACATACATAACCTTTTTGCAGCCATACTTGCCAAGGGAATTGGCAGGCAGTTGAAGCAGGGGCTTTACCGGGAATATGTTGAAAAAACGGAAAGCCTTCATACTTTGCGTGGAAAAATCGAAATCAATGGAACAGTAAAAAACAAGCTTGCAAAACAGAAACTGATCTCCTGTGAGTTTGATGAACTATCAGAGAATAATCTGTTGAATCAGATCATAAAGACAACAGTAATACTGTTGCTTCGGCAAAAGAATGTAAGTGCAAGCCACAAGTCGGATCTGAAGAAGGAGATGTTATTTTTCTCAAATGTGGAAGATATTGATCCGACAACAATACAATGGTCGCGGGTTCGCTTCCAGAGGAACAACAATACTTATCGGATGCTGATAGGTATCTGCCAGCTGGTAATAGAAGGAATGCTACTTACGACCGATAAGGGAGACTATAGGCTGGCTACATTTATCAAGCCTGAGCTCATGAGCAAGCTATATGAGAAGTTTATCCTGGAATATTACAATCAGGAACACAAGGAACTGGATGCCAGCGCGTCCCAGATTCCTTGGGGATTGGACGATGGCATTGATACTATGCTGCCGGTGATGCAGACGGATATTACTCTGACACAGGGAGATAAAACACTGATTATTGATGCGAAGTATTATTCAAGTACTCTGCAGCAACATTTTGATCGGATGTCGATTTATTCTAACAATCTTTATCAGATTTTTACCTATGTAAAGAATAAAGAGGTGGAACTGAAGAATAAGCAACATGAGCCCGTCTCGGGGATGCTTTTATATGCAAAGACAGACGAGGAAACATATCCAGATAATGATTATAAGATGAGTGGTAATAATATAGGGGTTCACACACTGGATCTCAGTAAAGATTTTACGTATATAAGACAACAATTAGATGGAATAGTTGCGAGATGTTTTCGTATTCGAATCAATTGAATTCTTCAAAATTTGTAGAATGATAATTGTTATAAAATAGAAAGGTTGTTTATTATATGGAGATTAAGCTTACAAATGAACAAGAATTATTTATAACTAAAGCATTAGAGGGAAATAATATTCTTGTTGATGCCTGTGTAGGAAGTGGTAAAACAACCGCAATTCAGGCACTGTGTGTAAGATTTCCAAGTGATAAAAAGATTTTGTATCTCACTTATAATAAACTTTTAAAGATTGATGCGAAAGAAAAAATAAAGTGTAAAAATGCTATAGTAACAAACTATCATGGATATGCGTGGCTATGTCTGAAACGTGCAGGAATAAATGCAGGAGTTTCCGATCTGCTTCAAGTATTTTTGAAAGCAAAGCCTCCAGTTGGCAAATTTGATCTTATAGTACTTGACGAGTACCAGGATATCGATCAGGAAATATCTGAGATGCTTGATTATATAGTTTCACAAAACCCTGATGCACAATTAGTCGCTGTAGGGGATATGAAACAAAAAATATATGATAAAACGGCACTGGAAATACAGGAATATATTGAAAAGTTTTTGGGAAAACATATTGAACTTGAATTTACTACTTGTTTTCGACTCCCCCAAGAATATGCTGAAAAGATTGGAAGAATATGGAAGAAGAAAATAAATGGAGTAAATAATTCATGCAGAATTGAGGAAATGACGGAAAAAGAAGTTATTTCATTCCTTGCAGAACAAAACCCGAGTAAGGTGCTTTGTTTAGGGGCTAGAAATGGTACTTTATCTAAGGTACTAAATGTGTTAGAAAAGCAATACTCAGGAATATATAACAAAAATACTGTATATGCCAGTATTTCTGATCAGGACTCTACTGGTTCGGTTCAGCCTGATAGGGATGATGCAATATTCACAACATTCGACAGTAGCAAAGGTTTGGAAAGAGAGATATGTATTGTTTTTGATTTTACCGAAAGCTATTGGAGAGTGAGAATCCGGCAACCACATCAAAAATATGAGATTTTAAGAAATATTTTTTTAGTTGCGGCGAGTAGAGGAAAGAAAAAAATCATTTTTGTTCCGGGCGAAGAAGTAGTATTGTCAGAACGCTCTTTACTTATACCTGAAGATATGAATATGAAGTTAGAGGATCAACGGATTTCAGAAATGTTTGATTTTAAGTACCAAGAAGATGTTGAGGCTTGCTTTGCTTTATTAGAAAAGAAAAAGTTAGAACAGGATGACAAAAGCATAATTGATATACGTAGTTATGATGGATTGATTGATCTTTCACCCTGTATTGGTATTTATCAGGAAGCATTTTACTTTAAAAAGTATAATATTGATCGAGAATTTGAATTATTTCAACGAATTCATAAGGATAAGAAGATTATGAAATCAAAGTATGGCAGTCTTGAAAAGAAGATTCTGTACTTGACATCATTAGAAACTAATCAAAGAAGATATTCAACACAGGTATCTTTACCATTAGTTACCAAAGAGCAAAAGAAGAGTATATCAGAAAGGCTTGGAAGGTACCTTACGAGGGATGAGGATGAGCAGATTATATGTAGCTTGCCTTTTGCGGAGAAAAGAGGAGGAACGGAAGCTTTTGCGGCTCTTGGGTACGCTGACGCAATTAAGGATGGGGTAGTATATGAACTAAAGTTTGTTTCGGAGTTGACGCATGTTCATTTTCTTCAGTGTGCTTGTTATATGATAGCTCAAAAAATTAAAAAAGGAATTTTGTGGAATGTTAGAAATAATGAGATGTATGAAATTTCAATTCCCGATAAAAATAAATTTTTGGATGCTGTGGTATATGCGATTACGAAACGGCAGGTTAAAAAATATTACAAACCCAGAAAGGAATAACGGTTATGAGTTTGTTTGCAGTAATTGATACAGAAACAACCTGGAGTGGTCGTTTAATGACAGTTGGTGTTTTGATTGCAGAATCGGATACCTTTAAAGTTGTAGGTCATAAATATTATGTTGTTAAGGAAGCTCTTGTTGAAGGCGGAATGTATGATTGCGTGATTCATGTAAAAGGGCTTGTGGAAAAGAAGGTATCAGAAAAAAGTATAGGGCAAGAAATCTATGATTATCTTAATGAGAATAATGTAGCGTCGATTTATGCTTATAATGCAAATTTTGATAAAAACTGTCTGCCCTATCTTAGTATGTTTAGATGGCATGATATCATGAGGCTTGCGGCATATAAACAGTATAACTCTGCAATACCTGAAACAGCACCATGTTGTAAGACTGGCAGGCTAAAAAGCGGATATGGTGTAGAGAATATAATGAAAATGTTTGGAAAAATGGACTATTTTGAATCTCATAATGCTCTTATTGATGCACGTGATGAATTGGAGATTATGAAATTGTTAGGTCATGCGCTGGAAGTGTATCCGGAGATATGAAAAAGACGCGATACACTGGGAATGTGCACTATAAAGTTTTAGCAAATGAGTATAAAAAAGTTTTTACATATCGCGGAGGGAGATGAAACATATACTAAGTGTATGAATTATTAAAAATTTCAGGATTTATATTTCGGCAATTTGTTCTACCAAATCCATTTGAGACAATATGTCCAGATTACGCATTTGTGATTAATTTAATATTAGGGGCGATATTGATACCGGTGTCATATATTATTGTAGGATCGTTTTACGACAGATATAGGGATGGAGCAGCTTTCGGTAGTTTAATGTTTAATGTTGTTTATATCATCTTAACTTTCATAATATTGGGAGTTTTGACTTTGGCTAAGTTGATTGCTGATAACTGGATAGTTATTTTATGCTGTGCTTTTTCGGTTATTATAGTATTTATCGCCTTTGTTATTCTTTATAAAAAAAGAAAGTTTTCGAAAGAAAGAACAATCGAAGATAGTGCTATGAAAGATAAAGAAAATCAAGAAAGTGGCGCTTAATTGTATTGCACATAGAGGTTGCGATTTGAAAAGAGGGTTTACATGATATTCGATTATGAGGCTTGGAAAACCAGGCATGTTGAATGTGTTGAAAAGATAAGCCGGCTTTGTGATTTCGATGAAAGTAAAGATTTTGTAAAATGCAATTCAGCCTTATGTGTAATGAATTGTGCTATGCAGGACATTTATAGTTATTTTGAAAGAAGT
>Ga0310786_10004024_pt1 | contig 20729 bp, 14 predicted proteins | sample AusTroGonzalo_MG_FD_203881 | JGI IMG/M metagenome (GOLD analysis project Ga0310786, IMG submission 203881) | Bovine rumen microbial communities from tropical cattle in Woodstock, Queensland, Australia - Gonzalo_03 (v2) (version 2) | ecosystem: Host-associated > Mammals > Digestive system >... | reverse complement strand
GCGCTCGCGCTTTGCTTTCCATTGAAATTTTTCGTTCATGATTTACTCGTTGCTATAGTTAAAAGGCTGTGTATAAAAAGAAAGGCAAAAGCTAAATGCCTTTGCCTTAAAAATAAAACTCTTAAAAAAATGAATAGTCTTGTCAAAAACTGAAACCCAACCGACCTTTTTGTGGGCCGAAACTGCTTCCTTGAAAGCGAGTTCGAAGTCGACAAGTTCCATTCGTTTCATCGGGGGTAATTATAGTAAATTGACCGGTTCGCGACAATCCATTTAAAAAAAATTTTGATCAATTTTTGCAGTTTTTTCAGGGCTTTTCTGATTTGACAAAAAATGTAAAATCAAAAGGGGGCAACGCCCAAATCGGAGGCTCCAGACTTTACTTTTGCGAGGATTTCGAGGCCGGTCAGCTTCTGCATCATTCGAATGTTGTCGTCTTCCATTTCGAGGTTTTGGGTTTCGCCATAGCGGTTCACGATGATTCCGCGAATGTCGAGACCGTGGCTTTTGGCGTATTCGACCGTGAGGACGCAGGCGTTGATGGAGCCTAGCGCAGCTGTCGTGACTATAAGCAACGGAAGATTGACTGTTTTCATGATGTCTTCGAGGAAGATCCTTTTGCCGTTCGGGTCGGAGTTGCCCAAGCTGTCCACGTCGTCGCGGATGGGGCAGATGATGCCGCCGGAACCTTCGACAAAGACGAGCTTGTGTCGGGAACAGGCGGCGTTAAAGTCGACGGCAACCTTCGAGAGTTCGACGGGGTTCCCTTCTTTGCGGGCGGCAAGGTGTGGCGATACTGCTTCTTTGTAGACGTAACTGACGAGCTGTTCTTGCGTGTCGGTGAGCCCTGCAATGCGTTTGACATAGTCGGCATCGCCTGCGATCCATTGACCGTCGCGGAGTTCTGCACCGCTGAGGGCAGCCTTGTAATACCCGGCGTCAATGCCGGAATCGCGCCATTTCTTGATGAGGAGTGCCGTAATGAAAGTCTTGCCGACGTCCGTGCCGGTAGCCGTAACGAAGTAACCTTTAGACATAAAAGTAAACAGTGGTTAGTGATTAGTGGTTAGGAATATCGAAGGATCTAGTTTGTTGATTTTATAACCTGGGCAATCACGGTCGCGGCGCGTTTGAGTTCTTCTCTCGTGTGCGTGGCCATGAGGCTTGCGCGGAGTCGGGCTTGTCCTTTTGCTACCGTGGGGTAACGAATTGCGGGAATCAACAGGCCTCGTTGCTGGAGTTCTGCCGATGCGTTGAGTGCCGCGGCTTCGTCTCCGATGACAATCGGTACAATTGCAGAATCCGTTTGTGGCACGGTCAATCCTTCATAGCGTAGGCATTCGCAGAAAAATTTCACATTCTCTTGCAGTTGCTGGACGCGTTCCGGATGAGCGTCAATAAACTTCAGATTGTTGCAGGCGGCGGCCGCAACTGCGGGAGCCATGGCTGTCGTGAAGATGAAGCTTCGGGATTTGTTCCGTAAATAATCGATGAGTTGCTGCTTCCCGACGACAAAGCCTCCTTCGCAGGCTACAGCTTTGCTCAAGGTGCCTACGGTGACGTCGGCGTGTTCGCATCCATAATGTTCGGCAAGCCCACGTCCTGTGTGCCCGATGACACCTGTGGCATGGGCTTCGTCTATCATCAACAGACAACCGTGTGTGTGCGCAATGCGTAAAAGTTCCGGCAAATTAGCCAGGTCTCCGTCCATGCTGAACACGGCATCTGTCACGATCAATCCGCGAAAATCGGAGACGCTCTTTTGGGCTTCGGCAATCACGCGCTCCAAATCATTCAAGTTGTTGTGCTTGTAGACTAGGCATTTGGCTTTTGAAAGACGGATCCCGTCAATGATGCTTGCGTGGTTCAGCTCGTCGCTAAAAATGAAATCGTTCTTTCCGCACAGGGCTGAAATCGTTCCGACGTTTGCCATGTAGCCCGTGTTGAACGTGATGGCGGCCTCTTCGCCCTTGAATTTTGCAATCTCTGCTTCCAGTTCCTGGTGTGGAGACTTGTTGCCTGTCGTCAGGCGTGCGCCGCCGCTTCCTGTACCCCAATCGAGGACGGCTTTGGCCATCGCTTGTTTCAGTTCTTCGACGTTCGCCAAGTCGAGGTAAGAATTGGAGGCTAGCAGAATCTGTTCGCAAGGAGCCTCGTTTATCGTTGTGCGTAATGTAACTCGTGATGCTTCTGGCGATTCGATCAGGCGCAAGATGCGGTAGGTATGGCTATCGCGCATCTGCTGCAGGGGCTCAACTGTAAATTTGTCTAGAATACTGTTGTGCATAGATTCAATCCTCGGAGGCGCATTGCGCCTACCTCAAACCTTATACTTCGACCAGCACCTTCTTCTTCTGCAAATATTCGATGCATTCTTCGGCCGAAGCCTTGCGTGAATCGAACAAGAAAATGCGGCCTCCGTTTTCGTCGCCCATTTCCTTCATCTTCATAATGCGTACGTAACCGAGTTCCTTGCTTGCCACGTAGCCGGTGATGTAGTTCGGGTCGTCCGAAATGCAGAATTCAGCAACCATTCCGGGAGCGTTTGCCACTTTTGTCGCTAGCACGATGGCTTCGTTGAAATGATTCTTGCAACTGTCAACGACGCTGGAATGCAAGGCGTCCATATAGGTCGCACGCACTCCGCGGGCGTGATCCGGTTCGAGTCGGGTGTCGGTGGCGACGTCGTAAAGCATGGCTCCGCGCATCGGGAACGTTTCTCGCAGGAGTTCCTGCAACTTTTCGCGGAGTCCGCATCCTGAACCCATCAGCGGTGTAATCAGTTCAAAGGCCTTGTCGAGCCCTTGCTGCCAAGTATCCACGTCAATTCGTGTGACTGGCAATGCCTTTAAAATCTGGATGTCGCTTTCGTTGATTTTTTCGATTTTGACGTTGATGAAATCAGGATCGCCCTTGGAATGTGTGAGGGCGCGGCGCACCATTGCCGCGCAGACGGCTTCGACGTTATCGTGACAGACAATGCGTTCTGCTCCGGAAATATGCTGTTCGTGCTTCTGTTCGCCTTCGCCAACTTGCTGCGAAGCGCGCATCTTTAAACTGTAGTAGTCCATGTTTGCCTTACTCGTGAAATTCGTCTTCGCCTTCGGTAATCGGGGCGGGTTCGCATTCGCCAATGCGCTTGATGGCTTCGCAAATGCGGTCAATTTCTGCGTCTGTCGTAATGAGCGGCGGCATCGTGTAGACGTAATTGCAGAACGGCCTGAGCCATACGCCTGTTTCGCGGATGACCTTCTGGATGTCTTCGGCAGTGGGCTTTGCCTTGAGTTCCAAAACACCGATAGCGCCCAGTACACGGACATCGGCTGCATTTTCGAGCGAACGAAGTGGATCAAGGTTATTGCGGAGGCGTTTTTCGATGCGGGCGACGCTTGTTGCGTAATCGCGTTTTTCGAAAAGCGAAAGCGAGGCGATGCCGGCTGCACAGGCGAGCGGGTTCGCCATGTAAGTCGGGCCGTGCATAAATGCCGAAATCTTGCTGTTCGTGATGGTCTCGGCGACTTTTTCGGAAGCGACGCAGGCGGCCATCGTGATGGAGCCGCCGGTAAGAGCCTTACCGATGCACATAATATCGGGCGTGATGTAGTCGCCTTCGCTACATTTTTTTATGTCGTTGGCGGTATGCATCATTGCGAATTTCGGACCCGTGCGGAAAAATCCAGAAGCGATTTCGTCAAGAATCAGGAGGATCCCTTTTTCGTCGCAGAGCTTGCGGAGACGCTTGAGGTAACCCGCGTTGTAAAGCCACATCCCGTTTCCTCCCTGAAATACGGGCTCGCAAATGACGGCTGCAATTTCTTTTTCGTGTTCTTCGACGACGCGTTCCATCGATTCGAAATCGCTGTCGTCCCACGCACTGTCAAAGCGGCAGTTCGGACGTTCGGCAAAGTAATGCTGTGGCATAATGCCGCGGAACAGCACATGCATTCCGTCAGGATCGGAGAGAGCCATTGCGCCTGCCGTGTCGCCGTGGTAGCCGCCCTTCAAGGCGACCAGTTTACAGCGCTCCGGGCGACCCAGCGCATGCTGGTACTGCACCGCCATCTTGGCGGCGCATTCCACGGCGATGCTTCCCGAATCCGCATAAAAAATCTTGTTGAGTCCCTTCGGCAAAAAATTCACCAACTTTTCACCCAGTTCTATTGCGGGCTCGTGCGTAAAACCGCCGAACATCACATGGCACATCTTTTCGCTCTGCTTCTGAATCGCTTCGACGATTTCGGGAGCGTTATGGCCGTGCGCCATGCACCACCAGCTAGATACGGCGTCAATAAGCTTTAATCCGTCGGCGGTCTCGATCGTTGTTCCGTGAGCAGACTTCGCCAAAAAACGAGAAGGCCCCTTATGTAGCGCTGCATAAGGGTGCCAAAGATATTCGTTATCAAAATTTAAAGACGTATTCATTTGTGGCGCAATATAGGAATTGCGCTACTTGGTCCTCTCGTCGGCGGCCTTCAAAAGTCCGAGGAACAGCGGTGCCGGGTGGATCAACGAGGACTTCAATTCCGGGTGGAACTGGCAGGCCATAAAGTAGGGGTGGTCCGTGAGTTCCATAATCTGCATGATGTCTTCGTTGGCGGCTTTGCCGGAGAAGATGAGCTTTTGCGGGTTTGCGCCTGTCGGGTCGCCCTGTTCAATCTTTTCGACATACTTGGGGTTCACTTCGTAGCGGTGGCGGAAACGTTCGCGAATGACTCTGGAGCCGTAAACATCGTTGGCACGGCTGCCTTCCTTGATCAAGACGTCGTGACCGCCAAGGCGCATGGTTGCACCCAGATCCTGGATGTTTTCCTGGCCGGGGAGGAATGCGATGACCGGATCTTCGACGTGGTAACTGTCGCTTTCCATTTCGATAGTGCCGGCACCCTTGATTCCGCAGACGTGGCGTGCGAATTCCACAACAGAAAGCTGCATACCGTAGCAAATGCCGAGGAACGGAATGTTGTTTTCACGTACGTAACGGATGACCTGAATCTTGCCTTCGATGCCGCGGCTGCCGAAACCACCCGGAACGATGACGGCGTCAATTCCCTTGAGAGCCGTTTCTACAGACAAACTGCCGTTCTCGATTTTTTCAGTATCGACCCAGCGAATGTTCGTGTGCAAATCCAGATGGGCGGATGTATGCGTGATGGCTTCGACCACGGAAGCGTAAGAGTCTTCGAGGGCGAGGTACTTGCCGCAAATGGCGACTGTCAAAGTCTTGCGCGGGTTGACCGAGTTGCGCTTGAGGGCTTCGACGAGCTTGCTCCACTGTTCCAGTTTCGGCGGGGCATAAATGCCGAGCGTCTTCGAAAGAATTTCGGGAATGCCTTCGGCGTCGTAAACGAGCGGGCATTCGTAAACGTGCTTGACGTCAATACCAGAGATGATGTGGTCTGCGGGCAAGTTGCAGAACAGACCGATTTTTTCCTTGAGGTGCGGCTTGATGTATTCTTCGCAGCGTCCGATGATGATTTCCGGATAGATGCCGAGCTTGTTCAAGTCGTGTACGGACATCTGCGTGGGCTTGGACTTTTGTTCGTTCACGCCAGAGGGAATCGGGATGTAGGTGAGGTGTACGAACATCGCATTCTGCTTGCCGACTTCGTGGCTCAACTGACGGGCCGCTTCGATGTAGAACTGATTTTCGAGGTCACCCACGGTACCGCCAATTTCGATCAGCAATACGTCGGCTTTTTCCTGGTTCGCAATTCTGTAGAACTGTTCCTTGATGAGGTCGGTCACGTGCGGGATGAACTGCACTGTATGTCCGAGGTAGTCTCCATGACGTTCTTTTTCGAGAATCATCTTGAAAATGCGCCCCATCGTGAGGCTCCAATCTTTCTTGGCGGTCACGTTCAAAAAACGTTCATAGTGGCCAAAGTCCATGTCGCATTCGCCACCATCATCCAAAACAAAAACTTCGCCGTGTTCCGTCGGGTTCATTGTGCCCGGGTCGGTGTTGAGGTAACCATCGCACTTTACGGGAACTACCTTCAATTTAGCAGAAAGCAGCGCCCCGATGGACGCTGCTGCTACCCCTTTGCCGAGTCCGGAGATGACGCCTCCGGTGACGATAATAAACTTAGTCTTGCCGTTATACTGATGCTTCAATGCCATAATAATTTTCCTAATTTACACAATTTGTAATTTTCTAGCACCCGTATGCAATAACCGTGCCAACAGATCAAAATGGCTTTTTTGGTGGAATTTTTAAGGGGTATAGGGTATTTTATTTTACAGAAAATGTAATTCCTGATATTTGTTTTACGTTTTATGTAAAAAGATAAAAAGCCCCGCAGAAACTGCGGGACTTCTTATTTAGTACATGGAGTCTTCGGTTTATTTATTTTGGGGAGCCACTCGTTAATACACGAAGTTGCATTGGGCCTACCACCTTCGACGGTAGGCCATGCTATTTGTTAATAAACAAATAGCATTTCGCGGTACTTCGGAAGCGGCCAGAGTTCGTCCGGAACGATCTTTTCGAGAGCGTCCACGACCAAGCGGAGGTCGATCATACCGTTGAGAATGTCTTCGTGCTTCCCTGCGAGTGCCTTTTCCATCACTTCGATAGCGGCAAGGAGCTTCTTGACACCTTCGCCAAGCGGCTTTGCATAGGTGTCGAGAGCCGGGAAGCCCTGGTTGAGAGCCATTTCGTTTGCCTTGAGAGCGTTGGAGTATGCAGCCACAGCCTGCGGAAGGATGATGTCCTTGGCCATGTCGCGGGCGATTTCGCCTTCGATGTGAATCTTCTTGTGGTAGTCTTCCATGTTCACTTCGTAGCGGGAATCGAGTTCGCGCTTGTTGAAGACGCCGTACTTTTCGAAGAGTTCGACGTTTTCCTTCTTGGTGAGAGCCTGGAGGGCTTCCATTGTGGTGCGGATGTTCGGAAGGCCGCGCTTTGCAGCTTCTTCGACCCATTCGTCGGTATAGCCGTTGCCGTTGAAGATGACGCGCTTGTGTTCCTTGACGATCTTCTGCAAGAGCTTCTGGAGTTCTTCGTGGAACTTGTCTGCAGGAACGCTAGCAAGCTTGTCGGCGATGATGTCGAAGGCTTCGGCAACGATGGTGTTGAGGATGACGTTCGGTTCAGAGCAGCTCTGGCTGGAACCCGGTGCGCGGAATTCGAACTTGTTGCCGGTGAATGCGAACGGAGAAGTACGGTTGCGGTCGGTAGCGTCACGCGGAAGCGGCGGAAGCGTATCGGAACCGAGCTTGAGTGCGCCAGCCTGCTTGCTGGACTTCGGATCGCCCTTTTCGAGCTGGTCGATAACGTCGGCAAGCTGGTCGCCGAGGTACATAGAGATGATTGCCGGAGGAGCTTCGTTTGCGCCAAGGCGGTGGTCGTTACCGGCACTTGCAACAGCCATACGGAGCAAGTCAGCGTGAGTATCGACAGCGTAGATAACAGCGCAGAGCGTGGTGAGGAAGATGGCGTTCTGGTGTGGATCCTTGCCCGGGTTCAAGAGGTTGGTCTTGCCGTAGTTCACGGACCAGTTGTTGTGCTTGCCAGAACCATTAATGCCTGCAAACGGCTTTTCGTGGAGGAGGCAGACGAGTCCGTGGCGGTCAGCGACCTGGCGGAGGACTTCCATAATCTGCATGTTGTGGTCGCAAGCGAGGTTCACTTCTTCGAACATCGGAGCAAGTTCGAACTGAGCCGGAGCGACTTCGTTGTGGCGGGTCTTGGCCGGAATGCCGAGCTTCCAGAGTTCCTTTTCCACATCGTTCATGAAGTTCAAGATGCGAGCCGGAATGCTACCGAAGTAGTGGTCTTCCATCTGCTGGTGCTTAGCCGGTGCTGCACCGAACAAAGTGCGGCCAGCCTGGTAAAGGTCCGGACGCTGGAGGTAGAAGCGCTTGTCGACGAGGAAGTATTCCTGTTCGGCACCGAGGGTGACGTTCACCTTCTGCGGAGCGACGCCGAAGAGACCCATGAGGTGGTCGGCGGATTTCTGCAAAGCCTGGATGGAGCGGAGAAGCGGAGTCTTCTTGTCGAGTGCTTCGCCAGTGTAGCTACAGAAAGCGGTCGGGATGCAAAGCGTTGCACCGTTGCCATGACGCTTGATGAATGCCGGGGAAGTCGGATCCCAAGCCGTGTAACCACGAGCTTCGAAAGTAGAACGAAGACCGCCGCTCGGGAAAGAAGATGCGTCCGGTTCGCCAACGATCAAGTTCTTGCCGCTGAAGGCGAGAATGGCCTTGCCGTTTTCCGGTTCAAGGAAGGAGTCGTGCTTTTCGGCGGTAGAGCCGGTGAGCGGCTGAAACCAGTGAGTGAAGTGAGTTGCGCCACGGTCAATGGCCCACTTTTTCATAGCGTGAGCGACTTCGCCTGCGATGCTCGGATCGAGCGGTGCGCCGTCATCAATCGTAGCAAACAACTTCTTGCAAATTTCTTTCGGGAGGTAAGCGCGCATTGCTTCGGCGTTAAAAACGTCTTCGCCGTAAAAATCAATGTTTGCGGGTGCTGCGGGGAGGTTTGCGCCTGCGGCTTCCGCGGCGATTTCCTTGATTGCTTTCATTCTGTATTCGTTGCTCATTTGGCAAACTCCTATTTGTTTTTGTTTTCGCGCCTCAGTAAGCGAAAAGCGTGCCAAAATTGGAATTTGCTTGTAAAATGGCGAAATTCGACGAAAAACGCAAAATTTGAGAGATGGCAGAGACTGACTGTTTATGGTGTAAAGATTACAGATTTTGGAAAAATAGAACCTGGTTTACAGAATGTGTAAATGAAATGTCTAAAAGGATTACGATTTTCTCGATCGGAGCGTTGGATTGTCTCCGGAAAAATGCTTGATTCTTGGCGATTGTGTTGTTTTCGTGTGCTTTGGGGCAAGTCTTATTTTTTATGGCCAGGTTCCGTTCTTTCAAAAAACGTAAAACGCACTTTTATGCATTTTATTAAACTTTCCTAAAAAAGTTTTATATATTACAAAAAGATTACGTCGAAGGTCGACGTAGAAAAAGAGAGGTTTCTATGACACAACCCATCAATGGTAAATTCGAAATGCCGGCTCTTCCGTATGGTGCTGCGGATCTGGCTCCCGTACTTAGCCAAGAAACATTCTTGTTCCATTATGGCAAGCATTTGCAAACTTATGTGAATAACTTGAATGCGGCCCTTCCGGGGAGTGCGTTCGAGGGCAAGTCTCTCGAAGACATCGTCAAGTCTGCCGATGGGGGAGTCTTCAATAACGCAGGGCAGATTTTGAACCACTCCATGTATTTTTTGCAGTTTGCGCCGCCCAAGACCGGGAACATCCCGACGGGTAAAATTGCGAATGCGATCGCCAGCGATTTCGGCTCGTACGAAAAGTTCCAGGAAGAATTCCAGACGAAGGGCGCTGGGCTTTTTGGCTCCGGCTGGGTTTGGCTTTCGGCAGATGCTTCGGGCAAGCTCGTGATCACGCAAGAAGGCAATGCGCAGAACCCGATTACCAAGGGACTCACGCCGCTCTTGACGTTTGACGTGTGGGAACACGCTTACTATATAGATTACCGTAACCGCCGTCCGGATTACTTGAAGTCCCTGTGGAACATTGTAAACTGGGACGTCGTGAACGAACGTCTAGGATGACATTTAAACTATAAACTAAAATGGCCGGGATATCCCGGCTTTTTTGCGTTTTGTCGGAATTTGCTTGAAATGGATTCTGCTTGATTTATATATTCTCCCTGTGATTCGTTTGAATGTAATTCTTTTGACTGTTGCGTTGGGGCTGTGCGGATGCGCGGTTCACCCGCCTTCTGCGGCTGCGTTTATGGAACAGGGCGACGGCGACGTGCAAATAAATGCGACGGTTTCGGGTGTTTTCGGAACGACCGGGAAAAATAAGCTTGTGCCTTATGGTAGTGTGAAACGAGCCTCCCTTCGTGATGAAGACGAAGATTACAATAATTTTGAATGGAAATTTCAATCCGCCTTTGATGTCCAAAAACAGTTGAAGAACTTCAAATTCGGTGTTGGTTTGGATTGGCTAAGCCCTTACGCTCAAATGGGGTTCATTTCGGATTATTTTGGCGTTATGGGGTGGAGCAATTTTCATTTATGGCGATTTGAAAAAGTTGAATATGCCGCAGGTTGGGGTGGCGGTATTACAATTATTGAACAACTGCCTTTTTACTCCCGTAAACTACGAGTCGGTCTCACGCAACACCTCTCCAGAAACGGTCGCGAGGCCTATAAAAATAAAATTGGAGAACTTTCGGCGTCGCCCGCGCCCGTCTTTTATGATGAAGTCGGTGGTGGCGTTTATGTCGCAGGTATTGCCGGAAAGCGTCTTGGAATGGGCCTTGAACTCCGTTACGGCAGGGACTTGACCTATAAAATAATGAAGGGTGAATCAGAGGAGCCTATCGACCGATTCACCCTTACTGTAAATGCGCAGTGGTGGTAACTGTAATTAAATATTAGGGGCTTTGTCTTTCAGCTTTTGCATAAGCGGGATGAGCCCGCCGCCAATCGAGTTGCCGATCGTGATGGCTAAAAGCGCCTTGAACATCGTCAAAGAAAAGTCGCTGGCGAGTGAAAAGTAGAACATGTCGGCGATGCAGTGTTCGAATCCGCTCAAGATGAAGACCATAACGGGGAGGAACACGGTGAAGACTTTTCCGACCTGGTTTTCGATGGTCTTGTAACCGTCGGCCGCGATGAACATGAGCATACCGCAAAAGATGCCGAGTACCAAAAGGCTCAATGGGCTGTCGCCGTCCTTGATGGCGCAAAGGGCGTTTGCCTTGGCTTGAAGGGCGGAACCGTAGCGGGTCGCGGCCATCATTTTTGCGAACAGGAATGTTCCTGCGAAATTGCCGAGCCAGACGATGGCGAGGAATCCCCAGTAATTAGGCTTCTTGTTGACGAAGTAGCCGACCTTGCCTGTAAAAAGGTTGAATCCGAAATTCAAAATCGTAAAAAGTCCGAGTCCGAATAGGAACGATCCGAGAATCTTGTTGTCGCAGGAGAGGAATGCTGTGCCACCGAGGCCGATGCATAAGCCGGAGTAGACGGATTTGACAAAATTAATCATGGCGCCAAATTTAATTAAAGGTGAGGGTCGCGTCAAAGCATTTATGCTTTGGCATGACCGAGCCGTATTAAATGCATCCGTGAGGATGCAAATTTAATAATGTGTGCGTTTTTCATTGGGAAAACTGTTTTGCAAAAATAATGCCATTGCGACTTTTTGTACAGTGCCGCTCGTCGTAACGGTTTTTGGCGGGTCTGTTTGGAGTGTAGGACCATTTATGGATTACGTGGAGTGTAAAAATTCAAAATTCTTTTTCAAAAATTGTAATGCTGAAAATTAGAATTTTCAGTAAAATTTTTCGAGTTTTACATTTTTAACCGTATTTACGCTAATTGACGGGCGTATTACAGATTGTGTGACGCGTTGGCACAGTTTTTGCATAGTGGGTCGCAAAAAATTGTTAGAAAAAGGATTTTTCATGCAAGCACAAGCTCTTTACGATCCAGCCAACGAACATGACGCCTGCGGTGTCGGCCTTGTTGCCAACATCAATAATGTGGCGTCTCACGAGATTGTTACTCAGGGTATTACTGTCTTGAAGCGTCTCCTCCATCGTGGTGCTACTGGTGGCGACCCGGAAACGGGTGACGGTGCCGGTCTTTTGCTCTCGATGCCGGATAAGTTCTTCCGCAAGATTTATAATGACCTTCCGGCACGTTACGGCGTGGCCATGATCTTCGTCGAAAATACGGTTGCTGCCGATTCTCTTGACGCCCAGATCAAGGAAATCGCTGCTGCCGAAGGTGCTTCGGTTCTTAAGATTCGTGAAGTTCCCGTCGATCCCTCTTCTATTGGTCGCACGGCTCGCGAAACGCTCCCGCACATCCGCCAGTTCTTCTTTGACGGCTCCAAGTTCGAATCGAAGGATGCATTTGAGATCAAGCTGTTCGTTCTCCGTCGTCAGCTCGAAAAGAATGTAAAGAACCTTTATATCTGCTCTTGCAGCTCCAAGACTGTTGTTTATAAGGGCCTTTTGCTCGCAACTCAGATTGAAGGCTTCTACAAGGATTTGAACGATAACGACTTTGCAAGTGCTATCGCCCTTGTTCACCAGCGTTATTCGACCAACACGTTCCCGACTTGGCCCTTGGCCCATCCGTTCCGCTACCTCGCTCACAACGGCGAAATCAACACTCTCCGCGGTAACTTGAACAGCCTCAAGGCTCGCGAACCGTACCTCAAGAGCGATCGCATCGGTGACGAACTCCAGAAGTGCTTGCCGCTGATTGCCGCAGGCCAGAGCGACTCCGCCAGCCTCGACAACATGTTTGAGCTTTTGGTCGCTGCCGGTAGAACGCTTCCGCACGCAATGCTTATGATGATGCCGCAGGCCTGGGGTGCAAAGCACTACCTCGGTCGCGACGTGCGTGGCTTCTTTGAATATGAATCTATGTTGATGGAACCGTGGGATGGTCCGGCTGCAGTCGCATTCTCTGATGGTGTGAATGCAGGTGCAATCCTCGACCGTAACGGCCTCCGTCCGGCACGTTACACTTTATGTAAAGATGGTCTCTTTGTCATGGCTTCCGAAACGGGTGTGCTTGACATCGATGACGACCAGGTCGAAGAAAAGGGCCGCCTCAAACCGGGTGAAATCATTTACCTCGACATCGAAAATCACCGCATTTTGAAGAACGCCGAAATGAAGGCTCTCGTGGCCCGCAGCAAGCCCTACCGTCGCTGGGTTGCCGAAAACAAGATGAGCGTACGTGGTTTGTTCAGCGAAATCAGCCCGTCTGACGTCCCGTCCGACTTGCTCATCCAGCAGAAGCGTTTTGGCTATTCTGCCGAAGACTTGAGCGTGATTTTGCAGCCGATGGCAAAGACGGGCGCAGAACCGCTCGGCTCCATGGGTAACGACGCCGCTCTCGCCGTGCTTTCGGATAAGCCGCAGCCGTTGTTCAACTACTTCAAGCAGTTGTTCGCCCAGGTGACGAACCCGCCGATTGACCCGATCCGTGAAGAACTCGTGATGAGCCTTACGACTTACATCGGTAACCACGGCAACATCCTTGAAGAAACTCCGGAACAGGCTCACCTCATCAAGATCCCGCGCCCGGTTGTGACCGAAGACGAAATCCGCCGTTTCGAAAACATCGGTGACAAGAGCTTTAAGGCTAAAGTCCTCAAGATGCAGTTCCCGATTGGCGGTAACGGCGAAGTTCTTGAAGAAGCTTTGCAGAAACTCGCTGGCGACGCCGTCCGCGCCGTGCAGGATGGCTTCAACATCATCGTTCTCTCTGATAAGAATGTGGACTGGGGCTATGTGCCGATGCCGTCGCTCCTTGCAACCGCTTGCGTGAACCGCACCTTGGTCGAAGCTGGCGTCCGCCCTGAAATTGGTTTGATTGTGCAGTCTGGTGAAGTCCGCGAAGTCATGCACTTTGCACTTCTCCTTGGTTACGGCGCAACAGTGATCAACCCGTACCTCGCTCTCGAAAGTATTTCGAATCTTTGCCATACGGGCGAGCTCGACGTGGATCCGGTCACTGCCGCCGCTAACTACATCAAGGCTGTCGACAAGGGCCTCCTCAAGATCATGTCCAAGATGGGTATCTCTACGCTCCGTAGCTACCGCAGCGCTCAGATCTTTGAAGCCGTCGGCCTCAACCGCGAATTCATCGACAAGTACCTCCCGGGTACGGCTAGCCGCATCGAAGGTATCGGTCTCAAGGAAATCGCCAAGGAAGTCGACGACCGCAACCACATCGCTCTTGCGGACGCCAGCAGCGTCCTCAAGGAAGGTGGTCAGTATCGCTACCGCAAGGAAGGCGAACATCACTTGTGGACTCCGCAGTCTCTCGGTGCATTCCGTCAGGCTGTCCAGATGGGCGATTACTCCAAGTTCAAGGTTTATTCGAAGCTGATTGATGACCAGTCCGAACGTCTCGCAACGCTCCGTGGTCTCTTCAAGTTCAAGGATACGACTCCGATCGACATTTCCGAAGTCGAATCCCGCGAAAGCATTGTCAAGCACTTTGTCGCAGGCGCTATGAGCCTTGGCTCCTTGAGCCCGGAAGCTCACGAATGCATCGCTATCGCTATGAACAGCGTGGGCGCCATGAGTAACTGCGGTGAAGGTGGTGAAGACCCGGATCGCAATACTCCGGGGCCGAACGGTGAAATCCGTAGCTCTGCCATCCGTCAGATTGCTTCAGGGCGTTTCGGTGTGACGATTGACTATCTCCGTCACGCTAAGGATTTGCAGATCAAGATGGCTCAGGGTGCAAAGCCGGGTGAAGGTGGCCAGCTCCCTGCTCGCAAGGTGAACGAATTTGTGGCTCGCGTGCGTCACTCCATTCCGAATGTGTCGCTCATTTCTCCGCCGCCGCATCATGACATTTACTCCATCGAAGACTTGGCTCAGCTCATTTACGACTTGCACAACTCCAACCCGAAGGCTCGTGTTTCTGTGAAGCTCGTGTCCGAAGTCGGTGTCGGTACGATTGCTGCCGGTGTTGCCAAGGCTCACGCAAATGTCGTTCTCATCTCTGGTCACGATGGTGGTACGGGCGCATCTCCGCTTACTTCCATCAAGCATGCTGGCTTGCCGTGGGAACTCGGTATTGCCGAAGCCGAACAGACGCTTGTGCTCAACAACCTCCGTGGTCGCGTAAAGCTCCAGGTCGATGGTCAGCTCAAGACCGGTCGTGACGTCGTGATTGGCGCACTCCTCGGTGCCGAAGAATTTGGCTTTGCCACGAACCTGCTTGCTTCTCTCGGTTGCATTATGGACCGTCGCTGCCATACGAACCAGTGCCCGATGGGTCTTGCCACTCAGGATCCGGAACTCCGTAAGCACTTCAAGGGCAAGCCGGAATACGTCAAGAACTTCCTCTTCTTCATCGCTGACGAAGTCCGTGAAATGCTCGCTAGCCTCGGTCTCAAGAGTCTCCGCGAAGCCTGCGGCCGTAGCGACTTGCTCGACGTGAACCACGCCATCGAATTCTACAAGGCCAAGAACCTCGACTTCAGCAAGGTCTTCCAGACTGTCGAAGGCGGCAAGGCCTCTGACGAAAACTATGTTCCGGAAGAACTCGTCAACTTCGACCGCCGCGAAATTCTCCCGTTCGTCCAGGATTCCTTCAAGGACGGCAAGTCGGTGGAACTCAGCGCGATGATCCACAATACGGACCGTACGGTGGGTACCGAAACTTCTGGTTACGTGGATGACTTCTACGGTGCAAAGGGCCTCCCCGAAGATACCATCAAGATTCACTTGCAGGGTGTTGCCGGCCAGAGCTTCGGTGCATTCCTCGCTCCGGGTATCACGCTTGACCTCGAGGGTGAAGTCAACGACTTTATGGCCAAGGGACTCAGCGGTGGTAAGATCATTGTTCGTCCGCCGCACAACGCAACGTTCAAGGCCGAAGACAACGTCATTGCCGGTAATGTTATCGGTTACGGTGGTACGAGCGGTAAGGTGTTCATCAACGGTCTCGCTGGCGAACGCTTCGGTATCCGTAACTCCGGTATGCTCCTCGTCTCTGAAGGCGTCGGTGACCATGGTTGCGAATACATGACGGGTGGCCGCGTGGTCGTGCTCGGTCGCGTGGGCGTGAACTTTGCTGCTGGTATGACGGGTGGTCTTGCTTACGTCTATGACGAAACGGGTCACTTCGACTTGAGCTGCAACGTGGATTCCGTGGACCTCGAAAGCGTGCTTGCCGGTTCGGAAAGCGAAAAGGAACTTCTCGGCATCATCAAGGAACACCTTGAAGCCACGGGTTCTGCAAAGGCCAAGCGCATTCTCGACAACTGGAATGATGCTCGTCCGAAATTTGTCAAGGTATTCCCGGTTGAATACCGTCACGCACTTGCCATGCACGCTCAAAAGTAATTGTAACGGAGACTGTTAATATGGAACAAATTCAGAGAATTCAAGATGTTTACCGTCCCGTTGAAGAACGTGTCAAGGACGTGAACGAAGTCGAACGCACCTTTGCTGCTGCCGATATCATCCCTCAGGCGAGCCGCTGTTCTAATTGCGGCATCCCGTTCTGCCATGGGGCAGGGTGCCCGCTTTTTAACCTTGTTCCGGAATTCAACGCCGCTGTAGCCGCTGGCGATATCCGCAAGGCTTACGACACCATCAGCAAGACGGCATTCTACCCGGAATTTACGGGTCGTGTTTGCCCGGCTCTTTGCGAATCTTCTTGCACTCGCAACCTCAATGACGAAGCGGTGATGGTTCGCCAGACCGAAAAGTTCATTATCGAGACTGCATTTGCTGAAGGCTGGGTGGAACAGCCGCAGGCTGCTGAACCGAACGGAAAGTCTGTTGCCGTGATTGGTTCTGGTCCTGCTGGCCTCTATGCCGCCGAAGCTCTCCGTCGCAAAGGCTATGCTGTTACAGTTTATGAAAAACGCCCGAAGGTCGGTGGCCTTCTCCGCTACGGTATCCCGAACTGGAAACTTGACAAGTCTGTCATTGATCGCCGCGTAGCTCTTCTCGAAGCTGCTGGCATCAAGTTTGTTTGCAATACCGAAATTGGTAAGGACATTTCTGCGGAATACATCAAGCGCAATTTTGATTACGTGTTCCTCGCCATCGGTACGCCGAACGCCCGTGACTTGAAGATCCCGGGTCGCGAAGCCGAAGGCATCTACCTCGCTCTCGATTTCCTCCACGGCGCAAGCCTGCCGGGTGAAACGAATCCGGAACGTTTTAACGCCAAGGGTAAGCGCGTGCTTATCATCGGTGGTGGTGATACGGGTAACGACTGCGTCGGTAAATCCATCCGTGAAGGTTGCAAGAGCGTTTTGCAGGTCGAATTCATGCCGCAGCCGCCCGAGACTCGTTCTCCGTCGACGCCGTGGCCGGATTGGCCGTACATGCTCCGCACGAGCTATGCCCATCACGAAGGCGGCGAACGTCGTTGGAATGTTTCTTCGAAGAGCTTTGTCGTCAAGGACGGTCATGTCGCTGGCGTCAACGTGGTGAAGGTCGACTGGGAAATGTCTCCGCTTGGCCGCCCTCTTAAGCCGGTAGAAGTCCCGGGTACCGAGGAAGTCATCGAAGCCGACTTGGTCGTGCTCGCTATGGGCTTTACTGGTGTGCCTGCCGAAGGTCTCGTGAACGATCTGCAGTTGCAGTTGACTCCGCGTACTGCAATCATTCCGGATCCGTCCCGTGGCATTTACGCGGTGGGTGACTGCGCTAACGGCGCTTCGCTCGTTGTCCGTGCCATGGCAAGTTCCAAGCAGGTTGTCGGCAAGCTTTAAAAATTTCCCCTCATAAAATTCTTTTACAGAAAATGTAAAGAATACTATAAGGTTTTACACTCTGTGTAAAACCTTTCGTTTTATGAAAATTTACAGATCGATCAAAATGCTGAAATTTGCCGAAATTCGCCAACTTAACAGAAAATGTAAAAATGGCACGTTTTTTGCTTATTAGGCGCAAAAAAGGATTACATATTATGTCATTGAAATTTTCAAAATGGACCGGTCTTGGCAACGATTTCGTTTTGGTCGAACCGGGTGAATCATTTGATATGACGGCAGGACCCGATCTCGAAAGAAGAGTCATCGAGCTTTGCGATCGCCGTTTTGGCATTGGCGCAGACGGGGTGGTTGTCGTGACGCCCGTGAATGTCGCAAACAACGAATTCGAAATGCGCATTTTTAACGCCGACGGTTCCGAGGCGGCCATGTGCGGAAACGCCACCCGCTGCGTTGCGAAGTTTATCCGCAGTCGCGGACTCAGCCTGGCTATGGAATTCGCCTTGCATACCAAGAGCGGAATTGTCAAGCCGGCCGTCTTGGAAGATGGACGCGTCTGCGTGAACATGGGGCTTCCGCGCCAGTTCCTCGGAACAATCAAGCTCACTGCCGACACTTTTGATTTTACTGGCGAAACCGTATCGATGGGCAATCCTCATACGGTTATTTTTGTAGACGACATTGAAAAAATTCAGCTCGAAAAATGGGGCTCGATTCTCGAAGTCGATAAGATCTTCCCGGACAGAAGCAATATCGAATTTGCCCAGGTTATCGATAGTAATACAATCCGTATGCGTGTTTGGGAACGCGGTTGCGGAGTGACGATGGCTTGCGGTACGGGTAGCTGTGCCACGCTCGTTGCAGCCCAGCGCACGGGCAGAATCGGTCTCGAAGCCGATGTCGTCCTCGATGGCGGTACGCTCCACATCAAGCACGAAGAAGGCGGTCCGGTCTTCATGACGGGACCTGCTAAGGAAGTCTTTAGAGGCGAAATCGTTTAGACGAGAGACTAGAGACAAAAGAAATCCTAAAACCTATTACCTAACCACAAACCACTAATCACTAGAAAATGAACGAATCAATCATCAATCCTTATTACGACCGTCTTCCGGGTAGCTACCTTTTTTCAACGATTGCCAAGAAAATCAAGGAGTACCAGGGCACCCATGAAAATGCCGACATCATCCGCTTGGGTATTGGCGATGTCACTTCTCCGATCATCCCTGCCGCTATCGAAGCGATGCACAAGGCCGTGAACGAAATGGGTGTCAAGTGGACGTTCCGTGGTTATGGTCCTGAACAGGGTTACGACTTTCTCCGTGAAGCCATTATCCGTGGCGAATACACGTCGCGCGGTGTCGAAATGGATCCGGAAGATGTGTTCGTGAGCGATGGTTCCAAGTGTGACGTGGCAAACATTCAGGAACTCTTCTCTGCTGATGCAAAGATTGCCATTCCTGATCCCGTTTATCCGGTGTATCTCGACAGTAACGTGATGGCTGGCCGTACGGGAACGCTCCAGGCCGACGGTCATTTCTCCGAAGTGACTTACCTTGCTTCTACCGCCGAAAACAACTTTCAGCCGGACTTGCCGAAAAATCCGGTGCAATTGATTTACCTTTGCAGCCCGAACAACCCGACGGGTACAGTTCTCAGCCGTGAAACGCTCCAGAAGTTTGTGGATTATGCGAATGAAACGGGTGCCATTATTTTGTTCGATGGCGCTTACAACTGCTACATCCGCGACGAAAAGTTGCCGCACTCCATATACGAAATTCCGGGCGCACGCACTTGCGCTATCGAATTCCGCAGCTTCAGCAAGACGGCTGGCTTTACGGGCGTCCGTTGTGCTTACACGATCGTTCCGCACGAACTCGGCAAGCTCCGCTCCATGTGGAATCGCCGCCAGTGTACCAAGTTCAATGGCGTCAACTACATCACGCAGCGTGCTGCCGAAGCCATTTATACTCCAGAAGGTTGGGAACAGACAAAGGCCGTCATCAAGGATTATATGGAAACGGCATCCATCATCCGCAAGGAACTTACGGATTGCGGTTATACCGTTTTTGGTGGCGAACATGCTCCGTACATTTGGTGGAAACTGCCCGAAGGCGAAAAGTCCTTTGACTTCTTTGACCGCTTGCTTGCCTCGTGCGAAGTCGTCGGTACTCCGGGAAGTGGCTTTGGTCCGTGTGGCGAAGGATACTTCCGCTTGACGGCGTTTGGCGACCGCGAGCAGACGAAAACCGCCCTCCAGCGCATTCGCGAAAGATTGTAATTCTACTTTTTATCAAATTTTTCCTATTTTACATATTATGAAACAGCCGATAGGTCCAGAGATATCTGTCATTCAAAAGATTAGTGCTGCCATTATCCATGAAAGAAACGTTGAAAAGCTCCTGGATAATGTGCTTACGATTTTGGATACTGAAATGGGTATGCTGAATGGCACGTTTACCTTGCTGTTCGGAAATACCTTGAAGATTGAAGCGTCGCACGGTCTTGACGAAAAGAAAAAACAGCTTGGTCAATACCAGGTCGGCGAGGGCATTACGGGTCATGTGGCTGAAACGGGTAGAAGTCATGTGATTCCCGACTTGAGAAAGGATTCTCGATTCCTGAATCGCACGGAAAGCCGCAATTATGATTCTCAGGTAGCGTTTATCTGTGTTCCGCTCATTCATGACGAGCAGATTATCGGAACGCTTTCTGTGGACCGCCCTGTCGATGTGACTACGGACTTGGATCGCGATGTCGCCCTTTTGGAAATCATCGCGAACATTACCGGTGATGCTGCCAGCGAATGCCAGACGATGCTTGTGGAACGCCAGTCCTTGATTGACGAAAACCAGAAGTTGCGTGATATGCTCAGCGGAAAGACGGGTGAACTGGTCGGAAACTGCCGCGAAATGCAGATTGTTTACGAACAGGTGCATCAAGTGGCCAAGTCCGATGCGACCGTGCTTATTCGAGGTGGCAGTGGAACGGGTAAGGAAATGATCGCCCGCGCTATTGTGCAGCTCTCGAACCGCAAAGACAAGCCGTTTGTGACTTTGAACTGCGCCGCTCTCCCCGAAAACCTCGTGGAAAGCGAATTGTTCGGTCATGAAAAGGGAGCCTTTACCGGTGCCATTACCATGCGTAAGGGCCGTGCCGAAATTGCCGATGGTGGAACGCTCTTCCTCGACGAAATTGGCGATTTGACGATGCAGACCCAGGTGAAGCTGTTGCGTTTTTTGCAGGAACGTACCTTTAGCCGAGTGGGAAGCAACGAAGAACTCCATTCTAACGTGCGCTTCTTGGCCGCAACCAGCCGCAACCTCGAAGAGCTTATGGCCAAAAAGCTTTTCCGCGAAGACTTGTTCTACCGCCTGAATATCTTCCCGATTTCGATGCCGGACTTGGCAAAACGCCACAGCGATATTATATTGCTGGCCGAGCATTTCATCGAAAAGATGAATCTGAAATACGGCA
>Ga0310786_10004022_pt1 | contig 20734 bp, 16 predicted proteins | sample AusTroGonzalo_MG_FD_203881 | JGI IMG/M metagenome (GOLD analysis project Ga0310786, IMG submission 203881) | Bovine rumen microbial communities from tropical cattle in Woodstock, Queensland, Australia - Gonzalo_03 (v2) (version 2) | ecosystem: Host-associated > Mammals > Digestive system >... | reverse complement strand
CACATTGCCGTACCAGTAGTAGTTCTTCAGCAAGCTCGTCGCTTCCTCGGTCAGTTGTACACGCGGCATTGCGTACTTGTTCGTGAAGTCCGACGTGAACTTCCTGAACAGCAACGGTATATCCTCTTTTCGTTCGCGCAATGCGGGCACGCGGATTTCTACGGCATTCAGTCGGAAGTACAGATCTTCCCGGAATCGCCCTTCGGCTATGGCACGTTTCATGTCGAGGTTCGTGGCTGCCACGACGCGCACAGAGGTCTTCTGCACCTCTGACGAGCCCATTCGGATAAACTCGCCGGTCTCCAACACACGCAACAGGCGCGCCTGCGTAGGCAGAGGCAACTCGCCTACCTCATCCAGAAACAACGTGCCGCCATCAGCCTCCTCAAAGTAGCCTTTCCGCTCCGCACGGGCATCGGTGTAGGCGCCTTTCACATGGCCGAACAGCTCGCTGTCTATCGTTCCTTCAGGGATTGCACCGCAGTTCACGGCGAAATACTTTGCGTGCTTCCGTGGCGAACAAGCATGGATGATCTGCGGAAAATGTTCCTTACCCACACCCGACTCGCCGGTAATCAGTACACTCAAGTCGGTGACAGCCACTTGCGCAGCTATCTCTATATCCCGATCCAGCATTGGCGAACTGCCAATGATTCCGAAACGTTGTTTGATGGTCTGTAACTCCTGTGTAGTCATCTTCTTGATAAAAAAAAGAACTCCGCTAAAGTTTCCCTTGACGTCGTTCTTTGTTGTTTCCCTTCTTTTCTGGGGTCCCTTTCTTTCCTGGGGTCCCCGACACAAACCAGCGAAGCGTTTGTGGTGGGGAGAGCCGAGGCAATCGTGCGCTTTATGGCGCCGGGCGCCATCTGTTAGCGCGATTTGCTGAAGGCGAGTGATCCATGCAGGATTCAAACCTGCAACCCCCACATCCGTAGTGTGGTACTCTATTCAGTTGAGCTAATGGACCATTGCTTCTACGAAAGCGGCTACAAAGATACTACATTTTTATTATATATGCAAATATTTGCCCTGTTTGCAGCCAGATTTTGTCGATATTTTGGACATTTTGCAATGTCGGCTTGTTAAACGACGAGCAAAAGCCAAGACATGAGCCGCAGAACAGTCCGCTCGTTTAAACGTAAAGAGACAGCCTCTTGCTGTCTCTTCGTGGAGTATAGCGGACTCGAACCGCTCACCTCGACACTGCCAGTGTCGCGCTCTAGCCAGATGAGCTAATACCCCATGCTTCGTCGGGATAGCGAGATTCGAACTCACGACCTCCTGCTCCCAAAGCAGGCATTCTAACCGGGCTGAACTATATCCCGCTCACTAAAAGCGGATGCAAAGATACGACAATTATTTCATAGTTGCAAATTTTTTACTAAAAAGATTGAACTATTCACCCCAAACCTCCATGTTTTGGCAAGCGCACATGGCAATATGCGCGATTTACAAGGTAACAGAGACGTTTATTTGCCGCTTTATTTGCATAATTAAAATAAATATTGTACCTTTGCACCCGCTTTGTCTAATGGTATAAAGGCTATTACGTCAGATTTTGGTTCTGAAGATCTTGGTTCGATTCCAGGTTAGACAACTCCTCCAAACCGCCCAGAGCGGTTTTTATTTAGGGGGTCCCCAAAGAAACTGCAAAGTTTCGCATGGGGAGAGCCGAGGCACGCGTCGGTTTTATTGCGCTGGCGCAATCTGTACGACCGCGTTGCCGAAGGCGAGTGTGATGGTAAATAGGCAGTCATCACCAAACAATAACAACACTGCCTACAAAGAGTAACACAATGAAAACATTTGAATTAGCCGGTACACTCCGTTCGGAGTTCGGCAAGAAAGCCGCTAAAGGCTTGCGCAAGCAGGATCTCGTTCCCTGCAACATCTATGGTGCCAACGGCAACCAGACTTTCACCGTTAACGTTGCTGACGTACGCAAACTGATCTACACACCTGACACTCAGGTTGTAGAACTGACTGTCGATGGTCAGAAGCGTATGGCTGTGGTTAAGGAGCTTCAGTTCCACCCCGTTAAGGAGACCTTGTTCCACATCGACTTCCTCGAGGTAACCGACAAGAAGCCTGTAACCGTTGAGATTCCTGTTCTTCTCTCGGGGCACGCCGAAGGTGTAAAAGCCGGTGGTAAGCTCCGTCTGAACATGCGCAAACTCAAAGTCAACGGTCTGTACACCCAACTGCCTGACCGCGTTGAGATTGACGTTACCGAGCTCGGTCTGGGTAAGAAGATCAACGTACAAGACGTTAAGTTGGCTGAAGGCCTCAAGCTGATGAACGCTCCTACCCTCTGCGTTGCCGAGGTGAAAGCTACCCGTCAGAGTGCACAGGCTGCTGCAGAATAATCCTGCTGCAATTCATTCATCAGGCCATCGACTCATCGAGCCGATGGCTTTTTTCGTGCAGGATAAACGAGGGAACATCGAGGGAATATCGAGAGTGGAACGAGGGTAAAGCAGGGTTTGAACGAGGAAATCCTAGATGACTAAACCTGAAGACACAAAAAATATTTGACATTTGCAAGCTTTTCGCGCATTTTAGCAAAAAAATCATATTTTTCTGCATGTTTATTCAAGAAATACTTGCATATTTCAAATAAAATTAGTATCTTTGCAAACGATTTTGCATACCCGCCTGTGACGGAAACGGCTAAAGGCAGAATATAAACAATCGTCCAGTCTCCATGACGTTAAAGCGGAGAAAGACAAGCGCAAGCGTGCGCTACATAGAATAAGCGTTTGCTTTATTTGAGGATTCATTCATTTCTCGACAACTTGAATAACCATATTCCGAAAATATTGCGAAACGCTCACGTAAATCGTGAGCTTTCTGCACATATTGGATATGGTGGGAGTCGAGACCCGAATGAACCAATAGCAGTTGGCTCACGTTTTTCGTGATATTATAAACAAATTTTTACAACTTAAAACCGATGCTCGATGGGATATAAGTGAGCAACAGAAAAAATGAAAAAGTTATTATTTGCTATTATGCTTCTTTTCGGTATGGGCTCAATGGCTTATGCAGACAACACGTATGTAGTCACCGTAAATGTGATTTGCGAATACGTGTATTATTCTGAAAATGGTGGAATGCTAGGTCGTCAAAGTGCGCCTGCTCAATCGCAATCATTTACTATTTGTGCTGCATCAGAAGGAGATGCTATTCGAGAAGCAATATATCAGTGTGGTAGAACGTGTGAAAATGAAGGCAATGGACAATACCAGGGAAAAGCGACTTATGGTGGTGAAACTTGTAAGAAGTATTTGGTTCGCCGCGTTGGGGAAGCAAAAGCCATTAAATATGGACCTTGCTGATAATTCTACTGTTTGTTCAAGAACATATCATGATATTTAATTAAATCAAAATGAGGGTGTGCCAATTTTGACACACCCTCATTTTGTGGTATTTACTTCTCGTCCTCGACGGCGGCCTGGGCGGCGGCGAGGCGGGCGATAGGTACGCGGAACGGTGAGCAGGAAGCGTAGTTCATGCCAACGCGTGCGCAGAACTTAACAGAGCTGGGCTCACCACCGTGCTCGCCGCAGATACCTGTACGGAGTGCGGGACGAACGGCTCTACCCTTCTCTACTGCCATCTTGATGAGCTGGCCTACACCGTGCTGGTCAAGAACCTGGAACGGGTCAACCTTCAAGATCTTCTTCTCAAGATATGCAGGCAAGAACGAAGCGATGTCGTCACGGCTGTAACCGAAGGTCATCTGCGTGAGGTCGTTCGTACCGAAGCTGAAGTACTGAGCTTCCGTAGCGATGCGGTCAGCGGTAAGGGCTGCACGCGGGATCTCGATCATTGTACCGATCTCGAACTCGACTTCGATGCCGTACTCGGCAAATACTTCCTTGGCAACGCGTTGGATGATCTCCTTCTGCTGCTTGAACTCGTAGAGGATACCGATCAGCGGAACCATGATCTCCGGCATAGGATCGTGGCCTTCCTTCTTCAGCTCGCAAGCAGCCGACAGGATAGCGCGGGTCTGCATAGCTGTGATTTCGGGGAAAGTGATACCCAGACGGCAACCACGGTGACCGAGCATCGGGTTGTTCTCGGCGAGCGAAGCCACACGGCGTTGGATCTCCTCAACGCTGACGCCCATCTCCTTAGCCATGGTCTGCTGGCCTGCGAGATCATGGGGTACGAACTCATGCAACGGGGGATCCAAGAGACGGATATTAACCGGGCAACCGTCCATAGCGAGGAGAATTCCCTTGAAGTCTGCCTTCTGGTACGGAAGGAGCTTAGCCAGAGCTTTCTCACGACCTTCGCTGTCCTTGGCAAGGATCATCTCACGCATAGCGATGATCTTCTTGTCCTCGAAGAACATGTGCTCGGTACGGGTCAGACCAATACCCTTGGCACCAAAGGCGCGAGCCACCTCAGCGTCGTGCGGGGTGTCAGCGTTGGTACGAACCTGCAGATGGGTATATTTGTCGCAAAGATCCATGAGCGCCTTGAAGTCGCCACTGAGTTCGGCAGCCTTGGTCGGGATCTCGCCGGCATAAACTTGACCGGTCGAACCGTTGAGTGAGAGGTAGTCACCCTCCTTGTAGGTAACGCCCTCGATGGTAACGGTCTTAGCCTTGTAGTCCACGATGATAGCGCCGGCGCCTGATACGCAGCACTTACCCATACCGCGAGCAACAACAGCAGCGTGTGAGGTCATACCACCACGAGCGGTGAGGATACCCTCGGCAGCCGACATACCTGCAAGATCCTCGGGAGAGGTCTCGATACGAACCATGATCACCTTGTGACCATCCTTGTGCCACTCCTGAGCGTCGTCAGCGTGGAAGACGATCTGACCGCAGGCTGCACCCGGCGATGCGGGCAGACCTTGGGTGATAACTTTGGCTTTCTTGAGAGCGTCTTTGTCGAATACGGGGTGCAGCAGCTCGTCGAGTTTCTGCGGCTCGCAACGCATAATAGCCTCTTTCTCAGAGATAACGCCTTCGCGAACAAGATCCATAGCGATCTTCACCATAGCCGTACCGGTACGTTTGCCGTTACGGGTCTGGAGGAACCAGAGTTTGCCTTCTTGAACGGTGAACTCCATATCTTGCATGTCGCGGTAGTGGTTCTCAAGTTTCTGCTGGATCTCGTTGAGTTCAGCATAGAGAGCCGGCATAGCCTCTTCCATCGAAGGATACTTGCTGGCACGCTCTTCCTCGCTGATGCCCTGGAGTTTAGCCCAACGACGGCTGCCCTCAAGGGTGATCTGCTGCGGAGTGCGGATACCAGCTACAACGTCCTCGCCCTGTGCGTTAACCAGGTACTCACCGTTGAACAGGTTCTCACCGGTAGCGGCGTCACGGCTGAAGCAAACGCCCGTAGCCGAGGTCTCGCCCATGTTACCGAATACCATAGCCATAACGGAAACGGCTGTACCCCACTCGTCAGGAATTCCTTCCATCTTACGGTAGAGGATAGCGCGCTCGTTCATCCAGCTGCGGAATACAGCGCAGATAGCGCCCCAGAGTTGCTCGATAGGATCGTTGGGGAAGTCCTTGCCGGTCTGCTCTTTGATAGCGGTCTTGAAGCGTGCTACGAGGAGCTTGAGCTCATCGACGTTGAGGTCCTTGTCAAGCTTGACGTGACGGATCTCCTTCACCTCGTCGATGATCTTCTCGAACGGATCGATGTCGGTTTTGTTCACCGGCTTCATGCCAAGCACAACGTCACCGTACATCTGTACGAAACGGCGATAGGAGTCGTAAACAAAGTGAGGATTGTTGGTCTTCTGGCACATTCCCTCAGCTACGGTGTCGTTCAAACCGAGGTTGAGGATGGTATCCATCATACCCGGCATGGATGCACGTGCACCCGAACGAACGCTGACGAGAAGAGGATTCTTCGGGTCACCGAACTTGCAGTTCATGAGGTTTTCAATGTGCTTAACAGCTGCGAGCACGTCGTCGTTCAGGAGTTCAACGATCTTCTCCTGACCTACCTGATAATACTCGTTGCAGACATCGGTAGTGATGGTGAATCCCGGAGGAACAGGTACTCCCACGAGGTTCATCTCGGCGCAGTTGGCACCTTTACCACCCAGTTGCTCACGCATCTGGGCATTACCTTCGGCCTTACCGTTACCAAAGGTGTAAACACGTTTTTTGTTGTCCATGAGATTTAATTTATTTATTTTGTGTATCTTATGTTATGTTTTTTTACATTCGCACACACGCACAGACGCCATAATAATGGTGTTACACACGTAATGCGGTTGCAAAGATAGTAAAAATATTTTGTATTTCCAAATATTTTGCAAAGAAAAATTGCAGTTTGTACAAAGAAGTGAAAATTTTGCGCATATATCAACTTTTTTTCATAATTCATTTGCATATTTTATTTTTTTTTTGTAAATTTGCGAGCTAAATTGTGAGTATATCATGAAACGATACATTTTTGCTATCAGTTGTGCCCTATTGCTACTCCTCCCGGCAGAGTTGCTGGCGTGGGGTCAGGAGGGACATAGGATTGTTGCAGAGATAGCCTACCAATACCTGAGTTCGGGTGCGCAGAAGAAGATTGACAAGGTGCTCGGCAAACACGGGATGGTGTATGTCGCCAACTGGCCTGACGAGATCAAGAGCGATACCGTCTATCCGACGTCGCATGACTGGCATTTTCAGGATCTGGATGGCGGCATGAGCGATTCGGCTGTGGTGGCTGCGCTGACTGACTACCCAAAGGTAGGCGGCAACTTGTTCCGCGCCACGGACAGTATCCGTGCACTGCTCAAGCAAGAGCCGGATAACAGAGATGCGCTGGCGTTCCTGATTCACTTTGCCGGCGACCGGTATTGTCCGATGCACACCGGTCACATGGATGACCTAGGCGGCAACCGCGTGAAGATGAAGTGGTTTGGAAGCAACACGAACCTGCACACTGTGTGGGACAGCAAACTCATCGATTCGCAGGGTTATTCCTACACGGAGTACACGAAGTTCCTGATTGACAAGTACGACAGCAAGCGCCAGTCGCTGCTCAAGCAATCGGAGGCGGATATGGTCTTGGAGAATTACCACATTACTACGGACATTTACACCTATCAGGAAACATTTGACGGAAACACATACCACTATATCTACCGCTTCCATCAGACGATGGAGTGGCAGCTGTACAAAGCCGGTGTACGGCTGGCGATGTGGTTGGAGGAACTATACTAATGAGAGATTTTACACTACGCACATATCGCAAGTTGCTGGAAGCCATCCTGGATGCACAGTATGAGCATCTGACCGTGGAGGAATACTGCGCTATTCGTCAGGGGCTGGAAGGCAAGAAGACGCTCCCCGAGCAATATGTCATCATGCGCCACGACATTGACAAACGTCCGTGGTTCGCCGTGCAGATGGCTGAGCTGGAGGCGCAGTTGGGCTTCAAGGCTTCGTATTACTTCCGCATCGGCGATGAGAGCAACAATCCCGAATGCATCAAGCGCATAGCAGCTCTGGGGCATGAGATAGGCTATCACTATGAGGACATGTCGCTGTGCGACGGCAATCATGACAAAGCCTACGAGCACTTCAAACAGGCATTAGCGTACTTCCGGCAGTTCTACCCCGTGCGTACCTGCTGCATGCATGGCGCGCCGCGCTCGCAATACGACAGCCGCGCGCTATGGGAAAAATACAACTACAGCGACCTGCAACTCATCGGCGAGCCGTATTACGATGTGGATTTCAAGAACGTACTTTATCTGACAGATACCGGCCGCTGCTGGGACGGGTTCAACTACAGTCTGCGTGACAAGGTCTCCGACCGGCAGGCCATCTGGACTCAAGCCGGCTGGACGTTCCACAGCACACAGGAGATCATTGACGCATTCGCCTGCAAGGCGATACCAGCGGCTGTGCTGTTCACTACGCACCCGCAACGCTGGACGGACAAACGGGGAGCCTGGTGGCAAGAACTGATTGTACAGAACATCAAGAACATTGTCAAAGCCATCTTAGCCAACAAATAACATGGACGCAAAATCAGTATTCTCACGCATATGGACAGATGTGCTGATCTGGGCAATCTCAGGTCTGCTGTGCATCTTGTGGCGTGTGGCGGCTGACAAAGCGGCTATCTTGGTGTACGTATGGCTGTTCGCCGCGATGATGGGATTGTGGCTGCTGCTCGGACTCATCACCGGCAAGTACCACCGTTCGTACAAACGCATGTGGCTATGGCAAGAGATGCTCGGTATGCTCGTGCCGGCTGTGGTTGAGTTTATTATTGTGTTCTGGCCTGCTCGTCCGGTGCTGGCGTTATTCAACCTGTCAGTCGTTGTGGCAATATGGATGATTGGCATCGTAGCCGCCTTCTGTGCGCTGGTGATCGTTGGCAAGCACTATTGGAAGTACGCGCAGAACATGGATGTTCCGCCAATGGAGATCGAGAAACGCTCCAAGGCGAAAGTCCTACGCCGCAACGAGCCGCGCTCGGAGCAATCGGTGGAAGCGATTCATCAGTCGGTGCTGTCCATCACAACCGAGGAGGACTATCAGATGTTGCTCGACAAAGCGCATCTCGACTCACGCCAGACGAAGATCGTAGCAAACCGTGACCGGTTCAGTTTCTTGCAGATTCCTGATTACCAATATAAGACAATCGTCGATCTGACCCTGCTCAACGATGCCAAAGGCATCAACCGGCGATTCTGTATCGTCAACCAGAAGCTCCCTGACGACGGCATCTACGTGTGCTGCTACCGCCCACAGGAATACATGAAGCAGAAGCTTCTGAACAAATACCCCAAGCCGCTGAACTGGATCGTATATACGCTGTACTTCTGGCAGAAACGCGTCGTACCGCGTCTGGCGCTGTCTTCACGTCTATACTACGACCTGACGAAAGGACGGAAACGTATGCTCTCAAAGACCGAGGTGTTCGGACGCTTGTATTACTGCGGTTTCGTAGTGGACGAGGTAGTACCGATGGGACATATCGAGTACGTATTTGCCCACCGAAAGATGCAGCCCTACCCTCAGGAGCAAATCAAGATCTACGGACCACTGATCAAACTGCCGCGTATATGCAAGAACGGCGAGATTCGGTTCTTCTACAAGTTCCGCACGATGCATCCCTACGCCGAGTATATCCAGGATGTGGTGTTCGATCAGCAAGGGGGCATGAACATTGCCGACAAGGCAGATGGCGACTGGCGTATATCGTCATGGGGACGTGTGATGCGCAAGTACTGGCTCGACGAGCTGCCTATGCTCATCAACTGGTTCAAGGGCGACGTCAAACTTGTAGGTGTACGGCCGCTGTCACAGGCGATGTTCAACAAATACCCGAAAGAGTTGCAAGAGAAGCGTATCAAAGCCCGCCCGGGATTGATACCGCCGTTCTATATCGACCACCCGAATACCTTTGACGAGCTGTTCGCCAGCGAGGACAAATACTTGGATGCCTACCTCAAGCACCCGATACGAACGGACTTTGTGTATTTCTTCCGCACAGTCCACTCTATCCTGTTCACCAAGATGCATAGCGCTTGATTAGTTGATAGTTGAAAGGTGAAAGACGAAAGAAAATATAATTATGCCTTAGTTACCGGTGCGAGCAGCGGTATCGGCTATGAGTTTGCGCGGCAGTTGGCTGAGCGCGGCTATCCGCTGATCATCGTGAGCAATGTGCCGGAGATCAATGATTGCGCCAAGCAGCTCAGCGAGGAATACGGTGTAACGGTTCACGGCTTGGTGTGCGATCTGGGCGAACAGGACTCGGCACGCAAGCTATACGACTACTGCCACTCTCAAGGCTGGGAAGTCGAGGTGCTGGTGAATAATGCCGGCGTATATCACGACAAGGATATCCTCGACGACAGCGAGGCGTTCACATCGCTGATCATGAACCTGCACATGTACACGCCGGCGATGCTCTGCTACCTGTTCGGGCAAGATATGCGCACTCGCCGCAAAGGCTACATGCTCAACGTCTGCTCTGTGACATCGAAGATGGCTGCACAGCGTCTGGGCACCTACGGCGGCACAAAAGCGTTCCTCGCGCATTATACGCGCGCGCTACATATTGAATTAAGAGAATATGGCGTACATGTGACCAACGTCAGCCCGGGTGCTGTCGATACAGGGCTGTATAACATCAAGCCTTGGCTGACGAAGTTGGGCAAGTGTCTGGGCATCATTGTCAGCCCCGAGACTCTCGCCCGCCGAGGGTTACGCGCACTGTTCCACGGACGAAGTAAGGTGACTATACCTGCCGTGTTCTGGCATCTGCTGTGCGGCATTATCTTACTCATACCAACCTGCCTGCTACGGCTCATCCGCCGCTTGGGGTGGTTCTAAAGCAAACACACAAAACGAAATATCAAATACACAATAATGGAATCGAAGTATAATCCTACAGACATTGAAGCACACTGGTATCAGTACTGGCTGGACAACAAACTCTTTCACAGCGAGCCGGATGGCCGCGAACCGTTTACCGTAGTTATCCCTCCGCCCAACGTGACGGGTGTACTCCATATGGGGCATGTGCTCAACGAGACAATCCAAGACATCCTCGTACGTCGTGCACGCCTCGAAGGCAAGAACGCCTGCTGGGTGCCCGGTACTGACCACGCATCCATAGCTACCGAAGCCAAGGTCATCAAGCGCCTCAAGGAACAAGGCATCAACAAATCGGACCTGACGCGCGAGCAGTTCCTCAAACACGCCTGGGACTGGACGGACGAGCACGGAGGCATCATCCTCAAGCAGCTACGCAAACTCGGTTGCTCCTGTGACTGGGATCGCACCGCCTTCACGATGGACGAGACGCGCTCGAAAGCCGTGATCAGCGTGTTCTGTGACCTGTATCGCAAGGGGCTCATCTATCGCGGCCTGCGTATGGTCAATTGGGACCCTGAGCGCCAAACAGCATTGAGCGACGAGGAGGTAATCTACCACGACGAGCACTCGAAGTTCTATTACCTCAAGTACGAGGTAGTTGAAGAGCCTGGCAAGTATGCGATTGTGGCCACTACGCGGCCGGAAACCATCTTCGGCGATGTTGCAGTCTGCATCAACCCCAAAGAGGAGAAGAACCAGTGGCTGCGCGGAAAGCACGTGCGCATACCTATTGTAGGGCGCGAGATACCTATCATCGAAGATCGTTATGTAGAGATCGGATTCGGTACGGGCTGTCTGAAAGTGACACCTGCACACGATGTGAACGACTACATGCTCGGGCAGCAACATAACCTCATCGCCTACGACATCTTCACCCCTGACGCACATATCAACCTCGACACCATCGAGCCGGAGATAAGCAAGAACATCCGCAAGTACCACGGCTTGGATCGTTTCGACTGCCGCAAGCAGATGGCGGAAGATCTCGTAGCCGCTGGGCTGATGGATCATGTAGAAGACTACGACAACAAGGTCGGTTACTCCGAGCGCACAAACGTGCCTATCGAGCCGAGACTCTCGTTGCAATGGTTCATCCGCATGAAGCACTTTGCCGACATCGCTCTGCCACCGGTGATGAATGACGATATAGTCTTCTACCCCACCAAATACAAGAACACCTACCGCAACTGGTTGGAGAACATCAAGGACTGGTGTATCTCGCGCCAACTGTGGTGGGGACACCGTATTCCGGCTTACTACGATGCTGACCTGCTCGCTCAGACAGGCCTCGAGAACTATCCCGATGACAAGATCATCGTAAGCGAAACCAAGCCGGAAGGCAACTACGTGCAAGACGAAGGCGCGCTCGATACATGGTTCAGCTCGTGGCTGTGGCCTATATCGCTGTTCATTGAGAAAGACCAGGAGATGAAGGACAGCACATGGCGCAACAAGGAACTGGACTACTACTACCCCACGGCTGACTTGGTTACAGGCCCGGATATCATCTTCTTCTGGGTGGCACGAATGATCATGGCGGGTTACGAGTACCAAGGCAAGATGCCGTTCAAGCATGTATATTTCACCGGTATCGTGCGCGACAAACTCGGCAGAAAGATGAGTAAGTCGCTGGGCAACAGCCCCGATCCGCTGGATCTGATTGCACGTTACGGTGCAGATGGTGTCAGAATGGGTATCCTTCTCTCTGCACCTGCCGGCAACGACATTCTCTACGATGACAGCCTATGCGAGCAAGGTCGCAACTTCTGCAACAAGATTTGGAACTGCTTCCGCATGATGAAAGGTCTCGAGGTTGCCGACATCCCGCAGCCCGAGACATCCAAATATGCTATCGAGTGGTTCGAAGCCAAGCTTGGCGAGACATCCGCAGAGATAGCTGACCTGTTCAGCAAGTATCGCTTGAGCGAGGCGCTGATGGAGATATACAAGCTCTACTGCGATGAGTTCTCGGGTTGGTATCTTGAGATGATCAAACCTGCGTACCAGCAGCCCATCGACCGCGCAACGTACGAAGCAACAATGGCATTCTTTGACCGGCTGCTCGTTCTACTCCACCCGTTCATGCCGTTCATCACCGAGGAACTCTGGCAGAACCTCTGCGAGCGCAAACAGGGAGAGAGTATTATGACTGCGTCATTGGAGCAATCAGCAATCAGCAATCAGCCGTCAACTATCCTCGCCGAGGTTGAAACCCTCAAGGAGATCATCGCCGGTATCCGAAACGTGCGTGCCTCGAAGAACATCGCCCCGAAAGAGCGCCTGACACTGATCTCACCGGTGGAGCTTAATCCGCTGGTTGCCAAACTCGCCAATGTGGACATCAAGCCATCAGCTGTCAGCGATCAGCTATCAGCCAACTGCGCAAAGTTCATCGTCGGCACGACGGAGTTTGCTATCCCGATGGATGCCTTCATCAATGTGGATGAGGAGATCCGCAAACTCGAGGCTGACCTGCAACACCAGCAAGGTTTCCTCCGCGGCGTACAAGCCAAGCTCAGCAACGAGCGTTTCGTGCAAAACGCCAAGCCGGAAGTTGTTGAGCTCGAACGCAAGAAAGAGCACGATGCTCTTGCACGTATTGAAGCCATTGAAAACCAGATTAAACAATTACGCTCATGAAAAAGCATATTCCGAATATTATCACCTGCTGTAACCTGCTCTGCGGTGCCCTGGCTGTCATGCTGGCAGCAGAAGGTTTGTTCCACTGTGCTCTTGGCATGATCATCCTCGGCGCTGTGTTCGATTTTTTCGACGGCATGAGTGCCCGTGCGCTGAAGGTCAACAACCCTATCGGCAAGGAGATCGACTCGCTCGCCGATGTCATCACGTTTGGTTTGGCACCATCGGTGATGCTGATGCAGTCTATTCGTTTGGCTACCGAGAACAGCAACTACGCATGGGGCTGGTGGTCGGCTGTGGCACTTGTCATGGCAGCGTTCTCGGCGCTCAGGTTGGCTAAGTTCAACATCGACGAGCGTCAGACCACCTCGTTCATCGGCTTGGCTACTCCTGCCAACGCAATCTTCTGGGCTTCGCTCATCGCTGCGTTCCCCGAGATGGCTTCGTGGGCACAGTTTATGCCGTGGTGCATGTTGGCGGTAGCAGCTGTGAGTTGCTGGCTGCTGGTGTGCGAACTGCCGTTCTTCTCGCTCAAGTTCCACAGCTTGAAATGGAGCGAGAACCGGACGCGCTACCTGTTCCTCATCGGTTGTGTGCTGGTGATTGCGCTGTGCTGCTCGTACGCGGCAGTGCGAGAGAACTACCACTATGCATTGTTCAGCGGCACGGGAGTGATTTTGTGGTACATTATCGCGAACTTATTCCCTGAAAAATAATTAAATCTCAATACCATGAAAAACTATCTTACACTCTTAATTGCAGCCCTGTTCTCCGTTTCTATGATGGCGGAGAAGTACACTATTATCTTCAACAGCAATGAGAAAGGCGATGGTTCTGCTACAGACAAATTAGAAGCGCTTGTTCTGTCTGCGACCAATAATTGCGTTGACCGGGTTGTATCAGCCTCCAAGGTGGCTCGCGCCAAACCCGGATACGGTATCAAAGGTGGTACAGGAACCGAGAAAGGCGAGGTTGTATTCGGCCTGGACGACACCTATTCAATCACCTCTATGACTGTATATGCTGCATGTTTTGACAACACCACAGATTTAAGCAAAACCTACGGCATTGATGTGTGTGGGCATAATATTCAATGGGATGCTGACCACAAGACAGAGATTTATCCTTACCCGCTGACGATCAACGCTGCTTTGGATAACATCTCCATTGCAGCTGTCAATGCAAAGAACAATCGCTGGTACGTACAGAAAATAGAGTTTGAGGCAGAGGATCCTCACCCCTTGAAAGGCATCATTGAGATGCAGTATCCTCAATTGGACTTCGGAGGAGCCAAGTGGGAAAGCCCGGACGAGCCACTGGAAGACGTGCTGAACTTCGATATCGCAGGCAGACATCTTGATGGTGAAATTTCCTTATCACTCAAGGGGGGCAAGTCGTTCACATTGACAGAAACCACCCTGCCTGCCACAGGAGGTGAAGTGGGAATATTCTATAGCTTGTTGTTCCCCGAAGTCACCAAAGCTATACCACTGGAGGACGTAGTCATTGCCAAAGGCACAGGCTTGGATGGCGTGGAGTGCACACGTGAACTGGCTATCAAACTGACGATCGTTCCTCCAAGCTCCGGAGGCGCAAGCACCTTCGATCTGGATACCACACGCATGAGTATAGGTTCGATGCCCGGCAACTACTATCAATTCGCACAAGGTACAGCTGACTCGACGCTGAAGAATCATCTGGGTTATATCATCTGTTGCGGCAAGCGTTATCGTTATGGTAGCGGAACAAAGAAGACTTGGGACGGCTTCTACTACACCGATCGCGATCCAGAGACCAACGAAGTGCTGGATATGTATTCCAACAACCACCGCTACTTCGATCCCGAGAAGCCGACAGCCAGCGTGGCCGGCTTTGATATCGAGCATATGCTGCCTAAGTCATGGTGGGGAGGTGATGTCAATCCCGCGTATTGCGACTTGTTCCATCTCGTGCCTGGAGACTACTCAGCTAACCGCAGTAAGTCCAACCACGCTCCGGGTATCCCTGCCGACAGTTCGTTCAACAACGGCTCGTTCATCACCGGTAGCGGAGCAACATACGGATTGACACGTGTGTTCTGCCCGGAAGACAAGTACAAAGGTGACTTTGCTCGCGCGTACTTTTATATAGCAGCTTGCTACGGCGACTCACTCGTTTGGCTCACAACCGGCGAACCGGGTGTTGCCATGACTAACGAAGGCTGGCAGGAGTTCCAACCGTGGCTGCGCGACTTGTTGCTGGAGTGGCACCGATTGGATCCCGTCAGCGAGAAAGAACTCAAGCGTGCCATCGAGGTTAACAAGATTCAGGGCAACCGCAACCCGTTCATTGACTACCCCGAACTCGTCGAGTATATATGGGGTAACAAACAAGGCGAACCGGTTGATTTCCGCCAACTCATCCAGAGTTATGGCGATCAGTATGATGACACAGCAACCGCTCTCCCTTATGGCGAAGAATGTGTTCCGGGGGCAAGAAAAGTTCTTCGTGGCGGTCATATGTACATCACCGTAGGTGAGCGCACCTACTCTATCCTTGGACAGTAATGGCTAAAGGCTAACGGCTAATGGCTAATGTAATAAAACAAAATAGCATCTTCCTGAGCTTATGGTTAGCGTCCGTTGTGGCGCTAACCATTGCTCTGTGCACGATTGATAAAGGCAGTCTTCACCTGCTGCTCTGCGACCATCACTCGGCGTGGGGCGATGTACTGATGCCCATCCTCTCCGACACCTGCAACTGGCTGCCGTACGTCGTGGTGGTTGTGCTGCTGATATGGCGCTGGCGAGTTGGTGTGTTCGTCGGCGGCTCGCTGATCCTCTCTACACTCATAGCCCAGGCACTCAAGCACACCGTCTGCGCACCCAGACCGCTCACATGGTTTGCCGAGCACATGCCGGACATCACGCTACCGCTGACCGAAGGTGTCAGGATGAACTACTACCTGAGTTTCCCTTCCGGTCATACAACCACGTTCTTTTGCCTGTATTTCGCGCTGTGCGTCTTGTTTACCGCCAAATGTAAGGTGCCACGCGCCTGGAGTGTCGTTGTGCAACTACTGCTATTTCTATTAGCGGCCGTCAGTTCCTACTCTCGCCTGTATTTGAGCCAGCATTTCGCCCTCGACGTCCTCGCCGGCATGATCATTGGCGTTGTGAGTGTCGCTATCGTCGCGCAGGTATTTTCGTCTCATCAACGTCTTGGTTGCTTGTGACACAAAGAGCTAATTTTTAATACACCCCAACGAATCTATGTCATGCGCCAATTGGGTAGAAAAGAGTTCTGACCCAAGCAGATTGACATGGTTGGCATTGTAGAAATATGAACTGTCATTCGCCCAAAAAACGGACGAGTAATCAAGTATGGGAATATTATATTGCTCACCTAATTGACGATATACGTTCATGCAATCAGACAATTGCAAGCGTTGGTATAATTCTTGATATTGCGGCGCATAGCAAAAAATGACTTCTACTCGCTGTCGGTTCAATTCTTCTAAAAATTGATCGAGCAACAGAATCGCCTTCTCTTCATAGCAAGCGGAGTCTAATTTATTGTCGCGTATGACATTCCGGAGTGTCTCTCCGTCAAATGACAAATCGCAATTATAAAAGCCATGATAATGTTGTTGCGGAGGAAAAGGATAAAATCCGACAGAAGACATTAGACCATATCCTATCAACTTGTAATCCCCGAAATATTTGTACATGGGGATATAGAAGTCTTTCCATGTGAACCCATATATACCAAGGTACGAACGGACGGTACTATCTGAGAAATAAGGATAATATTCCTCTCGGCCAAAGCCATTCGCTATCATTTCCAACTCGTTGTTGTCAATATTGATGATCAGCAGTTTAGGTAGTCGGTTGTGTTGTGCATAGAGCTGATACCGAAAATAACTGATTCCAAACGGTTGTCCACTGACACCGATATTCCATGTTCTCATACCCGTCTCTTTCTCCATGATAGCCGGGCTATAGGAACACAAGGCGCGCGAATTGCCCATGATCAGTATGTCTGCATTGAGCGTATCGGATAATAACTGGGCAATAGACGTTTGTGTGGATGAATGGTTTGTCATCTTTTTTAACCCATAGTCAACGGCTCGTTGCAGTAAGATTGCTCCTACAACAGCCACCAAAGCAAACTGCAAGCATGTTCGGATAAATCTCTTCATTAGAACTGGAAGTATATAAACGTCTCAGGCTGTGCACCGAAGGCTATGATTAACAAACCGATATACATATAGATTCCCCATCGTGCAAGGGGGGGAAGCGATTCGATGGCCAAATCATGTTGCTTATCACGATTGAGCCATTCAAAGATTATGATATGAGCCAGGACAAACGGTATCGGCAATATCGCTTTAGCCGACTCATACCAAGGTATAGACAGGATAGAAGCGTTGCATATTCCACAGAAGATTTCCCACGTTTGTGAAATCGTTTCGGCACGGAAGATGATCCAACCGATAACAACCAAGCAGAAGGTGATCAGCATCTTGGGTATATCTCGCCAAGTTACATCATTGCCGGTGTATTTGCGGTTCTTGCCGAGGAGAATGAGCGGAAGGAAAAGCAAAGCATGGAACGCGCCCCACGCGATAAACGTCCAATTAGCTCCATGCCAAAAACCGGAGAGCAAGAAAATGACAAAGGTATTGCGAACGATTCTCCATTTGCCGACACGGCTTCCTCCGATCGGGATATAGACGTAATCCCGAAACCATGAAGTAAGCGAGATATGCCAACGACGCCAAAACTCTGCTATATCGCGCGAGAAATACGGATTATTGAAGTTGCGCATCAGTTTGATTCCAAAGAGCTTGGCTGTGCCTATTGCGATATCCGAATAGCCGGAGAAGTCGCCGTAAATCTGGAAAGCAAACAGGATAGCAGCAAGGAGTAATGTACTACCTGTTTGGGTATCGTATGTTGCCCAAACTTGGTTAACATAAGTAGCACAATTGTCGGCAACAACTATCTTTTTGAACAGTCCCCACAAGATTTGGCGCATTCCGTCCACGGCTTGGTCATAATTGAATTTGCGATTGTCTAGGAATTGCGGCAAGAGGTTCGTCGCCCGTTCAATGGGACCTGCGACGAGTTGCGGGAAGAAAGCCACATACGCAAAGAACGCTATTATGTCGCGTGTGGGGGCTATCTTTTTGCGATAAACATCAATCGAATAGCTAAGTGCTTGGAATGTATAGAACGAAATGCCTACCGGAAGAATAATCCGAAGTAATATGCTGTCAGTTGAGATACCAAACAACTGACCGAACTCGCGCACAAAGAAATCGTAGTACTTGAAGACGGCGAGGATAGCGAGGTTGAGAATGATATTTGCGGTAGTCCATGCTTTCGCGGCTTTAGGAGTTGACGATTGGGCGATGAGTAATCCGCTACTCCACGAACAAAATGAAGTAAATGCAATAAGAATAAGAAAACGCCAATCCCACCAGCCGTAGAAGACGTAACTGGCAAGGACAACAAACGCGTTTTGCAGCCGCAGTTTAAGCCGGTCGCCCCAATGTGCGTACCCAATTGCCCAATAAACGATGAAAACGATGGGTAAAAAGAGGAAAAATTCAATAGAGTTAAACAACATTATTTTTTACTTTAGTTGTTTTACCAACTCATCGCTGATATTGTTTCCGATTTGGCGGCAGACATCCTGGCTCCAGCGTTGCGCCATGGCGATGCGCGAAGGTTGGTCGTCGATGCCACGAAGTTTGGCGTATATGTAACCGGCATTGAAATTATCTCCGGCTCCAACGGTGCTGACGGTATCAATCCGGGCGACAGGATAGGTGTCAAAGCCGTCAGGAGTATAGACGCGGATGGAACGTGCACCGTCAGTCAGGATGAGCGTGGGACAATACTGCCCTACTCGCTCGTAGATAGCATTTGCGTCTTGCAAACCAAAGAGATAGTCGAAGTCCTCCATCGAACCGCGGACGACAGAAGCGAGGCGCATGTTCTCTTCGATGTTCGGCAAGATATCGGGCAGGTCGACTATATGATTCTTGCGGAAGTTGACATCGTAATAGAGCCATGCTCCGGCTTCGCGGGCTTCCGTTAAGAGCTTGCGGGTGACCGGACGAATGACGGGATTGATGGCAAAGAACGAGCCGAAAAGCACTATGTCGTCGGCAGTGATGTGCGGCAGCGAGATATCCAACAGATCGGATGCATGATCCTTGTAGAACTCGTACTGCGCATCGTTGTGCTCGTTAAGGAAGGCGAGCGTGATGTGCGACTTGGTGTTCGGATGACGGCAGACGAACTCGTCGGAGACGCCGTTCTTGCGCAAGAAATCGCAGATCATATCTCCGATATGGTCACTACCCGTTTGGGTGATCATGGCGCAGGGCACTCCGGCACGACCGAGTGAGACGATACTATTGAATGTCGAGCCTCCGGGGACGGCCTTCTGCGGCTGGTCGTTCTTGAACAAGATGTCCAGAACGGTTTCTCCTATTCCGATTACGCGTTTCATGATTCGGTTCTATTTTATTGCACCGGCACAGGAAAGATCCTGACAGATCCCTTCGTCTGCCGGTAGCCATTTGACGGATTGCAGTTCATCCGGTTTGAGCCATTTAGCGGCTTCGTGTTCCAGCAGTGTTACGTGATTACCAACCAGTTTGCACTTGAAACAATGCATCGTGAGATGGAACGCCGGGTAATCATAATCAATTGTTCGCAGCAGTTTGCCTACCTCAATCTCAGCATCCAGCTCCTCGCGGATCTCGCGATGCAAGGCTTGCCTGGGTGTTTCATCGGGTTCGATCTTTCCCCCGGGAAACTCCCACCATCCTTGCCACTCGCCGTATCCTCGTTGCGTAGCAAAGATTCGTCCTTGTTCGTCAAAGATGATCGCGGCTACGACTTCTATTTGCTTCAGATTACTGCTCACAAATTATGCCAATTGGCTTTGAACGACTTGTGCAACCATCTTTCCGTCGGCATTGGGCAGCGCGGCTTTGATGGCTTTCACAAAAAGTCCCATGTTCTTTTTCTCCGCTTCCCAACCGTTAGCCTCTTTGGCCTGATTGAAGGCGCGAACAATGTCTTCTTCGGTAGCCGCCTGGGGCAGGAACGTCTCCAGAATGTCAATCTGCGCTTGCTCGGCGTCTGCCAGCTCCTTACGACCGGCAGCGATATATTGCTCAACGGACTCCTGACGTTGTTTCACCATCTTTTTGATGATTTGGATCTCGTCCGCCTCGGTCAGTTCCTTACCGGCATTCTCTTTGCTCGTCTGCCAATTCAGAAATGCACTCTTGATGCCACGCAACGTCTCTGTGCGTGCGGAATCATGGTTTTTCATCGCCTCCATGATTAAGGCATTGATTTCGTTTTTCATATCTGGAAATTTAATTATCGCGCGATTTGCAAGTTTCTTGTACGTTTCCATCTTAACGCAAACAACTAACCCGTTCTGGATTAGTCGTTTACAATGTTTTGGGTGGAATGTGGGGCTCGAACCCACGACACTCGGAACCACAATCCGATGCTCTGCCAACTGAGCTAAGACCACCATGTCGCCTTCAGCAAACTTTCGTTCGGAAAGCGGGTGCAAAGGTACAATAATTTTCCGATATTTGCAAATCTTTTGGCAAAAAAATGTGCATAGCAGCATATTACACGCCTATTTGCAACCTCGAAAAGGCAAATCAATAGTCAATCATCCGTTCGCGACGG
>Ga0310786_10004021_pt1 | contig 20736 bp, 15 predicted proteins | sample AusTroGonzalo_MG_FD_203881 | JGI IMG/M metagenome (GOLD analysis project Ga0310786, IMG submission 203881) | Bovine rumen microbial communities from tropical cattle in Woodstock, Queensland, Australia - Gonzalo_03 (v2) (version 2) | ecosystem: Host-associated > Mammals > Digestive system >... | reverse complement strand
GCCGAAAGCGTTGTTTGACCATACTCCGTTTGCGTAATCCATAACATAGTAAAGTCCGCCGAGTCCTGCAACAGCACTGCCTATACAGGTAGCAAGATACTTATATTTCGTTACGTTTATGCCTGCCGCGTCTGCCGTTTGCGGACTTTCGCCCACTGCCCGAAGATGCAGTCCCGAACGCGTCTTATTTAGGAAATATGACGCGCAAAGCGCAATAATTATTGCAAGATATGCTAAAAATCCGTAGGATAGGAAAACCTTTCCGAACCAACCGCATTTATCTGCAAACGGAAGCACCGATTTAAACGCTCTGCTTGTTGCCGAGAGTGAAATTGACGGCACATCGCTGCCTGTAATTGTAATCAAAGAGCCTCCGAAAAAGTTGCCTATTCCAATTCCGAAAGTGGTTAGCGCAAGTCCCGTAACGTTTTGATTTGCGCGGAGCGTTACCGTCAAAAAGCAGTATATAAGTCCCATAAGCGACGAGCCTATAATACAGCACAAAAGCGGAATAAGCACTGCAAGAAACGGATTTACAGATTGTGCGCCAACAGCCTGCTCATACAAAAATGCGCCTGCAACACCGCTTATCGCGCCCACATACATTATTCCCGGAATACCCAAATTTAAGTGCCCCGATTTCTCGGTTAAAATCTCGCCTGTCGAGCCGTAAAGAAGCGGAATTCCCTGCATAACCGCACGCTGTATAATTATCGGTATCATTTGAGTTCCTCCTCTTGTTTACTGTTAAACTTAATTTTATAATTTATGAAAAACTCACTGCCTATTATGAAAAATATGATAATTCCCGTGATTATGTCCGAGAAAGAATCGTTAAGACGGAATTTTTCGGATATTTTCGACGCGCCTTTTTCGAGGAATACTATCAAAAATGACGTCATAACCATAAAAATCGGATTAAACTTTGCAAGCCACGACACCATTATTGCGGTAAATCCTCTTCCGCCTGCCGTACTGCTTTTTAATGAATGGTCAGTTCCTGCAACAAGCAGAAGTCCTGCCACACCGCAAAGCGCTCCCGAAAGCACCATTGTACGTTTTATAACCCTTTTAACATTTATTCCTATATAGCGCGCGGTATTTTCACTTCCGCCCACTACCGAAATTTCATAACCGTGCTTACTGTACTTTAAGTATATGAACATAAATACCGTAAGAACCGCGACTATGATGATATTCAAAAGGTATGCCTTTCCGCCGATTACTGGAAGATGTCCATACTCCAAAACTCTGGGTGTTCCCGAGCCTTTGGGCATAGACCATTCAAGCGTAAAATATGCAACAAGCTGAGTTGCAATATAATTCATCATAAGCGTAAAAAGCGTTTCATTTGTGTTCCAGCCTGCCTTGAAAAATGCAGGAATGTACGCCCATACAGCGCCTGCCGCTACGCTTGCAATTACTAAAATCGGGATAAGAACGCTATTCGGTACCTTTCCGCCCCAGAAGATTATGCACATAGCCGCTGCCAATCCGCCCATAAGCACCTGACCTTCGGCGCCGATATTCCAAAATCTCATTTTAAAGGCGGGCGTTACTGCAACCGATATGCACAAAAGCATTGCCACCTCCTGCCACAGACTCCACCGCAGGCGGTTAGTGCCAAGCGCGCCCATATACATAGTCTCATAAACCTTAAGCGGATTAAGTCCTGTTAATGACAGGGTTACAAGTCCGCATACGATAAGCGCCGCGGCTATCGCCGCAAGTCTTATGGACCAAGCCTTCCACCAAACAAGCTCGCCCCTTTTAGCGATATGAAACAACGGTTCTCTGACCTTTTTGTCTGCCTTACTCATTTGTCTCACCCTCGCTTTCCTGATATGACGTCTTTGTCATCATATATCCTATTTCTTCCTTGGTTGCCGTTCTTGCGTCAACCATACCTGCAATCTTACCCCCGCCGATTACTGCAATTCTGTCGCAAAGCTCCAACAGCACGTCCAAATCTTCGCCGACAAAAATTACCGCCGCACCTTTTTCCTTTTGCTCATTCAAAAGATTGTATATCATATACGCGGAATTTATGTCAAGACCTCTTACGGGATAAGCCGCCATAAGCACCGTCGGAGACGATGAAATCTCACGCCCTACCAGCACCTTTTGCACATTTCCGCCCGATAGACGCCGAACAGGTGTGCCGACACCGGGTGTTACAACCTCTAAGCGCTCTACAATGTCGTCTGCAAGATTTTTAGGCGCTTTTCTTTCCACAAATACAGATTTGCCTTTTCTATAGCTCCTGAGCATTATATTGTCTACAATATCCATACTGCCCACAAGTCCCATACCGAGCCTGTCCTCAGGCACAAATGCAAGTCTTACACCCATTTCCCTGATTTCGCGGGGCGTTTTATCACGCAGATTTTCGCTTTTTCCTGTTTTGGGATTTATATATGTTATTTTTCCGCCATTTAAGTGCTGAAGTCCTGCAACAGCCTCCAAAAGCTCGCGCTGACCGCTTCCTGCAATTCCTGCTATGCCCAGAATTTCCCCCGAATTTGCCGTAAAGGACACATTATCTAAAAGCTTTACTCCGTCACGGTTTAAACAGCTTATATTCTCAATTAAAAGCCTTTCTTTAACATTTTTCGGTTCGCTTCTTTCGATATTTAAGCTGACCTTTTTTCCGACCATCATTTCGGTAAGCTTTGCCTCGTCCGTTTCCGATGTTTTTACCGTTCCGACATATTCGCCCTTTCGGAGTACTGCAACCCTGTCCGAAAGGGAAAGCACCTCGTGAAGTTTATGCGTAATAATGATTATCGTCTTTCCGTCTTCGCGCATTTTTCTTAAAACCTTAAACAGTTTTGTTGTTTCCTGCGGAGTCAAAACTGCGGTAGGCTCATCAAGAATGAGTATGTCCGCGCCTCTGAACAGCACCTTTATTATCTCAACCGTCTGCTTTTCCGAAACGGACATTTCATATATCTTCTTCGACGGGTCAATATCAAAACCGTACTGCTCGCTGATTTTTCTTATTTCCGTTTCATAGGCTTTTATATCAAAGCGTCCGTTATCGGTAAGCCCCAGCACTATATTTTCCGCAGCAGAAAATATATCAACAAGTTTAAAATGCTGGTGAATCATTCCTATTTTATGGTCAAAGGCGTCCTTAGGCGAGCGTATTACAACCTCTTTGCCGTCGATAAAAATTTCACCGCTGTCAGGAAAATATATGCCTGAAATCATATTCATAAGCGTCGTTTTTCCGCTTCCGTTCTCCCCTAAAACAGACAATATTTCGCCTCGGTTTACCGTCATTGAAACATCTTTATTGGCAATAATCTGACCAAAGCATTTTGTTATGTTCTTAAGCTCCACAGCAGGTATCTTGCTCACTTTTTATTCTCCCTCCGTATATTTTCCTTTTTTATCTTAAAGAAATACGCATAGAATATATGTATTTTTTTAAGATAAAAAAACAAGTTGAGGCGGAGAAGAAATTCTTACTCCGCCTTTTTCTTATTTATGGTTTTAGAACATTTTGTTCAGAAGTGTTATACCGTCGATTTGTAAATCGAAGTAAGGAGCTGAACGCATTTCTGATTCGTGGAAGTATCCGTCTTTAATAACTTCTGTATCAGGAGTATACTTTTCGTCTGTGTCTACATCTGCAAGATATGAGTCAAGCGCTTTTCCTTCTACAGTAAATTTAGCTGTATCAAATACCTTGATTTTACCGCTCTTTATGTCTTCTTCTACAGCCTTTAACGCATCTTTTGTACCCTTTGCAGCTGCAATCTCGTTAACTTCGGTAAGTTTAACTGAACCTTCCTCAATTCCGCCTACCCAGTCTGCACCGATTTCCTTGCCGTTTTCATAGCAATCAATTACATACTTGTAATAAGGAGCCCAGTCAATTCTTGAAGAAATGATGAATGTGTTGGGGCAAGCTGCCTGTGTGCTTCCGTTATATGAAACGTTAGGAATGTTTGCATTTTCGCAAGCTGTAGGAGCGCCCATTGAGTCAGCGTGCTGGCTGATTAACTTACATCCGTCGCTGATTAGCTTTGTTGCAGCTTCCTTTTCCAATGCCTCGTCATACCAGCTGCCTGTGAACTGAACTTCCATTGTAGCTGTCGGGCAAACTGAACGAGCGCCTAAGAAGAAAGATGTATATCCTGAGATAACCTCTGCATATGTATATGCGCCTACATAACCGATTTTAGCTTCTTCTGCTGCAAATTCGCCGTTTTCAATCATTTCATTAAGTTTCATACCTGCTGCAACACCTGCAATGTATCTGCCTTCATATATTGAAGCGAATGCATTGTGGAAGTTTGCAAGATTTTCTGTATGAGCTGTTGTTCCTGTTGCGTGGCAGAACTGAACTTCAGGGAATTCCTTTGCAGCCTTTAACATATAAGGCTCGTGTCCGAAACTGTCTGCAAATACTATGTTACAACCCTGGTCTGCAAGGTCTGCTGCTGCTTCATAGCACTCATTGCCTTCAGGAACGTTTGTCTTAAAGATAACCTGTTCATCTGTAAGGTTTAATTCTTTTTGTACTTCTCTTGCTGCGTCCATAAAGTTTTTGTCATAAGTTGAGTTTTCATCGTGCAGGAATATGAAACCTAATTTAAGGTCTGCATTTGCACTTTCCTCTACCTTCTTTCCGCAGCTTGTGAGTGCGAAACAAGATGCTGCAACCATTGCAAGCACCATCAATAAGGATACTACTTTTTTCATAATGATACCTCCACGCCTTTTAGGCATTTTTTAATTTATGTAAATTTAATTTACATCACATCATTTTGCAGACGGAATTTTATTTTCCCGTCCGCCATTTCATCTAAAATGGCAAGCGATTCGACGCGTATACCCTCGCTCCTGAGCGCATCGCCTCCGCCCTGAAATCCTTTTTCTATAGCGGTGCAGGCGCCTATAACTGTGGCTTTTGCCTGATTTGCAATACTCAAAAGTCCCCGCAGGGCATTTCCGTCCGCCAAAAAATCATCTATAATTAAGAGCTTGTCCTGTTCTTTGATAAATTCACGGTCAACAGATATAGTATTTACCGTTCCTTTTGTAAAAGATTTAACTTCAGCGCAAAGTCTGTCATTTGACATATTTTTTGCTCCGCCTTTTTTGGCAAAAACAACGGGTACTTCCATTTCAAATGCCGCCGCAACGGCAATCGCTATGCCAGACGCTTCAACCGTGAGAATTTTGGTCACTCCGCTACCGCCAAACAGGCGCGCTATCTCTTTTCCCATTTCCTTTAAAAACGCCGTATCTATCTGCTGATTTAAAAAACTGCCTACTTTAAGGACATTCCCCGGCAAAACCTGTCCTTCTTTTAGTATTTTTTCCTCAAGCGCTTTTATGGAAATCACCTCTTTTAACTAAAAAAACATATCTTAAAAAAGATATGCTGCCAATACTCCCCTATTCGTTCCCAATAGTCGCAATTTTTACGGCATTGCGGTAGAAACATTCGGACCATATCTCCCGAATTTATATTGGCAATCTGATAAATTTTAGTTCACAATCATATTACCATAACTAAAAACTCCTGTCAATAATTTTTAACATTATTTTATCTTTTTTGACAAATGTTCCAAATTTTTTAAAATATATTGCCATATTTTATGTATTTTCAATGTATACACAATATATTGTATTTTAGCCGCCGTAAAATTCTATATGTAGAAAAGTATGAGGGCAGAGTTTTTCCCGCTCCGCCCTCATACTTAAACTATATATAGAAGAATATAAAGCATTTGAAGGATACTTCCCGCGACTACGAATATGTGAAATACCGAATGCATATATTTATATTTTTTTTGCAGTCCGTAAAAAATCACGCCCGCTGTATAGGCAACTCCTCCCCAGAACAAAAGCTCGATACCGCCCCGCTCTTTTAAAAAGTCATATGCTCTATATGCGCCCAGAATGCACCACCCCATAGCAATATAACAAATTACCGAAAAAACTCGGTATCTTTTAAGGTCAATGGCGTTTAGCAATATCCCCAGTATTGCCGCTCCCCACACTATTCCGAAAATCCACCAGGCAAGGCGTGCGTCAAATTCCCTTAGCGCCGTAAGGCAAATCGGCGTGTAGCTTCCTGCAATAAGTATGAAAATCGAACAATGGTCAATAATCTGAAACACCTTTTTCGCCTTGCGCTTGGGGCTTAGCCCGTGATATATGCTTGAGCAGGTGTATAGGATTATCATTGTTGCGCCGTAAACCGCACCTCCCACAACACTATAAGCGTTTTTATGTATAACCGCAAAAACTACGCATAAAACTATTGCCGTCAGTCCGACAGCTCCGCCCACTATATGCGATACCATATTAAATATCTCTTCTCCCCTCGTGTAGACAGGAAGCGTCCTCTCATCAAGTTTTTGCCGTTTCATATTCCAATACCTCGTTTTTATTATTATTTTAGCTGATATTTGTTATTATTTCGTTGACATTTTATGTCATCTGCTGTATAATACATTTATATTAAAGCGGAGGTTATGTAAATGTATATTGAGAAAGATAAGTTTGTCGGTGCTTTTACAGAAATGTCCGACGAGTCCGCCCGTCCGAGTCTTCCCCTTTGGAACGAGCTCCCAGACATAGAGCTCTATATGGACCAGGTTATTTCTATAATTGCAAAACACTTTAAAAATACTTCTTCTGATAAAATAATAACCCCGTCTATGGTAAACAATTATGTTAAGCTCGGCACCATTCCCGCGCCCATAAAAAAGAAATATTCAAAATCGCATCTTGCGTATCTGTTTATGGTATGTACCTTAAAACAGACTCTCGATATGGCAACAATTCAGAAAATCCTTCCCGTCGGGCCCCCGCCGTCCGAGATAGAATACATCTATAATTCTTTCGTCAAAAACCAGAGCAAGGCTTATTCATATGTCGCAGAAAGCGTTTTGAACGTTGCCGTTCCGATTTTTGAAAATGAGGGCGAAAATCAGGAAAGGCTAAATGACCTGCTTTTGCAGGTTGCGTCCTGCGCAAATATTTTCAAGCTGTTAACCGAAAAGCTGTCCGACTGCCATAAAGACTAAAGCATATCAAAACCGCACTTTTGCGGTTTTTTTATTGCACATATTTTTGTCTTCTTATTTTGTTTGTTGTGGTTTTCTCAAAAGGCTCTTTTTCCGTTATAATCTCCTGAATTTGCTTATATTTCGGGAGTTTTGAAAGAGAAGAAGCCACCTTTTCCTTTAACTCATCAAATTCTATCGGCATATCGGGATTTACAAAAATCCTTGCAGTAAGGTTTCTCTGATAGCCGTCCGCGTCCTTTTTTGAAAACACGATTACTTCCTTTACCTCGGGGATTGACGAAATGTATTCTTCCAATTCTTCGGGGAATATATTTTTTCCGCTTGCCAAAACGATAAGATTTTTCTTGCGCCCTGTAATTATAAGCTGTCTTTTGTCGGTAAATTTCCCGTAATCGCCTGTATAAAACCAGCCGTCTTTAAGAACTTCTGCCGTTTTTTCAGGCTCCTTATAATATCCGAGCATTACACTGTCGCCCTTTACCTTGATTTCCCCTATTCCGTCTTTGTCGGGGGAGTCAATCCGCACTTCATTGCACGGTAGCGTAACCCCGACTGTCACAGGGTCGTCAAAATGCTCGCGGTTTCCCGTTACTAAAGGCGAACACTCCGTTATACCGTACCCCGTCTGCAAAGATATGCCTATATCATTAAAAAAGTATGCTATTTCGTGACGCAGAGGCGCGCCTCCGCAGATGAATTTTTTCATATTTCCTCCGAAAACCGCGTGTATTTCGCCGAAAAACTGTTTTCTTTTATCTATTCCTACCGCAAGAAGCGTCTTACTTAATGCAAGCAGCATTTTAAAGCCCTTTTCCTTGCCCTTCTTTCTGATATTTGCCCAAATTCTTTCATAGAAAAGCTCGGCAAAGGCAGGCACAATCATCATATATGTAGGTTTGAACAAAAGCAGACTCTTTGTAACGCTCTTTAAGCTCTTATTTATACATACCGTTGACCCCTCGTGAACAGCCATTAAAAGCCCGCCCACCAGCTCGTAGGAATGATGATACGGCAAAACCGACAGCGCCACACCCGAAACGTCCGCTATTTCAAGTCCTGAGCATACGCAGGCAAGCATATTCTTTTCCGACAGCATAACACCCTTGGGATTTCCCGTCGTTCCTGATGTATAAAGTATCAATTTCATATCGCTCGGACTGTTTAATTCAACTTCGCAAAAACGGCTGTCGCCGTTTTCTATAGCATTTTTTCCCTTCTTGATAAGACTTGCTAAGCCGTTTTCTTCATCATCAAGGCTTACCACCGCAACATATTTTTCAAAATCCGTATTTTTTAATGTATCTTCATATTTTGCGTCGCAAAAAACAATATCCGTTTCGCTGTGGCGCACCACATTTACTATGTCATCTTTCGGCAAATCCTTATCTATCGGAATAAAAACATTATTGGACAAAAGCGCCGTCATATACACCAAAATCCACCTGTAGCTGTTATTTCCTATGCAGGCTATGTGCTTATGCTGATAACCCAGCTCGGTAAGCGCTGTTCCCAAAGCTAAAACCTCGCTGTAAAATTCTTTGTAGGTAACTTCCTTTACGGTTTTCGCATCTTCATATTTATATGCAACGGTATCACCGTTCTTTTCCGCCTGATTTCTTAACATTTCCCTTACTGTTTCAAAATGTTTAACTTTGTATAAAGGATAATTCCTGTTCATAATTCCGACACCTGCATTTCTTTATACTATATCATCTAATATTTAATACTATTTTAATCGATATTTAATAATATGTCAAGTCTTTTTGAAAAATTGCATCAAAAAATCCGCAAATATTTGCGGATTTTTCAAAGTTTAAATATTTAGAAGTTTTGCGCCGTTTTCCCACAGGATTTTTTTACGCTGTTCTTCCGAAAGGTCAAGCGCAAAAAAGCGGTCAAGCTCTTCTTTAGGGTTCCACATAGGATAGTCTGTACCGAACAAAACCCTGTCCTCGCCATAGATTTTGATTATCTTTTCCGCTTCCCCTTTTTTGAGTGCAAAAAGCGATGAGCTTGTGTCAACGTAAAAGTTTTTATGCCCTGCAAGCCTTTCCGCCGCCTGCTCCCATACCGTATAACCGCCGAAATGTGCGCCGATAACGGTAAGTTTATCGTAAATATCAAGTATGGGCGCAATCCTGTTGGGATTGGAATTATCATATCGGGAGTCTCCGCAATGGATTAAAACGGGCAGATTATACTTTTCGCAAAGCTCATATATTTTAAGCATACGGTAATCGTCCGACTTATACCCCTGTATATCGGGGTGCAGTTTTACACCCTTTAAGCCAAGTGAGATAAGCTCCTCCAAATCCCTCTTCATATCGTCGCTTTCAGGGTGCATAGCGCCAAATCCCGTCATTTTTCCGCCGCTTTGCCCTACCGTTTCTGCTATAAAAGTATTTATCCGCGAAACCTGTTTGGGTGTTGTCGCGACCGAATGGACAAGATAATGTGTAAATCCCGCTTTAGCGCCCTCATTTATAAGGGTATCCGCTCTCCCGTCCATACACATTTTTGCATCATAAAACTTTCCTATCGCAGAAGCCGCCCTATGCGCCACCTTGTCGGGAAAAATATGACAGTGCGCGTCTAAAATTTTATACATTTTATTTCCTCTTAAATCTTTGTTATCCAGCCAAACTTATCTTCCGCCCTGCCCCACTGTATATCGGTCAGGGTATCGTAAAGCATCTGTGTTGTTTCGCCGATTTTGTTACCGTTTATAACATAAGTTTTGCCCTCGTAGTAAAGCTCGCCGACAGGAGAAACAACCGCCGCCGTTCCGCAGCCCCAGAATTCCTCCATTTTCCCGCTTGCAAGAGCGTCAATGATTTCATCAATACTGATTTTGCGCTCGGTAACCTTATATCCCTTTGATTTTAAAAGCTCAATTATGGATTTTCTTGTAATACCCGGAAGAATTGAACCGCTGAGCATAGGGGTTATGATTTCGCCGTCAATCTTCATCATAACATTCATAGCTCCGACTTCTTCAATGTACTTTCTTTCAACACCGTCAAGCCACAAAACCTGTGTAAATCCAAGTTTTTCCGCCTTTTCGCCGGCTCTGGTTGCCGCCGCATAGTTTCCTCCGCATTTAGCATAGCCTGTGCCGCCTCGTACCGCTCTTACGTCCTGGTCTTCAATCATAATCTTAACAGGATTTATTCCCTCCGCATAGTAACTTCCTGACGGTGATGCGATTATAAGAAATTCTGCTCTGTTTATCGAGTGAACGCCCAGATGCTCGTCATTTCCGAACAAAAACGGTCTTAAATAAAGCGACTCTCCCTCGCCGTAAGGCACCCAATCCTGTTCAACCTTGACAAATTCCAAAATTGCGGACAGCATATCCTCCTCAGGCATTTGCGGAAGTCCTATTCTTTCAGCGGAATTGTTCATTCTGCGTACATTTTCAATCGGCCTGAAAAGCTGAACGCTCCCGTCAGCTGTTCTGTATGCTTTTAGTCCCTCAAAAATTTCTGCGCCGTAATGGAAAACGGTTGCGGCTGGGTGCAAATTCAAATTCCCGAACGGAATTATTCTGGCATTTGACCAGCCCTTGCCCCTTTCATAGTCCATAACGAACATATGGTCTGTGAAAACCTTGCCAAATCCAAGATTTTCGGTCTGTTTTTCCTTTGGATTTTGTGTTTTTGTGATTTTGATTTCCATTTTTTTATATCTCCTTTTTAATTATTCCTTGGTTACTATGCCCTCAACCTTTTTGATGCCGAGCTTTTTCGCCGCGTCGTCGCGCATTTTGAATTTCAAAATTTTGCCCGCCGCATTCATCGGGAAACTATCGACAAAATCTATATATTTCGGCACCTTATGCTTTGCCATATGGCTTTTAATGTATTCTTTCATTTCATCGGCGGTCATACTCTCGCCCTCTTTTAAGATTATGCACGCCATAATTTCTTCGCCGTACTGCTCGTCTGGGACTCCGATTACCTGCACGTCCTTGACCTTTTCGTGCGTATAGATAAATTCCTCTATCTCTTTAGGATAAATATTCTCTCCTCCGCGGATAATCATATCCTTTAGTCTTCCCGTTATGCGGTAATTTCCCTCAGGCGTCCTGAGCGCCAAATCGCCGGTATGCAGCCAGCCGTTTTCATCGATTGCCGCCGCCGTTTCCTTGGGCATTTTGTAGTAGCCTTTCATAATATTATAACCGCGTGCCACAAACTCGCCCGTTTCATTATCAGGTAAATCCGCTCCCGTTTCGGGGTCTATAATCTTACACTCAATCTCCGGCATAGCCCTGCCTACCGTTGAAACACGCACATCAATCGGGTCGTCGGTACTGCTCATAGTACAGCCGGGTGACGCCTCCGTCTGACCGTAAACAATTACGATTTCTTTCATATTCATCTTGTTTACAACGTCATTCATTGCCGATATCGGACAGGGAGAGCCTGCCATAATTCCCGTACGCATATACGAAAAGTCGGTCTTTTCAAAATCGGGGTGCGACAGCATTGCGATAAACATTGTCGGAACACCGTGAAAAGCGGTTATCCGCTCCTGATTTATACACGCGAGCGCAGGCTTTGGCGTAAAATACGGAAGCGGCAAAAGCGTTCCTCCGTGAGTCATTGTCGCAGTCATTGCAAGCACCATTCCGAAACAATGGAACATCGGCACCTGCACCATCATTCTGTCCGCTGTCGACAAATCCATTCTGTCGCCTATACACTTACCGTTATTTACAACATTGTAATTCGTGAGCATTACGCCTTTCGGAAAACCCGTTGTGCCTGATGTGTACTGCATATTGCAGACATCGTGGATATTTACCTTTGCCGCCATTTGGTAAACCTCGGAAATCGGTACGGACGGCGCAAGGCTCTTAGCCTCATTCCAGGTTATACAGCCTTTTTGGCGATAGCCTACCGTTATAATATTACGCAAAAACGGAAGTCTTTTAGAATGCAGCTTATCCCCCGATTTCATATCAGCAAGCTCGGGGCAAAGCTCAGAAATAATTTCATTATATCGGCTGTCGCGCCAGCCTTTAATCATAACAAGCGTGTGCGTATCCGACTGTTTTAAAAGATATTCAAGCTCGTGGATTTTGTATGCGGTATTTACCGTAACCAAAACTGCGCCTATCCTTACCGCCGCCCAGAAAGTTATATACCACTCGGGCACATTCGTCGCCCATACGGCAATATGCGTACCCTTTTTAACGCCAAGTGCGATAAGGCTTCGGCAAAATTCATCTACATCATCGCGGAACTCGGAATATGTTCTTGTGTAATCAAGCGTTGTATATTTAAACGCAAGCTGGTCGGGAAAATGCTCCGCCATAGCGTCTAAAACCTGTGAAAAGGTTTTTTCTATCAATGCGTCCTTCTTCCACAAAAATTTGCCCGTACCCTGCCTGTTTTCATAAAGTGTATGCTTAGCGCGTGAGAGATTTTCAAACCGCGACATAAAGCTGACAAAATGCGGAAAGATTATGTCCATATCGCATATATCGCTGTCCCATTTCGGGTCCCATTCAATTGACATAAAGCCGTCGTAATTTATTGAGCGCAGGGCGTTTATAACCTCGCTGATAGGTATTGAGCCCTCACCTACCAAGCTAAAGGAATTTTCGCCGTCAGAATCCTTTATATGAATATGCCCTATATATGCGCCCAGATTTTTTACCGTTTCTTCGGGCTGTTCTCCGTGCAGTCGGTAGGGATAGTGCAAATCCCACAGTGCCGCAAGGTTATCGCTGGCAAATTCGTTCAAAAAGCCTGCAAGATTTTTCGTGTCTGAAAACACTCCAACCGTTTCAACAAGCAGTATTATACCCTTTTTTTCAGCCTTTGGCAACGCTTTTTTTACAAAACTTCTTGCCCCGTCTTCGCTCTTTATTGCTTTTATTCTTATCTTTTTTGTATGGAGCGCTATGCAGGCATCAATACAGGCATCAAGCTCTGCAAGCGCCGTTTCTTCACCGTCCGATATGTCGCAGACCATATCTATACAAGGGATTTTTATTCCGCTTTCCAAAAGCATATAGTATGTTTCGGAAAAGCCCTTGATTTCTCTGGTGTCGTGTATTTCTATGCCCGAAAATTTATATTCCTTTGCGATTTTTATAAATTCGTCAAGCTCAACATCTTTCCAGCGGTTTGTGGAAAAGGACAAATTCATTTTTACGCCTCCTCAAAGCAAATTTTATTAAGCGCGTTTACATACGCATTGATGCTCGATTCCACAATATCGGTGGAAATGCCCTTGCCAGAGTAGAGTTTTCCGTTGCTTCTTAGCTTTACAACGGTTACGCCTACCGCTTCCTTTCCCTCGGTTACCGACTGGATTTGGAAATCGTCAAGCTCAAACTTCCTTCCCGCAATTTGTTCTATACACTGGAACGCCGCATCAATAGGCCCGTCGCCTACAGTTACCCCCTGAAGCTCCTCATTATCCTTTAACAGAGTCATAACACAGGACGCATTTATGAGGTTTCCGCTGTTTATTGTATAGCTTTTCAGTTTATATGTGGGTGCAGTCTGAAGAGCCGCGCTTGCAACGATTACCTCAAGCTCCCTCTCTGTAATCTGCTTTTTCCTCGCGACCTTTACAAATTCTTCATATACGTTTTTAATGTCATCGCTAGATAAGTCATAGCCGAGCTTTTTAACAGCAAGTGAAACAGTATTTATATCGTCCTTATCGCTTAAAACAAGGCTTTCCCTTTTTTCAGCCTCAAAAATTTCGCCGTTTTTAATATCCTGCCCCTTCAAAAATCCCAGCCTTGATACAGTATGCTCAAGCTCGGTATAATTAAGGTCTGTAAATGTTCCCAAAAAGTCGCCCCGAGCCTTAAAAATTCTCGCCGCCGACATAAGAGATGTCTGATTTTTTCCGTCAACCGAGGTTTTAATCTCGCCGACGCCTGCTGTTGCGCCTGCAACAAGGCACGCACAGCCCATATCAAGGTTGTTGCTGCATTCTGCGGCAAGGGTGACACCCTCAAGCTCTGTTACATTCTTACAAAGCTCTTTTATAAACATTTCATATTCTGCGGGCATCATCTCGCCTGCGCTGTCGCATACCGTAACCGTCTTTGCGCCTGCCGAAATTGCAGTTTTTACCGCTTTATACAAGAATTCAGGTTCGCTCCTTGTTGCGTCAAGCGCGGAAAATTCCACATCATCGCAAAGAGAAACACACTTTTTTATAACCTTTTCTATAATCTCAAGCATTGCATCAGGCTTTTTCCCGCAAAGATACTCCATCTGCACGCTCGATACAGGCGCACTGACTTTAAGGCGAAACTTTTTCGCCCCAGCAAGCGCCGAATATGCCGCTTCTACCGACTCCTCGCTTAAATCTACAGGGCAGGAAATTATACTTTTTGTCAAAAGCGGCGCTATTGTGTGCAAAAACAAAATATCTGTCTTGGCATTTGAAATCTTTGCCGTTTCAATTATATCGACACACAGTCTGTCAAGTTTTTTTGCCAGATTTACCTTTTCTTTAAAGCTCAAAAAGCCGTTTTTAGCGTCCTCTCTTAATGTGACATCTGAAATTTTAATCTTTTTCATAAGAATTCCCTTTCAAAGTAAAACAGGAATTTGCGGCTGTCACCGTAAATTCCTGAAAATTAAAAACAATTTTGTTCTTAGAATTTCAATCACGCACGACAAACAGCACTGTTATCTTCTCCGCATAGGATAAATAGGACAGCGCTAAGTAGGTTAATCAAATTAAATGATTTCGCCTGTGACATAATAAAACTCCCAAAATTTTATTTTTTTTGAGTATAGCACAACTTTTTTGATATGTCAATATATTATGCAGAAAAATTATTGACATTTTTCTTGTTTTGGAGTATAATTCTTTCGTAACTTAATATTAAAGGCGATGACCGAATTTAAGTAGTCATATCCGGAGCCTTAAAGAGAGTCGGCGGTTGCTGCAAGCCGATGGAAAGGATATGCACGAAATACGCTTCGCGAGCTCCGCACCGAAAGGAAGATTTTTCCCGTGTAGGCTGCGGCGGGTATGCCCGTAACAGCATAAGGTTTTTTAAACCTTGCGAGGTCTGTTATCGTGAGATACAGACAAAATGAGGTGGTATCACGGATTTTCCGTCCTCTGTATAGAAATACGGGGGATTTTTTTATGCTGAAAGTCCCAAAGAAGAAAGGAAGCAGAATAGCTATGCCGATTACTGAAATTTTAAAGAAAAACGCTGATTTTTATCCGAATGATGTGGCGCTTACAGAGATAAACCCGCAGCTTGAGGAGGAAAAACACACTACCTGGAGAGAGTATTCGCTGATTGAAACGAAAAAGGGCGAAGCGTATAAAAAGGAGATAACCTGGTCGGATTTTAACAAAAGAGCAAACCGATTTGCAAATCTTCTTTTAACCCGCGGTGTAAAAAAGGGCGATAAAGTCGCAATTCTTTTAATGAACTGCATAGAATGGCTGCCCATATACTTCGGCGTACTAAAGGCGGGAGCGCTTGCCGTTCCGCTTAACTACCGATATACTGCGGAGGAAATCAAGTACTGCTTAGAGCTTTCCGACGCATCAATCCTTATCTTCGGACCTGAATTTATCGGACGTGTTGAGGAAATTTGCGGACGTATTCCAAAGGTTCATACGCTGTTTTATGCAGGCGAGGACTGCCCCAGCTTTGCAGAAAGCTATGACAGGCTGGTAAGCTACTGCTCCTCAGTTGCCCCCGATATAACCCTCACAGACGATGATGAGGCGGCAATATACTTTTCCTCTGGTACGACAGGCTTTCCAAAGGCGATTATTCACAAGCACCAAAGCCTTATGCACGCTGCTATGACCGAGCAAAATCATCATTCTCAGACAAAGGACGATGTTTTCCTGTGCATACCTCCCCTTTACCACACGGGCGCAAAAATGCACTGGTTCGGAAGTTTCTTAGTCGGCGGAAGAGCCGTTTTATTAAAGGGCATAAAACCGCAGTGGATTTTAAAGGCTGTCTCTGATGAGCATTGCACAATAGTATGGCTTTTAGTTCCGTGGGCGCAGGATATTTTAGACGCAATCGACAGAGGCGATGTTAATATAAATGATTATGAACTGTCGCAGTGGAGACTTATGCATATAGGCGCACAGCCTGTTCCGCCCAGCCTTATAAGCAGGTGGAAGGAGCATTTTCCAAACCATCAGTACGACACAAATTACGGCTTATCCGAATCAATCGGACCTGGCTGTGTTCATCTTGGCGTTGAAAATATACACAAGGTCGGCGCTATCGGAAAAGCAGGCTACGGCTGGGAAGTGAAAATTGTTGACGAAAACAGAAACACCGTAAAACAGGGCGAAGTCGGCGAGCTTGCAGTAAAAGGTCCGGGCGTTATGACCTGCTACTACAAGGACGAAAAAGCAACCAGCGAGGTCCTAAAGGACGGCTGGCTGTTTACGGGAGATATGGCAATGGAGGACGAAGACGGCTTTATCTTCTTGGTCGACAGGAAAAAAGACGTTATCATAACAGGCGGAGAAAATCTCTACCCTGTGCAGATAGAGGATTTCCTGCGCAAAAACAACAAGATAAAGGACGTTGCAGTTATAGGAATTCCCGACAGCCGTCTTGGTGAAATTGCCGCGGCAATAGTTGAATTAAAGCCTGACGAAGCTATGACAGAGCAGGAATTTAACGATTTTTGCCTTGATTTGCCGAGGTACAAGCGTCCGAAAAAGGTGATTTTTGCAGATGTGCCGAGAAATCCCACAGGTAAGATAGAAAAGCCGAAACTCCGCGAAATGTACGGAGCAAAATCGGTTGTTGCTCACGAAAACGAGATAGACAAGTAAGGAGAATTGATATGAAAAAATTGCTTTTAGGAAATGCCGCAGTTGCGCAAGGCGCATATGAGGCAGGAGTAAGAGTTGTTGCCTCGTACCCCGGTACTCCGAGTACCGAAATAACCGAAAACATCGTGAAATACGACGAAATATATGCCGAATGGTCACCCAACGAAAAGGTTGCAGCAGAGGTGGCAATAGGCGCGTCAATAGGCGGTGCGCGTGCTATGTCCTGTATGAAACACGTCGGGCTTAACGTAATGGCTGACCCTGTTTTCACAGCGGCTTATACAGGCGTAAACGGAGGACTTCTTTTCTGCGTAGCGGACGACCCTGGTATGCACTCATCACAGAACGAACAGGATTCGCGCCATTATGCAAAAGCGTCAAAAACGGCAATGCTTGAGCCTTCCGACTCTTCAGAATGTAAGGAATTTACACGACGTGCATTCGCACTTTCGGAAGAATTTGACACACCCTTTTTCCTGCGCCTTTCAACGCGCGTTTCCCACTCGCAAAGTCTTGTTGAAATAGGCGAAAGAGAAAATATCGAGTTAAAACCGTACGAAAAGAATGTTCCAAAATATGTTATGATGCCTGCAATGGCTGTTAAACGTCACGTTATTGTCGAAGAGCGTGCAAAAAAACTTACCCAATTTGCAGAAAACTGTGAATTTAACAGGATAGAGGACAACGGCTCAAAAATCGGTGTAATAACGGCAGGCATTTCCTATATGTACGCAAAAGAGGCTTTAGGCGATAAGGTAAACTATTTGAAACTCGGTATGGTTTACCCTCTTCCCGAAAAGCTGATACTGGATTTTGCAAAAACTGTTGATAAGCTGTATGTAATAGAAGAGCTTGACCCGTTTATTGAGGAGCATTGCAAGGCTTTGGGCATTGACGTTATAGGCAAAGACGAATTTACTATGCTTGGCGAATACACCCCCGCTATGATTAAAACGGCGGTTTTGGGTGAGCCTGCGCCTGAATTTACAGAAATTACCGAAACCATACCGCAAAGACCTCCCGTTTTATGTCCGGGCTGTCCGCACAGAGGCACATTTTATGTTTTGAAAAAGCTCGGACTTGTCGTATCGGGCGATATCGGCTGTTATACGTTGGGCGCCGCCGCACCGCTTTCAAGCGTTGATACTACAATTTGTATGGGCGCGTCGGTTTCTGCCGCACACGGTATGGCAAAGGCGCGCGGAGCTGAATTCAATAAAAAACTTGTTTCGGTTATCGGCGATTCAACCTTTATTCATTCAGGAATTACAGGGCTTATAGATATTGTATATAACAAGGGCGCAAATACGGTAATCATACTTGATAATTCTATTACGGGTATGACAGGACATCAGGATAACCCGACAACAGGCTACACCATACGCGGAGAAGAAACGAAACAGGTTGACCTTTTGGCATTATGCAAGTCTGTCGGCATAGAACACGTTGTAATTGCAGACCCGTTTGACCTTAAGAACTTTGAAAAGGTTGTAAAAGAGGAAACTGGGCGTGATGAGCCGTCGGTTATAATAGCACAGCGCCCCTGCGCGCTCTTAAAGAGAGTTAAATATACAGGGCATTGTGTGATATCTGATAAATGCAAAAAGTGCAAAATGTGTATGAAGCTCGGCTGTCCTGCAATTTCCGAGGACAAGGACGGCAGTGTTAAAATTGATTTGACTCAATGCAACGGCTGCGGACTGTGCGTAAATGTCTGCCCGTTTGACGCCATAGTTAAGGAGGACTGATTATGAATAAAAAAGTAATGATAGTCGGTGTAGGCGGTCAGGGAACGCTGCTTGCAAGCCGTATTCTCGGAAATACCGTAATAAATGAGGGATTTGACGTTAAAGTATCGGAGGTTCACGGAATGAGCCAGCGCGGCGGAAGCGTTGTGACATATGTAAAGTACGGCGATAAGGTTTTCTCCCCCATAATAGGCAAGGGCGAGGCGGATATAATTCTTGCATTTGAAATGCTTGAAGCATACCGCGCTCTTCCGTATCTTAAAAAGGGCGGTAAGATTATAGTAAACACGCAGGAAATCGACCCGATGCCCGTTATAACAGGTGCGATGGAATATCCCGATAATATAGAAAAAACACTTTCACAAAATGCCGACGTCACCTTTGTAGATGCCCTTAGTCTTGCACAAAAGGCAGGAAATTTCAAGGCAGTAAATGTTGTTTTGATAGGCGTTATGGCAAAGAGCACCGATATTCCTTACGAAAAATGGATTGAAACCATTAAAACAACAGTTCCTCCGAAATTTTTGGAAGTAAATCTTAAAGCGTTTGAGCTTGGATATAATTTTTAGGTGGTGATTTTATATGATGTGGCAAAAAGAAATTGAAACTATGCCCCGCTCCGAACTAAAAAAACTCCAAAGCGAGAGATTGGTTTGGCAAGTTAACAGAATGTACGAAAAAGTTGAGCTTTTCCGCAAAAGAATGGACGAGAAAGGACTTAAACCCTCCGACATAAAGTCGGTAGATGACCTTTCAAAACTGCCATTTTCCTACAAGCAGGATTTGAGGGACTATTACCCTTACGGACTTTTCGCCGTTCCGATGAATGAAATTGTTCGCATTCACGCATCAAGCGGTACAACGGGTAAAAAGATTGTTGTAGGATATACTAAAAACGACCTTGCGTCCTGGAATAACTGCGTTGCAAGAATGATGACGGCAATAGGTCTTGGTAAAGACGATTTTGTGCAGATATCCTACGGATACGGGTTGTTTACCGGAGGCCTGGGTGCACACGGAGGCGCGGAAACAATAGGAGCTACCACAATCCCCACATCTTCGGGAAATACCCATAACCAAATTCAGACAATGATTGACTTTGGTTCAACCGCACTCTGCTGTACCCCATCTTACGCTATGTACTTAGGTGAAGCAATAGAGGAGGCAGGACTTACTGATAAGCTGAGCCTAAAAGCGGGTATATTCGGTGCAGAGCCGTGGACTGAGGATATGAGATGCGCAATAGAGAAAAAACTGCGCATAAAGGCATATGATATCTACGGACTTTCTGAAATAATGGGACCAGGTGTTGCCTGCGAATGTGAGGAGCAGTCGGGTATGCACGTATGGGAGGATATGTTTATTCCCGAAATCGTTGACCCTGATACAGGCGAGCAGCTTCCGTACGGCGAGCAGGGCGAGCTTGTGTTTACAACGATTACAAAAGAGGGATTTCCGCTTATCCGTTACCGCACGCACGATATTTGCACGCTTATAGAAGAGCCTTGCAAATGCGGAAGAACGCATATCCGTATGAAAAAACCCTGCGGAAGAAGCGACGATATGCTTATTATCCGAGGCGTAAATGTTTTCCCGAGTCAGATTGAAGAGGTACTTTTGAAAATCGGCGAGGGAATAACGCCGAATTACCAGATAATAGTTGACCGCGTGAATAATAATGACACCTTTGACATAAATGTTGAAATGAGTGAAAACCTTTTTGCTGATGATGTTCGTTCGGTCGAGTCGCTTGAAAAGAACATAACCGCAAAAATCCGCGAAGTTTTGGGAATTGGCGCAAAAGTTCATCTGGTAAACCCCAAATCAATAACGCGCAGCGAGGGCAAGGCAAAAAGAGTGATTGACAACAGAAACCTTAAATAGGAGGTAATTTATTATGTTGATTAAACAGTTATCAGTTTTTGTAGAAAATAAACCCGGCAGACTTGCCGCAGTTATTGAGGCGCTCGGCAAAAATAATGTAAATATGAGTGCATTATCGCTTGCCGACACATCGGAATACGGCATTTTAAGAGTTATAGTAGATAACCCCGAAGCTGCCGCTGAGATTTTAAAAGGAATTGGCGTTATCGTAAAAATTACAAAGGTTTTGG
>Ga0310786_10004019_pt1 | contig 20746 bp, 28 predicted proteins | sample AusTroGonzalo_MG_FD_203881 | JGI IMG/M metagenome (GOLD analysis project Ga0310786, IMG submission 203881) | Bovine rumen microbial communities from tropical cattle in Woodstock, Queensland, Australia - Gonzalo_03 (v2) (version 2) | ecosystem: Host-associated > Mammals > Digestive system >... | reverse complement strand
TGAGGCGCTTGTACTTTCGCTTGAAGCTAGCCAACTCTGACAATGCCTTTTCGAGAAGGGTTTGCTTGGCGTCATAATCGTTCATGATCGCTTCTATGTGCGTGTAACCCTTGCCCTCTCCTTTGACCTTGACGGGGAAGAACGCCCTCACTGGCTCCGAGCTGCCGACCAGCTCAATCTCCAAGCAGCGGATGATATGGCCTGCCTGCACCTCACGGTACTTCTCGGCTGCGACCTCATCGCGCCACTCGAAGGCCCCGTGAAGCGGTGCCGCCTCGTCCCTCGAAGCATCGACCAGCTCTGACGGTGTGAGCCTGCCTTCCTTCTCCAACTCGGCGCACACATCCCCCGCAATTTGCGGGTCGATTTTGATATGCGAGCCAGCTTTCCATTTATAAATCATGTTCAGTTTCCCTTCATATACGTGTAATCGAAAGCGGTGCCGCGCCTTGCCCAGCTCTACCTAAACGCGCCGTGCCATGCTTGCCTCGCCTCGCCTAAACCGACCGCACGCAACCTCGACACAACAGACCAAGCCTTAGCGTGCCTGCCCTGCCATAACATGACGCACCGTGCCTCACATAGTCTTGCGTTGCCATGCGTTGCCTAGCCTGCCAAGCCTAACCAAGCAGAAACCCGACAAAACATGCCCTAACGGAACAGACCGAACCTTGCCTGCCGCGCCCGACCTAACCTCTCCATGACCAGACCCGAACCACCAGACCCCGCCTGCCAAAACATGACAGACCTTGCCTAGACGCACCTAGACGAACGCTGACGAGCCACGCCTGCCTTGCCACAACATGCTGTGCCACGCCTCAACAGGACGCGCCGAAACATGCCTGCCTGAACACGCCTTGCCCAAACGGACCCTGCCAGAACCAGACACACATCACCGCACCACGAAATGCCATGCCGTGCCTGCCGTACCCTGCCAGACCGCACCAGAACCGACCTAGCCTTGTCTTGCCCCGCCTGCCGTGTTAGTTGGTTGCCAGCTTGTACATTCCAAACTGGCCGTCTCGCTCTGGCCTCCACTCGCCGATACCGCAGACGAAGCCGCCGACGTTGAAGCAGTTGAGCAGTTGTTCGAGCGAATACTTGCCGTTCGCGTTGTAGGCCATAAGCAGCTCGATTCGCCACTCGCGGAACTCAGGGCGATATCGGATATCAGCCGTCTTGCTCATGCCGCCAACTCGTACCATGTCCTCGCGCATAACGGGAGCAGGGCCGATGATTTCAGCAATGTCGATGGTGCTATGCTCGGTCGCGCCCTGAAGGAAGAACGAGCCGCGAAGCTCAGTTGCCACAACGTCAAGACCGCCTCGTTTGGCACCCATAATCACCGATTGCTTGATGCCAGTGACGGGGAAGCCGAACCTTGCACCAGCCTCGATTGCAGCGAGGTAGTTTGCCTCTGCCTCGTCGTTGTTTGCGCCGTCTTCGGGCTTCTCGGTAAGCCAGTAGGCGGCATTGATGAAGTCGTTCACCGGCACCTTGATATCGTGCTTGGACTTCTTGGCCTTGCCCATTTGCTTGTCGAGCATTTCCCGCTTGGCCTTTTCAGACCACGCATGGACGATCAGCGGGGTTTTCCCAACGATAGTAATGGGAACCTCGTGAATCTCCATAGGCGTGATTTCAGTTGTCACTTGCTTCTTAGTTGCCATGACGCATACCTTCTTTCCGTGTCTCTGGAAAGGAGGCCGCTAGTTACATCATCCACGCGGCCATAGCCGCAACTGCGAAGACGGAAAGAAGCCTGATTGCCCACCACATAGGTTGGTAGGGCGCAAAGGTTTCAACTCCCATAGCAGCCTCCCTAGATTACAAGCCGAATGTCTGGCTTGTATTGATCGGTGCGTATCCATGCGTCGATATCGTCCGTGTGGACTACGAAGCGAGGGTGCGCCTCCGTGCCTCCTGCGCGATAAATGGGGATGTTCCCCTTCTCGGCCTCGGCCCTGATGGTGCCGTCCCTCCTTCTGGCGTAGGTGTCTCCCTCATGGAGCGACAACCAACCCCGAAGTGGTATGCTTCTTCTCGACATGGATTCACCTCCTGTCAAATGCGCCCGTAGGCCACCGTCACTGGCTTACGGGCATTTCTGTTGGACGTGTCCCCCTCACGCCGCGCACGGTTCACGAGACGCTTTCAGGCGTAAGGATTCCTGTTACCGTGTCCCAGGGCTGAAAGGAGTAAAAGGCCCCACGGACGTCACGTTGCGAGGTAGGCAAGCAAAGCATGAAGGTGGGCTCACGCATTACCAAGCCGTGCGCGCCATGAGAAGGACACGTCGCTGGTGTTCCCCAACCTTCCACACGGGACAAGTCAACCGTGAAGTAGGCTGGTGCCAGCGGTACGCATATCGCTGGTCTTCTCTGTCTCAGACATTGCATCCGATGATGTGTCTGGACTCGGTTCCTTATCCCGTTGAGAAACCGGAAAGCCGTCTATACAGTTTTCAATGTTCGTAGGGGCTCGCCCCTTCTCGGGTGTCTGGCAGATTGACGAGGCGCGACATGGAAGCGAAGAATCAACCTTGCGGGGGGAAGACATAGCCCCTACCAGACACCCCAGAGGGAGCGGGCTTTCACCCGCTCGTAAGTGCCTAAAGCACCATCCTTGCTACGTCGTCTAGTGAGACGCCCAACAGTTGTGAGAGCTTGTACGCTTCTGCGAGGTACCACTGGCTACGACCACCCAACTTGTCGTAGAAAGCGCTACGACCGATTCCTAGACGTTCGGCCAGTTGGTCTTTCGTAATTCCCTCGGCCTTGACGTAGCCATAAACAGTTGCCTGTAAGTCCTTCATTTGCACTCCCGTTCGTAGCGACCGTTAATACGGTCATTAATATTATTGTCCGTAACGACGGATAGTGCAATAATAATTTTGTCCGACTTTTCAGACGGTTTAGAGGTGTCATAATGACTTTCGGCAAAGTAGTTGACCTGTATTTGAAAGAGCGTGGTATGTCTCAGGCAGAACTCGCCCGTCATGCTGGCATCGGAAAGCAAACCCTTAGCGACCTTATTACTGGCGCAAACAACAACCCTCGCCTTGATACCGCTTTCGCTATCGCAAATGCCCTCGGCGTCTCGCTTCAAGAAATGGTTGATCGCATGGAGAGTGAATAGCCGTGGGAATGACCTTTGGAAAGGCGTTTAGAAAGTTGTTCGCGGAAAGCGGAATGACTCAGGCTGACTACGCCCGTCGAAGCGGATTCTCTACTGCTTACGTCTCGATGCTTCTTTCAGGCGAGATTAAGGACCCAAAGTTTACACGCGCTTGCGAAATCGCAGATGCGCTAGGCGTCACCCTCCAAGACTTCTATGACCTTATGAGGGATTAAATGTCTGGACAGATAGGCTCAAAGCGACAATTGCCTAGTGGCCGCTGGCAGGTGAGGGTATCCGCAGGTTTGAGAGCAGACGGCACACAAAGGACCGTCTCTGCGACCGTGGACACGTCTGAAGAAGCGGATGCGAAGATTGTCGAGATCGCGGCAGAGTTGGGCAAAGCGCCGGAGTTTGCCAGAGGAATCACCCTCGAAGCCTATTGGAGATACTACGGAGCCACGAAAGGCCAAAGGCTGGCGAGGGCCACCTACCAGAGATACGAAGGCTGCATGAGAAGAAGGGTCCTGCCCTTCCTCGGCCAGAAGGACATAAGCAAAGTCACCCATTCGGACGTTCAATCGGTTGTGCTTTCCTGCAAGACGAGAAGCGAGGGCGACCAGGTTAGAAGGTCTTTGTCCGCTGTCCTCGGCCAAGCGGTATCTGATGGGGCTCTGCGATCAAACCCCTGCAAGGGAAAGATTGAGCTTCCCAGAGACGAAGGGAAGGCCCCAGACTTCTCCAAAGACCCATTTGGGGCCATTGAGGGGACTTCTAACGTGTGGACCCCGCAACAAGTCCTACAAGCCATGCCGCTACTTAAAGGCACGTCATACGAGACTGTGTGGCTTCTCATGGTAGGCGCAGGACTCAGGCTCGAAGAAGCTATGGCATTGCGTTGGGCAGACGTGCGCAAGGTGGAGATATCTGGCCGCGAGGTGGTTCAGGTTGCCGTTTGGAGGGCCAAGACCTACGCCGATGGGGTGAAGCCCACCAAGACCAAGCGAAGCGTGAGAATCGTTGCCGTCTCGGAGCCCTTTGCCTCTCGGTTGTGGGAGTTAAGGAAAAGTCCGGAGGAACAAGTCTCGCCCCGCTCAGTCTCCAATATCTCCCAAGGGTGGAGAAGGCTGTGGATACCAGTAACGAGCAACAAGGCGAGGAAGAAGGACAGAATCAAAGGAATCATGGTCGATGGGGTCTACCCCCCGATTCCCTATGTCCCACTATCTCGCATGAGGGCCACACACGCGAGCATGATGCAGGCCGCAGGAGTGATTGACTCACTCAATGCCGCAGCGCACGGACATTCCCAGAAAGTCTCTTACAAGCACTACCAACGAGCCGACACGCTGAAGGCTTCTGTGGCTGTTGGTGAGCTGCTGGACTTCTCAAAGGCGCAGTAAAACGAGTAGAAATCTGCTCCAAGTGCATACCCATTTTTTTCAATATGGAACGATATGGAACGATAAGGTACCTTACATATAGTTGCAGGCCGCTAACATAGCTAGCGACCTGCGGTTTGTTTGGTGGGCCCACCGGGATTCGAACCCAGAACCAAGGGATTATGAGCGGCGAAAAAATGCGATTCTTACCCCTGTCTACCTGCGCATTTACTGACTGTAAAACAGAAAAATACCCCAAATTTTGCCTAGTTTTGCCCTGCGATATGGAACGATATGGAACGCCGAAACTGCATACTCTTTCGTCGCTGGTAATAACGCAAAAAAGCCCCTCCCCCCGAAGGGGAAGGGGCGTGTGCCGCGTTTGCGGGGCCAAGAAGGGTGGAAGAAAACCCCTGCGGCTCCCGTGGTTGTCCTCGCCCCACGGCATGCCTTCTCTGGGCAGGCATGAAACCGATGCCGCGAGGGGCAAGGGGGTTACTGTTCCGCTGGCGGTTCTGGCTCTGGAATGAGGACGCCTATAACCGCGTTTAGCTCCGTCTCCGAGACAAGGCGCTTGATCGTGCCTGTTGCCGTGCAGACGTAGACTCCGGTTCCGTCTCCCTCGATGTACCCCTCCTGCAAGTTGGGGATAGAGATACCTGGGTCTCCTTCGAGGACGATTGCAACCTCACCCACTTTGAGTTTCGATGGGTCTAGTTCCGCGTAAGCGCCCCTCCTGAGTTGAATTGCCATTGTTCTCCTTAGTAGACGTAGATAAGGCGATAGGTGTAACCGCTCCTGAAATACCCGCCGTTAGTAGACGAGTTGGTAGTGATCGTGAGCGTGCCGTTGCTGTAGCTCTTCGTGAAGTAGCTGTTCGAGTAGTACGCATAGCGCGTGTTGCTTGACGAGTAACCCCACGTTCCGCGCACCGTAGTCCCGTCGTAGGTGACGCCTATGACGTACCTTGTCGAGCCGAGGGACGATTGCTGGTCGAGCATGACCATGAAGGCCACGGGGTTTCCAGATAAGCTCGTGAACTGGATTGACGTGGCGTTGGAGCTGGTCGATGCCGTGGTCGATTTGACCTGATACCCGCTGCCCCCTGAGACGTTCACGACGAGGCTTGCGAGGTTGGTAACGTCGTAGGTGCCGTTGCTGGTCTTTGTCTCGCTGCCGCTCACCAGCTCACTCGCCGAGACCGTTACCGCCGTTCCCGTTTTCGTAGACCCCGTGATGTATCCCGTCTGGTTCGTCACTGAGGGTGTGACGCTCACCTGATGATTCGAGACCGTCCCCTTCGTCGCTGTCGGGGTTCCCGCCGTGCCGCTTGCTACCGCCTTGCTTGCCGCACTCGCGTAGTATCCCGCTGGCACGGAGACGGTTGCCCCCGACGCGCTGAGACTCGTGGAGTCGCGCCTGTCGATAGCAGACCCGACATATGAGCTGCTTACTGCCCCAACGCTCACCGAGACGCTTGATAGGCCGTCATAGCCTGAGTCTGCCGATACCGTCTCGCTCTGAGCCGTCTCTGAGGGTGTGTAGCTCTTGGACTTGCTTTGCAGACTGGGAGACCCCGACGGCACCGCCACGTCAACGGATGCGTAGCTGGTCACGTCAATGCTCGTGCCATTGGCCGTGATTTGCCTCGTTCCCGTGGGACGGATGTAGGTTAACAACTGCGAGTTATCGTCGTAGGCTTTGATGCCCGCGACGTTCTGAAACTCGGTGCCAAAGACTTCTAGTGTGTCTGCCATGAAGCCTCCTACAGTCCGTTGTTGAGGATATCGACCGTATCCATATGAATAACCCTCGGTACGCTTGTCCCAGCGTCAACGCGCCAAACCTCGCAAGCAAGGTCGTAATACGACTCGTCTAGGTCTAGGTTTCCAAATGCTGTTTGGCTAAAGTAGGACGCATTACCTCGCACGTAGATAACAGGGGAAGCAAACGTCACTTTGTTCCCCGAGCTGATGTAGCCAGTAATGTTTGCGGTATACAAGCCATAGCCAGCGCTGTAATAAGCATCAGAGCCAGAGCTGTTCCAGTAATAGAGCCTGCTTTCACTACTGAAGTTCTTGCCAGTGTGTGCGTCTGGCGTTTCTGCTTCTGCCGCCGCCCTTGTGCTGCAATAACCAAACACCGCATAAGCCTGCTCGTTCGCAAAATCTTCTGGGGCGCTAACAGGCGTCCAGTTGCCATAGTCGTAGTGGACGGAGAACCTTACCACTTGGATGTAGTCATAGCTGGTGATATCAACAGTTATCGCTGGCGAATAGTTTTGACTTGTCACAAGGCTGGTTGACCCTGTTCCCCATGTCCATGTCCCCAAGCTCGTAGCGGATAGCTTCACGTGACTTGGCGTGTACGCCTGAACCAAAGTGGGGTTCTTACCCATCCAGCTCCAAGTGGGCGAGGGGTCTAGCAGCTCCATGTGCTCAATCTTGATGGTGTGGGAGCCCGTTGTGGAGCAGAAGACGAGCTTGTCGTTCTGGTCGACGTACACGACCGCAAAGGGGTAGGTAATGTCGGTGGTCGCCCAGACCACCTGAATGTCGCCCACGATGCAGTTATTCGTCCACGCCACGCCACATGTCGAGACGTATTGCACGCCGTCATAGGTGATTAGGTAGTCCTCGCCTGCGACCAAACCAGTGAAGTCAGTGGGGGTAGCTTGGCGGTCGGAGCCTACCGTGATGGTTTGCTGAGGAAGGACGGTCGTGAGGGTGTAGCCGTTGCTCCCCCCGCCGCCTGAGACGTTAACCGAGACGGTGGCATAATCGGCAACGTCGATGTTGGTTCCGTTGGCCGTGATTGACTTGTCCCCCGAAACCAGCTCGGATGCCGAGACGGTTACTGCCGTGCCAGTCTTGGTGCTGCCCGTGATGTAGCCGCTGGTGTTGGTCACTGAGGGGGTGACTGAGACTGAGTGGTTCGAGACCGTACCCTTGGTCGCTGAAGGTGTGCCAGCGGTGCCAGCGGGGACGGTGACTGGCGAGTACGCCTTGCCCGTGGGTGCGGTGTAGGTGCCGCTGCCTGAGACGGTGAGAGATTCAACGGTGATGTTCTGGCCTTGGTCGTCGTCAAGCACGAGGTAGCCGTCTTGGTCTTGCGTGACCGAGGGGATGCCGCCAGAGCCCGTGCCGAGGGTGAGCACACCAGAGGCGTTGAAGAAGTACTTGCCAGCGCCCACGTCGGATGCGGTCGCTGTGGTGGGGGATGTGTCCATGAAACGAGCCGTGCCGCCACCTGTCTTTGGGAGGTCAACACCCTTCGCGTCTGTATAGGAGCCTCCCCAAATGGTAATGTCGGCCATTTCTTCTCCTAGCTAATGCTGAGAATGTGGGTCGTGGAGTCCTGACTGATCACGGGAATCTGTGCCGAACCGTTGAGACCCCAAAGCGACTTTCCGGCAACGATGTTAGCTGCGAGATAGTTAGGCTCTGCCGCAATGGTCTGAGCGCCCGTACAGTAGGTACCTGCCGCGATAGTGACGGCGCTGGTACCAGGTTGCAGGGTTGCCGCCGCCTTCGTGGTGACGTTGGCCGTAAGGGAGATGTCGGAGTTTCCTGCCGTTCCCGCGCTGATATAGCCTGCCGTGGAGACGTTGGGGGTGTTGGAAACGGTCTTTTCGAGCGTGAGGGTGTTGGTGCCTGCCGTAACGGTAGCAGCCGTGCCAGTGATGGTGGCCTGCGGGACAACGGTACCGTTGTCAACGCTCTTGGTCTGCTGAGAGGCGTAGTAACCTGCGGGGACGGTGACGGTAGCGCCAGAAACGCTAAGGTCTGAACCAGTCTTGGAGGTAATGTTTCCCGTGTACTTCACACCGTCCGCGTAAGAGGTATAGCCATTAAGCATTTGACCGCCGCTGGTGAGGGTAGCGTCTGAGGTATCGACAAACAGCGCCATGTCCTCTGAGTTCTCGATGGGGATTTGGACGGCGGGAACGTCCTCGTAGGTGGTTGTGCGGATAACAACGTCTTTAGCCATTTGGCTTCTCCTAACTTACGATGATGTTTACGCCTACTCGCGTGATCTTTCCGTAGTTGGGTGGGATGGGGGCAACCACGATGTCCTGAGCCATGCCCTTCAACCTTGTTTGGAGGGTTTGGGTTTCCTCTGAGGGGATAACCTCGTATGGCCCTGGGTATGGTTCCCCTCCCATGTGGATAACGCCCGTATCCACCTCGACCACGTATGAGGGCGAATAGCACTCAACAAGCCACTTGGGATAGGAAACCTCTACCGTTTCCCCTCTTGGAGCGACAAGGACTGGCATGGTTACTCACCGTCCATTGCGTAGGTGTCAACAATCGTGGTCATGCCGTAGCAGATTCGATCAATCTGCGTCTCGGTGACTTCCATCATCAAGTCCCAGGAATACTTACCGATTGCCAGCTCTGCGGTCTTCGTCGCTGGTATAAAGACCGTAATCTTGTCCGATGCGACGGAAACACACTCGTCTAGGTCAACCTTCTTGCCTTCTTTGGTCTGAAGTTTCATGTGGGGTTCGGCTGCGCTGTAGTCAACCACCTGTCCCGTTTCCTCGTCCTTCACAACGACGACGAAGTAGATGCTGGTTCTCTGCGGGATTACGAGGTCAAGCTGCTGCACGCCTTTGGAGCCTACTTGCATTTGAGCCTCCTACACGATTTCTATTTGAATCGCCTCCATGCGGAGCGACTTGCCCGTAGTGCCAGCGACCTTGCCTGCTTCAACCCACGGTTGCCAACCGACTCCTTGGACGTGGGCTCGGTAGCGAAGCGTCTTCCCCTTTGGCAAACCCTCTGCCGTAATCTGCACGGCCTCGATGCGCCGCTTCTCCCCCACCGTTCCCATCACAGGGTCATATACGCCACGCTCGACATTCGCATAGGACTTCCATCCGATGCCTTGCATGTGGATGTTGAAGGTGAGTTTCACGCCCTTGGGGGGAGAACACTTCAACGCCTCCATTCGAGCGCAATAGCCCACGGTACCCGCCACCTGTCCGTCATGGACTACTGGCAACCAGCCCGCCCTTTCGACGTGTGCGCGATAGGCAAGACCTTCCTCGTTGTAGCGCTTCGAGTCCGGCTGCTTGGGTACTGGCTTTGTGTCGTACTGCGGCCTGACGATAGCGAAGGTGTTGGACTTGGGGCGATACTTGATCGCAACTTGCCCTCCCGTAGAGGAACCAACCGCGTTCGTGTTGCCCTCGATGGTGCGGAAGTAACCCTCGTAGACTTCCTTGATGATGCCCACATGCTCCGCGTCATTGGGGCTCTTGTCGAAGTTGAAAAGGATTACGTCACCTGGCTTTGCCTCGCTGGTCTTGACGATTGCCTTTGCCTTCAGAGCCCCGACATAGATGCCGTAGGTACAAGATGCAGCGGGAAGTCCCGCGCACTTTGCCCCTGCGCGGTGAAAGACCCAAGAGACGAAACCCGCACACCAAGGGGTAACAAAGCCAGAGACGTACTTCTCCTTGACGATTCCGCACTCACGCAAGTAGTTCCAATAGACCTCGCCAGAGCGGATGCCTACCTGCGATTCTGCAACGGCAAGGACGGACTTTGCCGTGTTACTCACTCTGCGCCTCCCTCTAGTTCGTCGGGCTCGACTTCAGGCAGGCCAGCGAAGGAAAAGAGGATCGCAAGCACGGCACCACCAACAGCGAAGCCAAGCACGTTCATCCAGTCCACGGCCATAGCGTTAAAGAAGTCGTTGCCAAGTACGAGAAGCGCCGCCTGCGCCGCCGTCCTTAGAGCGCGGATGCCAGCGGCCTTCAACCATGCTTTGATGTATCTGTCACTCACGACTTATGCTCCAATCGCTCGACACGTCCGGTCAATTCGTCGTAGCGGTGCCACGAAGTAGCGCTGTCCGCTTCCAGCTTGTAGGTTCGCTCCACAAGTTCGTTATGCTTTTCCACCTCGTTCTTTAGCTGCTCCATGAGCGTTTCAAGCCGCGTCAAACGGTTGGAGGATGCAACGTATATCCCAACCGCCGCGATAAGCGCCGAGATTACCCCAGACGCAATGGGGCCAATTAGTGCTTGCATGTACACCTCCTAAAGAATTTCCGTCTTGGCATAAAGGACGTACCAAGTGAAGTCGTTAGTCCCCGTCCAATTGCTTGTAGAGGTGTTCTTTCCAAAGCCCCTGAGCGTCGTACCGTCAAGGTACGCGCCACCGATGGTGCCTGCCTGATTGTGGGTTTGATCTGAACCAACAATGCCTAACGCCGCGTATCCGCTCTGCGTCGGCGCTGTCTTAGAGACAGAGAAGCCTGCTCCTGCGTTGACGTTGCCGATTGCAGCAGAGGTCGAAACAACCTTCATAAAGGGGTTGTAATCAACCCTGACGGTATCTGCTGATAGGTTCACATACGAGTTTGCGCCAGTTGCGCGAGCCCTGACCTCTGCCGTCTTGGTGTTGCCGTTCAACGGCGTGTACTGTGCGGTAATCTCCGAATACGCCTCTGCGCCGTCTTCGACGTATCCCTGATAGTCTGCCGTGCAAACATAAGACCCGTTAGGACGGTGAATGGTTGTTCGTGTCTGGCTGTAGGACGATTCTTTGACAAAATACTGTTCTGCATAGTTGGTCGAAGAAGCCCGCATGCCAAAAGAAGCATTAGCAAGGTTGGACAAGAGTTGTGCAGTTGTACTGTCCGCGCCCATTGTGAAAAGCACGTTGCCGTTAGCGTCAACCACGTCAACGCTGTTGGAGTCAATGGCAAGGTGAGTCTCGTTAATCTTTCCGATTTGCGCGCCGTTCGAGCCGAAAGCCGCAATGACGTTAGCCGCCTCATTGTCTACGCCGTCGTAAAACTTAATGTCGCTGCCAGTGAGCGCCGCGAGGTACTTAGCAGCCGCACGAAGAAGGATGCCGTAGCTGTTAATGAGAATATTTCTGGTGCCGTTGGGTGTCTTGTCCTCGGTGGAGACATGAACGCCGTTGGTGTCCTCCCAAAAGTGCTGGTCGGTCGCTGTGGCGATAGTCTTTGCCGAATCTGCCACCTGGTTTGTCCTTTCCATAGCCGCCTTTACAGCGGTAACGGCCATAGCGAGGGGCGATTTGGACACGTTGGAGTTGGAGGCCGGAGCCTTTGCCGTGCAACGTGTCTCCATTGCGCCGTCTGGCTTCAGGACTACGCCAGTGACATAGGCGTTGTGGGTGTCGCCGTGCCTGTCTGTTACCACTACCGCGTCTCCCGCCTCAATGACGGGATCGCATGGCATTGAGTTGGTGTAGGGACGGAAGCACATGCCGCCGACACGGGAATAGAGCCCAGTGGCGACGGAAAGACCAGTACCGTAGGCAATGAACGGATTGTTGGGAATGGTGAGGCAGTAATCGCTAGTGCCGTAGAGATAGGTACCGCCTGCCCTCCCATTCACTTCCTCATTGTCTGCGTCAAGCGTAACCTCGTCCGTCTCGGTGACTTGTACGCCCGTGATCGTAACGTCCTCGGTCATAAACATTGAACTGAAGGAGTCCGTGATAGCGTAGGGGGTCTTTCCAGGGTCAAAGGCGGTGGTGTCGTACCAATTCGCCGTGATATTGCCCGTCACGTCACACACGAGCCAATAGCCCATCATCTGCGCGAGGTATCCCGCCGCGTCAAGAAGGGTCATTTCCATGTCGGGGGCTCGCGTGATGGATACCGTGTTGTTTACAGGGGAAGTCCCGTAAGAGACGGTGAACCCACAATGGGTACCTATCGCGGTAAGAAGCGCTTGCGGATAGAGTGGGTAGGTGACGCTTAACTCTGAGTATTTGTGGCTTGCAAGGCGATTAAGCACGTCGTAGCACGTGATACCGATGGTCCCGCCGTAGTAGTCGGGCTTAACCACGTCATACGTGCCGAGCCTTAGCCATTCGTAGCTGTTATTAGGTAGCAGCTTGCCGACATAGGGGACAATCGTGGCTCCCCCAAGGTCGTAGCTGTCAAACTTGCCACCTTGATTGGCAAGGGTGACTGACATGGTGCCGACGATTGCGCCGCCTATGTCGAAGCTGCCGTCCGAGCTGACGGCCTGCTCGAACCTAGCGGTGCCAGCCATGAAATCATCTGAGGTGAGATTCAGGACCGTGCTGTCCGCTAGGGTGAGCGTAGCCTTCATAAGAAGGGTGTGGTTTGCCGCCACGAGGGTAGCAAACGCATTGGACACGTTTCTCATGGCTACACCTCGATAATGTCAAAGCTGAGATTCCTAAATGTGGTGCCACCCACGCAACTGACCTGGTACGAGCGGAAGGGTGCCTCCGGCGTTCCCAAGTAGAACGTCCTCGTCATGGTCTTGCCGTCCAGAGGGTCAAAGTACGTGACTGTAAAATGCTCTGAGGCGGTAAAGGCGGCAAGGATAGCCGCCGCGTCCAGCTCGTGAGGGATTGCCCACGAAAGTGCGATCTTGCGCTTTCGTGTGATTAGGTCCGTTACCATCGTCCCTGATTGGGTTCGTCCCGCGTCTGCTGAGTTGACCGCGTTGAGGGACCATTCCATCTTCGCAGGGTCTAGGTCAATCGCCGTGCCGTTGACGTAAAGCATTGCCATAAGCCGCTCCTTAGACAAACTCTGCGTTGAGGTAGCCTGCCGTCATAAGCGAGTCGAGGTTGGAATAGGTGGCCCTTGCAAGCTCCCTGCCGTCAACCCTGAGAACAAGCTCCACGGGCTGAGAGCTGCTTGTGAACGTGTTGCCCATGCCAACGGTTCCCATTGCCACGGCATTAGCCATAGTCGCGTTCACGTCCGCAAGGTCGTACCTGCCGTGAAGCGCCACGTCCGTGTCGAGGTCGGTGGGGATAGCGTCACGCATGTCCTCGGTGAGAGATTCGAGCGCATCCACAACGAGGTCCGAGTTGTTGCGGATGCCGCTTGCCATGAGTTCAAGCATATCGGGCATGAAGGTATGAAAGTTAGAAAGCGGGCCCTCGTCTGGCTCCGAGAAGTGCAAGTACTTGGCAATGATCGCGGCAAGCGATTTTGACGCATTTCTGACCTTATATGCGTCGTTGTTGATGCCAGCCGCCATATTGCTTGAAACGTGCTTGCCCCACGTGTACGAGCTGTCGAAGTAGAGGTTGCTCTTGACCTTGCCGTAAATGGCCGAAGCCTTGCTCTTTACGGTGTCAACCTTGCTGCCAAGACCCTTTGCGTAGTTTGCGCCAATCGTCTTGCCGTAAGACTCTGGCGCATAGGGATGGTCAAGACCAAACTTCGCGTAATTCCAAAGCCTTGTTCCTTGGGTCTTTGCGTCCTCGACCTTGCTGGCAAGTCCATTCGCGTAGCTGGTGCCGATTGTCTCACCGAGGGAATAGGATGCCTTCAGGGACTTGTCGCTAATTGTCTTCAGAGCCGCCTCTACCGATTCTCCGAAGCCAACGCTTTCGATGCCTTCCTTGATGCCAGCGCCAATCGTTTCTCCGGCTTTCTCGAAGTCGTCCTTGTAGCTTTCGAGCCCTTCAATGGCAGCGTTAATGGCCTCACCGATAACGGGAACGTCACCGAGGATAACGCCGAGCCCTTGGAGGAAAATAATGAGCTGGTCGATAAACCAATTCTTGATTTCAGACCAAATCGAGCCAGAGGTGAAAGCCTCCTTGATCGAAGCAAGGAGCGTATCGACGGTGTTCTTCAGAGCGCCCGTCACATCATCAACAGCGGTGGTTACAGCGCCAGCAAGCGCCAAGACGATAGCCTTGCCAATCGCAAGCCAATCGATGCTAGACATAAGGCCAAGGAGCGCGCCCAGAGCAGCGTCAATGACGCCCATAAGCGTCTCGCCAAGGGCCATCCAGTCCATTTCCGCAAGGGCCTTGTTGATGTATTCGCCAACGGACGAGCCCCAAGCAATCCAGTTGATGCTACTGAGAATGTCTGAGACGTTGCCGAGAACGTCACCAATGGCAGAGGAAGCGGTAACGACGATCTCACCAAACAGCGTGGTAATGTCCTCTAGCGCTGTGGCCCAGTCAATGTTGTTAAAGGCTGAGTCAATGCCAGTTTGGATGTTTCTTCTGAGCGCGTCCCAATCGAAGCCAATGGCCGAGGAATTGCCGCGCAGGAAGCCATTAAGCGTCTCGAAGGCGATTTTGAGGCCATTCGTGAGGACATGCCCAAGAGCCTCCCAGTCCATAGTCTCGACAAACTCATTGAGCGAGTTTGACAGACCAGCGCCGAAGTCGTGCCAGTCGATGTGTTGGGCGATATCGTCCACGAAATGAAGCGCTACATTCACTCCCCTAGCAATAGTGTAGCCCAGCTCCGTCCAATCCAATTCAGCGACGAAGCCGTTAAAGGAAGTCCAGATGCGCTTGGACCAGGTGCTTGCAACGTTATCTATCGCGTCCCAGTCAATCGAGTACATCCAAGAGTTGATGTTGCTTGCGATCAACTGACCAAGAGCGGTCCAGTCGTCGGTATTAGCGAGGCTTTCCCAGAAGTCCGAGATTTGTTCCTCGACAAACTCTAGGCCACCTGCGCCACCGCCTCCACCACCGCCGCCGCCACCGCCGCCGCCGTTGTGGTCGTTCACGTCGTTCAGCTTGTTTAGCTCGTCAAAGCCAAGCACGCTGTTTTTGTATTCGTCTACGGCCTTTGCAGCGTCACCAGCAGCGCCAGCAGCGCCGCCAGCAGCAGAGGCGTAGGCTTGCGTGACCTTGACGGCCTTTCGCCAGACGCCAGCGCCGGAAAGTGCGGCAAACAGTTGGTTCAGGGCATTGATAGCGGCCACGACGTAATCAATGAGAGCGTCGAGAGCAGGTGCGAAGGAGTCAAGAAGACCAGATGCAGCAGCCGCGACGCTGTTCTTGAAGTAGTTGACGCTCGTAGCCATTGAGTCCATCGTGGACACGAAGGAGTTGCCAGTGATAAGCGCCCAGTTGTAGAGGTTCTTGATGCCCTCGGAAAGCCCCCTCATAGCGCTAGAGAGTACAGACCTGAGAGCGCGGTACATGATGATGCGCCCGATTGTGGCACCGAGCTTTGATACCGATTGGGTGATGCCGTCAATCTTCGCCTTGATAGAGTTAATGGGCATCATGGCAACGCCCATAGCCAGCTCTGGCAGCTTTGCGGCAACCCTTTTGATCGCATCGAGCAGCTTGCCGCCGAGTATTTGTGCAAGACTCGCCGCCCTCGCGCTGATTGCGGCAAAAGCCACGCCAACGGGATTGCCAGAGATTGCAGCAAAGCCAGTTGCGACGGTTTGCGCCGATGCGCCAACCTGCTCTGTGCTAGTTGAAACCTGCGAAGCGCTATCGACAACCGCCTGTTGAGCCTCACCGAGAGACGAATAGCTGTATGCAACCTGCTCTACCGCGTTTGCAAGCGCAACGAACTTTGCTGCTTGGTCGTCTGGTACTGCGGCATTTATACCAGTAACGAAGTCGGTAACACTCGTAGCAAGTGACTCCATGCTTGCGCTAACGTTGCCTGCGGAGCTAGCGGATACCGCAAGCATGGTGAAAGCGTCTGCGATTGCCCTAACGTTACCTGCGGAGATTGAACGAAAGCCGCTAAGGGCCTGCGCCAGCTCGCTTACGGATGCTTTGAGGCTGTCTACCGCCTGTTGTGCGCTTTGAAGCTCTGCCTTAGCTTTCTCGGCGTTGGCATCGACAATGATTTGTACTTGTACTGAGCTTTCAGTAATGCCTTCTGCCACGGCCTAGCCTCCGTTTCTTTCTTTCCAGCGCCCAAACTCGTCTGCAAGAAGGCGGGCTACCATTTCGCCGTTCTTCAACTGTTGGGCAAGCGTCTTTTCCCGCTCCTTGCGCTCCTGAAGCTCCTTGTAGGGAACCTCCATGTAGGGGTGTGCCTTGTGGCTCTTGGAGAACGTTTGGAACGGTGGGGCAGCCCTGAGCATTGCGTCATAGACATAGCGACCCTGAAGCCATGCGAGGGTGTCCGCACGCTTGAAGTCCAGTTCGGCCTTATCTCGAAAGAACTTGACGGCCACAGGGTCACCATGCCAGTACAAGTCCCAAGACATTCCCAACGAGAGGTAATAGGGACATGCCTTCTCGAAGGCCGTTGTCATGGGCTTTGCGACTACTTCACGACTTTGAAGGTCGCCACATTTTTTGAATCGCCCTCCGGCTCCGAGAACAGTACGCGGTAGGGCTCGTTGAACATTTCAATGAGCGCTTCCGTGATCGTCTTCTTGTCGCTGATGCGGTCCCAGATGCCGTCAATCGTGGCGAGGTCAAGCCTGGGGTGGTGCTTGTGGAAGGCCGCACGGAACATGCAGATAACGTCGGTAGCCACGGTCGTTTCCGCACGGGTGAGGTCGAAGCCAAGGCTTTCGGCGTACTTCACCGAATCTCGGTCGAACTCCAAGGTGTACTCGCCGTTGGTGATAGGGTCGGTAAGGTGAATCTGAGCTGCCATGTTATTCCCTCCTTGAAAAGAGGGGCAACGGCGAGACTGAGCCCGTCGCTGCCCCTAGCAGGTCGATGTGCGGATTAGATTACGAAGAACCAGGATAGGTCGCGGGGTCCGTGGTCGGGGAAAGCTCGACGGTGACGGGGCGAATGTCGCCTACGCCAGCGCCAGTAAGACGGATGCGCACACGGGCGTTGAAGTCGGCCATAAGCTCGCCACCAGTGGGAAGGATGGTGACGTTATCGGTCTGCGTGGTGCCGCCGAAGGAAATGCCGATGTGGACAACCTCGTCTTCAAGAGCCTTGACGGTCGCGTAGTCGTCCTCGTTGAAGTAGGCGCTGAAAGCCTTAGCGCCGCCAGAGTCGGGAAGACCGGGCTCGTAGGTGTGCTGCGCGCAAGAGAGGGTAGTGTTGTCCTCCCACTCGGCCTCGTCGTCCAGATCGGGGTACTCGGTGATGGTGTGCAGAATAGACCACTTAGCGGTGCTGCCAGTGAAGGAATAGGCACCGTCCGTGGTTTCGTAGAGAAGGAAGGTTCCTGCTGTAAGCATGTAAGCCTCCTAGTGGTTGTTGGTTTGTTATGCGGGATGAATCAACCCGTTATGAACCTTTGCCTCGTATCTTGAAAAGTAGCGGGCAAGGGAACGGTTCTTTGAGTCCGTCATGTCGATGGGACGGCCACCTAGCATCTGCCTAAACCCCATAGCCTTCATAAGAGCGGCAATGTGGTTGGAAATGGCCTTGGCTTCTGCCTTTCGTCCTGCGGCAAGGTTGGAGTACACGTCAACCTCGAAGGAGATTGAATAAGCCTCGTTCTCGTGGTTGGACGTGATCGAAGGGATGTAATCCGAATCTTCCGTCTGCACGATGTAGGCGAAGGGGAAGGACGGGGGCGTTGCCCCATACCACGAAGCCGTAGAGAGAGTTGGGTAGGCTTCCTTTGCGGCCTTGGAAACGGTGTCGTAGACCTTGGCTTCAATGTCCTGTCTCATGTCTACCTCCCGTATACTGCCCTGAAGGTCGCTTGTATTCTTTCCCTGATAACGTCTGCGGCACGTGGCATGACGTTAGCGCCTGGGTTTCCGTAGACCTTCTCCTTGCGATACCACCAGCCGCCAGCTCCCCCTCGTTCGAGGTCTGCTTCGATTTGGCCTGCGTGTGTGTCTGACCACGTTCTAGGACCAAAACCGAACTCGCCAGCGTTGGGGGCTGGGGGATAGACGATGCCCGTACCGAACTCGATAAAGAGAACGTCCGCTCCGCTAGCGACCAAACGCCAGTGGAAGGCATCGTCTTTCTCTAGGGTTACGTTGATCGCACCCTCCCCCTTGTACTCGACAAGTGAGAACTGTGTGCTTACCCAATTAGGCATCGTCGCAAGAAGCGCCGACATGAACTGTTGGACTTTGGACTCGCTCGCGTAAGCGTCCGCGTGGGCTTCTGCCTTTTTGAACATCCGTTCGACGGACTTCAGGCCATTGATTCTGGCTAGGCTAGCCATTGCGCACCCGCTTTGCAGCAATAGAGGTCTGGTTGAGCGAGACGGCAACCCTCACCACGACGTAATCCCCATCGGCTGTACCGTCGTAGGTCTTCGATCCGTCGTATGAGTCGGTGTTACCGTCCGCTGAGTCCTCGTTACTGGTAAAGGTGCCTCCGTCGAGCTTGTTGGCTATCGACGGTGGAACCATGTCAAGCCAAAGCGCGGTCTTCTCGTCTATCGGCCAATCGGTGCCAGGAAGGACAATCACCTTGTCGTAATCGGCACCGATTCCGAACTGCTCCTGCTGCGCCGAACCCTTGCAGGGGCTTATGTTGCCCTTTGCGTAGATCGGATAGGTGTAGACGGAAACGGGCTCGCCCGTGTCATAGCCTGAGTCAATGACGGTCGAGGTGTCCGTGAGAAGGCTGTAGTAGAAGCCACGCATGTTTCGATTGAGGTTGCGCATGGTTAGTCCTCTGGGTCTGAGAAGCCCACGTAGGGGATAACCTCGGCGAGAAGCCTAGACTGAGGCTCGTAGGTGCGGGACACGCCGTTCTCATTGTGGGACGATTGCCCCTCTGCTCCCCTTTTCGCCCACATATCTACGGCAAGCCTCACGTGAAGGTCGTCGTATCTCGCGGGGAAGGAAAGCATGGAGAGGTCCGCAACGAACGGATAGGCGCGGGTCATAATCCTGCCCTTGGCAACGTCAAGATATGCCTTGATAACGTCGCTGTCGCTTTCGTCCGTCACTAGTTGAAACATCCGCTGCTTCTCGGCGTCGGTCATGTTGACCCCCTAGCGAATTACTTGCTGCCGGAACCCTTGCCGCCGCCACCAACGTTAATAACGGCCAGCTTGGTGTCGTCGGTGAGGGCGACAACGTAGACCTGACGGGCAAAGGCGTGGTTCATGCGGATGTTGGCATCGTCACCAGAACGGTTGCCCTTGGCAAGCTGCTCGATCTCGACGGTGGTCTTGATGAAGGTGGTCACGGCCTCCTTGGTGAACAGGAAGGCGGTGTCCGCGTAGTCGTCGTCCATGAGCTTGCTGTAGTAGATGTTGGTGCCAGCAATGGTGCCGACATAGCCGGTGCGCACGTAAGCCTCGACGTACTTCAGCTCGTCCTTGCAAGCCTTGCGCAGAGCAGCGCGAAGCTCCTTGCCGACAAGCATCATGGTCTGCGGGGCCTTGATAGCGTCGCTGTTGGTACCCTCGTCGGGGCCAAGCTGCGAGAAGGTGTCGAGGTCGAGAAGGTTCTGGGCATCGACAACGGCATCAAAGTCGAGGGCGCTAACGGCAAGGGTCTGGGAGCCCTTGGCAAGCTCGCCAACAACCTCGGTGTTGATCTTGTTGTAAATCGTGGTACCGAGGTGTCCGAGGCCAGCGGCAACCTCGTTGGGGGTGCGGCGAAGGCGCTCGTCGGTGTACTTGAAGCGCGCCTGAGCGGTCTTGACCTCGTAATCGACCTGAGCGGTGTCGGTGGTAACGTCGTTCTTGTTACCAGCGCCCTCGGCAACGTCCTCGGCTGCGCCAGCAAGGACGATGCGGTTCACGTGGAAGATATCGCCGACAACGCCAGTGAGGGTGGTGTTGACGGTGGTGAAAATCTGGTGGTCAAGAGCAGAGTTGCGGGCATCCTGAACCTCGTTGGCAATGTAGGCGTTGGTAAAGCCCTCAACGTCGCCGTAATACTCGGTGGGTGCGGTGTAAGCAAGAGACATATTCAGCTCCTAGCTACTTGTAAAGCTCCGCATACTCGTCGGGGTGCAGGGCGGCGAACCTTGCGCGCTCTGCGGGGGACATTGTGCGTAGCTTTTGCTTGGTCATTCCAGTTTTGTTTGAGTCGGGGTTGCCCTTGGTGGGGGCAATGGAGCCCTTAGCCATATCAGCCTTGATAGCCTTGGCCTGAGCCTCAACGAAGGTGGCGAGGTTTGCGAAGAAGGTTTCAGCGTCACCATCGACCAGAGCCACGGCACTTGTGGAAGCAAGCTCCGCGTCATAGCCATTGGCAATGAGCTTCGCCGTATGCTCCGATACGGTCTTGTCACGCTTCATAGCGTCAAGCTGCGCCTGCATTTCGGCGATTTGCCGCTCTGCGTCCGTCTGGCCCTCCGTTGCCTTGGCGTCTGCCTCGGCAATCTTGGCCTGTGCGTCCTTCAGTTGACGCTTGTACTCGGCTGCTTCTGAGTTGGCCTTAGAAGCTGCGTTCTTGTACTTTGAACCATCGTCGTACTCGTAGGCTTCAAGCGCTGCGATCTTTTCTTCTGCGGTCATGTCCGCATAGCCCTCAATGGCAGAGGTGTCAATCTTCATGTTCCCGATTCCTTCCGGTTGCGTTTTGTCGGTTGTTCACTCAACCATGCTGCGTTTGTTTGTGGCGGTTCACTCCGCAC
>Ga0310786_10004018_pt1 | contig 20749 bp, 19 predicted proteins | sample AusTroGonzalo_MG_FD_203881 | JGI IMG/M metagenome (GOLD analysis project Ga0310786, IMG submission 203881) | Bovine rumen microbial communities from tropical cattle in Woodstock, Queensland, Australia - Gonzalo_03 (v2) (version 2) | ecosystem: Host-associated > Mammals > Digestive system >... | reverse complement strand
GTTTCCTATTATCCGGTTATTGTTTTTGAAGATTCCAAATTGGCCCAAATAGGAATGATGGGATTACTTAATAAATGGTACCGACAATATTTGTTAGAACGTGGCTTAACTGAGCAAGTATGCAATCCTGTCATAGCAATGTCAGTAAGTACGTTATATCTTTTTTCTGATAAGTTCAGAATCTTTGGATTCCAGAAAATATTTGATGAATTTATTTCAACTAATACAATAGATAGTAAAACTGATCAAATTTCTCCATTCGCCGATTTTGATTGGTATATGCGCAAACGTTATAAAATCGCAAAGCATATACAGCATGAGTTTGTGAACCAAGTAAAAAAATGCATATCAAAAAATGATGTAATTATGCAGCGAAAATTTAATTTATGGAACCAATAAGATTACAAGATGACGATATCATACGTCGCTTTGCTATTTTGGAAGAGACATTGAATTTTAATTACTCGAAGGAGATAGTTATTCCTGAAGATTTAATATCTCTTAATGAAATTACGAAATATGTAATGTCATGTTTCGGCTATCCCAATGTCTTGCCTATATGCGACTTTGGTGAAGAAGGAAAGGATACTGCTGGGCATACAGAGTATATTGATAATAACAAAGAAGGTGTTATAAAATTCGGTTTCCCGATAGTTATAAATATTGCACAAGATGCAAGAAATGACTTGGATAAAATTCTTGCAATTTTAGTTCATGAGATTTGTCATAATGTGCTACGGTTATATAAATTCCCAATACTAAGTGGAATAGAAAATGAAATATATACTGACCTCGCAACAATCTATTTAGGATTAGGAAAATATACTCTCAATGGACATCGGACAGTAAAAACAAGAGTTGAGGATCTGGGCTTTCAAATCAATTACCATAAAACGACGAGTAAGGTCGGATACTTAACTGATGACACTTATTATCGGGCATACGTTTTGAACCAGCTCTTTCGTGGTTATCAAAGTTACAAAAAATTATCGAAAGGTGTCGTTCAGGGTGTAAAAGGAGGTCGTGATCTAAGTCATTATAGAAACTTTAAATATTTGCTGGCAAGAACGAATAGACCAAATAACGTTTTTAATGATGTGTTTAAAATAGGATGTCCTAAATGTAAGTGCGTTTCAGTACGTCCGCAAGCAAAATTATACGGCAGAATGATAAAATGTAGTAAATGTGGGCATGAATTTAATTTTGAGTGGGAGTTTCCTATGAAAGTAGAAAAAGGAGCATGGGTACACACAAATAATTGGCTTTTTAATTTGTTCATGTATTAATAGCGTCTTTTCAGACAAGCGTATAAATCCACATTTTGCAGAAATACAAGATGTGGATTTTTCTCTTTCACACCATCACACTTTCCCACATCATTGTATCTTCTTCCTTTTTTTGCTTTCCCCCTAATAAGGTCTTCGCTATCGCTCAGGGCTTGTTTAAGTGCTCCGCACAGATCTTTATGAAGGCATGCTTGTAAAGGAGAAGACAGCAAACTCAAAAGAGAAAGTAAACAAGCACTACCCGCTTCTGAGACTTGATATACAAAGAACAGCATCCAATTGGATTCTTCTATGAAAAACCACTAACACAAAAAGCACAGAGGATCCTTCCTCACTCTGGCGGCTTTCTCAGGCAACTTTCTCGGGCTTTCCCTCTGTCTGCTCCAAGGCCTTTAGGTCTGGCAAGCGCGGTCACCAAGAGTGCTTTCCCACTTCTGCGGCTCATCCCTCTTTATTGCGCCTTTCTTATCTGCCTTCTCTGCCTTTTCTCCTCCCAGACGCAGCGCATAGACAAGAATACGTTTCCCCACGCCGTTTCACTCAATCACCTTGAACGGAATAAGGACTTTCTGCCTGTTTATATGCCGTTCAAAGGTGAGAGTTCTCCGCCACTACGTTCTGTCGATTATTTCCTGCCCCTCTGGGGAAATAGGTCATCCCAAAGGGCTGATTATTTCCAACCAAGCGGCGAGAAATCTTCAACCGCGACGCTAAGCGTATTCTTGTAAGCCACCTCCGCACTTGGGAGGAGCGCAAAGAGGCAGCTCCGAAAGCAGCTAAGAAAGCCGCTAAACCGGAAGAGCCGCAGGTAGAGATGCCGAAGGTTGAGAAGACCACTCTCGGTGACCTGAGCGTATTGGCAGACCTCAAGGCTTCTATGGAGCAGGCAGAGGAAAAACCCGCTAAAAAGGCTGCTGCTAAGAAAGCCACCAAGAAAGCAACTGAGGAGTAATCCTAACTTCTGAAAGCTAAAGGCTTAAAGCACGAGAGAGGCGACCATCCGGCCGCCTCTCTTCGTTATGGCAGGGCAAGCGCCGGAGAGACAACTTGACCGCCTATCATGTTCTCAATCGTATCATGACTGATGAAAATGGAAACAGGCAGCGAGGGCGTTATACGGCGCATCTGTTCGTCCGATATCTCCCGAATGTCGAAATTCATATCGAAGAGTCGGTGGAAGCGTTCGCTGCCGACAGAGTCCTGTACGCTCAGACCGATCACACGGTCCACGACGCCCATCGGAACAAACTGACTGACATTACCAATCGAGTTGAGGCAATGAGGGCAGGTGTACGAGAAGGCGAAGACCATGTAGGTCGAGTCCGAATGGCATGTCACGAATTCCGAGAGCGGGTGCTCCGCTAACGGAAGCGGCCGGAAGGGCTTCGGGGCAGCTTTCAGACATTGGGCGCCATGCATCGTGTAGCCGCACAGGAACATCACCATAGCAGCCACGGCCGTCATACAGGCGAAAGAAGAGCGGGTCAAGGGCGTGCCATGTTGCTCAGACAAGAGGGACGGCAGCAGCAGGGCGATGATGAGTGCGTTGCGCACAAACGTAATCCACGGACGACTGTTGAGCCACGTGAGCGGTCCGAAACAGCCGCAGTCGGTTATTCCGCGGGCCAGTACGCCGTACAGGAAGATGGCGGATACGATCGCTATGAACGCCACCGTGAGTGCCGCAAACAGGCGCGGACGGGCGTTAAGAAACAAAAGAATGCCGAGGAAGAGTTCCACGGCAATGATCACCGGCGCTGCATAGCCGAACCAACCGGCGCCGTACTGGCTCATGAGGTCGGCAAAAGCGGCAGTATGCATCGCCTTAAGCAGGCCGGAGAGGAGCAACACCCCTCCGACCAGCAGGCGAAAAACATAAGCGAGTTTAGTTAATAGTCGGTTTTGCATTCTACTCTCGAACACTTCCCTGGCATATATTTATCGAAATAGGCCGTCCAGTATATCTCAAACTCCGCGCAGTCCTTTACTCCCGCAGCAAGCACATCATTCCGAGGGTACGAAGTCTGACTACCGGGAGTATCTGAAGGCTCACCATCCACACCGTAGCCGTAGAAATAGCACGTACAGGACTTGAAATCTTCTACAGGATCTTCTTCAACATTGCACCCCAAAAAGCCGATGATGGTTGCGGTCAGTACCGATAAAATGATAATAGTTTTTTTCATAGGAATGAGTGTTTATTATGATTCGGCTGCAAAGGTACGGCTTTTTTTTGAAAGTTCATTCGCAAATCGTACAAATTTATTCGCAAATCGTACAAAAATGCATATTTTCCTTTCTGTACTGCAGAGGAGTCTTATTGTTGATGTCCTTGAAGACACGATAGAAATTCTTGTCAGAGCTGAACCCGCTGAGTGCAATCGCTGCCGCTATGGCGTCATGGTCATTCGTATACTGGGGGTTAAGCAAGACCTGTTCCGCACACTCCACGCGATAATGGGCTATATATTGCGAGAAACTATATCCGGTACGGCGGTTGATGCAGTTGCTCACATAGGTACGGTTGCTGCTGACGGCTGCTGCCAGATCCTGAATGGTCAGACGCGGATCGGCGTACAGCTTTTGTTCGCGAATGGCGTTGGCTATCTTAAAGAACAGCGCATCTGTCTCTTCGGTCGTAACAAAGTCTTTCTCTGTTCCCGCCATCGGCAACCCGTCGCCCATCGGCTCTTCCGTCACCGTCTCCTGCGGAACGACGGTATGCGCCGCCACATAGCCCAAACCGTACAACAGCACTGTCATCAGTACGGCCGGGATCATCACAAAAGTCTCATGAGCGAAATAATCGCGTCCGAACACATTCAGCACGATAGACACAACTGCCGTAACACCCAGAAAGACCAGCAGCATATGCGTCGGTCGTAATATCCGGCTTCGGTCATCCGAGTACGTGTTGTCCATTCGGTGGATCGTCTGCCATACCAGTCTGTACCCGCGCACCAGGACCCACACCACCTGAACCGCAAACGCAATGCGGGCAAAGAGGTGCAAACCAAACGGATAGCATATCGCCACCAAGACGGCAGGCAGCAGCAGTGCCGGGACTTCCCAATTACGTTTGGTTCGCGTCAGTGCACGCAGATACGCGTAGTAAACAGGATACACGCACAGATTAGCCACATAGTAGCTCCACTCGCCTATGGCAGAAGGGTGGCCGGAGAAAAACAGCCAGTGATTGGTATAGAGCACCAACGCCGCCGCAAAAAAGCATACCAGCCAACTCGTCACATGGCGCTCCGCCTTCTCTGAGAAACAGCGGAACAGGAAGAAGATGAGCCATCCTCCGCATACCACCATCGGCAACGATATGATCAGATTGTATAGCATTGGGCATGCAAAAGTACTACTAAATTTTCAAATATACAAATAATCCGACAGAAATCTGTCTTTTTGCGTCCAATTAATGGCTAAAAAATTTGCTCAAATCATTTTTTTTGTGTATTTTTGCAGCCGTTATGACAAAAGAAGAACAAAAACGTATTATCCGCACGCTGGAGACATACGGCGAACCGGAAGCGATAGCCTACAGTCAACGCATCGAGAAGTGGGCGCGGGAGCAGTTCAGCGAAGACGGACACACACCGGAATTAAGAGCACGCGGTATCCACGTGGACTACCGCGCCGTGACCGATGAGGCATGGTACCTGCTCAAGGACATCCCGTTCACTCGTTTCTCCTGGGAGACCAACGACGATACCCGTACGCGCAAGGAGGCCGTGCAAAACCTCTTCTACTGGCAGAACCACGAGTCGTCCAACCATATGGGGGATGTAGTAGAGGTGCGGTTGATGCCCTATATCGACGTGGACGGCCAGTACCGCTACAAAGAAGACGAAGCGCAGGCGTTTCGTTGCACCGACACCGGTCAGCGCCGCCGCTGGAACCAACTCGATCTGCGTATCTACGGCAGCACAGGTGGAGGCGTACGCGACTACAACATCATCCGTCCTGACATGCACCGAGGGGACGACATATGCTGGTATCAGTCTTGGCATTTCTCGCTGGGCGACGATGCCCCCTGTCCCGTCGGACCTATCCTCGTCGAGGAGATAGATGACTATCATCTGGTGCTTCGCTACGGAGACCGACGCTTCGCGCTCAGCATGGAACTGGGGCAACCCCACTCTGCCCACCTGATAGACGACCAACCCGTCCAACCAACCCACAACTGGAACAGCCGCTGGCTGCGTCCACCCTACACGTTTACGTTGGTGGCCGACCTCTCGTGGAAGAAAGAACTCTACCCGTCCACCAATCGCGACGAGTTGCAACGCAAACCGCATCTCGTCCTCACCAGCGACCTGCCGCCCGGTGTGCGCACTCGCGAACAGATCGATCATGACGCCTGGGAAGAGGCGGTACGATCGGGAGCTCTCAACAACCGTAGATAATCACCTGCCATGCGAGTAGTTGTTCAACGTTGCAGCCGCGCTGCTGTGCGCATCGACGGAACTATCGTCGGTCAGATCAACCAGGGCTTTGTGCTACTGGTAGGCATCACCGACACCGACACACCCGTCGAGGTAGAGTTGTTGGCCAAGAAAATAGCCCAGTTGCGGGTGTTTGAGGATAGCGAGGGCAAGATGAATCTCTCGCTGAACGATACCGACGGAGCCATACTCAGTATTTCCCAGTTCACCCTCTTTGCCGATTGTCGCAAAGGCAACCGGCCATCGTTCATCCGTGCGGCGCGACCCGAACAGGCTGAACCGCTCTACGACTATCTCAACCGACTGCTCCGCGAGAACTACGGTCTGCAGGTGGAGACCGGACGCTTCGGTGCAGACATGAAGGTGGAACTCATCAATGACGGACCGGTGACTATCCTGCTTGACACCGCTGAACTGACGGCATAAGAGGGTCAGAACAATCATCCGAAACAAAAAAAATGGAAAAAGAATGGCATATGCTTGCATATGTCATTTTTTTGTTGTAATTTTGCAGCCGGTTTTTATGCGAACTACTATTACTAGTAGAATCGTCGTCTAGCACACTAGAAATAACTCCAAAATAAATTAACTAACAATTTTATGCAAACAATCAAACTGAAGCGTGGTTTGGACATTCCTTTTGAAGGTGCCGCCGCACAGACGCTCGGAAGCGTGCGTCGTCCGGAGGTCTTTCATATCGTGCCAGACCATTTCGCCGGCATCACACCCAAACTGGATGTCAAAGTCGGCGACCAAGTGAAAGCAGGTTCGCCCCTCTTTCACGACAAGGCGTTTGAGGAAATGCAGTTCACGTCGCCTGTTTCGGGTAAGGTCGTGGATATCGTGCGCGGTGAGCGTCGCAAAGTGATGTCGATTGACATCCAGGCGGACGCCGCTATCGCTTACGAGAAGTTCGACACCGCAGGTGATGTGAAATCGCTCCTCCTCAAGTCCGGTTTGTGGGCTTTGTTGAAGCAGCGTCCGTACGACTGTATCGCGCTGCCGAACAAGACGCCTCGTGCAATCTTCATCTCTTCGTTCGACACGGCTCCCGTGGCTCCGGACTACGAGTATGTGCTGAAAGGTCAGCTGCCGACGCTGCAAGCCGCAGTAAGCGCACTGAGCCAACTGGCACCGGTGTTCGTAGGTCTGAAAGCCGGTAGCAAAGCGCCGGAATTCCGCGAGTTGAAGGACTGCACGCTGTATGAAGTAGCCGGTCCGCACCCTGCAGGCAACGTAGGTGTGCAGCTGAACAACCTCGCGCCGCTGGCGAAGGGTGAGACGGTCTTCACCGTCAACATCCAGGACCTCGCCCTCATCGGCCGTCTGTTCCAGAAAGGTATCGTGGACATGCAGAAGAAAGTGGCATTGACCGGTCCATTGGCTTACGGCCGTCAGTACTACAACGTGCTGCCCGGTATGCCGGTTTCCGCTATCTTCAAGAGTAACGTACATGACGAGTGCCCGTGCCGTTACATCGCAGGTAACGTCCTCAGCGGACGCCAAATCTGCCCGGAGAGCGAGATGATTTCGCTCTACGACAACCAGTTCACGGTGCTCGAGGACGGCGCAGAGAAAGCCGAGTTCATGGGATGGCTGCTGCCGCGGTTCAAGGACTTCAACGCAGGCTGCACTGACCCTGCGAAGCTGTTCGACAACTGCATCACACGTTGGCTCTTCGGTCCGAAGAAATACAACTGGGACGCTCGTCTGAAGGGTGGCCGTCGCGCCATCATCGTCAGCAACGAGTACGACAAGGTATTCCCGATGGACATCTATCCTGAGTATTTGATTAAAGCGATGATAGCCGGTAACATCGACCGCATGGAAGCTCTCGGTGCCTACGAAGTAGCGCCCGAAGACTTTGCCCTGTGCGAGTTCGTGTGCACCAGCAAGATGCCGCTGCAGGCTATCGTTCGCGAGGCGTTGGACAACTTAAAAAAGGAGATTGAGTGATGAAAAAGCTTTATGACATTTGGAAGAAGTTCGGCAAGAACTTCGAGCAAGGCGGTAAGCTGGAGAAACTCAGCTCGTTCTACGACGCCTTTGACACCTTCCTGTTCACTCCGCAGACCACCGCAAAGAAGAACGGCACGCATATCCATGACGGCAGCGACAGCAAGCGCACGATGATTCTCGTAGTCATGGCGCTCGTTCCCGCTATGCTGTTCGGTATGTTCAACGTCGGCTATCAGCACTTGCTGGCTACCGGTCAGTTGGCTGCTGGTCTGACTTGTGCGTTGTTCTGGAAAGCGTTCGGCTTCGGTCTGCTGGCTGTACTGCCGTACATCATCGTGGCGTACGCAGTCGGTCTGGGCATCGAGTTCATCGTAGCGCAGATCAAGCATGAGGAAGTGGCGGAAGGATTCTTGGTAACAGGATTTATCATCCCGCTTATCGTGCCGATCAACACGCCGCTGTGGCAGGTAGCAATTGCAGTTGCTTTCGCAGTCATCTTCGCCAAAGAGGTGTTCGGCGGAACGGGATATAACATCTTCAACGTAGCGCTTATCACGCGTGCGTTCCTGTTCTTCGCCTACCCGTCTTCGATGACCGGTGACAAGATGTTCATCCGCACGGAAGGCACATGGGGCTGGGACGGCGGTCACGCCCTCGTGGACGGTTTCACGGGCGCTACTCCGTTGACGCAACTGGCTACGGGCACGCCGGTATCGCAGTCCTTCTGGGACATGGCTAACGGTCTGATCCCGGGCTCTGTAGGTGAGACTTGTATCTGGGCTATCCTGCTCGGTGCATGTCTGCTCATCGCTACGGGTGTGGCAAGTTGGAAGACGATGCTGGCTACTTTCGTAGGCGGCGCTTGCACGGCTTGGTTGTTCAACCGGTTCGGTGCAGCCGACAACCTCGTAGGTCAGTATCCTTGGTACTTCCATTTGGTAAGCGGCGGCTTCGCGTTCGGTGCTGTCTTCATGGCTACCGACCCTGTGACCTCCGCTCGAACCGAGTGCGGCAAGTGGATCTACGGTTTCCTCATCGGTCTCGTAGCCGTTATCGTACGTGTGCTCAACCCGGGTTATCCCGAGGGCATGATGCTCGCTATCCTGCTGATGAACGCCTTTGCGCCGCTCATCGACTGGTGCGTTGTTCAAGCAAATATTAACCGCCGCGCAAAGCGCGTACAAGCATAAGGAGGACGGCTATGAATACAAATAGTAATACCTATACGATTGTATATGCTACGATAGTAGTTATCATCGTGGCTGTCCTGCTGGCGCTCGTGAGCCAGGTGCTCAGTCCGCGTCAGGCTGCTAACGTCAAGCTCGACCAGCAGAAGCAGATGCTCGTGGCGCTCAACCAGGAGTTAGGTGCTGATCCCGCTGCGCTTTATGAGAGTTTGGTGCGTGACACGATTGACCGCGAGAACGCCAAACCGGGAATCTTCCGCTTTGAGGTGGACGGCGCTACCAAGTACGTGTTGCGTCTGCACGGTGCCGGTCTCTGGGGTGGTATCGGTGGTTATATTGCCCTCGACGAGGACAAGAACACCATCTTCGGTATCAATTTCAACCACGAGTCCGAGACGCCGGGTCTGGGTGCCCTCATCGTAGAGGAGCCCTTCCGCAGCCAATTCATCGGCAAGCACATCCGCGACGCCAAGGGTGAGATCGTCAGCGTGGTAGTCCTCAAGAAAGGCAACCAGGCGGAGAACGGTGAAGAGCAGGTAGATGCCGTCAGCGGCGCTACCATCACTTCCACCGGCGTCAGCGATATGCTGAAAGAAAATCTGTGCACAGAGTACGCAGAATTTCTTGGAACGGTTATCGGTGACGGGTTACAGGTTACCGGAGAGGAAGAGAATGTTGAACCTATTAAAGAGGAAGGAGAATAATTATGCTTAGTCAAAAAACGAAGGATACTCTTTTAGGTCCTCTTAACGTCAATAACCCGGTTGTAGTTCAGGTGCTCGGTATCTGTTCGGCGCTCGCCGTAACGGTACAGCTCAAGCCTGCACTCGTCATGGGTATCGCGGTGACCATCATCGTAGCGATGGCGAACGTCATTGTATCGCTCATCCGTAATACGATTCCGATGCGTATCCGTATCATCATCCAGTTGGTGGTTGTTGCTGCGCTGGTAACGCTCGTGAGCGAGGTGCTCAAAGCCTTTGCCTACGACGTGGCGATGCAGCTATCCGTCTATCTCGGACTCATCATCACCAACTGTATCCTCATGGGACGTCTGGAGGCGTTTGCCATGACCAATAACGCGTGGGATTCGTTCCTCGATGGTCTGGGCAACGGCTTCGGCTATGCTATCATCCTCGTCATCGTCGCTTTCTTCCGTGAGTTGCTCGGTTCGGGCGCGCTGCTCGGCTATCAGGTTATTCCGGATAGCTGGTACGCTGCCGGCTATGAGAACTGCGGTATGATGATGATGCCGGCGATGGCATTGATTCTCGTAGGTTGTATCATCTGGGCTCACCGCTCATTAAACAAGGAGGAGAAATAATATGGAACATGCATTAAGTTTGTTTGTCCGTTCGATATTTGCGGACAATATGATTTTCGCCTTCTTCCTCGGCATGTGTTCGTACCTTGCCGTAAGTAAGACGGTGAAGACCTCTGCCGGCCTCGGAGTAGCCGTTACCTTCGTGCTGCTCATCACGCTGCCGGTTAACTACCTGCTGCAGGTCTATGTACTCAACCCGCTGAACCTGAGCTACCTGAGCTTCATCCTCTTCATCGCCGTGATTGCCGCCATCGTGCAGATCGTGGAGATGGTAGTGGAGAAATTCAGCCCGTCGCTCTACGCCAGCCTGGGTATCTTCCTGCCGCTGATTGCGGTGAACTGCGCCATCATGGGTGGTTCGCTCTTCATGCAGCAGCGTATCCTGCTCGACCCGGAGAACGTGAAGGCGATTGCCAATATCGGCGATGCGTTTGCGTACGCACTCGGTTCGGGTATCGGTTGGTTCATGGCGATTGTATGCCTGGCAGGTATTCGTGAGAAAATGGAGTATAACGATGTACCCAAGCCCTTGCAAGGTCTCGGCATCACCTTCATTACGGTAGGTCTGATGGCGATGGCGTTCATGTGCTTCAGCGGTCTGAAAATTTAACTGCGTTAAATGTTAAAATGGTTTGTTTCACAAACGTTAAATAGTTAAGATGGTTTGCTCCGCAAACGTTAAATAATTACCTATGACGGTTCAACGATTCGAAGATATGGTTGTTTGGAAAGACGCACGTAAGTTGTGTAAGGACATTTATGCCGCTTTCCAACCGAATCAGGATAGAGGTTTCAAGGACCAAATCCAGCGTGCTGTCGTGTCTATCATGAATAATATTGCGGAAGGATTCGACCGTAGTAAGTTCTCAAAGGACAACAAACAACTTATCTCGTTCCTGAATATTGCTAATGGTTCTTGCGGAGAAGTAAAAAGCATGTTATATCTTGCACAGGACTTGGACTACCTCAGTCTAGCAGATGCCGAGTACTTGCGGGATGAGTGCTTGAACTTATCTATGAGATTGAACAGTTTGTTGAAAACATTGCAAGAGAACAACGGAACGAACAACCGCTAAGTCATTTTAGATAACGTTTTTTCGGAGAAAAAACCATTTTAACCCTTTAACCCTTTAACCAATATATAAGAATATGATTATACCTATTTTATACGCAGTAGCAGTATTCCTCGTAGTAATACTCCTGTTGGTCATCATCCTGTTGGTGGCTAAGAAATACCTCGTATCATCCGGTAACGTCAAAGTGACCATCAACGGCGACAAGGAATATGACGTGGCAGCCGGCGGTTCGCTCCTCGCCCAACTCGGCGAAGCAGGTGTGCACCTGCCTTCCGCTTGTGGCGGTAAGGGTTCGTGCGGCCAGTGTAAGTGCCAGGTGCTCAGCGGCGGCGGTGAGATTCTGCCGACCGAGACCGTTCATTTCTCGCGCAAGCAGCAGAAAGAGGGCTGGCGTCTGGGTTGCCAGGTCAAAGTGAAAGAAGATATCACCATGAAGGTCGATGAGGCTGTGCTCGGCGTTAAGGAATGGGAGTGCGAAGTCATCTCCAACCGCAACGTCGCTACCTTCATCAAGGAGTTCAAGGTGCAACTGCCTCCGGGCGAGCACATGAACTTCGAGCCGGGATCGTACGCGCAGATCATCATCCCCGAGTACGACATCGACTACGACCGCGACATGGACAAATCCCTCATCGGCGACCTCTATCTGCCGGCATGGGAGAAGTTCGGCCTCTTCAAACTCAAACAGAAGAACACCCAGGCCACTGTACGTGCTTATTCGATGGCTAACTACCCTGACGAGGGCGATATCATCACCCTGACCGTTCGTATCGCTACGCCGCCTTTCAAACCGAAAGAGCAGTGCCCGAATGGTCCTGAGTTCATGGATGTGCCGTGTGGTATCGCTTCCACGTATATCTTCTCGCTCAAACCGGGCGACAAGGTACGCATGAGCGGTCCTTATGGCGAGTTCCGTCCTGTTTACGACAGCAAGAAGGAGATGATCTGGGTCGGTGGTGGTGCCGGTATGGCTCCGCTGCGTGCTCAGATCATGCACATGCTCAAGACCCGTCAGTGCCGCGATCGTCAGATGCACTATTTCTACGGCGCACGCGCTATCGACGAAGTGTTCTTCCTCGAGGATTTCCTCGCGCTGGAGAAGGAGTTCCCCAACTTCCATTTCCACCTCGCGCTGGATCGTCCGGACCCGAAGGCCGACGGCCTGGGTATCAAGTATACCCCGGGCTTCATCGCTCCGGTGATGGGCGACACCTACCTCAAGCAGCATGACGCACCCGAGGATGTCGAGTACTATCTCTGCGGTCCTCCTATGATGGCCAAGACCGTCCTCGACCTACTCCACTCGCTTGGCGTAGATGATGCGGATATCCGCTTCGATAACTTCGGTGGATAATTATTCATTAGGAACGCGCACATGCGCGTAAAGAAAAATCCCGTACATTCAGCGTGTACGGGATTTTTGTTTGGGGATAGCCGAGGTGAAGCGATTATTGCTCCATGCCCCGGATATAGGTCATGATGATCTCTACGGCTTTTTCCTCGCTCAACTCGTCCATGTTGATGACCAACTGGTAGTTGCGGCTGTCGTAACGCGAGGTGCTCATGTACTTATTGACGTAGTTCTCGCGCATCTGATCTACCTTCTCGATGGTCATGCGTGCCTCTTCTCTCGACATGTTCTGTTCGCGTGCCACACGTGCCATGCGGCTGAGCATCGATGCCTGGATGAGGATGTTGAGGTGGTTGGGATGGTCGCGGAACACATAGAACGCACTACGGCCAGCAATGATGCAGGACTCGTCCTTGGCGATGGCTTTGAGGATCTCCGTTTCGGTGCGGAAGACGGCTTCGGTCTCAAGCCGTTCGGACTGGCCTTTCTCATTGGTCACAATGAATGTATCGTCGGTAGTAGGCCCGGAGAGTGTGCGCTTGAGATCGGCCCACCATCCTTGCTCGCGGCCCTTGAGCCGCTCTATCTCCTCTACGGTGAGGTTGTACTTCTCCTGCAAGCCCTGTCCGAGCGCTTTGTCGTAATAGGGCACACCGAGTTGGTCTGCCAGTTTCCGGCCAACGGTTCGTCCGCCGCTACCCAATTCACGATTGATCGTGATTACAAATTTAGTGTTTAGATTCATAGCTTTAGATGAATAATATCTTCAGAATAATTATTATTTGCGTGTGATGTTCATGATAGCGATGTCGTCGGACTGCTCCGCATCGGCGCTGAAGCGGCATACCACATCATACACCGTCTGGTCGTCTATCGGCTGCTGAGCGGCCTGCAAGCGTTCCAGCAGGAGGTCGAAGCCCAACAACTCATGCCGGCTGTTCTCCGCCTCAGTAACGCCATCGGTGAAGACGATAATCTGCTCGCCATGCTCCAGCGTAGCCGATTGCTCTGTGAAATGATAGGTGCTATCCAGTCCCAGGATGACATTCGCCTCTTTCATCTCGAACCAACGGCACTGCCCGTCTCGGACGATGAGGGGCGGCAGATGACCTGCGTTGCAGTAGGTCAGCCGGCCCGTAGGCAGATGCAGACGGCCGACAAAAGCGGTGACGAACATCATCAGACTGTTGTTCGTCGAGAGCGTCGAGTTGATCTCCTCCATGATGGCGTTGGTGGACAGATGGCGCTTGACGGCCGCGCGGAAGAGCGTTACGGTAGCGGACATGAACATCGCCGCCGGCATGCCTTTGCCGCTGACATCACCGATGATGAACGTGACATAATCGCCGTCGCGGTAGAAATCATACAGGTCGCCTCCGACGCTCTGCATAGGCGCCAGCGTAGCATGGAGAGAGAGTTGGGCATCATCGATGAAATCGTGCACCAGAATACCCCGCTGGATATTACGCGCGATATTCATCTCGTTCTGAATCAGTTTGTGCTCATTCTCCACCTGGAGGTACGCTTTCTGATTCAGTTCAATCCTACGGAAAAGCAGAAAGAGCACGACGATGCCGATCAGCAGGACCAGGAGTGTGATGAGGCTTCTCCATTTGATGCTCTGCCAGATGATATGATTAGGAACGGCAATCATCAACTGCATGTTGATCGGGTACATCGTTTGCGAATAGACCCGCCAGCGCCATGTGTCGGTGCAGTAGCGCATCTCATTCTCCGTCGTGCTGTTGTCCGACGAAGCAATGATGCTGCCGTTGGTGCCGTGCAGGATACACACCGCTTCTTCATGAGGCTTGATATCACGTAGGATATCCTTGACCCACTCTATCGTGAAATCGTCGCCCACAACGCCTATCAGCCGCCCTTCTGCATCTTCTATTTTGATGGAATGGGACGCAATCAAGGTCTGCGTGCTGGCACCCATATACGGCTCAGACCAATAGCCGTTGCTGTCGCACCGGAGCGCACCCGTGTACCAGTCGCGCACATAGTAGTTCAGGCTGTCCGAGCCATGCGCAGTAGTGATAATCCGGCCGTGAGAGCGGTAGGTACGGGGGAAATAATTGCTCTCCTTGCCCTGATAGACACCCGGTTCGAACTTCACGAACATATTGGCGATGTACGGATATCTATCCAGCGCCTCGCGGGTTGCTTTGAGCAACTCGTCCTCATTGTCCCGCTGCGCGAGAGCCACTTTGCGCATCTCGTCCGCCGCGTTATGGAAGCCCAGCAGCACGTAGAAGAAGTCCTTCTGCGCCAACTGCATATTGTATTCCACCAACTCGCGCACGTGTTCCTTCTCCAAGGTAAAGGAGATGGCAAACTGCACCACCATCGAGACGGCGATGAAGAGGACTGCCACTATGGGTAAAGTACGAAATTTCATATACTACTGTTTGCCGCTTGCGTTTTCCTTCTGCGCGATTTTCGCGCAAAGGTACACAAAAAAAATGACATGAGCAAATTTCACGTCATTTTTTTTTAGCCTGCGGCTGTTTATGGCTTCGCCGTTTATAAAATCTTTTTGATGTTTAGATTATTGCCATGAGAAAAAGGGAGTTAAAAAGTATATTATATATAAATATATATAATATAGTATATGTTAGTAAAATTTGCGCCGTTTCGGGGCTTGAAAAAGCGTTAAAACTACAGCGACGTCATAGTTGACCGTCGGCTGACCGTCGGTTGACCGTCGGTTGACCGTCGGGTCTTTCTGCTTCTTCGCGTGGAAAGGTAGTACCTATCAGCGTAGGTCAGTTGGCATACGAATGCAAGCCGCCCAAAAGATACTTTACTCCAAAATAGGTGAAGAGGACGAAGAGGAATGCTATCACGCTAAAGACGTGGTAGCATATTTGAAATTTGTTATTGGTCATTGGTAATTTGCTTTTCAGCCATGGGAAATGAAGCAGCATGGCATAGACGAGCATGGTGATGAGTGCCCAAGTTTCCTTCGGGTCCCAGCCCCAATAACGTCCCCAACTCATATTTGCCCATACGGCACCGATGAAGATACCGGCCATCAAACAAAACTCAGCCGGGTACAATAAAATAGTTGAAAGTTGATAGTTAAAAGTTGAAAGACGTTTGCTGCAAAGTCCCACAATACCGTTAATGGCGATGATAGCAAAGAGCGTATACGCCAGCATGATGACGGACACATGAATACCCAACAAGGGCGTTTGCAAAACCGGTTGCAATGGTGGCTTGGGAGTAACGACTTTCGTCATCACAAAAGCCAAGATAATTGCGACAACACCCAAACCGACCATCAGCCATTTGTGCTGCTGACGAAGCATAGCGCGGAAGTGGGTGCGGCGTTGGAAGAAGAACGCAATCATAGCAAGCAACAGCAAGGCGTAGCCGGTGTACGTGATTCCGATACCCCAGGGATCATAGTTATAACTGAGCACAACCCCTGCTTCGTCGCTATCGTAATCAGATTGACAAAATCGCCAGTGGTGGTACTTGAGCGGTTTATTCATCCGAATTGTTCCCTCTTCAACAACCAAAGGTTGCTTGCTTCTATCGAGTAGGCGCAATTCCGTGATATAATCTACAGGATTGTTGTCGCTATCATAGACTACCTGAAAATCCCATAAAAAAAGGGTTACGGATGAGGGGTTACCGGTTACGGGTGATTTATGATTTAGAGTCTGCGCCTTATCCGCGCGCAGATGCACCTCGCCTTGTTCGCCGAAGAAATGCGTCACACATGCCCCGACGAGGATAATCGTCAGGGCAATGTGCAACAGCCAAGTTCCCGGCTTAGATAGCATTGATGAAAGCGACCACCGCATCTCTGTCTTCCTTATTCAGTTTGTAGAACTGCTGTGTGGGCCAATAGGCATCGGACTCGGAGCTGTAGCCATGCCACATGATAGCCTCGATGACATTACGGGCACGGGTGTCGTGCATACGTGCTTCGTAGGCGTCACCGGTGGCTTTGCGGTGCAGTCCGCGCCCCCATAACGGCGTGGTTCGGCACCAGCCTGTACGGATGTCATTCTCCATGCAGAGTTTATGCTGAATCATGTCGGTGTACGGCCAGATTTTCTGGTTCGGGTAACGCGGCATGGAAGCCGTGAACCCTTTGAAGTTATTCGGGTCGCGCACCTCGTCCGAGCCGGTAGTCCACGTCGGACGGTGGCAGTAGTCGCATCCTATCTGCGAGAACAGCTCCTTGCCCCGCAGCACTTTCTCGTCGGTCACGTTACGCGCAGCGGGAACAGCCAAGCCACGATGCCAAATCATGACTTGCGTGAACTCGTCATCGGTCATCTCCGCCGGCAGGGTCTTGCTCGTCAGGTAGTCGTAAATCTCCTGTTCGGTACCAAACTCCGCTTGCACTTCGGGGTCTTTGGACGCGTACTCGGCGTAGATAGTGCCGTTGAGGTCGAGGTAGTGATACTTGCGGTCGGAGCGCGTGACGTTGGTGATATTCCAGATGGCATTGGCGCCTGCTCCGTCCATGAGCGGGCCGCGTGTGAGGGCGTAGGTGAAGCGTTTGGGTCCCCATTGCGGGTCGTTCTTGTAGTAACCGCTGGTCTGGAATCCGCCGTTCCAGAAAGCAGGGTTGAGACCGTTATGGAGTTTGCCGTCAGCCGCCTCTTTCTCGTACTGGGCAATGATGTCGGCATCGGTGATAGCATCGAGCAGCCCCGACCCATAGACGCCGATGGTGTTCTCCAGTTTGACCTCGTAGCCTTGCGATTCGAGCAGTCCGTCCGGGTCGCGGTAGCCTTGATTATAGACATAGACAGCGGTGTTGGGCATTGTCACCTCGGGGTAACGAAGTTCGTAGGTCTCGCCGTCGGCAAACTTATTGCCATGCTCATCGGTCGCGGTCTTCCACGTGACGGTGATCTGGTCGGGGTCGAGCGGTGCCTTGAAAGGCGCAGCGCCAAAGAGTTGTGGCATTCCGGCTAACCAAGGCACATAGGCCTGTGTAGTAGGATTGATGACCACCAGCAGCGTGCCGTTGCCCACTTCCGAAGCGTTGTAGGTGCCTTCGGGCACAGACGTACCGTGCGAGTAGTTGGGGTGGCAGTGTTGGCACGACGAGCGCACATAGACAGGTCCCAAGCCGTGCTGACGACCGCTCTCGTTGGTCACAAAGGGTTTTTCGGCAATCTGGTCTCCTTGCGCAAAAGCCGTTCCGAGACCTGCGTTCTCCGTGGCCGGTGTCGGCTGACGGAAAGTCATGGACGTGAGGTTGGTGGTCGTACCGAGTTTACCTCCGGTGTAGTACCATTCGGGCATGTCAGTCTGAGGCTCTACACCGCCACCCTCGCCGGGCTTACAAGCGACGAGGGCAACGGTAGCAAGAGCCAGAAATAGGAATTCTTTCTTCTTAGCCCAGAGGGCACGATTAACTACGTTTTTCATAATTTATTTGCTTAATAAGGGTAATACATCTTTGTCGAGCACTTCTTCGAGTGCAGATACTTGGTCGATGGCAGCTTTCACAAGCGGGTTGTTCTGCGCCGTGTTCTCAAAATCACCGATTTCAGCGATGGCCTTGATAGCCTCTTCGATGGCCTTGCGGACGCGTGCGTCGAGTTCCGCATTCTGGCGATAGACATAATTGGAAATGGAATAGTCACCGGCATGCGAACCGCAATAGGCGCGCTGAATGGAACGGATGTTGTCTGCAAAATCCTCAGTGGACGTACAACTGTACGGCGATTCAATATAATCGCGTTGTTCAGCAGTACTGCTGATATACGGGTTGCCCATCTTCAGGTCTGCCACCTCACCGGCGATGTCGATACAACCGGCGATGATCTCTTCTGCTGCCTCTTGGTAGGTGACATAAATACTGCCCGGCTTGCCCGCGTTCTTCATCTGCCAGCCGTAGCGGTCTTCGTAGGTCTCCACTTCAGCTTCGTCCAAAAGCGTCTGCTTGGCGTCACTCACTTCGCCCGCCCAAGCGTATTCCAACAGGATTGCCTGCTGCGTCAGGTCTTCGACGATACCGAGCAGATAAACCGCCTCGGCGTGTGTCAGGTCGGCGGCATGCGGACGTCCGGTACCCACAGCGCGACCATCTTGCTCCACGCTCTCAAAAAGCAGATACTCCGCAGCATGGAAGCCCTTGAGTGCGTAGCCGAGTTTGTCACCCACGTATGCCCCGCCTTCTTCTTCGATAGCCGCCATTCGTTGCTGGTCGTGCAGCAGTGCGTTCATCGCATTGAAGTCCAAGGGCCATGAGTCGATGTGCGGGTCGATGTTATGCGCCGAAGCGGGTCCGTAGAGAAAGGCTTCACTCTGTTCCCAATGCTTACGCATCGCACGCCAAGACGTGCCGGCATCTTCCATCAGTTTGCTGTAGTCCTCTTCGGTTTCCACTTTTGCGAGGATCTGCTCGCACTGGTCCAACAAGGTCAAACCAGCATCCGCCATAGCTCCATAGGTAGCAATGACGGTGTTTTCCACATACGGCGTAACTGCTTGCTGCAGTGCCGCTTCTTTGTCCGAGGTGACTCCACCTCCTCCACTCTCGCATGCGACCAAACTCAGTGCACATGCGGCAAATAAAAGATACTTTTTCATTGTTTATTTTTTTTCGTTATATCGTTATATCGTTATGACGTTATATCGAAGGGTTACAGCTGGTAGAAACCAGCATAAACGATTCCGAAGGCGATTTGCGGTTCGTCGTTATAGAGTTTTCCGCGCGTACCATCCGCACGTGTGCCGGGTTTGAGTATTCCATATGAGAACTCCGCTTTCACGCCGATCTGCTTAATCGGAAAATAATTGATACCGGCTGCTATGCGATGCCGTCCACACCACGCGTACATATCCGTCGGTTGGTTGTCGTAGCGCAACATGGAATCATAGTAGTCGTATCTTCCAAAGAGGAAGAATTGTTGATTTTTGATTTTAGATTTTTGATTTTTTGAGAGGCTAAAGAAATCGTAGCCCACCTCTAAGCCTGCTGCGATAGCGTCGCTTGCCACCCATTGCTTGCTCGACACCGACCCTTTGCGCATGGATATATTATACTGCGTGATAGCAGCTGCGTCGCTCAGATGACCATAGGTGGCACTACCGCGCACAATGACGCCGTAGCCCTTGTATGCGAAATCAAACGAGCCAATAGAAACCGTGCCTTTCACGTCCTTGTACGCACTCGCGTCCAGTTCGGCATTGGTCTTGCTGAGGGTGTTGCGGAATGAGTTGCCGCAGTAACCGGAGAGCGAGAGTCTCAGTCCGGGCACTCCTGTATAATCGACCCGCACCGCACCGGCGAACACATTCGCCAACTTGAATTCGTACGGACTGCCTGCACCCGGTTTAATCCAGTTCTTGCGGTTGAAACGGTCGCTATCCAATCCCGGCAGAAACATTGCCTGATAGTGCCAACCGTTCTTCGTGCTACCCATGAACGTCAATGCCACTTCATGCCATGTGCTCGGTAGGATCGTGAACTCGCCTTCGTTGCGATACACCCCGAAATACTCGGTGGATTCGTGGTGTGCGTTGAGTGCGCCGACGGGAACAACCTGCATACCGGCACGAAGGATGGCATAGCGGTTAAACGCCTTCTGCAGCCAGAACTGCTCTAATGCCACTTCGCCGCCGCGCTCAATCTCGCTTTCGTACTCGCCGCCTTCTTCCTCTTCTATCTCGATGGCGGATTCCGTGCCGCCGTGCTCGAACTCAATCTCCGTGCCGACACTCCAGCCTTTGCCAAAGTCATAGCCCAGATAAATGACCACATGCGGCAGGTCGAACTCACCGAAATGGTCATTGGCGTATTTCTCCGGGTTCTTGCCATAGCGCAAGTAGCTGTTGGAGTAGAAACAATGCTTCGCCGTGACTTCTCCATAGCCACCTATGGTAAAACGGCCACGTTTCTTAGGCTTCTCCGTTTGGGTCGTGTCGGGTTTTATGGTGTCTTTAGGAATCTGCTGTGAAGCGCCGGAAACCGCATCTGTGTATCCCAATTTATTAGGATGCGTCTGTGCCTGCTCCAAACGCTCCACGCGTTGCATAAGCGATCGCAAGTCCGCAGCACTCACCTTGATACTATCCTCGGCATGCACACATAACACGCATAATATCAACGCAATAGCAATGATTGTTTGT
>Ga0310786_10004017_pt1 | contig 20753 bp, 25 predicted proteins | sample AusTroGonzalo_MG_FD_203881 | JGI IMG/M metagenome (GOLD analysis project Ga0310786, IMG submission 203881) | Bovine rumen microbial communities from tropical cattle in Woodstock, Queensland, Australia - Gonzalo_03 (v2) (version 2) | ecosystem: Host-associated > Mammals > Digestive system >... | reverse complement strand
TCCAGGTCGAGGAATCCTGGCATCAGCATCGAGGAGTGCTCGTTCCTCGCCACCTCCACCATCCCGCCGAGCAGGCTGGCAATCACCGTGTCCTTCTCATCCAGGGAGTGCGAGTCGATGCTTATGACCCCGTCTGTCTTGAACGGCTGCTCGTACACCCGAACGTCCGTCAGCGTGATGGGGCTGGTGCTCGACCCGCCCGTCACCCACACGTACCCCGTGCCGCCGTATGAATAGGCGGTCCTGCAGCGTGCGAAGTACCTCCCAACCCCAGACGATACCTCGCCGACGTACTCGGGGGCCACCTCCTGCGTGAGGATCATATGCGATAAATTGCCGAGACCCACCTTGATGTTTGTGAGGCCGATTGTCGTCGAGGAGAAGCAGACGTAGTAAGTCCTACCTGCGGTTATCGCAGCCGAGCCAGAGCCCCTCACCAGGTTCGAGTCGGCGGTGATAGTGCTATCCTCGATGATTGGGTCGAGAACGTCACCGATGGAGAACTCGCCCGTGGTGAGGTTCCACGCCGAGTCGCCAGCTCGGCTGGCTATCGTGCCGCCCGTGATGTAGTCCGCGTCTATGCCGATGGCGTAGATGGAGTTCAGGATTGCGTTGCCCCACGCGTCGAAGCCGAAGGGGTAGGTCACGCCGCCGTCCACGGATACCGCGAAGGTGGTCGCCGTGAACTTCCAGACAATCGTAGACTCGGCCAGCGTGGGCTTGTCGTGCATGTAGTAGATGATTGACTGGTCGGGCTGCACCGACTGGGTCATGTAGAGGCCAGACGAGCTTGCGAGCTGGTTCTGCAGGTTCTGGATTGCCGTCTCGCGAGCCGTCCTCTCGACCCGAATAGCCTTCCTGTTGGCCACTATGGCCGCTGTCGCCGCCGAGAAGTAGTCCGCGCTGTTCCTGGAAGGGGTCTCGGCGTTGCACGAGACCTGGGAGGTACCAGAGACAGACCACTGCAGGTGGGTGGCGTAGGAGTAGTACTCCATGCCCTTCCCGTCGACTATGAACACGGGGTCTCCTGGCTCCAGCGTGGGGTCTCCGTCGACCGTGCTCGAGAATGGCCTGAACCGCATCCCCACCACGTGGGGGCTTATCAAGCCAGCGACCGTCTGGGCCTGTCCCCTCACGATGAGGGGGTTTCCAGACAGGGACAGCACGTAGCCCGTGGTGCCGTCAAGATACGTCTCGCCCTCGCCGGAATCGTTGGGCGAAGCGGTCACCTCGACTCCCGTTATCACCACGTCATCGGTGCATACGGTCAAGTCGTGGATTGAGGTCAGCAAAGCGTAGGAGCGGGGCGAGAACGTCCCGCCGTCTGCACTGGCTCCCCCGGAGTGGAACGAGCCGCCGTCTGCCGTGTCGCCGTCCGAATAGGGAGTGGTGTTGGTGGAGTAGGTTCCGCCGTCGAGCCACGTCCCGCCAGAGTGCCAACTCGTGTCATACCACTTGAGCTGCAGCCTGCCCTGGTTGTCCACGTTGGCCCAGCAGCACGCGATCTGCGCGGCGTAGGCGATGACCTGCAGGCAGGTGAGGTTGTCCTCGGTGGGCCTGTTCGCCACCGTGTAGGAATTGTTGGGGAACGTCAGCGTGGCCAATGTCAGCCCGCACACCGTGCAGATGTTCGAGACGATGGTGTAGAGGTCGGCTGGGTAGGCCGTGATGACATCAGTGTAGGGCCTCTCCAGAAGCCTCATGTTGTCGATGCAGGTGAGGGCTATCGAGCTGCCGTAGGAATCGGGCTGCTCCACCTCGTAGTATCCCTTGAGGACCCATTCCTGGCCGTTCTCCAGCTGCCTGCCGACCTGCGGGGCGATAATCGCCCCCGTGAAGTCGTACCCGTCGAACTTCCCTTCCGTGTTGTTCAGGGTGCAGTTGAACGACCCCATCACCGCCGCGCCTATGTCGAACGAGGAATCTGTGGAGGATGCCTGGTCGAAGGAGAACCCTCCCTCCAGGAAGTCCTCTCCCGTGAGGTTCAGCACGGTGCTGTCGGCAAGGGTCAGGGTGGCCTTCACCAGGTTGTCGGCTGGGTTTATCGAGACGAGCCTTCGGTATTCTGCGGAAGCGGAGAGCATGCTTACACCTCGATTATGTCGAACGAGAGGGTGGTCACGCGGTTCTCCCTGCCCGGGACGTTCATCCACTGGACTGGGGCCGTCCTGTCACCCGCGTAGAACTGGCGCGTCTCCCAGGCGTTGTCCTCGATGTCGAAGTACGTCACGTAGAAGTACTCTGGGGCGAACGCCTTGAGGATCGCGGAAGCCTGCGAGAACGTGATGAGGTTCCACGCGATGTTGAGCTTGCGCTTGCGGGATGTCCTCATCTTCTTCATGGGGTTGCCCTGGGCCAGGGTGCGCCCAGCGTCGGCGGAGGATATGTCCATGTACCCGTACTGCAGGGAAGCGGGGTCTGGCGAGACCGCCTGGGTGTTCGAGGAAGATGTCCCGACGTAGAGTATTGCCATCTCGCCTCCTTTAAGCGAACTGGACCTTGGTTGACATGCCTTGGCGTGCCAATTGCGCGTTGCCCTCGTTGACCGCACGGGCCAGCGTCTTGCCGTCTACCCTCAGCACGAGCTCCACAGTGCCGGACTCGGATTGCCTGAACATGGGGGCGGCCTGGACCATAGCGTCGAACACGCCCGAGCGGATGCCCTGGACTATCTGGTCGTTGTTGGCTACCGCGGTCTTGTTGCCCATGGTGCCGACCATCTCGGGTCCCGCCTCGCGAGCGACGAAGAGCTGCCCCACGTCGGGGAAGCCGCCCTCGGCGAACCACTTCCAGGAGAACCTGGGGATGGAGAACCAGGAGCCGTCGCTGTTCGTGAACCTCTCGTACCAGACGCTCAAATCGGGGAGCTTCGGGAGGGGAATCGAGATGTTGATTCCCGAGAACAGCCTTTCGATGGGGTTGACGATGGTGTCCCTGAACCAGTTCACCACGCTCTCCCATGCCTTCTTGATCTCCCCGACTGGGTCGGAGAAGAACTTGACGATGTTCTTGCCAGCCTCCTTGAAGGACTGAACGAGGTTCTCCTTAATCGGCAATACCTTGTCCTGCCACCAGCTCTTGATGCCCTCGTAGAGGTTCGAGAAGCCCGTCGAGACGTTGCCCCAGAACGTGGTCCATCCCTGGGTCACGTTGGTCTCCCAGGTCTGGTAGCTTGTCTTCATGTCTCCTAGCCAGCCGCCCAACCCAGTCTTGACGTTGGACCAGGCGCTCGAGGCGTTCTTGGAGGCGTTGGACCAGAAATTGTCCCATCCCCTGGAAACGTCCTGCTCCCAGTTCTGGTAGCCCGTCTTGAGGTCTCCCAGCCAGGTGTCCAGCCCGGTGGTGATGTTGGTCCACGTCTCGGAGGCGAACTTTCCGACGTTGTCCCACATCTCGGTCCAGCCCCTCTCGATGTCCTTCTCCCACTGCTGGTAGGAAGTCATGATGCCGCCGAGGAAGTTCCCGACCGCCGTCGATATTTCCTCCCAGTGGTTGTAGAGGATGGTCCCCACGGCGATTACAGCCGAGGCTATTGCGCCGACTATGAGCGAGATGCCGCCAGTGGCCGGTGCGACGGCCAGCGAGATGCCCATGATGGATGTCACGAGGCCGAGAACGTCGTCAGCGGCTATCTTGGCTCCAGAGGAGAGCGACTCGAAGATGTTGCCTCCCGAGATGAAGAAGTCGAGGAAGCTCCAGATCGTTCCAATCGGCCCGAGGAACTTGCCCACGGTCTTCAGCAGGGGGGCCAGGAGGGACTCCAGGGGCTTTATGAGCTCGCCGAGCTTGCCGAAGCTGGACAGGAGCCTCGCCAGGGGGCCTCCCTCCTTGGCTACTCCCTCGAGCGGCTTGAAGAGGGTGCCGAGCTTGGTCTTGACGGTCTCGAACGGCTTGGACAGGGGCTCGAAGAGCTTGCCGAGCTTGAGCTTCGCGTCCTTGAGGCCGTTCTTTAGCGGCTCGAAGAACTTCCCGAGCTTGACCTTTGTGTCCTGGATTATCTTGTTTAGGGGCCCGAACAGCTCCATCAGCTTGAGGCCGGGGCCTTCCAGCTTGGAGAACGCCTTGAGGATGTTAAGCAGCGGAGCCACGAACTTGGCGGCGTCGCCTATGAGCCTCAGCGCCCTGACCATCTTGTTGGCTATCTCGTCGGTCATCTCGCCGAGCTTGGACTTGAGGTCCTTCATGAAGTCGTAGGTCTCGAGCGGGATGTCCAATCCGCCGACCCCGCCTGCACCGGCTCCTCCCTTGCCGGCTCCGCCTCCGACTCCCGAGTAATCGGTTGGGTCTGGAACGTCGTTGAGCTTGTTGAGCTCGTCGAAGCCCATGACCGTGTTCTTGTACTCCTGGACCTTCTTGGTGGCCTTTGCTGCGGCGGTGCCCGCGTCGTCTAGGGAATCGGCAAGGTCGTCCACTTCCTCGCCGCCGATTGCTATCCCCGATGTGTCGAGCCCCGAGTAGTCGACCTCGAACGTCGCGTCGATTCCGAGCAGCGATGCTATGGACTGGGCGAGGAGCCTCACCGCCTTCGCGGCCGCTATCGCATACGGGAGGATCATGTTGAGCATCGGGATGAGCAGGTTGCCGATTGCGCGTGACGTGAGGGTAATCTGGGCCTGGAGGATGCGCAGCTGGTTGGCTGGCGACATGATGGTTCGCGCCATGTCCCCGTGCGTCTGGGTGACCTGGGTCATGATGAGGTGGTACCTCAGCGCCACCTTTTCGGCCTGGGTCATGGACTGCACGTTGGCGTCGATTCCCAGCTTTGCGGCCTCGGCCTGCATTCGGGCGTTGGAGAGATCCCAGCCGATCCTGCGGAGGGGTTCCAATTCGCCTGCCACGCCAGACTGTATCTTCGTCATGGCATCTGCCACGGGGATGTTGTAGAACGATGAGATGTCGTAGCCCAGTTGCGTGAGCTGCTGTGACATGACCTGGGCTTTGTCGGCGGTCACTCCCATGCCGGTTGCGAGCGTCATGAAGATGCCCTGGTTCCTAGCCCATTCCGCCATGTCGATGCCCATCGCGTCCTGGACCTCCTTGGCGTAGGCCCTAGCGGAGTCGGCGTACTGGCCCATCGACGCGTCGAACAGGTTCATGTTCTCGATGTAGGTGTTGGCCTCGTTGACTGCCGCTCCCAGCGTGCGCTTGAGGGCGTACCAGGCCACGGAGAGCTTCAAAACCGCGCCGTGAACCCCAGACAGCGCTCCCTTGACTCCCGTGTAGGAGGACTCGAGCTGCTTGTTGGAGGCGATGACCTCGTTGTTGGCAGCGGCGAGGTTCTTGTTTGCCGATTGCACAGACCTGGCTGCCACCGCGGCGGAGCGCATGGACTTGGGCATCTGGGAATATGCCTCGGAGAGCGTCTTCACGTTTCCCGAGAGCGGCCCCAGGGCGGAGTTGAGCTCGCGCATCTGCGATGCCAGCTTGCCCATGTCCAGCCCCGAGAACTCCTTGAGCACGGAGGGCAGGCTCTTGAGGTTGGAGAGCGACTTGCCGTCGAACCCAGAGAGGACGGAGAGCCCGGAGGCTATCTGGGCCAGCTTGGTGCCAGCTTCCGCGGGAATCGAAGACAGGGCGGCGGAGAAGGTCTGGATGTTCTTCGCGGCGGAGGCGGAGAACTTGAACGAACCGAGAGAAGTCAGACGCGAGGTGTCCATGCTCCCCACGACCGACTTGACCTCCTTGAGCTGGGAGGAGAGGTTCGCCAGCTTGGGGTGTGCTGTGGTGAGCTTGGACTCGAGCTTGCCGAGGGAGTCCACCAGGGCCATGAGGCCGCTGGATGCCTGCGACGCATCGCCTGAAACCTCTATCGCGAGCCTGTCTATCGTTGCTTCCATTCGCTACCCCTTCTCGGCCGCTATCTTCTCCACCCTCGATATGAAGGCCGCCTTCATCCTCTCCATGGCCGCCATGGCCTTCCTCGCCTCGACCTCCTCGGGCGATTCCATGGTGAACAGCGGCTCCTCTGGGTAGGTGCTGTCCTTCCCGAAGCAGGCCGCTATCGCGTTGGCCACGTAGAGCCCTTCCCTCCACTCCGCCTTGTAGGCGGATTGCATGCGCATCCTCCACGCCTCGCGGTAGCCTGCGGCGAGGGAGGGGTCCCCGTGCCAGAACTCCTCGGCGGGCATGCCCATGAACAGGTAGGTCGGGAACGCCTCCTTGAACAGCGAGTAGAGCGTCGCCGAGCTGGGAGGTTCGGCTACCTGGCCTTCCAGCTGATGGCTTTTCCCTCTTCGGGGTCCTCCATGAGCGAGCCGACCGTGTTGAAGTACATCCCCACTAGAGCCTTGTAGAGCTCGTCCTTGTCCGTCATGGAGCGCCACAGGCCCTCGACCGTCGATGCCTTGATCTTCGGGTGGTGCTTGATGAACGCCCCCGCGAACAGGCCCTTCTGGATGGCCACCTTGCCGCTGAACACGTCGCTGGGAGAGATGTCGAACATCGACTCGGCCTGCTGCGCCGACTCCCTGTCGTACTCGAGCGTGTAGGTGGTGCCGTTCCAGTCGAACTCGATGACTGACGTGGGCTTCCTCTCCTCCACCTCTACCTTGTTCTCTGCCATTCCAGTCCCCTTTCTCCCCATCGGTTAATCGCTTAGGACGTTGCCAGCTCGGGGAGGGTCGTCGGCGATACGACGATGCCCATCTCCTGCACGCCGGACACGGAAGCGCCCTTCTTGTAGACGCTGACGAAGCCCTTGAACGGGAACTTGCCGTCGTCGCCGTTGGGCGTGACCGTGCTTCCCGATACAGTGGCCCCGAACCAGACTGCAAGGTCCTGCTCGGAGCCCTCGAGCGCCTTGACCGTCGAGTAGTCGGACTTCGTGTAGTTCGCGACGAACTCGAACGAGCCGCCCGTGTCCGCGATGTCGAAGATGTAGACGTGCGCGGGGTCGGACAGGGTTGTGGCGTCCAGCGTCGCGGGAGCCTGTCCCAAATCGGGGATCTCCTTGATGTCGACGAGCTTGGAATAAGTGATCGTTCCCGAGCCCGAGCCGACCATCAGGAAGCTCTTGAAAGTGTTGAACGGGGTGGTGTTGGCTGCCATTCCAAACCTCCTTTATTTCCAGTAGGTGTTGCCGTACTTGTCGGTTATGCCCGAGTACCTGGTGACGTACCTGTAGATGCTCGGGTCGGCCGCGTTGTCGAGCGGACGCGACATGGTCCGCCTGAAGTTCCACTTGCGCATGACCGCATCCAGGGCGGCCGCTATCTCCTTGCACTGGCTACGACCCATCGACTCCGAGTTGGAGAAGACGTTGATCGTGAACCCGTGGGAGACGGCGTTCTCCTGCCCGGACGAGTCGCGCATGTAGTCGACCTCCGCGTTGCCCGTCTCGACGATGGACACGGCGGGGAAGGACGCGGGCTTGACCACGCGGTCGTCGTTGGTGACGTAGGCGCCTGGGTAGAGCCCGTACACCGTCCTGGCGAGCTCGTCGTAGAGCCAGCGCTCGAAATCGGGGGTGTCGTTCATGATGAGAACACGTCCTTGAAGACGGGGACGACCATCTGCTTCATGACCTCGGAGCCTGCGAACATGTAAGCGTCCGCGGTTTGGCCCCATGTCGAGCGCCGCCGTCCCTCCTCGTCGTAGTAGTACCATTTCTCGGGCTGGTCGGGGTCATGTGCCGCAGGGGTCCACCTCAGGTCGTATCCCGCGAACTCGGGGGGCAGTTCCCCAGGGTAGGTTCCCTCGCCCATGACGCCCGTGCCGAACTCCGCGAAGGCCGCCTCCTCGTCATCCGATATGACCAGGTAGCAAGCGCTCCCAGCCTTCTCGAAGCGTATGGCCGCCGCCACGTTCCCCATCGAGGAGCGGACGGTCCCCTGGGCCGTGGATACGCCTATCTCCGCCAGGGTGGCCAGCGCCCGGTCGAGCTTTGAGGGCAGCGAGCCCTGGTAGCGGCGGACCTCCTTGATGGCGTTGCGCACGGAAGACTGTGAGAGGGCTACCCTCATCGCTCCACCTCGACCTTCTTGGCGGCGATGACGGTGAAACCGCCCTTCCTTCCGACCCTCCTCACGATGTGGTCGTGCGTGTCGGCGTACAGGTCGTCTATCCAGAGCAGGTCCGCCTCGGCGACCTCGAACGAGGGATCGTCGATCGTGAGCGTCACGTCGTAGTCGAGCTTCTGCCCGAACAGGTCGTAGACCGCCTCGCCGCGGGCCATCGTGCGCGTCGGCCAGAACTCGGACTGTGTGGAGTAGGAGGGGACGTTGCGCCCCGTGTAGAGGCCGTCCCCATCCACCTCGGGGGCTATCCCCGAGTACCTGGCGATGAGCACCTTCTGCCTGTCCCTGTCGAGGTTCCTCATGAAGGCACCCCCACGTGAGGGGTCATGCCCACGAAGTAGGACTTGGGGATGCCCGCCGACTCGTAGGTGCGGGAGGTCCCGGACTCCGAGTGGGAGACCTCGCCCTCCGCGCCGCGCCTGTTCACGAGGTATACCGCTATGTCGACTGTGCGGTTGTGGAACTTCTCGGGCACGTCCAACCAGGAGGCTGAATCGTCCAGCGGGTAGATGCGGGACACGACGGCCTCCTGCGCGACGGCGAGGTAGTGGGCGGCGAAATCGTCGAACCTGCTGTCGTCAACCAAGGTCTGGATGGCGTCTATCATCTCCTGGTCGGTCATATCTAGTCCCCTCCCTTACGAGGAGGCCGCGTTCGGGTCGTAGCCCGGCGAGAGCAGCTTGCCGAACGGGATGGCCTGGGCCGAGGAGTAGGCCAGCGCCCACTGGGCCGAGGTTGCCAGCTGCGCGTCGGTCGGCGAGATGACGTTCACGCCGTTGTCCTGGGGCAGCGTGTAGGAGAAGCCGTTCGGGTGGATGGTCTCGCGGAAGCGGTTGACGATGTAGTCCATGCCGCCGCGGGTGAGCTCGTCGCGTCCGAATCCAACGGGGTTGGCCACGGGTGCGGAAGCATAGCGGAAAGCGCCCTCCGCGAACAGGTAGGTGGCGTACTGCATGTAGCCGCCCGCAGGTGCCGTGGTCGTTGCGACTGCGATGGTGCCCGCCGTGGAGGTGATGGACGCGTCGGGAGCGCCGTAGCCGTACTTGCCGCTCCTCTCGGTGCAGGTGATGACCGCGTCGGAACGGGACGTGCTGTAAACCGCAGCGAATGCGGCGTTGGCGTCGATTGCGCTCTTGACAGCGGTTGCAGCAGCGGCTGCGGATGCGCCGGAGGTGGCGTCGAGCGTGACTTCGACTCCCTCTACCGTGATCTTGTCGCCGTTTGCCACGGTGCCGCCGATGGTGATGGTGTAGACGCCGGCTGAGGTGTCGGCGGTGCGTGCCTTGGGGACGCCGTCGTCGATGATGACGTTGTAGCCGTTGACCTGGTAGATGGGCAGGTCGCGGGTCACGCCGTTGGGGTCGGTGTACTTCAGGTAATCGACGCGCTGCAGGTCCTCGAAGGACTGGGCCACCGCGGAGTGCATGACGGCCATTCCCACGGAGCGCTTGTGCTCGCCCCAGATCTCCTGCGCGGCGTCGGAGAGCATGCTCGCGCCGATGGAGGTCTTGGTGATGACGTTGCTGTTCAGCATTGCCGTGGTGCCCAAAACACCTTCGGCGATGCCGATGAGGCGGTTCTGGCGCTTGGTCTGCCAGTACTTAGCGACTCGTGCTGCGATGGCGGCCATGGGGTTAGCTACCGTGAAGTCGGCTGCGAAATCGTCGGCGAACCAACCGTGCGCACGGCCGTAGACCACGCCTGACTGGCTTGAGGCGCCCATGGTGTCGAGCGTGATGTTGGTCTGGCCGTCGTAGTTGTTGTCGTCGGTGTCGGCGAGGTTGCCGTAGAACGGGATTGTGTAGACGTTGCCGCCCGTCTTGATTAGGCTGGCGATCAGGCCGTCCTGGACCATGACGCCGCTCTGGACGAGGGCGTTGGTGACGAGGTCGGGCTCGTTCTGGAGGTAACCCGCGAAGATGTCCTCGTCGAACGGGATGGTGTAGTCACCGTGGGTGATGTAACCGGGCATTTGTGCCTCCTTACTTGTTCAGCAGTTCCTTGACGATGTTGGGATTGGCCTGCTTCATGGCCAGCTGCTCCTCGACGGGCAGTTTCGAGAAGTCGTCCCACGTGGCGACGGCTCCTCCCTGGTTGCCCTCGGGGTCTGGGTTGGCCTTGAGCTTGGCGTCGGCGAGCTGGGCCTCCAGGGCCTCCTTCTCGGCCTTCAAAGCTGCGCTCTGCTTGGCCACCATGTCCACGATGGACTGGGCGTTGGCCTTGGTCGCCTCCGCGTCCTCCACCGTGACCTGTGCCACGAGCGGGTCTATGGACTCGGCGTCGATCCCCGCTGCCACGAAGATTGCCCTAGCGTCCAGCCCGTTGGACTTGAGCGTGAACTCGAGCTCCCTCTGGGCGGCCTGGGCCTCCTTCTGGGCCAGCAGCTCCTCGGCTGTCATCCCCGCCTCGACCTTCTTCTGGGCCTCGGCGAGCTGGGTCTCCAAGCCCTCGCTCTTGGCCTTGAGCGCCTCGAAGGCCTCCTTGACCTCCTCGAGCTGGCTCTTGACCGGGTTGAGCTCCGCGTGGAACTTGCCGAGTATCTTGTTGACCTCCTCGTCGGTGGCCTCGGTGAACACGGCCCTCACATCGTCTCTCTTCATTTTTCAAACCTTCCGTCTACGCCCTGTTTTTCACGCGGCGGGCAACCGCACGGATACATAGCCATTTGACGCATGGCTGCTCTATTCGCTAGACACCCCTTGGGTGTTGTCGCCTGGCTCTGGCACGTTCGGCTGGGAGCCTATGTGCTGCACGACCGTCGGCCCCTGCGAGCCCTGGTGCGACTCGTAGTAGTCATGGGACTGCAGGTAGGCGGCCTCTGGGTCGGTGAACATGCCGCAGTTCTCGAACGCAAGCTGCGGGTGAATCTTGTCGGTGGAGAGCATCGTGGTGAGAACCTGGCTCTTGACCAGGGCGTTCTCGTAATTGCGGCGGTTGAACGCCAGCTCGATGTCCCTGATTCGGAGGTTTATCGCGGTGTCCTTGGACTGGTTGCAGATAGCCAGCACGACTCGGAGGAAGTCCCTCTCGGCCTTCTTGAACTGCAGCTCGTAGCCCTTGGCGTGCGTCTCCGCTAGGGTCCACCCGTCCCTCAAAAGGACTGCCGCCCCCGTGTCTGAGGAGGAGCCCGAGGTGCCGTTTCGGTTGGGCATGCCCACGATGTTCACTACGGCCTGGTAGATGTCGTCCTTGGTGACCTGGGTGGCCGTCTGGTCGAGGTCGCAGGTCATGTAGTCCACGTCCGCGTTGCCGATGGCCCCCTCCGTCGTAACGACCTGGACGGCCCCGAGCTTGAGCATCTCGACGAACTTCTCCTCGGTAATCTGGCAGTTCACGAACTTCATGAGCGCCTGGACCGTCTGCTCTATGCCGTCCAGCCTATTGGACTCTATGGCGTTTATCGCGTCCAGGAGGGGAAGGACGGGCTCGAACACGCCCATCCTCGCGTTGTTGAGCTTGTACTCGATGATGGGGACCCGCCCGTAGGTGTGGCGCTCGGACTCGACCACCTCGCTGCCGATGACCCTGAACAGCTCCCTGTCGGTGTAGCAGTTGTAGACGATCTGGCCGTCCTCGAGCTGCCCGACTATGACCCCCATGAGGGGGCGGCGCCTGTAATCGGATGTGCGCACAACGAACGCGGAGCGGGGGTCGAGCGTGTAGATCTCGAAGGGAGCGGAGCCGTCCTCGCGGTCCTCCTCCTTGTCGGCCCTTACGAACCGAAGCCCCGTGCCGCCTATGCACATCCACTCCATCAGGTCGCGGTCAGCGGATGCCTTGTCCTCGGCGAACATCAGCGTGTTGAGCTCGTTCACGTCCTTGAGGACGGGGTTCTCGGCGTCTGGGGTCTCGGCTTCGGAATCGTAGGTGCGGCACGTGTACTGGAGGGGCTGGTCGAGCTGGTAGCCCAGCTTGAAGACCACTATCTCCTGTGCGCGGTTCTCCACGACCTTGTTATTGATCTCTGGGCGGATGTCCTTGTGCCTGAAGAGGATGGGCTGTATGCCCTTGTAGTAGTTCCAGAGGTAGTCTATCTGGGATGCGTTCACGCCGAAGGCGAGCTTGGCCTCCCCCAATACCTCGACCACGTTGGACGCGTCGACTCTCTGCTTCTTGGTGAGGACGGGCATCCTGCCGGCGAACAGGGGCTTCTCGTTAGGAACTTGGGTCTCTTCAGCCATCTCCAGCCTTCCGCTAGTCTCGGGGTGGCCGCGCCGCCTAAGGGGGGTGAACGGCGGTGAGTGCGGAGGGTGAAGCGCACGCGCGGCCTTTGCCCGATGGGGAGCGGGTCTGCCCCCTTTTGTTGTATTTACAACATTTTAGGGGGTGCAACAAGGCGGTTTCGTTGTATTTACAACAAAAAACTAGAACATGCGTTTCATCGGAGTGACCGTGGCCCCCGTCAACGAGGTGACGAACCGCTTGAGCATGGACATGGCGTCCGGGGCGTCGTCGTGCTTGTTCTTGCCCTCCGTGGAGTAGTGCGTGAGCATCGTGAGGAAGGTGCGGTAATCGGCGTTGGGGGCTTCGGCGCGGAAGAGGCAGTGCTCCTTGATCCACATGGAGTCCACCAGGATCCGTGTCTCCTTGTTCTCGGTGGAGAACTTCTTGCGGACGTCTATCAGGTGGCCCCGTTCCCTGCACCGGGCGGCGATGTCGTCGGCTATGCGCCCTCCTGCGAGGTTTGACTCGAACCTGACCAGCTGGACGCCGTTCCTGATGAGGCAGGAGAGGATCTTCGGCTCCACGACCTCTGGCAGGTCGTTGTCGCACACGCAATCGTCGATGTAGAAGTCCTCGCCGTACTGTAAGGCCACCGGGAGGCATGCGTAGTCCTTGCCCCTGTCCTTGGTGTCGCACACGGCTATGATCGCGTCGGGCTCGCCCCCTGGCAGGGAATCGTAGAAGCGGAGCTGGTCCTCGGAGAACATGAGTCCTCCTATGTAGCGGGGAGCGCACATGTACTTGGCATCCCAGCTATCCCCCTCGCCAGCGGCATACAAGGAGGCTCGCATGTCCTCGTAGTACCTGGTCGAGAACCCCAGGCCGTATAGGTACTCGAAATTCGATTTCCCCCACTCGTGGTGTATCAGGGCCTTCCCCTTGCGCTTCCTGACCACGTCATCGCCCGGCTTCACCTCTTCGAGGGGTATCCACTCGTCGTAGGGGACCCCGTCCAGAGCCGGCATCTTCGTGAAGCGGTATCTAGGGTTGCCCTCGTACTGGGCCTCTATGCGCCCCATGGGGTCGTCTGGCACCCACCTGGTCATGACGAAGAGCTGCTTGGCCCCGTCGTTCATGCGGTCCTTGAGCTGGTTGAGGTAGGCGGCGTAGAGCTTGTCCATGCGGTCGGCTGATAACGCTTCCTCGCGGTCTGACACCACGTCGTCGATGTAGAGCAGGGCGTTCCTGCCCACCTCGACCGCACCTGTCAAAGTGCCGTCTATCGAGCGGCAAGTGAGGGTGGGGAAGCGCCTCTTCTTCTTCAGGTGGATGGTCTCGTCGGCCTGGGAGGAGTAGACCATGGGCGAATCGGGGAACACCTCCAGGAATCGGTAGGTGTCGGAGTCCTGGATGATGGACATGGCCTCCATGTGGAACGTCTTGGTGAGCTTGTCGGAATGGCCGGACATGACGTTGGCGCGGTCGGGGTAGTTCCCCATGACGAAGGTGAGGAAGAACACCCCCAGGGTGGTCTTGCCCGTCCTCGGGGCCTGGGAGACCCCCAGGAAGTCCAACTCGCCGTCGTAGAGGTCCTGGTAGTCCTTGACTATCGGGTAGAGGACGTGCCTCCTGGGGCGGTAGAACTGCCTCTCGGGGTCGCGGTTCCACTCCATGAACAGCATGTAGGAATCGAAATCGAACGGGGCTTCCAGCCTCAGGACGTTCTCTATGAATCGGATGAGCCTGGCGGGCTCGGGAGAGGTGGGGACGCGGTCCTCGGCCATCTCGCGGAAGAGGCGGGAGGATTCCCTGCGCTCGGGTGAGGGTTCCATGCCGTAGAGGACGGACAGGGCGTCCTCGAAGGGCTCTGGCGAATCGGTTGAGCCAACGGCTGAGAGTATGCGGGATAGGAGCTCTGCGGTGTCCATAGGGGCCTCCTAAAGAGAAAACGGGCCTGTCTCGGAAACAGACCCGCTCCCCAGGCGCCCCCCAGCGCCCCTTTTTTCAGTTTTGGAATTTTAAGCGGAGAGCCTCCCGTCCGCTATCAGGTGCGGAATGGTGTTGCGGTGGCACCCGAGGACCCGGGCCGCGGCGGACTTGCCCTCTGCGTCAAGCGCTTCCTGGGCCTTCGAGAGGAGCTCGGGCGGGTAGGACTTCGGGGAGCGCCCGAACCGAACGCCGTTTGCCTTGGCCCTCTCGATGCCGGCGGCCTGCCTTCTCAGCATGTCGGTGCGCTCCTTCTCGGCCTTCCACGCCAGCACGGAGAGGATCATGTCCTCGACCACCTTCCCAACGTCCCCCATCGCCCTGAAGGATGCCGAGTCCATGAAGGAGGCGTCGAGGGCCCTTATGTCCACCCCCTTCTCGCGGGTGAGCCGCTTCCACTCGGAGACCAGCTCGTCGTAGTTCCTACCCAGGCGGTCCAGGGAGTCCAAGACGATGCAGTCCCCATCCTGGACGGTCTCCAGAAGCTCCTTGTAGCCAGGGCGGTCCATGTCCTTCCCAGACGCCTTGTCCAGGAAGACCCTCTCGGGAGGGATTCCCAGTTCCAGCATCTCGTGGAGCTGGCGGTCGGGGTTCTGCTCGGCTGTGGAGATCCTAGCGTATCCAAACGTTGACATTTTAACTCCTTGTTAGACTACAGTTAGCCTATAGTTAGACTAAAAGGAAAAAGAAAGAGAAGGAGAAGAAGAAGTAGAATGGAAGGAGAAGTAGACCTCGAGTTCCCGATACGGTATCGCTACTCCACCCTCCACGCCCCCCTGAACCTCGGCAACCCTCCCTCGTCCAGGTCGAAGTCCAGCTCCATCCCGTATGGCCTCTGCTCGTACAGCGAACTGGCGGCCTCCTTCTGCCTCTTGTTCTTCAGGGTGTTGCTGAGGAAGTGGTGCTTGATGAAGTACCTCATCCCGCAACCGTCGTCCACTGCGACTATGAACCCGGCGCCCACCAGCTCATTGAACGCCTTCTCCCCTCCCTGCAGGCACGCCGTGACGCACCTCGGGTGCTTTATCTCGCCTATGAGGTCGCTCTCCGCGCAGGCGCAGCAGTACAGCAACCTGGCCTTCTCCGACAGCGATTCCATGTGGCTCGAGAAGAAAACGTCAGACGATATGCAAAAACGCGACTTTGTCATGGTACAATGCTCCTAGCGCTAGAGGTTCCCCAAGGAACCGACGAACCCGCCGAGAGCCGTCCACTCAAGGCGGGTTTTCCTTTACTCCTTGCTGTACTTCCTCGCCCTCTTCTCGGTGAGGCGCTCGTCTATCACCATGGTCCCGTCTGGGAGCCTCCCCGTGCGCGACTTGGGGACAAGGGCCAGCGTGTAGTCGAGCGCGTCGGCGATCTCGAAGGCGGTGTCCACCGTGACGGATGTCAGCCTCCCCTTCTGCCCGTTGACGTACTGGTAGATGGCCTGCGGTGTGGTGCCCATCTTGAACGCGAGGTCTGCCTTGGTGCAGCCGCGGTTGTCCAGCATGGCGTTTATGGCTTCGTTGATCTTCATGGCTTTCTCCTTTCCGTGGGGAGATGATAGCGCATCAGTACGCACTTGTCAAGTTGATACTGGCTTTTGCCCCGCCGAGGTGGTTGTTCCACTTCCCCCCCGCGATGAGACATTCATGATCTAGGGGTGGGGGGGTGCATCCCACGATCAACCACGCGTCACGATCCCACGAACGGCGAACAACCCGCGGCGATGTCATGAAACCCTCATCTATTTTGACGCGTCACTACTCCATCACTGCACAGAACGAACGCCGGACACGTCACGATCAATCACGCCATGAATAACGGAGTACTGCTCAACAATTCGGGCGCGTGCATGGTAAAGAGTGCATTATTATGCACCTGTTATGCATCAGTAATTACTTGTGTATATCTTGTGTTATTCGGCCCCACGTGTAAGTAATAACTGATATATAAGCTATCATCAGTATGTACTTAATATCAGGCCACAAGGAAAGGGGCACACAATGAAGAATCTGGACGAACTCGCAAGCGCCTACACGCGCGAACTAGAGGCCGCGAAACTCCATCAGGCGCAGGCCGATGCACTCAAAGCGGAATTGATCGAAGCATTGAACGATGCACACACAGATTGCATCAATACCGGCGCCCATGTGATCGAACGCAACGAAACCGTGCGTATGTCGTTTAGCTCTAAAGCGTTCCGCGCTGATTTTTCGGACGTCTTCGAAGAGTACAAACGGCCGCAAACTGTGAAGCACTTCACCGTCAAAGCAGCCTAAAAAGGCAATAAGGCCCGGGGGCGTCGCCAAACAAACCCCGGGCCCTGCAGGATAGAAACCCACAAAGAGAAAGGATACCAGATCATGAAGTACTCAATTGGCCGCCTGATGAAAGAATACGTCGAAGCAACCGACAATTACCGCCTCGCATGCAAGCAGTACGACGACGCCCGCGCCCGCTATGACGCCGCGCTTGATTCTTTCCCGTCGTTTGGCCGCTTCGACAAGAGCGACGACGCTATCGCCGCCCGTACGGCATGGAAAGAAGAATACGACGCCCCCCGTGCCGCGCAATACCGCTTCAAAGAAGAAACCGCGCTCTATAAGGCATGTGTGTGTGAGATGCTTGTAAGAACGATTGACGCGATCATTCAAGACAGGCTAAAGAGCGATGCATTCATGGCAAAATGGGACGGTACCCCGCTTCATTACAAGCGCTTCCAAAAAGCCATTTTCGGCGACATTGACCCCCGCGTAAGCGGTTACATAACCGATTATGGCTATTATCGCTTGTCGATCAATCCCACGCCGGGATGCCACGCGTACCACTTCACGAGCGACGAAACGCATATCACAGGCGCCGCAAGCGGTGTTTACCGCGCCGAAACCGCCGCCGCTCATGTCCGTTATGGCTATGCTGATGATCTTCCCACGTTCAAACAGGTACACACCGAATGCGTAGAAGCGGCCGACAATCGCGACAAGCGCCGCGCAATTCTTGAGGAGGCCAACGAAAAGGCCAACGCCATCACGAAGAAACACGCGCGCGGCCTCAATGCGTTGTATGACGCCCTCACGAAGTAACGCCCGCCCGCCGTTATCCGCTCACTACTAGAAACGAGGTTTCGCCATGTTGACACGTATCTATAAAAATAATAACTTCACGATCAAACGTGAAGAGGGCGACGAAGCCGCCGCCAACGCTCAAGAGCTCGTATGGCTCATTGCCAATTACGCCGACGATTTGACGGTAGATTATTTCGAACCGTGCTACTACGGCAACTCTTACGCCGTCATTGAGTGTGAAATTTGGTGCAACGGTGCACCGCGTTACTACCACGTACGTCCCGAATTTGTAGAACAGTACAACGCCGGGCGCGTCGTCCGCGTCGAGTTTCGCGAAAATGTGCCGCTGTTCGTCATGCCTGAATTTTACGGCTCCTATGCTTGCGAACTGAAAAACGTTAAAGGCCGTCTCTACAAACTGACCGCCGCCCCCGCCGATGATGTCCGCGAACACATGGAGGCCGCCGGGTGTACGTTCCTCACGACGTCGCCGCAATACGCGCCCGAGATAAAGCACCCGGCCGTGTTTGTTCCCAATGGCGTTTACTTCTCGTTTTGCTAACCGCTCGAACCATTAAAGGGGGTTTATCATGTGCAACTTTGAAGACTTCAATATGCAGCAAGAGTACTTCGACGAGGTAACGGGCGTCGAATCTTTGACGGTGGAATATTCCACAAGTGAGGGCAACTTCACTATTAGCGGTATTGAGTTTCGCCCCATTACGCCGCGCGTCGTCAATGTCTACCACGACGGCCGCTATTTGGGCGACGTTATCGCGGACGACGAGCGTGAATTTGAGTTTGAGCTAGTGGAATTGATCGAAGAAAAATTTTAAGGGGGTTATCATGTTTAATCTTTACGGGATCGAGAATTACGGCGATATGCTCAAAGCACTGCAGGACGGCGCCCGTTTTGGCCGCGTGATGGAATACCGCGACGGAACGAAGCACTTAGAAACCGTCTTGAGCGCCGATGATAGCTTTATCCGTTGGAATTGCTACGGATCGAGCGCGAACAAAGCAACCGCCCGCGATATGGAATTTGTTATCACGCGCATTTTTAAGATGGACCTTGATTCTTTTATCCGCGCTTACGTTTGGGCATAGGGGGAACGATGGACGATAAAAACTCTTTGATCGTGACAATTTTGGCCGTGATTATCTTTGTTCTCACATTGCCTATAGGGATATTGGCGGAATTGCTCAAACTCCAAAAATAGGACCTCCAGAAACACGAAACCCCCGGCGTTATGTCGGGGGTTTTTCTATGCTCGAATGCCTACATGATCGAACCGTCAACGGGTCATTGTGGCCTGTTTTCGCGTTTGGTGCTACGTTTTCCCTGTTCGCGTTTATACCATCAGGCATTTTGCCGCACATTTTCGGGGGTTTCGTCGTCGTCTTTGCCGCTTGCTGTTTAGCGCCTATTCCCAAACGGAAAAATCCCTGTTCAGCATAGCCGTTTCTAGCCATTGTGAGCCGATTTGAGGCCCCGTTTCTTTCGGCCTATATTGGAGTACACCACACAAGATATTGTGCCCTACACGGCTTCTTGTGGCTTGTGTCGAAGCGTTATACGGCCCCGTGAATTTTCGCACTCCGAAAGAAAAACGCCTGTTCATCAGCTTGTGCCTATATCTAGGATAATTCCCGACCGACCCACAACATATAGATTTGACCCCGAATTGTGGATTCGGCCCCCGTTTCGGCCCTTTGGCCGGCTGGTGATCGCGCCCCTGGATTCGCCTGTGCCTATGACCCTAAAAAGTCGAAAGTCGTAGAAGTCGCGGAAGTCGGCGAAAGTCGGAAAGTCGTGGAAAGTCGCTCGGAAAGTCGTTAGCGCTTCTTGCGCCCATGTCCCGTTTTCGGGACATCCTCCACGCTCTCGATGACGGCCTCGGGGAGTCTCTCCTGGGGCTTGCCGACCATCTTCGCGTACTTCTCGGAGAGCTCGTCTGGAGAAGTTAGCTGCGGTGTAACATCGGCTCTGACCTGGACATGCTCGGAAACGTCGCGCATGCCGAAGTAGTTCTTGCCGAGGAAGATCCACTTTACCGGGTTGCCTTTCTCGTCCACTAGGTAGGACTCCCACGCCGTGTTCAAAAATGCGTAGGCTTTTCTCATGACGCATCGACTCTCGGGCGTTAGCACCCCCCCGTGCCAGTTAGCGAGCCGCTTGTCGTCGTTCACGATGCCCCAGAAGTCGGTCCTGGGTATGTCGAGCGCCTGGCACAGCCCGTTGACCATCGGCTTCATCCCCAGCTCGTCGCACTTGGCCAGGTAGTCCATGACGCGCCCTTTCACGGCCCTTTCATCGCCGTAGTCGGGGCTTTCAAGCCCCATGAGCCAGATGCCCATCTTCATGACCTTGGAGTTGACCTCGGGGTCCACGTTCGTGGGGTCGGCCGCCTGCTTCACGGGGTTCTTGTCGTACGGGACTCCCTTGCCGTTGCCCCCGCTTCCCTTGCCTCCCATCTAGATCGCCTCCCTCTTGGCGCGGTCGTGGTTGGCCTGGGCGATGTAGTCCGCCTGCTCTTCCGTGATGTCGCCCGCTATCAGCGACATGGCGTCGGACGCGGTGATCCAGCCTATCGGCTCGTCGGAGTCCATACGCACCTCCAGCAGGCCTGACTGCCACCCGTAGGACCCGAAGCCGAATATCGCGCTGAAGCGCCTGCCCGCGTGCTCTCCCTGCGTCCTGTGGAACAGGGAGTCGGAGTTGTCGTGCCAGTCTATCCCCTCGGCGTCGAGCATGTCCCTGAGGGCCTCGAACTCCTCGGTGGCGTATTCCGTTCCGGTCACGGGGTCGGTGGATGTGGTCGTTCCCATGTCTACACCGCCCTCCTGATCGCGTGGGCCAGCGCCTCTGCGGCTGTGGGGTGCTCCGTTACGGCTAGGAATGAGTTCCCCCTCTTCCGTATCTGGAGCCTCGTGCGCTTCCCCTTCGCGCCCTCTAATCGAACATTTGTATGCTTTTCGTCGCCCAATGTTCTCTCCTCACTCTTCGCATTATACCAGATGTCGGGGCGTTTGCCCTGCTCACACCTAATTTCTTCACTATTTTCCACTCGACCCGAAACCCCCTTCCCCCCTCTTCGTCTCGGAGAGTTCGCCGACCTCGACGCACTCCGCGCTGGCGTATGGCACCACGACGAGCTGCGCGACGCGATCCCCCCTCTCGACGGTGTAGATGTGATCGGCGCTGTGCCCGATGTTGTGGAGCGCCAGCATTATCTCCCCACGGTAGCCGGAGTCGATGACGGATGGCGTGTTCGCCAGCGTGATGTTGTGCTTCGACGCCAGGCCGCTCCTCGGGGCCACGAGCCCGAAGTATCCCTCGGGCAGCTCGACCGACACGCCCGTGCCGACGATTGCGGTGTCCCCCGGATAGAGCTTGACCCTCTCCCTGCTCGTGAGGTCGAGCCCCGCGTCCCCCGGCTTGGCGTGCCTCGGGATCGGCGCTCCGTCGGTGAGCTTCACCTTCAGTTGCATCTGTTCCTCCCTACCATGTCCGCTTGTAGCACTCGCACGGCCCGTC
>Ga0310786_10004016_pt1 | contig 20753 bp, 21 predicted proteins | sample AusTroGonzalo_MG_FD_203881 | JGI IMG/M metagenome (GOLD analysis project Ga0310786, IMG submission 203881) | Bovine rumen microbial communities from tropical cattle in Woodstock, Queensland, Australia - Gonzalo_03 (v2) (version 2) | ecosystem: Host-associated > Mammals > Digestive system >... | reverse complement strand
CGAGGTTTAAGAACGTTAAATACGTTAAATCTTCATGCTTTTGAGACACCCAAGAATCCCCAATGCCACTTTTCTATCGTTTAATATGTAATTCTTTGAATATTAATACTTTATATATACTCAGGCTGTTTGTTGCTGACAGGTATCAGCATTCCTAAGTCGGTAAAAGCTATTGCAGATTATGCCTTTTATGGCTGTACCAGTATGAAGACATTCCTGATAGAAGACCGTGACGAGGAAATCGCTTTAGGCAGCAACGGCTCTTCACCAATGTTTGCAGATTGTCCGCTTGATTCGGTGTATATTGGTGGTAACATCTCTTATAATACAGGCAGCTATTACGGCTACTCCCCCTTCTACCGCAATACTTCGCTACGTACGGTAGTTATTACCGATGAGGAGACGGAGATCTCTGCCAACGAGTTCTACGGCTGCACCAACCTGCAAAACTTCAAGGTGGGCGACGGCGTGACCACATTCGGCGACTGGGCCTTCTCGGGATGCTCCAGCCTGAAGAGCCTCGCGTTCGGCTCACAGCTACAGTCCATCGGCAAGGAAGCCTTCTCTGACTGTACTTCCGTTACGGAGATTACCAGTCTGACAGCGACTCCCCCCGCCTGCGGCTCACAAGCTCTGGACGACATCAACAAGTGGGAGTGTACGCTCCACGTACCTGAAAACAGCCTCGCCGCCTATCAGGCTGCCGACCAGTGGAAGGAGTTCTTCTTCATAAATGATGACTCGGGCAGCAGTGAGACACCTCAAGAGGCAGGGTCCGATCTGGTCATCGGTGAGGCTGGCGTAGCCACCTATTGCCCGCCTGTGGATGTGGACTTCACCACGCTGACCGCCGTGAAGGCCTACATTGGTAGCGGATTCAATCGCGAGACGGGTGTACTGACGATGACCAGAGTCTATGATGTACCCGCAGGCACAGGACTGTTGGTAAAGGGAGCGGCAGGAACCTATGATGTGCCGGAGAGTCCTTCAGCCAGCGTCTACGTTAACCTGCTGCGTGGCGTCACTGTTGGAAGGAAACTGTCGGCCACCACAGGCGGCTATGCCAACTACGTATTGGGCAGCGGCAGCAACGGCACGGGCTTCTATCGTGTTCTGGCTGAAGGCACGACGTTGACAGCAGGACGCGCCTATCTCACCATACCGGCAGAGACGGCAGCCAGCCGCAGTACACTAAGAGTGGTGTTTGACGATGAGGAAGAAGCAACAGCTATCAGCGACGTGGATCGTCAGGAAGGTGAAGCTGCTGTCTACGACCTGCAAGGCCGCCGTGTGGCGCAGTCCCAGCGTGGACTCTACATCAGCAACGGTAAGAAGGTGGTCGTTAAATAGTGGAGGGCAGGAGCTATGAAGAAGAAAGATTATCTGCGGCCTGCCATCGAGGTGGTGGATGCCGGGCCGTCGGCAACGCTGCTTGCCGGTTCGATGCTGAATGAGGCAGAGACGGAAACGACGGGTGTATTTGACGTTGAGAGCCTTGATCCTATCAATGGCCTGAGCCGTCCCTTCGACATGATATTGCCATAAAGAGTTGCATAACCTCAGAAAAGTGGGTGGGCTTCTAACGGAGCTCACCCACTTTCTGGTAGACGCGATGCTGATTAGTCGAGGTGGAACACCTCTTCCAGTGGGATGGTGACGGGCGAGTTGTCAGGGTTCACCTCCATGATGTCGGCCATCATGTCCCACCAACGCTGGGTGATGGGGTCCACGTTGTCGGTGTCCTGCGAGTTGCCCTCCTTCGAGCACTCCTGATAGGCGAAGAGAATGTTGGTGTCGCGGTCCCAGTAGATGCTGTAGTTGCCTACGCCCTGCTCCTTGATCATCTCTACGAGCTCGGGCCAGATGGCGGCGTGGCGCTTTTGGTACTCCCGTTCGAAGCCGGGCTTCAGTTTCATCTTGAATGCGAATCTGCGTGTCATAATTGTTTTAGTTTTTAATTGATAAGTAATAACCTATTTTATATAGTTTGAATACAGTCAGGTTGGGATGCCGTCCACAGAGGTTGCGGCGCTCCATCGGGCCGGCGAGGCAGTGCCACAGCCGGATGAGCAACTTGACAAAGCCGATGTGGATGCCCTCGGCCAGGGTGAGCATCTGCGAGTAGCCCCGCAGGTCGTCGCGGAAGTCGTGGAGGGTGGTGAGGGCTTCCTCGGTCTTGCGCAGGAACTGCTGGTTGGGTTCGAAAGTGTTGAAGCCCAGGGGATTCTCGATATGGGTAATGCTGATACCGCCCTGCTTCAGCCGTTTGCCGAAGAGCACGTCCTCGTAGCCGTAGCGGCGGAAGCGCTCGTCGAAGGGGTAGGCGAGCATCACGTCGCGGCTGACCGCGAAGTTGCAGGTGTGGAAGTGCTTGTAGGGACGCTTGCGGCGCTCTGTAGCGCGATGCTGGGGTTCGCAGTCTTTCTCGTAGCGGTATCTCAGGCTTGACGCGTCGCCCTGGCCCACGATGTAGCCTCCGTAGACCACCTCACCTTCTGCGTCAAGGTAGCCCTGCAGGTACTGGGGGCTGACGACGGACATGTGGCTGTCGATGAAGAGCAGCCGCGGGTATTGGGCTTCACGGGCCAGGAAGTTGCGGATGGCGGCACGGCCGGCGTTCGGCTGCCTGCAGATGTAGCGGCAATGCTCCATCGCGTTGATGGCTTGGTTGGCCTCAATGGTCTGCGGGTCGGTGGAACCATCGTCGGCCACGATGACCTCGAAGGTGATGCCTGCATCCAGCGCCTGCTGCCTGATGTTGCTGACCAATTGGACGCAAACGGTGTTGAAGACCGGTATGAGAATAGACAATTCGTGCTTCATTGCGGTACAAAAGTACAAAAAATGAAAGATTTAAGCAAATTTTTCACTCTACTCTGTACACTTTTCACTTTTTTTTTGTACCTTTGCACCCGCTATTACGAGATAATGGCACGAAATCAAAGTTAATTACAAAAAAAATTAAAGATTAAATGGCAACAAAAATCAGATTGCAGCGTGGCGGTCATAAGGGCTATGCCGTATACCGCATCGTCATCGCTGACGCAAGAGCACCACGTGATGGTCGTTTTACTGAGAAGATTGGTATGTACAACCCTAACACCAATCCTGCCACAGTAGACTTGAATTTCGAGCGTGCTCTCTATTGGGTTGAGGTTGGTGCCCAGCCCACGGACACAGTACGCAACATTCTTAGCCGTGAGGGCGTGTACCTGATGAAGCACCTGAAGGGTGGCGTGAAGAAGGGCGCTTTCGACGAGGCTACGGCACAGAAGAAGTTCGACGCCTGGAAGGCTGACAAGCAGAACGGTCTGAACAAGATCGCCGACGCTGAGGCTAAGGCTAAGAAGGAGGCTGCCGCCAAGGCTCTCGATGCCGAGAAGAAAGTGAATGAGGAAATCGCCAAGAAGGTAGCCGACAAGAAGGCTGCTGCCGCTGCCGCTAAGGCTGAGGAGGAGGCTGCAAAGGCTGCTGAGGCCGCTGCTGCCGAGGCTCCCGCTGCTGAGGAGGCTCCCGCTGAGGCTTAAGTCATTCATTTGAAGTTCGCAGAAACACTGACTGGACATCGGGCTCTCGGCTCAGTGTCCAGTCATTCGTTTTTGAATTGAAAATTGAAGATTGAAAATTGAACATTGAGATATGAATATTTCCTATAAATGGCTGAAAGACTACGTTGACTTCGACCTGACACCGCAACAGGTGTGCGACGCGCTGACGTCAACAGGACTGGAAGTCGATGCACTGGAAGAGGTGCAGAGCATCCGCGGCGGACTGAAGGGACTGTATGTGGGCAAGGTGCTGACCTGTGAGGCCCATCCCAACAGCGACCACCTGCACGTAACGACCGTTGACCTGGGCAAGGGTGAGCCGAGCCAGATTGTCTGTGGCGCCCCCAACGTGGCAGCCGGACAGAAAGTAATTGTGGCCGACCTGGGCTGTGTGCTCTACGACGGCGACAACGAGTTCGTCATCAAGAAGTCGAAGCTGCGCGGCGTGGAGTCCAACGGTATGATTTGTGCTGAGGACGAGATTGGTGTAGGAACCTCGCACGACGGTATCATCGTGCTGCCTGAGGATGCCCCCGTGGGTCAGCCTGCTGCTGAGTACTATCACTTGGAGAGCGACTGGCTGATAGAGGTGGACATCACCGCCAACCGTGCCGACGGCCTCTCTCACTGGGGTGTGGCCCGCGACCTGTATGCCTGGCTGAAGAGCAATGGCTACGAGACGAAGATGCACCGTCCTGACGAGTCGGCTTTCAGCGTCGACAACAACGACCTGCCCATCGACGTGGTTATTGAGAACAGCGAGGCTTGCCGCCGCTACGCCTGCGTCAGCATCACCGACTGCGAGGTGAAGGAGTCGCCCGAGTGGCTGAAGACGCGCCTGACGACCGTCGGCCTGCGTCCTATTAATAATATCGTTGACATTACGAACTACATCATGTTCGCCTACGGTCAGCCCCTGCATTGTTTCGATGCCGACATGGTGACGGGTCATAAGATTGTGGTAAAGACCATGCCCGACGGTACGCCGTTCCAGACGTTGGACGGTGTGGAGCACAAGCTCTCAGACCGCGACTTGGCTATCTGCAATACTGAGGACGCTATGTGTATCGCCGGCGTCTTTGGCGGTAAGGGTAGCGGTACCTACGAGACGACGAAGAACGTTGTGCTGGAGTCGGCCTACTTCCATCCTACATGGATTCGCAAGTCAGCCCGCCGTCACGGCCTGTCGACTGATGCCTCGTTCCGCTTCGAGCGCGGCATCGATCCCAATGGCGTCATCTATGCTTTGAAGCAGGCTGCTATCATGTGCCGCGAACTGGCAGGTGGTAAGGTGTCGATGGAGATTCGCGACGAGTATCCCTCACCCATTGAGAATGCCAAAGTAGAACTTGACTTCAACTATGTCAAGACGCTGATTGGCAGGGATATACCTCATCAGACGATTAGGGATATCTGCACCTCGTTGGAGATGAAGATTCTCTCTGAAACAGCAGAGGGAATGACCGTCGAGGTGCCTGCCTACCGTGTGGACGTACAGCGTCCTTGCGACGTGGTGGAGGACATCCTGCGCATCTACGGATATAACAACGTGGAGATTCCCACGCAGCTGAAGGGCTCGCTCGTCATCAAGGGCGATGAAGACCGTAAGCACAAGCTGGCCAACCTCGTGAGCGAGCAGCTGGTGGGCGAGGGCTTCAACGAAATCCTGAACAACTCGTTGACGAAGGCCGCGTACTATGATGATATTGAAAAGCTGGTGAAGATCATGAACCCGCTTTCAAGCGACCTGAACGTCATGCGTCAGACCTTGCTTTATGGCGGTTTGGAGAGCATTGCCCACAATGCCAACCGCAAGAATCAGAACCTGCGCCTTTTTGAGTTCGGTAACGTCTACTACTTCGACCCTGAGAAAAAGAGCGATGACGACCCGATGCAGGCTTACAAGGAGCAGAACCACCTGGCACTCTGGGTGACGGGTAAGCGCGTGGAAGGCTCATGGGCTCATCAGGATGAGGACACTACGTTCTATGAACTGAGTGCCTACGTCGAGAACGTCCTCCGTCGCATCGGCCTGAAGCCGGGTATGACCGTTCGCAAGAAGTCGGAGAATCCTGTCTTCTCTGCTGGCATCACCATCGAGAACCGAGGTGGCAAGGTGCTCTGTGAGATGGGTGTACTGACTAAGAAACTGCAGAAGCAGTTCGGTATCAGCAATCCCGTCTATTATGCCGAGTTGAACTGGACGCTACTGATGAAGGCGACGAAGAAGAACGAGGTGACCTTCACGGAGGTTCCCAAGTTCCCCGCCGTGAGCCGCGACCTCGCCTTGTTGGTGGACAACAATGTGGAGTTTGCCCAGATTGAGCAGATTGCCTCTCAGACAGAGAAGAAACTGCTGAAGCGCGTTGAGCTCTTCGATGTCTACGAAGGTGATAAGCTGCCTGCCGGCAAGAAGTCGTATGCCGTCAACTTCATCCTGCAAGACGAGGAGAAGACGATGGGTGACAAGCAGATTGATGCCATCATGCAGAAACTCATTGCCAACTTGAAGAAGCAACTCAACGCTGAACTCCGTTAATTATGCATTATGAATTATTAATTATGAATTAAAGATATGGGAAGAGCATTTGAATATCGTAAGGCTGCAAAGCTGAAGAGATGGGGCCACATGGCCAAGACTTTTACTAAGATCGGTAAGCAGATTGCCATTGCCGTGAAGGCTGGCGGTCCCGAGCCCGACATGAACCCGGCACTGCGCGCCATCATCGCCAATGCCAAGCGTGAGAACATGCCGAAGGACAACATCGAGCGTGCCATCAAGAACGCTATGGGTAAGGACCAGAGCGACTACAAGGAAGTGACCTACGAGGGATACGGTCCTCACGGTATTGCCATCTTCGTTGACACCCTGACCGACAACACCACCCGCACGGTGGGCGACGTCCGCTCGGTGTTCAACAAGTTTAACGGCAACCTGGGTACGCAGGGTTCACTCTCGTTCCTCTTCGACCACAAGTGTGTGTTCACTTTCAAGAAGAAGGACGGTCTGGATATGGACGAGATGATTCTCGACCTGATTGACTACGGTGTGGAGGATGAGTACGACGAGGACGAAGAGGAGAACAGCATCACCATCTATGGCGACCCCTCCAGCTTCGGTGCCATCCAGAAGCACTTGGAGGAGAACGGCTTCGAGGTGACGGGTGCTGAGTTCACCCGCATCCCCAACGACCTGAAGGACGTGACGCCCGAGCAGCGTGAGACCATCGACAAGATGGTGGAGCGCCTCGAGGACTTCGACGATGTGCAGACGGTCTACACCAACATGAAGCCCGAACCCATCGAGGAGTAATACAGCACACAGCATAAAAAAGGCGGAACGTCAAGTCCCGCCTTTCTTGTTTTTCAGCCTTTGACTTTTTTACTTCTTCTTATAATCCTTCTCGCTGAAGGTGGTGTTGAAGAGGATGGTTTTCGGATCCTTCTTCGAACGATAGGTATAGGCAAAGCTGAAACCAGCCTCCTTATAAGCCATCATAGTGGTCGTGTTCTTCAGTTCCGTGAGCAGGGCCTGACGGGCATCGTCCTTGTTTAGCAGTCCTACGCTGTCAGCAGCCCCAGAGAGGGTATAGAAGTAATGAAGCGTGTGGGTAGCAGCCTCGAAGGTGAGGCTGTCAATCGTCAGGTTCTCGCCAATCGGAGCCGGGCAGTTTTTCTGGGTGTACAACTTTGCTTCCTGTGCTGCCTTCTCGTCGAGCGATTCCTGGCAAGCGATAAAAGTGAGTGCCGCAAGGGCTAATACAAACAATTTTTTCATAATTAATACTTTATTCTGGGTGCAAAGATACTCAGAAATATTAAATTTCATCGTGGAAACTCCAAAAAAAAGCTAAATAATTAGAGAAAAATCATTTTTTATTGTAACTTTGCAAATTAATAGCTGTGAATTACAAATGGACAACATAAGAAACTTCTGTATCATTGCGCATATTGACCATGGAAAGTCGACCCTGGCTGACCGCCTGTTGGAGGCTACAAACACCATTCAGGTGACTGAAGGGCAGATGCTCGACGACATGGACCTGGAGCGTGAGCGTGGCATTACCATCAAGAGCCATGCCATCCAGATGGAATATATGCGCGGTGATGAGAAATATATCCTGAACCTGATTGACACTCCGGGACACGTTGACTTCTCGTACGAAGTGTCGCGAAGCATTGCGGCCTGCGAAGGTGCATTGTTGGTGGTCGACGCTACGCAGGGCGTACAGGCGCAGACCATCTCTAATCTCTATATGGCCATCGACCATAATCTGGAAATCATACCCGTTATCAATAAGATAGATATGCCCTCGGCCATGCCCGACGAGGTGGAGGACGAGATTGTCGACCTCATCGGCTGCGACCCCAGCGACATTATCCGTGCCAGTGGCAAGACGGGTGAGGGAGTAGGGGAGATACTCGATGCCATCGTCGACCGTGTACCCCATCCCGAGGGTGACCCGAAGGCTCCGCTGCAGGCGCTTATCTTCGACTCTGTGTTCAACTCCTTCCGCGGTATCATTGCCTACTTCAAGATTGTGAACGGTTCGATACACAAGGGCGACATGGTGAAGTTCTTCAATACGGGAATGGAGTACGATGCCGACGAGATTGGTGTGCTGAAGATGGATATGATTCCCCGTCAGGAACTCAAGACTGGCGACGTGGGCTACATCATCAGCGGTATCAAGAACTCGAAAGAGGTGAAGGTGGGTGACACCATTACCCATGTTGACAATTCCTGCAAGTCTGCCATCGAAGGTTTCCAGGAAGTGAAGCCGATGGTCTTTGCCGGTGTCTATCCTATCGACCCGACGGAGTATGAAAACCTGCGCGCATCGTTGGAGAAGCTGCAGTTGAACGACGCCTCGCTGACCTTTACGCCCGAGTCTTCCGTAGCCCTTGGCTTTGGATTCCGCTGCGGCTTCCTTGGTCTGCTCCACATGGAGATTATTCAGGAGCGACTTGACCGTGAGTTCGATATGGACGTCATCACTACCGTGCCCAACGTGTCGTATATGTGCTATACCAAGCAGGGCGAAGAGCGCGAAGTCCATAATCCCTCGGGGCTGCCCGACCAGACCATGATAGAGCGCATAGAGGAACCCTATATCCGCGCCAGCATCATCACCGCCGCCGACTACATTGGCCCCATCATGACCCTCTGCCTCGACAAGCGCGGCGAACTCATCGACCAGCAGTATGTCTCCGGAAACCGCGTGGAGCTGCACTTCATGCTGCCGTTGGGCGAAATCGTGATTGACTTCTACGACAAGCTGAAGTCCATCTCCAAGGGTTATGCCTCGTTCGACTATCACGTCGACTCTTTCCGTCCCTCCAAGCTGGTGAAACTCGACATCCTTCTGAACGGTGAGCCTGTCGATGCTCTCTCAACGCTGACCCATCAGGACAATGCCGTCACCTTTGGACGCCGTATGTGTGAGAAGCTGAAGGAACTCATACCGCGTCAGCAGTTCGACATCGCCATCCAGGCTGCCATCGGCGCCAAGATTATTGCCCGCGAGACGGTGAAGCAGGTACGAAAGGATGTGACAGCCAAATGCTACGGCGGCGACGTCAGCCGTAAGCGCAAACTACTTGAGAAACAGAAACGCGGTAAGAAGCGTATGAAACAGATAGGCAATGTGGAGGTGCCGCAGAAGGCCTTCCTTGCCGTATTGAAACTCGACTAAGGGAAATGAGAAATTGTTAAATTGTCAAATTGTTAAATAGTCAAATAGTCAAATCAATATAGCCTATGCCAACCATTAGCATTGCACCAAGAGACGTGGCCCGTGAACTTGCACGGCGCTACAGTACGATGACACACGATGAGCTCGATATGTTAGAGAGTATCCTCGTGGCAAAGAAATATGCCAAGAACGAAAAGATCCTTACTGAAGGCGAGGTTTGCGAAAATATATACTGGATTGTCAAAGGGCTCGTGCGTCAGTTCTATTATAAGAATGGTAAGGAATTGACAGAGTATATGGCTACGGAGAATACCATCTGTATGTGCATTGAGAGCCTGTTCCGCGAACAGCCCACCAATCTGCAGATGATGGCTATCGAACCCACCATTCTCTATTGTCTGCCCAAGGCAAAACTTGAGGCTGTTGCCATGAAGAGCGTCAACATCCAGATACTCTACCGTAAGATATTGGAGGAGAGTCTTATTCTCAGTCAGATACGTGCCGACATGCTCCGCTTTGAATCGGCCATCGACCGTTATCAGAAACTGGTGAAGCGTTCGCCCCAGTTAGTACTCCGTGCACCACTGGTGTACATTGCCTCTTATTTGCAGATGACTCCTGAGACGCTGTCTCGAGTCCGTACCCAGACATTATTGGAAAAATAATAAGAACTACTGCTTATGAAGAAGCATGCACTATTACTGTTGCCGTTTGTAGCCGCCTTGTGTCTGACGGGGTGCAAACGCGATTACAAGGTCATCCATGCGCGGCCTGTCGTTGACTCTGCTGCTGCCGCTGCCGAGCATCAAGAAGAAGGCTCGATAGCTATTCCGGACTCAGTGCCAGCACCGTTGGACGAACCGCTGATAGATATTCCTGACATCCCTGATGAGGTGGACCTCACGAATACAGACGGGCAGGATGAGTATGAGAATTATATTCATGGGCGATAGCAAAGTGCTACCGCCCATTTTCTTGTTGTTTAGAAAAATATCGTGGAAAGCACGTAGGCCACAATGGTCGAGGTGATGACGCAGATGAGGCCAGGCATCATGAACGAGTGGTTCAGCAGGTATTTTCCTATGACGGTCGTTCCTGAACGGTCGAAGTTCACCGTTGCAATGTCCGAGGGATAATTGGGAATGAAAAAATAACCGTAGACGGAGGGCAGTACACCCAGCAGCACGGGACCTGCAATGCCCAGCTGATAGGCCAGTGGAAGCATGGCCACGACCACGGCTCCCTGCGAGTTGATGAGCACGGAGACGAGGAAGAACACCAGGGCGATGCTCCAGGGATAGGCACTGACAACGCCAGCCAGCATAAGCTTCATCTCTCCCAGATAGTTCGAGAAATAAGTGTCGGCCAGCCAGGCGATACCGTAGATAGCGACGACAGCCACCATACCCGACTGCCAGACGGGCCCTGCAACGGCCTTCTTGGGTGCAGCCTTGCAGAAGATAATCATCAGGGCTGCTGCAGAGATCATGACAATCTGGATGACAAGGTTCATAGGCAGCGTTTTGTCATACCATTCTGTGGTGCCCTTCAGGAAAACATCAGCCTTCACCAGCTGGTCGCCCGTTACGGCCAAGTCCGGGTTTATATAAAGGGCATTGGCATCATGAACGGCACGTAGGGTCTTGTAGGAAGGCAGCGCTTCCTGGAAAATGGCGAAGAACACGATGACGGCAAGCGCACCGAGGAAGATGTAGACGGCATTTTTGGCCGACTGAGGAATCTCCTTGTCGAGGGTCGTAGCGCTGGAACCGTAGATGTACTTGCGCTGTTCGGGGTCCTGCAGTTTCTTCTGGAACTGCGGGTCCTTGTCGAGGTCCAGACCGCGGTGGTATGATGCTGTAGCAGCAGCCATCAGTCCACAGATGCAGGCGGGGATGGAAATCATCAGCACCTGCGGGATGGTGATGTCGAAACCGTTGGTGTTAGAGATGCTGACGAAGGCCACGACAGCGGCAGCGATAGGCGAGCAGGTGATACCTACCTGAGAGGCGATAGAGGCTACGCCACAGGGACGCTCAGGGCGAATACCTTTCTTCAGGGCGATGTCACAGATAATCGGCATCAGCGTATAGACCACATGGCCTGTTCCTACAAGCACCGTCAGGAAGAACGTGCAGAGCGGAGCGAGGAATGTGATGCGGTCAGGATGCTTGCGCAGCAGCCGCTCGGCAATCTGAATGAGCCAATCCATACCGCCTGAGGCTTGCATGATGCCGGCACAGGTAACGGCGGCGATGATGATGTAGATGACATCGGTAGGCGGTGAGCCGGGTTTCAGGCCGAAGCCGAAGACGAGGATGGCCAGGCCGATGCCTGAGATGGCGCCGAGGGCCAGTGAGCCGTAGCGCGAACCTACCCAGAGTGCACCGAGTACGATGCAGAGCTGGAGGATCATTGTTAGTGTGATCATAAGCTTTAAATTTATTCGTTATTACGGTATTTCGTTATTTCGTCAGTTTCGTTTCTCTTTGATGATACCATGACGGTAGGCATGTAGCAGTTGCTTCAGGTCGCTCACCTGTTCGCGTAGTTCCTCACCCTTGTCGGTATCGGCCACGAGCATACGGTGGGCAGACATCTCGACAATCTGGGTGCTTGACTTAATGTCGGTACCTCGAAGGATGGCGTCCTTGGTCGATGTGAACGGTTCGTGCTGTACCAGTTGGAAACCGCGGCTGTGGTAGATGAGCGTATAGCCGGCAATACCCGTTTCCGAGTGGTAGGCCTCCGAAAAGCCGCCGTCGATGACCATGAGCTTGCCGCCCGCCTTGATGGGGTTCTCGCCCTTGGAAGCGTGGACGGGCACGTGTCCGTTGATGATGTGGCGGTTCTTGCCTTTTACGCCAAAGGCATCAAGGATGCGGTCGCATACCTCCTCGTTGTTACGCAACTGGAAGTAGGCTCCCTTCTCTTCCTTGTAGGTCTCTTGGTCGGTCAGGAAGTAACGCTCGAAGGTGGCCATCTTTGACTTGTCGAACAAGGGTGAATCCTTGCCGCACCACAGGTAGAGGAAATAGTCCTTGGCGTAGGCTTTCAACTCAGGCTCTGTGTCGCTCTCGAAGGCTGCCCTTACCAGCTGCCCGATGTAGTTCATCAACTCCTTTCCCTGATAGCGCTGCCCTAAGATCTCGACATCCTTCAGCGAACCGTCGGCGTTCAGTGGTACTGATGCGTGGTAGAGCAGGTTGCTGTTACAGATGTTGAAGAGACAGCCGTGACTCAGGATGGTACGGATATGCTTGCGCAGTTTCTCCGAGACGCGGAACGAGTGGTGCAGTTTCTGCATGAGTTCGGCTTCCTCTGTAGTCAGCTCAGCACAGCCGGTGGGGAAATTGCAGTCCTTCATGACATAGTCCTTACCATCGATGCGGCAGGTCTTTTTCTCCTGATTGATAGCCTCCATTAGGCAACGGTTCTCCATCTGCCACTCAGGGCGGCGGTGGAAGATGCGCGCCTCCTCCTTGAACTGTATAACGGAGATGGCCTTGTGCATCTTGGCCGTCAGCTGTTGGGTCTTGTCGTCCATCTTGTTGCCTTTCAGTAGCTTGGGCATGAACTCCTCGCAGGGGTCGTCGCCGTAGGTTTCCAGTGCGAAGGTCGCCAGCGGCAGCAGGTTGATGCCGTAGCCATCCTCCAATGTGGCCAGGTTGGCGTAGCGCAGCGACAGTCGCAATACGTTGCAGATACAGGCATCGTTGCCAGCAGCGGCTCCCATCCACAGAATGTCGTGATTACCCCACTGGATGTCCCACGAGTTGTAGCGCCGCATGACGTCCATGATGATGTGGGCTCCTGGGCCGCGGTCGTAGATGTCGCCGAGGATATGCAACTGGTCAATGGCCAGGCGCTGGATGACGTTGCACAGAGCGCAGATGAAGTCGTCGGCACGGCCCGTCGAGATGATGGTGTCGACGATGACGGCTACGTAGGCCGCCTTGTCCTGGTCGTCGGGACGTTCGTGCAGCAATTCCTCAATGATGTATGAGAACTCCTCGGGCAGTGATTTACGAACCTTCGAACGGGTGTACTTCGACGATACATCGCGGCACACCTTTACCAACTGATGGATGGTCAGGTGATACCAGTCGTCGATATCCGTCTCGGCTGCTTTCACCAGTTCCAGTTTCTGTTCCGGATAGTAGATGAGCGTACACAGTTCCTTCTTCTCTGATTCGCGTATGCTGTTTCCGAAGATTTCGCCTACCTTTCGCTTGATATTTCCCGAGGCGTTCTTCAGCACATGCTCGAAGGCTTCGTTCTCACCGTGGATGTCGGCCAGGAAATGCTCCGTACCTTTGGGGAGGTTCATGATGGCCTCCAGGTTAATGATTTCCTTGGCAGCATCGGCAACGGTGGGGAACGACTGCGACAGCAGGTTCAGATAGTGCATATCCGTGTTGTTCATATTCTCAAGTGATTTGTCAGTTGGTTACGTATGATCTTGGTCTGCCGGTCGTCGAGGGGCTTGGCAGGCATGAATCCTTCGTCAAGGTCCGTCAGCTCATGAAGCACGAACAGCAGTCGGCGGAAAAACTTCAGTTGACGGTTCTCGTCAAGCGTGTCGCAGAGTCGGTCGTCCTCGACATCGTCGCGCCTCAGTGCGCGGTCCAGTTCTACGAAGTGGCGCAGGGTCAGGTTTCCTCTGTGCATCTCGCCGATGAGGCCCGTCAGGTCGTGTGCTTCCACTTTTGGCTCCTTATAGTCTGTCGGCAGGTAGCTCTTAATCTGGTTTGTATCAATGTAGGGCTCCCTGATGCCTAATACATGTGTACCTTTGTCAACGACGGTGCGTACGTTTTCCTGATTGGCATAGATGAGCAGCCGCCGCCATTCCTGTTCGTCGATTGTCGGGATGTCGCCGCTTGTCCACCGTCTGTCGCCAGTGATGCCGGCTTTCAGCAGTAGCGTCATCAGCCGACGGGTGTCTGCCGACATCAGGGCCAGCGTGTTCGAGTCCATCACCTTACGGTAGACTTCTTTCGTCTGCTGGGCCATTGCTTCTGGTGTGATGGAGTTGGTGACCACTGCATTGCGCACCACTTCTATCCGTGGGTTCCAGGCTAACTGTTGCAGGGCTTCTGCTTCCATGCTGCCTTGGACAATAACGACATAAGAACATTCAACCAGCCGCCGTTGCCACAACAGCGTCTTGCACAGTTTCTCGCTTAGTCGGCGTTCGTTGATAATCCACGGTTCCAGTCCGCCGTGAGGCGTGAAGACGATGCGCGCTCCCTGGCGGTGGGCTTGCAGTGCCTGTCTCACCACCTTGAACTGCCAGCAGCCGTGAACATGCACGATATCGGGTTTGCCGTCGTGCTGTCCGCTGCCTATCATACTGACGTGGCGGGCTATCAGCGGGTCGTTGTCGGGAAACAGGTGCTGAATGTTTATTGTCATCTTCTCCGTGTTATGCAAAGAGCCTCAATGCTTCGTGTCCTAAATCGGCACGTACAGCAATAAAGTCGTAGTAGGTGGAGCGTTGCAGGTGGCGCATCCAGTTGTTGTGCCCGATGCCTTCGCGCCAGTGCTCGGCCTTGCTGATGATGCTTTTTGCTGCGTTGATTTCATCAAACAGCTTGAGCTTCACGTCACCGCTCTTGCGATTGACGTAGCCGAGTATCAGCACTGAGTCGCCAGTGTACTCCGATAGTTCCTCCAGCCATGTGTGCGAGGGTGGGGTAGTAGTAAGGTCAGTAAAGACAATCCACTCTTTCCGCGCAGCCTTCACGCCGAGGGTGAACGCCAGTCGGCGGCGGAATTGCTGGAACTGATATTTGGGCAGGAATGTAGTGTATAGTTGCGGATGGTCTGTCTTCATGAAGTTCAGCAGGTCAGCAGTCTCGTCGCTTGAGTGCTCGTCGACGACAATCACCTCGTAGTCCTCATATTGTTGTTCCAGCAGTCGCGGCAGTTCGTTTCGTATCTCCTCTGCCTGGTCGTGAACGGTCATTACCAGGCTGAATGTCGTTCTTTTGTCGGGTGTGCTCATGCTTGTCTCATTGCTTGATTTTCTCCCACGTATTGTTCTGGGAGGCATTGATGGAGAACAGGATGTCGTAGACGGACTCCTTCTCCTTCTGCGTACCCTTACCCTTATAGATATTAGCCAGTTCCTCTTTCTTGTAGTCCGTCCATATCTGTGGCAGCAGGCTCAGTGTTTTGGCTTCATGGGCTGTCTTCAGATCATTCTGCAGGGCGGTGGTCACCTCCGTCCGTCCACGCTCCACGTTGTTGGCCATCTCGTCCAGTCCCTTGCGATAGTAGTCGTACTGCAACTGGCGGAAGGGGCGCATGGCCTCGTCCAGATAGTCGTTGATGATGGCAAAGCGGTTGCGCGAGTCCTCAAACGACTTCCAGCCGGGGAATCCCAAGTCCTGGGCGTTGTTCACCAAGTACATGCAGCGTTGCAGCACATCGGTGCCACCCAAAGGCGAGAAGGTGTCGAGGTCAATACCAATAATAAGGTACGCGTAGTAGGCAAAGAGCGCCGTCAACTGATTGTCCACCGACTCGTCGTTGAAGTTCAGCTGGTCGAACTGTACGAAGTTGAACTGGAACTGCTTGTCAGTGTTATTGTAGATGGTCGTCGTGTAGGCCGAATTGTAGACAGGGCGGTTAGCCTGGATGATAGCCGTACACTCAAAGCGGTTGTCGGCCTGCACATACTTGTCGACGTTGATGTTGAAGTTACAGACGATGCGCTCGTTCTTCTGGAACTGCAGTTCTGTCCACTGCCGTTCGTTGATGAACTGCTCCAGCGTCTGCTTCAGGTTCTCAAATACCGAGGCGTCCGTGCCTTGCACCTTCGAGTGGTTGATGTTGATCTTGGCCTCCAACTCCTGACTATGAATATCAAGAGCCGGAAACAGCAAGGTGGCAAGGACTATGAACAGTCTGGTCATTTGTTTAAATTTGATTCGCGCAACTTGATTCGCGTCAGCACCTGCTTTGTGTTGTAGGTGAAGTCGCCGCCCAGTATCCAGCTATAGTAGCCGGGATCGAAGCGTAAGACGTCGCTGACGGGCTTGCCCTTATGCTTGCCGAAGTTGAATACCTCAGTGCGCTGGCCGTTGACCTCAGCCCAGACAATGCGTCCGGCAAAGTCCACGTTGTCGTTCATCTTCGAGAACTCCGCCAGTTTGTCCATGTCGTTCTCCAATACCTTTTCAGGGTCTTCGTTCACGCCAGGGGCATATTTGTCCAGTTCGCCCATCAGCACCCGGTAGGTAGCTTCCGTATCCTGGTCGGCACGGTGAGCCTCGAAGTCCTCTTCCATCTTGCGGCCACAGTAGAACTTGTAGGCCGCCGCCAGATTACGGCGCTCCATCTTGTGGAAGATGGTCTGCGCGTCAATCATGCGGCACTTCGAGAAGTCGAAGTCCACGCCTGCCCTCAGGAACTCCTCGGCCAGTAGCGGGATGTCAAAGTGGTTGGAGTTGAAACCCGCGAAGTCGCTGCCTTCGAATTTCGCTGCCAGCGTCTGTGCCAGCTGCTTGAACGTCGGCTTGTCCTTCAGGTCATCGTCCGAGATGCCTGTCAACTGGGTGATAACAGGATCCAGGTGCATTTCAGGGTTAATCAACTCATCGCCTCGTTCCTCGCGCCCGTCAGGGTACACCTTAATATATGAGAGTTGTATGACACGGTCCTTTACCAAGTCCAGTCCCGTGGTCTCCAGGTCGAAGATGACCAGTGGCTTCTTCAGATTCAGTTTCATTCCAGCGAAGCGCTTATTCATTAATCAACATGGGCATCATCAGCATCAGCACATCCTGGTTCTCAGGCTGCTCTGAAGGCAATACCAGTCCTGCACGGCTGGGGTCGGCCAACTGGATGATGACCTCTGCGCAGTCGAAGTTGCTCAGTATCTCGATGAACGATGAGCCTTTGAAACCGATGCTCATGGGCTGACCGTTGTAGTCGCAGGTCATGCGCTCAGTAGCGGTCTTTGAGAAGTCGTAATCCTCAGCGTCCAACTGCAGCGTCGAACCCTCGACGTGGAAACGAATCAGGTTGCTCGAGTCGTTGGCAAACGGCTGCACACGACGCAGGGCGGCTAACAGTCCGTTGCGGTCTACGCGCAACTCGTTGGGGTTGTTCTGCGGAATGACCGAGTTGTAGTTGGGGTAGCGTCCCTCAATCAGGCGGCACTGGATGATACCGTCGCCGTAGTTGATCTCGGCATTGCGATCGTCGAAACGGATGACGACGTCGCCGCCGTCCTTGCCCAGCAGGTTCTTCAGCAGCGAGGCTGGCTTCTTAGGCAGGATGAACGAGGCGGGCTGGTCGCTCTTAATCGTGAAAATCTTGTTGCGCACCAGCTTGTGACCGTCGGAAGCTACTACTGCCAGACAGTCTGGAGTCAGGTCGAAGTAGATACCGTTCATCACGGGGCGAAGTTCGTCCTGAGCCGTAGCAAAGACGCTGCGGTTGATGTTCTCGTTCAGCAGTTGGTTGCTGATGACGATGGTCGAGGCACTCTCACCCACTGTCTGGGCTGTCGGAAACTCGTCGGCATTCTCAATGGGCAGTGAGAACAGACCGTTCTGGTAACTGATCTTTGCCAGGTTCTGCTGCTGGTCAACGTCGAATGTGATGGGCTGCTCAGAGAATCCCTTCACGGCCTCCAGCAGGTCGTGGTTGCCAATGGCGAAGCGGCCGTCGCCGTCACAGTCGGTCAGCTCAACGGTGGTCTGCATCGTGTTTTCGCTGTCCGAGGCCGTCAGACTCAGCGTCTGGCCGTTAATGTCAAAGACGAAGTCGCCAAGGATGGGCAAGGCGTTCTTACTGTTAATCACTCTTGAGAGTGCAACGAGCTTGCTGCTCAGTGCGGTGCTTGATACTGTAAATCTCATAATATTTAAGTTTTTCGTTTTCTCGAATTTTGACCACAAAGATACAAAATCTATGCGAATTAGAAAAATTTATGCTTAAAAATTATGCCTTTCAAACAATTTTTTGTACTTTCGCGGTCGCAAACCGAAAAAATTACAAATTTAATACGTTATAATAATATGGATTTAACAGGTAGAATCATTGCAGTATTGCCGGCACAAAGTGGCGTCTCTGCTCGTACAGGTAACTCATGGATGTCGCAGGACTATGTCATCGAGGTGCCAGGACAGTATCCCAAGCGTTGCGTCTTCCGTATCTTTGGCGAAGACCGTATCAAGCAGTTTAACCTTCAGATGAACGAGGACGTCACCGTCCAGTTCGACATCGACGCCCACGAGTATCAGGGCCGTTGGTTCAACGATGTCCGTGCCTATAACATCATCCGTGGTCAGGTGGCTCCTGTTGCCGCCGCTCCCGTAGCCGGTGGTGAACCCTTCCCGCCGCAGGCCGCTGCTGCTCCTGCTGCCGAGGCTCCCTTCCCCCCTGCCAGTGATGCTCCTGCCGAGGGTTCTGCCGACGACCTGCCCTTCTGATGCAGCGCTTGTCTGTGAAATGCTTAGCCGATGAGGCTCTCTAACAATACCCTTTGGTGACCAGGCATGATGATGTGGTGATTGCCAATGGGCTGCGTCAGGAAATAGTCTGCCTGGCGCTTGTCTGAGAGACTGATGACCTGCTGCGTACGGCAGAGGTCGGGTTTCGATTCGTTGCGTACCAGTTGTCCTTCGGCAATGAAGTGACGTGAGAGGTCGCCTGCCACCTTGAAGATGGTGACAGGCCCTTCTTTCATATACCCCCTTATGCCAGTGCCGATGCCCGACTCGAAGTGGGTGTCCAGTTCGTAGTGCTCCACCATGTCGAGTGGTATGGTGCAATGAGCAAAGAGCATCTCGCCCTTCTCCGGGTCGATGCGGGCAGGGTTCGCCTGGAAACCAGACACCCCTAAGAGCGAGCGCACCATCATCATCGACAGCATGGCCGGAACGTCACCCTCGCATCCTGCCACATAGCCTTCCGCGTTCAGCTTGGCCAACGCCATGCAGCCCGTGTCCTTCAACGCTGTCAGCAGGTCGAAGCAGCGGAGCGTGAAGCCCTGCAGGCGGTGGCGGTCTATGAGCGTCTTCAGCGCTCCGTAGATGTCGCCATCCACCACGGTGTCGAGCAGCTCCTGCATGGGGATGTCCACCAACTCGATGCCCAACCGCTGCCTCACCACTTCATAGTCGGCTTGACTGGAGATGAGCCAGTCTGAAGGCTTGCCGATGATGCCGAGTCGCGCGCCGCCTAACCATTGCCGTGCTTCGCCGACTTTCTCCAGAACCGCTATCTTGCGGGCGATGTATTCCGCACTACCGTGAATGATTTCTCCCCGCAAATCGTGCTGTTGCAGGTAAGACAGGATCTCCATCGAGGCCGCCAGCGAATTGCTCTTGCCTGATGTCAGCAGGTAGAACGGCCGTTGCGACTTCTCCAGCAACTGTGGCAGCAGTCGCAGGAAGATGCCCTCCGTTCCTCCTGTCCGTACGTAGATAAGGTTGAGCGTATGGCTCCCGTAGTCCGCATAGTCGTTGCCACGAAACTCATACGTTATTCCCAGGCTTCCTAAGAATTCCTTCGTCACCGTTCCCACCGCTGCCTCGTCGTGCAGTTCAGAGGTGAGTGTATAGATAGCAATATTCTTCATCGTTTCAGTATTCAATTATTGTTGATGGTGCAAATATAGATAATATTTCGAAATTATAAGCAAGTTGAGATGAAAATGTTGAATGTTTAATGTTTAGTTTTTGTTTTTTAATTTCGTAATAAGTTTATAATATATATTATAAACCAAACAAAAAAAAACAGATATTAGCACTTGCAATTTTTCAAAAACTAAACATTAAACATTCAACATTCTACAGAACACCTGTATCATACCTTCGGGAAAACTCAACCTTTGGTCCGGGTAAACCCGACTGTTGGTCGGAGCAAACCCAAGGTTTGGTCGGAGTAAAGTGGGGGGATGCGGATATGCTAATAACTACAAATAAATTCTTAAAAAAGGTTCAGAAATTTGGAGGTTATTACAAATTGTAGTTATATTTGCAGTGCCTAAAACGAAACGTTATGAAGAAATTGACTGACAAGGAATTGCAAATCATGGATGTGCTGTGGGACAATGGCCCGCTGTCGACACGTGACATCATACAGCACCTGCCGGATACGACGGTGCACTTCAACACGATTGCCACCTACGTACGGCGGCTGGAACAGCACGACATGATCGATCATGAGGAACTGAGTCCGCGCTTCTACCGCTATCATGCGGCGGTTACGCGCGAACAATATATATCACGTGTGAACAAGGAGAGTATCGACCGATTCTTCGACGGTTCCTACATGGACTTCATCTCGAGACTGGTGAAGCGACATGAGGTGAGTGTGGACGAGCTGAAGGAACTGATCAAAATGGTGGAGGAAGAGTAAAAGATTGAAGAATTGAAAAATTGAAGAATTTTGAAGAATTGAAGTTATGGGAGCATTTGTGATATATATCCTTGAGTGGTCGGCCTGTCTGTTGGCTTTCCTGTTGCTCTATAAGATGTGCTTCAGC
>Ga0310786_10004015_pt1 | contig 20756 bp, 16 predicted proteins | sample AusTroGonzalo_MG_FD_203881 | JGI IMG/M metagenome (GOLD analysis project Ga0310786, IMG submission 203881) | Bovine rumen microbial communities from tropical cattle in Woodstock, Queensland, Australia - Gonzalo_03 (v2) (version 2) | ecosystem: Host-associated > Mammals > Digestive system >... | reverse complement strand
CATGAAGATAGCGGCGGCCACATACCGGGCACCGGCCAGAATCGCAGCGATCAGGCAGAAAATTGCTCCAACAATCTTATTATTCATTATCGTATCCTCCTTGCCCCGTGGGCATCTCTCTTCTTGTTTCGGGCTGGCTTTTTCCACCGGCCACATATAGATACGCCTGTTTCAGGAGGATGGCAGTAAAGTTGATATTTTTTGTAAAAAAGAAAGAAGCCCTTGATTTACAAAGGCTTCTTGAGGATATTAAACCTTTTGGGATAAAACAGACAGCCTCAAAAGCAACAAGCCGCAGATCACCATTAGCCAACTTCAGCTGCTTTCTGTATTGATTTCTTCTGTCATTACTCCGATGCTGCGGAAGCAAAATAGATCATACCATAGATTTCACGGCGTCCTTTTGCCAGATTGATCCGTTTCTGTCCGATGAATAGCCGGGATGACCCACCACCATCCAGGTTATAGGCAATCCTGCAGTTCGGAAAGATCCCGGCAATAAAATCCGCCAGTTCCCCGCAGTCAATTCCGTATCCCTTTTCAGGCGAATTGGCAGCAAACACAGCATACTTCAATGTATCCAGCTGACAGATCACTGTCCTTGCCGTTGCATGGCTCAGCTGTCGTTCACCCGTTTCCCCGGTGATCGCCTGGATTTCACCGTCAATGATCAGGGCCGGACCAAAAGTGAAAGCATTCACCACTTTCCTTTCATCGCCCTCCAGTTCTGCTGTACATACCTGTACATCCGCAGAAGTCGCTCGACGGACCACATGGAAATCTCCCCGATCGTCAACCAGCAGCACATCCGGCTTCAGTTCTTCAGGCCACTCATCCAGGTTGTTCAGGCACGGTACACCCTGACGAACCACATATCCCTTGAAATTGCTGATCTTGGCATAGTCATCATTACATGCGGCCACCGGATGGATATAATCTACCATTTCCTCCGCAGTCGCTGCTTTTTTCTCATCAAAACTGTCAAAGCTCAGGCACGTCCGAAGCTGAGACGGATCCTTGATCTCTATGACTGCCCAGTGGATGGTGATATTGCCATTGCTGGTTTCTGCCCGGTAGTTTTTCTGTGCTTCCAGAACCACATGAATAGATTCGTCCAGATACTCCATGTCCGGTATGATCCAGCCTTCAGCCTTCGGCGGCGTGCCGTGTTCCGTCATGTCCAGGGGGATAGGACGGACATCTCCAAACACAGGAAAAATGACAAAGAGCGACAGGATCAAAGCCATCAGAACCAGAAAAACCGGTTTCACTGCACGCATTCCTGTTCGCTCCTCATTCCGGGTTTATGTTATACATTTTTCAGCATCAATATCACAGTCTGATCACGGCATTGTAATCGTCTTCCTGTTCGCCGATTTCCTGGAATCCCATCGAGGTATACAAATGCCTTGCGACCTCATTCTTTTTGTCATAGCAGATCCAGCAGTAATCCGCTTTGCCGTGCGGAAAAGTCCTCATAAACTGCAGCGCCAGGTTTGTCGCCTGTTTTCCGTAACCTTTCCTCTGTTCGCCCTCATCGATCATCAGCCTCCAGAGAAAATAATTGCCTTTGGATATCTCCGGAGCATCCGGATCATCACATACTTCTCCGTAGTCATATGCGATCATCAAAAATCCCACCGGTTTGTCATCGTCATATATACCGAATGGATAAACCGCCCCGTTGGTTTTATTGCCGACATATGCATGGACAAGGCTCCATTCGTTGCTTGCTATGAATTCCTCCTGCTCCTCGCTTACAGTCAGTCCAAGTACATCCCAGACGTTGTGTTTATTCAATTCTTCCAGATGTACCATATCATGTTTCACTTCTTTCAGTGGTTATATTCCTGTTTAATATACGTTTATGTTGTTTGGTATTGTTTATTAGTCCTTTTATTGAAGATATAGTATCACGATAGTGGATGAAATGTCCATTGTCCTTCCAGGTTGCGGAAGCGCTCGCCGCTCGTTTCGCGCTAACAAACTCGAGTCGCTTGCCTTCGGCACTCGAACCTATGTTCCGTTCGCTCAATCGTCGCTGCTCGCGCTTGGAGCGCGCTCGCCGCTCGTTTCGCGCTAACAAACTCGAGTCGCTTCCGACTTTGTCGGACAGCCCACTGGGCTGACGCTTCTCTCGTTTGCCCCCACGATCGTGGGGCCCCCTAGCGTCAAGGTTCGACTATATCCATCAAAGCAAAAAGGCCAATCCTTTCGGATGGCCTTTTTCGCTTTGGTGGGATTAGTAGGACTCGAACCTATGACCCCCACGATGTCAACGTGGTGCTCTAACCAACTGAGCTATAATCCCAAACGGTCAGCGAAAGGGATTATAGCATAGCTGAAAAATATTTGCAAGGTTTTTTTCCGCTGTTTTATACTTCTTCTTTCGGCCAGGCCTTGCGCCATTGCGGCAGAACAGTCAGAAGCATTCCGATGCAGCAGGCGGCCATCACCAGATAGTTCAGGTCCACACGCATCCAGAGCAGGAAGTTGATCTTCTGGTCAAGCGCGAATTCCAGCAGCATGATGATCCCGGCGAAAAGCAGCAGCAGCACTGTGCGGATGCACAGTTCCTTCACATTCCGCTCCTCCTTTGGCTGTTTCAGCCAGCAGAAAATCAGAATGCCCAACACCAGGATCGCGCTGATCAGCTGATTGGCCTTCACAAAGCTCCAGATAATCACTTCATCTTTCCGCATGGACTCAAAAATGATCTGGCAGGAAGCATACATCAGAAGCAGCAGAGTGCAGGCTCCGCCGGTCTTCCGTTTTCTCATCCTCAGGAGAACGATCAGGAACACAACCGCTGCCAGGCCTTCCCACAGGTTGATGGAAAAGCGCCAGGCGCCGTAGTAATTCTTAACTGCAAAGGGGAATCGGCAAATCGCATCCGGTTCCTCCCAGGCGATCATGCTCCACTCCCCTTCGGGATCGAACCATGTCTTTACGCCTGTACCATAGCCGGCGCCAATCAGATATTCAGCAAACCGGCCCGCAATGATCAGTAAAGCTGCCGGAGCCGCCGCCGCATCCGCGATCTTTCCGAAGGACTGGCCGGTGATTTTCGCGGTAAGGAATACTGCAGCGAAACCGCCGAGCACAGCGCCATAAAGCATATAGCTGTATCCGCTGCTGATAAAGTCCCAGAAGGAAAGCTCGCTGTTTTTAATCCAGTCAAAGGAGCAGAGAAAGAAAGCCGCCCGGCCGGCCAGAACGCACAGCGGAAACGCAATCGCTCCGAAAATAAACGCTGTTCCGGTCCGAATCCCGGTTTTCTTCTTTTGCAGAAGCATCAGTACCAGTGCAAGCACCGCTGCTCCCGTCATAACCAGAGCAAAGCTGTCCATTATGTCAGTCCCCCGATGCTGCAGAAGCGAAATAGATCATGCCCGGAATTTCCCGCATACCGATCGCCTTGTTGACCTTTTTCTGGCCCAGCCAGAGCTCGGAAGTACCGCCGCCATCCAGATTGTACGCAACCTTGCATTCCGGAAACTTCTTGACAATAAAGTCCGCCAGTTCCTGGCCGTTCATGCCGTATCCTGTTTTGGCGGAGTCCACAGTAAATACCGCATACTTCAGCGGCCCCAGCTGGCAGAGTGCCGTCCTGGCTGTTGCCAGGTTCAGGGAATGTGTACTCGAATTTCTCTCGATCTTCTGGGCCACGCCGTCGATTACCAGCGCCGGTCCGAAGGTGAAGATATTCACTGCTTTTTTTCCATCCGTTTCCAGGCTGGCAAGGAAGGCCTGTACATCGGCAGAAGATGCTTTCTGAACCACAGACAGGTCGCCCTGGTCGTCAATGATCAGCACGTCCTGTTTCAGGCCCTCATCCCAGTCATCCAGGTTGTCCAGGAGCAGTTCGCCCTGACGCATCACATAGCCCTTGAAGTTGCTCATCTTGACGTAGTCGTCATTGAACGCAACAACAGCGTTGAGATAAGGAACGATCTCCTCAGGCTGTGCGCCCTTCTTGATATCAAAGCTGTCAAAGCTCAGCGCTGTACGGATCTGAGAAGGATCCTTGATCTCGATCACAACCCAGCTGATGGTAGTACCGCCGTCACTGGACTTGGAATCATAATTTTTTCTCTGATCCAGTACAGCATGAATAGACTCATCCTCATATTCCTTGTTCGGCACGATCCAGCCTTCCGCTTTCGGCGCAGTTCCATGCTCCAGCATATCCAGCGGAATCGGTTTGATTTCCGCCATGGCGGAACCAAGCATACAGAGAGCCATTACAGCGACCGCCAGCACAAGCAGAAAACGTTTTTCTGAACGCATTTCAGATAACTCCTCCCAGACTTTTCATACAGAGTTATTTATATCATAGGAAGGCATTCCACGCAAGCTTCTTGAAGCAATCAGCTTGACATGGATTCCTTCTTTTATGATAATAATTTCATTCCTTTCAAAGGAGGTTTCAGGATGAAAAAACGTTTCTGCATCCTGTCTTTCTGTCTGCTCTTCCTGCTGCTGGCAGCTGTCTGTTCCGCTTCTGCCGATGAACTGCCGTCCAACTACAGCAAGGCACTGAAATATGTCAAAAGCAATCAGCCTATGGAAGCCGTTGCCACAAATGTAGGCTGGAATCCTCAACAGCTGACGGATATTCGCAATGCGCTGCCGGAAGGCGCTGTGTTCCATTTTACCTGTAAGTGGAACGGAGTCACCTTCTCGGATGAAAGTGAAACACTGGATCTGACCAAGGCAAAGAAAGACCTGAATGACAACTCGTTCCGTCTGCTGCTGGCCCTCTGTCCGAATTTGAAGTCCGTGGATAACTCCACCAATAAGCTTCCTTCCAACGACACTTTCATCCCCCTGATGGAGGAGCATCCGGAGATTCACTTTGAGTGGATTGTTCATCTCCGCGGAGAACACTACTGCCCCACCAACGCTACCGCCTACAGCACACTGAACCACACTGATTACGGCACCCGGCTGAAGTCCGCGGATCTGGAGCTGCTGCAGTATATTCCCGGCCTGAAAGCCCTGGATGTGGGGCATAACTCTTTCACGGATCTGAGTTTCCTCCGCTTCTTCCCGGACCTTGAACTCCTGATCATCTCAAACAACGACCATGTGGATGATCTGACCGAGGTCGGCAAGCTAACCCACCTGAAATATCTGGAAGTGCATAACACCCACGTTTCCGATCTCTCACCCCTGGCTAACTGCAAGGAAATGCTGGATCTGAATGTTTCCTCCACCTGGGTCACAGACCTGTCTCCGCTGGATGAAGTAACCTCCCTGGATCGGTTCTGGGCCAACGCCCTGAAAAAACTCCCGGAAACCGAGCAAACGCGTTTCAGGGAACTCCACCCCAACTGCACCGCTGATTTCACCGTCAAAGGTTCTGCCATCTCCCATAAATGGCGTGAGCATGATCGATTCTATCGTTTCCGCAGATGCTTCAGGCATAAGATATGGGTACCCTTTGACGAACCCTGGCCCGAAGACTGACTATTCTGCCCGGCACTGCCGGGCTTTTTCTTTTCTATTCATTATTTGTACTGTTTATGCATAACATTATGCATATATTCATTTTTGAATTTTCTTGAAAAATGTTGTGATTTTCTATTGTTTTCCTCTTGACAACCGGTTTTAAGGGGTGTATATTGCCTGCATAATCATGCAGAAGGAGGTCACCCCAATGAATAAAGCTGACATCAAGAAAGTCGTCCTCGCCTACTCCGGCGGTCTCGATACATCCATCATCATTCCGTGGCTGAAGGAGAATTACAACGATCCTGAAATCATCGCCGTCTCCGGCGACGTCGGCCAGGGCACTGAACTGGACGGTCTGGAAGAAAAGGCCATTAAGACCGGCGCCAGCAAGCTGTACGTGCTGGATCTGACTGAAGAATATGTGGATGACTACATCATCCCCACCATGAAAGCCGGCGCTGTCTATGAAGACTACCTGCTGGGCACCAGCCACGCACGGCCCTGCATCGCCAAGGGTCTGGTGGAAATTGCCAAGAAGGAAGGCGCTGACGCCATCTGCCACGGCTGCACCGGCAAGGGTAATGACCAGGTCCGGTTCGAGCTGGCTGTGAAGCACTTCGCTCCCGACATGCCCATCATCGCCCCCTGGCGTGAGTGGAGCATCCAGTCCCGGGATGAAGAAATCGACTATGCCGAAGCGCACAACATCCCGCTGAAGATCAACCGGGAGACCAACTACTCCAAGGATAAGAACCTCTGGCACCTGAGCCATGAAGGTATGGATCTGGAAGATACCGGCAATGAGCCGCTGTACGAGAAGCCCGGCTTCCTGGAAATGGGTGTTTCCCCCATTGACGCTCCCGATGCTCCCACCTACGTGACCATCGAGTTCGAAAAGGGTATCCCGGTCGCCTTGGACGGCGAAAAGATGTCCGCCAAAAATATCATCCTGAAGCTGAATGAGCTGGGCGGCGCCAACGGTATCGGCATCATCGACATCGTCGAGAACCGGCTGGTCGGCATGAAGTGCCGCGGCGTGTATGAGACCCCCGGCGGAACGATCCTGTATAAGGCTCACGAGACCCTCGAGTCCATCTGCCTGGACAAGCTCACCATGCACGAGAAGCAGAAGCTGTCCATTACCTTCGCCGAACTGGTTTACAACGGCCTGTGGTTCTCTCCCCTGCGGGAAGCGCTGTCCGCCTTCGTGGACAAGACCCAGGAAAAGGTTACCGGCAAAGTGAAGCTCAAGCTCTACAAGGGCAACATCATCAAGGCCGGTGTCTGGAGCGATTACTCCCTGTATTCTGAAGATATCGCCACCTTCGGTGCCAGCGATTATGATCAGAAAGACTCTGCCGGCTTCATCACCCTGTTCGGTCTGCCTACCAAGGTTCAGGCACTGGTGGACGCTGCAAATCAGAAGAAGTAATCTGAATCTCATTGAAACCATTCCCGCCCTCACCCGGCGGGATGGTTTCATATCATCCCCTATTGTTCGAAACACAGCAGACAACTGTTCGTCTCTGTGTATCGACCCGAAAGGACGCCCAATGACGAAAGTATTTATTGACGGAAGTGCCGGAACCACCGGCCTGCGGATCCGGGAACGCCTTTCCGTCCGGAAGGATATTGAACTGATCATCCTGCCGGAAGAGACCCGCAAAGATCCTGCTGCCCGGGCGGAAGCACTGAACAGCGCCGCCGTTTCTTTCCTCTGCCTGCCGGATGCGGCAGCAATAGAAGCCGCCTCCTTCGTAACCAGTCCGGATGCTGTCATCATTGACACCTCCACCGCGCACCGGGTATCGGAGGACTGGGTGTACGGTATGCCGGAACTGACCGGCCTGCGGGAGAAGCTGAAAACAGCAAAGCGCATCGCCAACCCCGGCTGTCACGCCACCGGTTTCATCTCCCTGGTAGCGCCGTTGGTCTCTGCGGGACTTCTGAAAAAAGATGTCCGCCTGTCCAGTTTTTCTCTCACCGGTTACTCCGGCGGCGGAAAAAAGATGATTGCGGAGTATGAGTCTGAGGACGTGGATCCGTTGTACCAGGCGCCTCGGCAGTACGGCCTTACCCAGATGCACAAGCATCTGCCGGAAATGGCTAAGCTGTGCGGCCTGGATCACGCGCCGGTATTCAGCCCCATCGTGGCTTCGTACTACGCCGGCATGGAAGTCACCGTGCCGCTGACGCCCGCGGAAACCTCCGCTACCCCCGATGAAATCCGTGAAGTCTATAAGGCATATTATCAGAAGGGCCTGATCCGCTTTGCGGAAACGCCGGATGAAAGCGGCTTCCTCTCCGCCGGTGCTTTTGCCGGCCGGGATGATCTGCAGGTCTCCGTATACGGAAACGAGGAGCGGATCCTTCTGGTATCCCGCTTTGACAACCTGGGCAAAGGTGCCTCAGGCGCGGCAATCCAGAACATGAATATCGCCCTTGGCCTTGACGAGGCTGAAGGGCTGGTGGTTTGAGCCGGCATAGGGCTGGCAGCATTAAACTCAATGGAGAGTTAATGATGGATCAGCAGTTAATCAACGAAATCGACATCATGCCGATGAAGCCGGAGGACTACGATGATGTCCGGGCTCTCTGGATGACCATCCGGGGTTTCGGCATCCGGGCTCTGGATGACTCCCGGGAAGACATTGAACGTTTCATTCAGCGGAATCCCACCACAAGCGTTGTCGCGAAGGCCGGGAACCGGATCGTCGGCACAATCCTGTGCGGTTCTGACGGCCGCCAGGGTGCCCTGTATCATGTATGCGTCGCTAAGGAATACCGGCGCCGGGGCATCGGCACCCACATGGTCGGCTTCTGTATGCATCAACTGAAGGCCATGGGCATCAACAAAGTAGCACTGATTGCCTTCACAGCCAACGACGCCGGGAATGCCTTCTGGAAGCAGATCGGCTGGAACAAACGTTCCGACGTTAACTACTACGATTTCGTACTGAACGATAAAAACATTACGCGTTTTATAGGAGAAGACAATGAAGATTCGTAAGATCGCGGGCGGTTTCACAGCAGCAAAGGGATTTAAGGCCGCAAGCTGCGAAGCGGCCATCAAGTATCAGAACCGTCGGGATATGGCGCTGCTGTTTACGGATGTCCCCTGTGCGGTAGCCGGAACCTTCACCTCCAACCGGGTCAAGGCCGCTCCGGTACTCTGGGATATGGGCATTGTAAAGTCCGGCAAGCCCGCCCGTGCGGTAGTTGTCAACACCGGCATTGCCAATGCAGGCACCGGTGAGGAAGGCATGCGCCTGTGCAGTGAAACCGCGAAGCATACCGCCGAAATCCTGGGAATCTCCGCAGATGAAGTTCTGGTGGGTTCCACCGGTGTCATCGGTCCGAATGTGCCCCTGGACAGGATCACTGCGGGCATCGCCGTGATGGCAAAGAATCTTTCTGATTCCGCTGAAGCCGGCACCCTGGCCAGCAAGGCCATCATGACCACCGATACCGTGAACAAGGAATATGCGGTAGAGTTTGATCTTCCCGCCGCTTCCGGCGAAGGAATGGTTACCGTCCGCCTTGGCGGTATGAGCAAGGGTTCCGGCATGATTCATCCGAACATGTGCACCATGCTGGGCTATCTGGCCACAGACTGCGCCATCGATCCCTCCCTGCTGCAGAAAGCGCTCAGCAATGTGATCAAGGACACCTTCAACATGATCACCGTGGACGGCGACACCAGCACCAACGATACCCTGCTGCTCTTCTCCAGCAGCCTGGCCGGTAACAAGCCGATCACAGCGGAAGATGAAAGTTATGAGCTCTTCTGCTCCGCCCTGTACAGCGTCTGTCATGACCTGTCTGTCCTCATGGCCTCCGACGGTGAAGGCGCCACTCACTTGCTGGAGATTCGCGTTTTCAACGCCGATACGAAGGAAAACGCCCGGATCCTGGCCCGTTCCGTGGCTGGATCCAGTCTGGTCAAAGCCATGATCTACGGCAAGGACGCCAACTGCGGCCGTGTGCTCTGCGCCCTCGGCTATGCCGGTCCTGCCTTTGATCCGGCAAACATCGTCATCACCATGACAGGCAAATCCGGTTCCGTCTGTTTCTATAAAGACGGCTGCGTGCAGCTCTTTGATGAAGAAAAAGCCCTGGCCATCCTCACGGAACACGATGTGCACTTTGACTGTGATATGAACATGGGTAATGAAGAAGCCACCGCCTGGGGCTGCGACCTCACCTATGACTATGTCAAAATCAATGGCGACTACAGAACGTAATCAAGCTGCGCTGCGTTAAGCGGCAGAACATTTAATTATGCATTATGCATTATGAATTATGAATTTGTAGGAGGCTTTGCCTTATGCACAGTGATCTGACCAATATGGAGCGTGCGGAAGTCCTGACCGCCGCCCTGCCTTACATCCGCCGTTATGCCGGTAAAGTGGTCGTCGTAAAATACGGCGGCAACGCCATGATCAACGACCAGCTGAAGCAGCAGGTTATGGAGGACATCGTCCTGCTGTGGCTCATCGGCGTACGCATTGTGCTGGTTCACGGCGGCGGACCGGAGATCAACGATCTCATGGACAGGCTCGGCAAAAAACCGGAGTTTGTGGACGGTCTGCGTGTCACGGATAAAGAAACCATGGACATCGTCCAGATGGTTCTTGCCGGCAAGATCAACAAAACGCTGGTCAACCTGCTGGAAATGAAGGGTGGAAAAGCCGTCGGTCTTTCCGGCATGGACGGACGCCTGCTGCAGTGCAGCATGAAGGACGAACGTCTGGGCTATGTGGGTGAAATCCAGAAGGTGCATATCCAGCCGGTTACCGACCTGCTGGACCGGGGATATATCCCGGTAGTCTCCACCGTCGGCTGCGACAAGAGCGGCAATGCCTACAATATCAATGGTGATACTGCCGCAGCCTATATCGCCGGTGCGCTGGGTGCCGAGCGTCTGATCATGATGACGGACATCGCCGGCGTACTGAAGGACAAGAATGATCCTTCCACCCTGATTCCCCAGATCACCCTGCCAGAACTGCCTTCCCTGTATGACAGCGGTATTATCTCCGGCGGTATGATCCCGAAAGTGGAATGCTGCGCAAAAGCTCTTTCCCGCGGCGTCCGCAACGTGGTTATCATGGACGGCCGCGTCCCCCACTCCATCCTGATGGAGCTCCTCACCGACGAAGGTGCCGGCACCATGGTCTCCAAAGGCGAATCCCCTGACAATCGTCAGGAGGGCTGGGAGTGACGTCCGAGAATCAAGGGCAAAGCCCGCAGATGATCGGGTAACGGCACCCACAGCTACAGGAGCCCGAGAACCGGAGCCGAAGGCGAACGGTGATCGGTAGCGACGATCGCTGGGAATGAGCAACTTCTTCAGCTGTCATTTCGACCAAGGCTGCTAGCAGCCGCGTGGAGAAATCCCTTACTACGTCCGAAGGACGCATTAATTATGCATTATGCATTGTGCATTATTCATTAATCTGGAGGTTCCTATGAACACCATCGAACTGGACAACCAATACGTCGCCTCCACCTATAAGCGGTTCCCCATTGAGATTGTCAGCGGCAAAGGTTCCCTGGTAAAGGATGTCAATGGCAAGGAATATATCGACATGGGTTCCGGCATCGCCGTCACCTCTTTCGGTGTGGCGGATGATGAATGGATCGCGGCTGTGGAGAAGCAGATCCACAGCGTTCAGCACATGTCGAACCTGTTCTACACTGCCCCCTGTGCCAACCTGGCCAAGGCACTGTGTGACAAGACCGGCATGTCCAAAGTCTTCTTCTCCAACTCCGGAGCGGAAGCCAACGAATGTGCCATCAAGGTCGCCCGGAAATGGGCAGCGGAACATAAGGGACCTGCCTGTTCCACCATCGTTACGCTGGAGCAGAGCTTCCACGGTCGTACGCTGACCACCCTGGCCGCCACCGGTCAGGATCATTTCCATGAACTCTTCCAGCCCCTGACTCCCGGCTTTGCTTCTTTCCCCGCCGGAGATATGGACGCGTTAAAGAAGCTTTGCGCCAACGGCACTGTCGCTGCGGTTCTCATTGAAATGGTACAGGGTGAAGGCGGCGTCATCGCCCTGGATCCGGCCTTCGTGAAAGAACTGGCTGCTTTCCTGAAGGAGCAGGACATCCTGCTCATGGTGGACGAGGTACAGACCGGTAACGGCCGTACCGGCACCATGTATGCCTATATGCAGTACGGCCTGCAGCCCGATGTGGTCTCCACAGCCAAGGGGCTGGCCGGCGGCCTGCCCATGGGTGCCACGCTGATGAGTGAGAAAGTGAAAGACATTCTTTCTTACGGTGATCACGGATCCACCTTCGGCGGCAATCCGATCGCCGCGGCTGCGGCGCTCTCCATTGTGGAAAGGCTGACAGATGACTTCCTGGCTGATGTCACCCGCAAGAGTGAACTGATCCACAGCCTGCTGGAAGGTGCCCCGGGAATTGAGGGTATCTCCGGTCTGGGCCTGATGATCGGCCTGAAGACCACCAAACCTGCAGCGGAAGTCCTGGCTGCCTGCAGGGAAAACGGCGTCCTCTGCCTCACCGCGAAGGATAAAGTTCGCCTCCTCCCCGCCCTCAACATCCCGGATGATTTACTTGTAAAGGCTGCCGATGTCATAAAGGCGGCATGTGCTCCCGTGTAAACACTATTTCATTATGCATTATGCATTGTGCATTATGCATTAAAGGAGATATTTATGGCTTATCTTGTGCTTGCTAACGGAACCGTCTTTGAAGGCCGCCGTATCGGCGCGCCCATCAACCGGATCGGCGAACTGGTTTTCACCACCGGTATGGAAGGCTACCTGGAAACCCTGACGGATCCCAGCTACTACGGTCAGATCGTCACCCAGACTTTCCCGCTGATCGGCAACTATGGCGTTATTGAGGAAGACTTTGAAGGACACAGCGAACTGTTCGGCTATATCGTCCGGGAGCTGTGCGACACGCCTTCCAATTTCCGCTCCGCCTATCCGCTGAATGAATACCTGGTGGCTAAGGGCATCCCCGGCCTGTGCGGTGTAGACACCCGTGAGATCGTCCGCATCACCCGGGAAGAGGGCGTCATGAACGCCATGATCTGCGATGAGATCCCGTCAGATCTCAGCGAGATCAAGGCCTTCACAGTAAAAGATGCCGTGGACTCCGTCACGGAAGCCGTAAAGGAAACCTTCCCTGCTGAAGGCAGGGAAGTCTGCCGCGTTGCCCTGATCGATTACGGTGCCAAGCACAACATCATCCGCAGCCTGCAGAAGCGCGGCTGTTCCGTCACGGTGTGGCCCGCCCGCACCACCGCGGAAACCATCCTGGCCTCCGATCCGGATGGCATCATGCTGTCCAACGGTCCCGGAGATCCGAAAGAAAACACCTTCTGCATCGGCGAGCTCAAAAAGCTGATCGGGAAACTGCCGGTATTCGGCATCTGCCTCGGTCACCAGCTGACTGCCCTCGCCCTGGGCGGAGATACCATCAAGCTGAAATACGGTCACCGCGGCGGCAACCAGCCTGTTCGGGATCTGGCTGCCGGCCGTACCTATATCACTTCCCAGAACCACGGCTACGCGGTCGTGGCTGATTCCCTGAAGGGGGTCGGTACCGAATCCTTCCGGAATGCCAATGACGGCAGCTGCGAGGGTATGGATTATCCGGACCTGAAATGTTTCACCGTCCAGTTCCATCCGGAAGCTGCTTCCGGTCCCCGGGATACCGCGGTTCTGTTTGACCGGTTTGTTGCAAATATGACGAATGGAGGAAAAACCAATGCCTAAGGACAGTTCAATCAAAAAGGTTCTGGTCATCGGTTCCGGCCCCATCGTCATTGGCCAGGCTGCTGAATTTGACTACGCCGGCGCCCAGGCCTGCCGCGTGCTGAAAGCGGAAGGCATCAACGTGGTGCTGGTCAACTCCAACCCTGCCACCATCATGACCGACCAGCATCTGGCGGACGAAATCTACCTGGAGCCCCTGAATGCTGCCACCGTCCGCCGCGTTATCGAGAAGGAGCGTCCGGACGGACTGATCGCCGGTCTCGGCGGCCAGACCGGTCTGACCCTTGCCATGCAGCTGAGCCGTGACGGCACTCTGGAGGAGTTCGGCGTTCGTCTGCTGGGTTCTCCCATTGAAGCCATAGAGCGTGCGGAAGACCGGGAACGTTTCCGGGAAACCATGCTGAAGGCCGGCCAGCCCTGTGTGCCCTCCGGCATCGCGGAAAACATGGAAGACGCCCTGAAGTGGGCCAACGAGATCGGCTATCCTGTCATCGTCCGTCCCGCTTATACCCTGGGCGGCAGTGGCGGCGGCATTGCGGCTGATGAGGAGGAAATGCGCGTGATTGCCCGTGCTGGCCTTGACACTTCCCCCATCACCCAGATCCTGGTGGAGAAATGCATCTCCGGCTGGAAGGAAATTGAGTTTGAAACCATGCGGGACGCCCAGGGCAACGTCATTGCCGTCTGCTCCATGGAAAACGTGGACCCCGTGGGTATCCATACCGGCGATAGCGTGGTTGTTGCCCCTGCCCTGACCCTGTCCGACAAGGAATACCAGATGCTCCGTACCGCGTCGCTGGACATCATCAGCGCCATCGGTATCGTCGGCGGCTGCAACTGTCAGTTCGCCCTGAATCCCGATTCCTTCGAGTACGCGGTCATCGAGGTCAATCCTCGCGTCAGCCGTTCCTCCGCCCTGGCCAGCAAGGCAACCGGATACCCGATCGCCAAGATCACGACCCGCCTGGCCCTGGGTTATTCCCTGGACGAGATTGCCAACGATATTACCGGCAAAACCTGCGCCTGCTTCGAGCCCACCGTCGACTATGTGGTCGTCAAGTTCCCGAAGTGGCCCTTTGATAAGTTCTACGGTTCCTCCCGCCGCCTGGGCACCCAGATGAAGGCTACAGGCGAAGTCATGGCCATCGGCCAGCGCTTCGAGGAAGCCCTGATGAAAGCTGTCCGCGGCGCGGAAATCTCCCTGGATACGCTGAATGCTGTTCCCCTGACAGACGAACCCATCCGGGATCGTCTCGCCCGTCAGGACGACCGTCGGCTCTTTACGGTCTTTGAAGCTCTGAAGCAGGGTATGACCGTGGATGAGATTTTCGACATCACCAAGATTGACCGGTTCTTCCTCTATCGGCTCCGCGCCATGGCGGAACTGGAAATGCGGGCCGAAGGCAAAGGCCTGCAGCCCGGAGATTATGAAACCTTCAAGAAAATGGGCTATCCGGATAAGGCCATCATGCGGATCACCGGTGCGAAGGAAGTTCCCGGCTGGCAGATGAGCTATAAGATGGTGGATACCTGCGGCGCAGAGTTTGCTGCAGAAACGCCTTACTTCTACTCCTGCACGGACAAGGCCTGCGAATCCCGGAGCCTCAAGCGCTCCGGCCGTCCCGTGGTCATCGTGCTTGGTTCCGGCCCCATCCGGATCGGTCAGGGTATTGAGTTCGACTACTCCTCTGTGCACTGCGTGTGGACCCTGCGCCGCATCGGTTACGACGTGGTTATCATCAACAACAACCCGGAGACTGTTTCCACTGACTACGACACCGCTGACCGTCTTTACTTCGAGCCGCTCACCCCGGAAGACGTCATGAACGTCATTGCTGTGGAAAAGCCCGTGGGCGTCGTGGTGGCCTTCGGCGGCCAGACAGCAATCAAGCTGACCCAGTTCCTGGATTCCCAGGGCATCCGCATTCTGGGCACCAGTGCTGAATCCATTGACATTGCTGAAGACCGTGAACGGTTCGATGCCTTGCTGGAGCAGTTCAACATCCGCCGTCCCCGTGGCATGGGCGTCCGCACCATGGAAGAAGCAGTCGCAGCCGCGGAAGGCCTGGGATATCCGGTCCTGCTGCGTCCCTCCTATGTAATCGGCGGTCAGAACATGACTATTTCCCGCAGCCGCAAGCACACCGTGGATTACATGACCCGGATACTCTCCGGCGGCATTGAGAACCCTGTGCTGGTGGACCAGTACCTGCCCGGCATCGAGCTGGAAGTGGACGTCATCTCCGACGGTAAAGATGTACTGATTCCCGGCATCATGGAGCATATTGAACGGGCCGGTGTCCACAGCGGTGACTCCATCGCCGTCTATCCGCCCTTCAACCTGACGGAAAAGTTCCAGGATAAAATCTGCGATATCTCCACCAAGCTTGCTCTCGCACTGGGTACAAAAGGTCTGGTGAATATCCAGTACCTGATCTACGATAACGAACTGTATGTCATCGAGGTCAACCCCCGGGCTTCCCGGACCATCCCCTATATCTCCAAGGTTACCGGCGTTCCCATGGTGGATCTTGCTTCCCGCGTTATGCTGGACGAGCCGCTGAAGGATCTGGGCTACGGCACCGGGCTCTATCCTGCCCCGCCCTATTGCGCCATCAAGGTTCCTGTCTTCTCCTTTGAGAAGCTGAACGACGCCGACTCCATCCTCGGACCGGAAATGAAGTCTACCGGTGAAGTGCTGGGCATCGGCATCACCAAGGCGGAAGCGCTATTCAAAGGCCTGTCCGCTGCCGGCTTCCATCTGCCTACTGCCCGCGAAAAGGATCACACCGGCGTTCTTCTGTCCGTCGAAGATGAGGACTTCCCGGATGCCATCGCCGTAGCCAAGCGTTGCTATGACCAGGGCATCAGCGTCTATGCTACCAAGGATACCGCCCGGGCCATTTCCGCTGTCGGCATCCACGTGACTCCCGTGGCTGACCCCAAGATCAGCGACGAGATCATCGGCCTGATGGAAAACGGCTCCGTCAACTACATTATCTACACTGGCGCTGTCAAGGACGATACCGTGGGCGACTACACGGTCCTCCACCGCAAGGCCATGGTGCTGGGTATCCCCTGCATGACCTCCCTGGACACCGCCAACGCCCTGATGGATATCCTCGGCTCCCGCTTCACCCTGCAGAACACCGAGCTGGTGGACATCAACCACATGAGACGCTAATCAATCAGCAAAAAGGAGTGTGCGATTTCGCACACTCCTTTTAAGTTGTAATTGTTCATTGTTAATTGTTCATTGTTTATTGGCTTATGGCTTAAACCTTAAGCCATAAGCTCTTTCGCCAGCTGCTCGATCTGCGCTTTGTTCTCCTCTGTCATGGCGGACAGGATCTTCACCTCTGTCTCCGCGAAGGTTGTGTTCTTACAGCCTTCCAGCATGCCCTTCATGACCTTTGCCGCTGTCGGCGCCCAGCTGCCGTTTTCGATGAAGCCGATCAGCCGGTTCTGGTAATTCCGCTCCGTCAGGTGCTCAATGAACTCTTTCATAAACGGGAAAACATCCGCGTTGTAAGTCGTCGTGGCCAGTACGATCTTGCCATACCGGAAAGCGTCTTCCACGGCTTCCGCCATGTCGTCCCGGGCCAGGTCGCTGATTGCCACCTTCGGGCAGCCCAGTTCCTGCAGCTTCTGTTTCATGTATTCCGCGGCTTCTTTTGTATGGCCGTAGACGGAAGTGTAGAAGATCGCAACGCCTTCCGTTTCCGTGCCGTAGGAAGACCAGGTATTGTACAGATCCAGGTAGAATCCGAGGTCTTCATTCAGGATCGGTCCGTGCAGCGGGCAGATGATCCGGATGTCCAGTGCGGCCGCTTTCTTCAGCACTGCCTGTACCTGTGCGCCGTATTTGCCCACAATGCCGAAATAGTACCGGCGGGCTTCACAGGCCCAGCCTTCCTCATCCTCCGCATCCAGCGCGCCGAACTTGCCGAAAGCATCGGCGGAGAACAGCACCTTGTCTGTGCTGTCGTAGGTGAACATCACTTCAGGCCAGTGGACCATGGGAGCGGTCACAAAGGTCAGCACATGGCTGCCCAGTTCCAGCTTGTCTCCTTCCTTTACAACGATGCCCCGGGCGGTATAGTCTGTGCCGGTGAAGTTCTTCATCATCGTGAAGGCCTTGGCAGTTGCTACAACCCTGGCTTCCGGATAAGCTTCCATGAAAGCGGCAATACCGGAGGAATGGTCCGGTTCCATATGCTGTACAATCAGGTAGTCCGGTTTTTTTCCTTCCAGTGCGGCTTCCAGGTTGCCCATCCATTCCTGGACGAAGTTCCTGTCAGCTGTATCCATCACAGCTACCTTCTCGTCCAGAATGACATAGGAATTGTAAGCCATGCCTTCCGGCACAATATACATTCCTTCAAACAGGTCGATCTCATGATCATTTACACCGATATAACGGATATCCTTTGTCACATTCATCTTACATATCCCTCCCGGATTCATTCTGATGTAATTCTACCACAAGTCCTCACCCTGAACAATTATTATCATTGACCGAATAGTTAAACAGATCATTGACCAAAGAGCTTTTCTCACAATGGGTCGTCTCAGCCGTCCCATTGTGTCATTCCGACCGAAGTGGAGGGATCCCTTGCTATGCGTACACGAATATAATCAATAAAACAGCGCATTCAGCGCTGTTTTCTCCACCATTTTTAAGTTTTAAGTATTAAGTATTCATTATTCATTACTCTTTGCTGAAAAACCATTGTGGTTTTTCAGCAAAAGTGTTACAATTCGTCGGCGTGCGATTTGACACGCAATGGATTTCTGAAAGGAAGCGTAGCCTTTTATGCAGACACTTTTGCTGCTTGCACTTGCCCTCTTTGCCGGTCTGCTGATGACACGGCTTTTTGTCAAATTCCGCCTGCCGGACGTTACCGCCTATCTGGTGGCCGGTATCCTGATCGGACCCTGCGTGCTCGGTCGTCTGGGGGTACCCTGCCTGGGCTTTAACACCGCGGATCAGGTGGATTCCCTGTCTATGATCTCTGACGTGGCCCTGGGCTTCATCGCCTTTGCCATCGGTCATGAATTCCGTCTGTCTGCCCTGAAGCAGACCGGAAAGCAGGCTACCATCATCGGTATCCTGCAGGCCGTCGTTGCCACACTCTTTGTGGATATTGCCCTGATTTCCCTGCATTTCATCATGCCGGACCTCCTGCCCATGCCGGTAGCCATCACCCTGGGCGCCATCGCCGCCGCAACCGCTCCTGCCGCCACCCTGATGGTTGTCCGTCAGTACAAGGCCAAGGGTCCGGTTACGGACGTTCTGCTGCCCGTCGTCGCCCTGGATGACGCCGTCGGCCTGGTGATTTTCGCTGTTTCCTTCGGTATCGCCCAGTCCATGAAAAACGGTACCACCCATATTGCAGCGCTGATCATTGAACCGCTCATGGAGGTTATCCTTTCCATTGTCTTCGGCGGCCTGGTGGGCATGGGTCTTACCTGGCTGGAGCGTTTCTTCCACTCCCACCGCAACCGTAATGCCCTGATCGTCGGCAGCGTGGTGCTCACCGTCGCCGTCAGCCAGCTGAAGATCCCGATCGGTCCTTTCACCTTCGGTTTCTCCTCCCTGCTGGTCTGCATGATGCTCGGCACCATCTTCTGCAACTTCTGCCCCCTCAGCGAGGACCTGATGCTGCAGGCGGACCGCTGGTCCGGCCCCGCCATCACCCTGTTCTTCGTTCTCAGCGGCGCGGCACTGGACTTCAGCGTCTTTGCGGACCTTTCCGTAGTGCTGATCGGTGTGGTTTATATTCTCTTCCGTTCCATGGGTAAGATCCTCGGTGCCCACTGGTCTTCCTCCCTGGCGAAGAGCCCCGAAACTGTCCGGAAATGGCTGGGTATCACCCTGCTGCCCCAGGCCGGTGTTGCCCTGGGAATGTGCAGCACAGCCTACCGGGTACTCGGCGGAGCAGAAGGTTCCCTGATCCGGAACATCGTCCTGTTCTCCGTGCTGATCTATGAACTGGTTGGTCCTTCCCTCACCAAGTGGGCCCTGACCAAAGCCGGTGACATTCAGGCCAAATCTCCTGATATGCTCACCCGCCGCCAGCGCCGCCTGCAGGAGATCACGAAGCCTGTTCCCCCGGCCTTCGACAAATAAGATTCTCAGCCTCCCTTCCCGGTGAATGGAGGTTTTCTTATTCTTCATTAAACAGTTTCTCTCCTGAATGTGATTGTGCTATAATTTCCATGTTGTGTTTGTAAAACATGACAGGAGGTAACCAATGAGAATGCGAGATAACAACTCGGTGCAGTTCTTTAAAACTGACAGCAGGTTGCACCGAGTAAGCAAACAGTAACAGAATCTGTTGTCAGGAACTGCACCTTTCTTTCCAATAACAATCATGAAAAAGAAAGGAACGCAGAATAATGAATCATCAGGAATTAAAGGAACTCTGGAAACAGGAAGAAGCAATCGCCCACATTCACGGCTGGGACTTTTCCCACATCGCCGATAAGTACGAAGAGGAGAACGACATCCCCTGGGACTACGACAGTCTGATCCGTCAGTACCTGAAAAAGGATATGAAGCTCCTGGACTATGATACCGGCGGCGGTGAATTCCTGCTTTCCCTGGGTCATCCTTATGAAAACACCGCGGCAACCGAAGGTTTTCCGCCCAACGTGAAGCTGTGCCAGGAAAAGCTGATTCCCCTGGGAATTGACATGAGGGAATGCTCTGACCCAGCTCATCTTCCATTTGGGGACAGCTCCTTTGATCTGGTCATCAACCGTCACGGGGATCTTTGTCCTGAAGAGCTGTACCGGGTGCTGAAGCCCGGCGGACTGTTTATCACCCAGCAGGTCGGTGACAGGAATGACCTGGATCTGGTACGGATGATATTCCCGGATACAAAGGATCCTACATCCGGTCTTCACCTTTCAGTACAGCAGAGCGCTTTCGAGCAGGCCGGTTTCGAGATCGTCAGGGCGGAAGAACACTTTGGACAGATCCGCTTCTATGACGTGGGCGCCTTTGTCTGGTTTGCCCGTATCATTGAGTGGGAGTTCCCCGGTTTCTCTGTGGACAGCTGCTTTGACCGTCTGCTGCGGATGCAGGCACAGCTGGAGAAAAAAGGCAGTATTGACGGAACCACTCACCGGTACCTGATCATTGCCCGGAAGCCCCTGAAATAAACTGTATAACCCAGAGTGGTTTCAGCAAAAGCTGAAGCCACTCTTTTATTTCATTCAAAACCTTTTTTATTCTTGAAGGTCTCTTCCTTTTTTGTTATCATCGCAGTACAAAGAACAATAACGGACAAATACAGGAGGCCGCGGATGAATACGAACATCTTCAAAAGAAACGAACTCCTTGCGCAGAAAGTCATCAAAGGGCTGGAATCCCGCAATATGAGCGGATACTATGCTGCCTCAAAGGAAGAAGCCCTGAAGATCGCCCTCAGCCTGATTCCGGAATACAGCACCGTCACCATGGGCGGTGCCATGAGCGCCCATGAAATCGGCCTGGTCCAGGCAGTCAAGGACGGCAACTACCATTTC
>Ga0310786_10004014_pt1 | contig 20756 bp, 11 predicted proteins | sample AusTroGonzalo_MG_FD_203881 | JGI IMG/M metagenome (GOLD analysis project Ga0310786, IMG submission 203881) | Bovine rumen microbial communities from tropical cattle in Woodstock, Queensland, Australia - Gonzalo_03 (v2) (version 2) | ecosystem: Host-associated > Mammals > Digestive system >... | reverse complement strand
AACCCTGATCACATATACAGAAACGCTAAAGAGGCCGCATAGGCAGACAAGTGTTAAATAAATAGTTAAATCACATAATATGTTTGGAATTTACCATAGAATGCGGTTCTTCTTGTGTAATCATTTGACGTTACGGATGATGCCCTCGCTGATGCCCGTCAGGCGATTGATTTGGCGGATGCTGGCGCCATAATCTCTCATTCGCCTGATGATATCGTTTCTGGTTGTCTTTGGGTAGTGCTGGATGTCGACTATGTTAGTGACACCACATGCCGTCATAAGGAATTCGCGTACCTTATCATCACTAACCCTAATTGCCATTTCATTGTCAAAGTCAAGAATCTTCAGAGATTTAGGCAGCAATTCATTTACTAATCCAGTCAGGTCTTCAAGGGAGAGTCTGGCCAGCACATGCTGTGTTGTGCAGACGGGGAGAATACATTTCATGTCTGGCTGGTACTCACACCAGCTGGTCCATGGGTATTTCCTGATGTCAGAAACGATACCAGCAGCGATGGGATTCTGATGAATATACCTCAGCAACGTGGCGAAATAGGCCATGTCGTTCACAGGCTCGCTCTTGAAACGATCCTGAAAAAGATGACCGGAATGGTTGTATCGCTTATTGAAATATTGGGCGTATGCGATGGAGATACTACTGATAGGAGCAGATATTCCCGCGTCCAATTCACGTATTAGCAGATGTACATGATTGGGCATCAGACAATAGGCGTAGATAATGCAATGTGGAGGCAGCGGATGCCCTTGACTATCTTTTGGAAATGTCTGAAGGTGTAACAACCGCAAGAATTTCCAGTAGTCCTCACGGCTCTCGAAGATGTCCTGATGATTGATTCCACGCAGCATTACATGATAGATGCCCGTTCCGCTGGTCTGTCTCTGTTGTCTTGGCATAATCCTTTTTGTTATTGGTGCGACAAAGGTACAAATTATTCTTTATAATCCACCAAAAACTACACAAAAAGAACCGTCCCTTTTGTGTACGTCCCTTTTTGTTGTAAAAGTCAAAAGTGTTTCAGTTGTTTCAGTTTCAGTTAGGTTTTTGAGGGTCAGTTATGTTTCAAACCCGTTTTTAAAGATACTATAACTACTTAATATATAGTAAGTTATATATAAAAGAGCGAAATATATACCCCCTTAAAAAATAACTGAAACAACTGAAACTGAAACGCTGGGGTATTCACCAATTCACCTAAAAAGCAGAAAATCAATGAGATACAATATTTCCAAACCTCAGTACCCGCAATAACAAACCCCGTAAAGTCACAGAAATCGGCAAAAATATCCTCTCTGAGATCTCAAAAAACATGCGAAAACCGCCTTTTTCGATGTTTTTCCCTGTATTTGGCGCACATTTATGCGATAAAAAGTTCAAGCACAACGACAACAAAAAGCGCCTTTTAGGCGAAAAAGCGCCATTTTTTCCAAAAGTGCCACTTTAGGCGAAAAAAGAGGCACTCTACGCGGCTAAAGTGCCACTAAAAAATGAAAGAATTGAGTCTCAGTCGTATCATTGGAAGCAAGATTCTGTGTCATTGGAAGCAAGATTCTGTGTCATAAAAGGTTTTACAGGGAAAAGATTTCTCCAAAAAAGGATGTTTTTTTCAGATTTTTTTCGTACCTTTGTCCTGTCATTAATATCAATAACATATTACTACTATGAAGAGACTATTATTCCTACTGTTTTCTGTCGCGATGGGAACATTCCTGATTAGTTCCTGCGGCTCTGAAAACGACGAGAACGAAGGCGGCAACGGATCTTATGTCCCTGTGCCTGAAACATCTACCGACACGTGGGTGACCGATAATGACATCAAGGACGAGGACTTGCTGTTGCTTACCGACCTCAGTGTCAAGATTGAATACATGCGACTGGAGCTCGTCAAGATGCTCAGCAACAATTTTGAGGGCAACAAGCTCTTCTGTGGTGACGGTCCCAAATCCAATTACGACCCTACCGTTGAGACATTCACTCGCCTCATGGCCGATCAGGACAAGTACATTGCTGCCATTGACAGACTGGAAGCCTCAAACCTGATGAAGCCCACCACACGCGGTTATATTGGTAATCTGAAAAAAATCTTCACCGCCGGAAGCAAGGAGGGCAAGCGTGCACAGGAGGAGATACAGGACAACCTCACCAAACTATCGAAAGCTGGGGTGTACAACAAACAGATGCAGGAGGATCTCTATAACCTGTACAAGAGCCAGGAGCCGGGCTTTGCCAAGGCTATTGGTGCCAAGGATGCCCGCGACTTCTTCACGAAGCTGAACAACGGCGAACTGAACGCCTATACGGTGAACATCAGCCACATCTGGCGCGACAAGGGCATACTGGAAACCAACAGTGCAAATGATTATGCCTATGTAGCCTTCACTGGCAACATTGAATATGGCAAATCAGCCTATCGTGTAAGCAGCCAAGTGGCTGTGGCTGCCGGCGAAATGTATTTCTCGGGCATCGACAAGCTGGCCGGAGGCTACGGCAGCAAGATCATCGAACTGGGTGATGCCATCAAGGACAAGCTGACGCTGATAAAGCTGACTGGCCAGACACTAAGGGGTAAACCCGACTGGCAGGGCTGGAATTCATATATCGTTGGCCAGATATCGGGCGACATAAAGCAAGCGGTCAGCGATGTGCTCGGCGATGACGGCGGACTGGGCGAAGACGTGCTCAACGACCTGACAGAGTATATCGTCGACGACATAGCAAACAAAATGACTGCCGAGGAGACTGAAAAGACCGACGGCACCACCGAGGAAGGCAAGCAGAAGCTGGACAAGATAGCCAAGGCCGATAACACAGCACTCATCGATATCTATACCGATGTCAAGGAAAAGATCAAGCTCGTCATCGTCACCGACGAGCAGACTGGCAGCCCCACCCTGGGCAGCCCCAACGCAGACGGCATAGTAACCATCAACACTACGCCGGGCAACAAGATCATCACCATTGTCGATGCTGACGGCAAGCGACTGACAAAGAAGATTACGGCAAAGGAGGGCTACAACACCGTAACCGTCAAAGGCGAGCAGAAGCCTTACCTGTATACCAACCCCGGCAAGCTGGAGATTGACGGCAAGGGCGACTACGAGACGGCCTTCGTCCTGACCAACTGCAAGTACGTGAAACACCGCGTCACGAAGCAAGAGAAGTGGTTCAAGGTAGATTTGACCACCGCCGGTTCAAGCATAACATTGAAGGTTACCGCTGACCCCAACGACACCGGCAAGGACCGCAGCGGCTCTGTGGTGCTGGAGGGCTACAACGACAATGCGAATGACGCCAAGCCCGTAATTACCTATACCGCGAGCTTCGTACAATACGCCCAGGAGGTAGAGCCGGTAGGAGTCAAGCCCACGACGCTCACCTTCAAGGCTGAGGGCGGAACGCTGCGTGTTACCGTGAACAGTGGCGATTACACGCGCGGCGGCTACAGTATAAGTGACGATGGCAAGGCGTGGATTAGCGTCAACTTCAAGGACTTCGACCACATGGACATCACCGCCAAGGAGAACACCACAGGCAAGCCACGCACATGTACCGTCACCTGCCATATGACCAACTCTGAATCCGCCAATCCGCCGATGAGCGAAATTGCGAGCTTCCCCATCAGCATCACTCAAGAGGCCGGCGAGACCGTTCCGGGAGTCATCACGATGGTCAGCATCTCGTCGATTCAGGTTACTGCAAATGCCTTGATGCAGGAAAGCGGCAAGTCTACGACAGTAAACAAAGAGTATAAACAGACATTCTCTTCGTCGGGTATCAAATTCACCCAGAATCAGGATGTCGTACACGTGACGGCCACCAACAACTACACCGACGTCGACAAGAGCAAGAAGAAGGACGACGAATTCCTGAACAGCATAGCGTTCGACATAGTTTACTTCGGCGACAACTTCGCAAGCTGCTCAATAGAGGATCTGCAGTCGTCATACGTCTATAATGACAACTATATTGACTTTAACACGCCAGGCGTATATGGCAAGAGCGATGGTGTAAACATCAGCGTCACCAACGTGGACTGGCAGTCAAAGCAGAGCTCATACAACGACGGCGGCACGTCGCACTTCGTGTTCAGCGGCAACGTGGGCAACGGAGTAGTCTTCAAGTCGCTGACAGAGAAGATGATAAACTACTCTACCACGAACCCCACGCAGAACTTCGTGTATGTTAACAACAAGAGCAATTCTTACACGATGGTCATCGAGTTCGAGGCTGCAGGCGAAGCAAAAACCCGCAGCATGGCTCCCTGGCAGGTTAATACTACAGGCTCACAGCAGATAATATGGCGATAATAACCACAAAAAGGCCCTGACACCCTGTGAGGCAACCGACAAAAAGGGAGGGCGGCGCTTCCGCAATGCGGACGGCTCCGCCCTCCTTCCTATTATGCATTACGGGACTCCGAGCCATGGAGGAAGATGCCTGATGCAGAGTATGTCGCAAAGCTGGAATGATGTAGATTTTTTTTATGTTTATTTGGTATTGTCCGAAATAAGCACTACCTTTGCAGGCTCTTAGCGAAAGGAAATGATTTCAGTAGAAGGACTAAAGATAGAGTTCGGCGTGAAGCCATTGTTCCAGGACGCCAGCTTCGTGGTCAATACGCGCGACCGTATTGCCCTTGTCGGCAAGAACGGGGCGGGCAAGTCGACGCTGCTGAAGGTGCTCTGCGGACAGCAGCAGCCAACGGCAGGCACGGTGAGCATCCCTACGGATACAGTCGTAGGATACTTGCCGCAGGTGATGAAGCTGCAGGACAGCACGACCGTCCGTGAGGAGGCGCAGAAGGCGTTTGCCAACCTGACGGCGATGAAGGAGCACGTAGAGAAACTGGAGCGCGAGATGGCCGAGCGTACGGACTACGAGAGCGACAGCTACATGGCTTTGGTGGAGCGTTACACCACGGAGCACGAGCGTCTGCTGATGATGGGCGCCGAGAGCCGTGAGGCGGAGCTGGAGCGCACACTGGTGGGCCTGGGCTTCGAGCGTACGGACTTCGAGCGCCCGACGAGCGAGTTCTCCGGCGGCTGGCGAATGCGTATCGAACTGGCGAAGATCCTGCTCATGCGTCCCGACGTCCTGCTGCTCGACGAGCCGACAAACCACCTGGACATCGAGTCGATACAATGGCTGGAGCAATGGCTGGAGCAGTCGCCGGCTGCCGTCGTGCTGGTGAGCCACGACCGCGCGTTCATCAACAACGTGTCGAACCGCACGCTGGAAATCAGCTGCGGACGGGTAATAGACTACCGCGTGAAGTACGACGAGTATGTCGTGCTGCGTAAGGAACGGCGCGAGCAGCAGCTGCGTGCCTACGAGAACCAGCAGAGGGAGATTCAGGAGATGCGCCAGTTCATTGACCGCTTCCGCTACCAGGCGACGAAGGCCGTGCAGGTGCAGCAGAAGGTGAAGCAGCTGGAGAAGATCGTGCCCATCGAGATAGACGAGATCGACAATGCCGCCATGCACCTGAAGTTCCCGCCCTGCCTGCGCTCCGGCGACTACCCGATAATCTGTAATGAGGTTCGCAAGGCCTACGGCGACCATCTGGTGTTCCAGAACGTGAACCTGACCATCAAGCGCGGCGAGAAAGTGGCGTTCGTCGGAAAGAACGGCGAGGGCAAGTCCACGCTCGTGAAGTGCATCATGGGCGAGATTCCGTTCGACGGTGAGCTGAAGATAGGCCACAACGTGCAGATAGGCTACTTTGCACAGAACCAAGCCCAGCTGCTGGACGACAGCCTCACCGTGTTCCAGACCATCGACAACGTGGCACGCGGCGAGATACGCCTGAAAATCAAGAACATTCTTGGCGCCTTCATGTTCGGCGGCGAGGAGTCTGACAAATACGTGAAGGTGCTCAGCGGCGGCGAGCGCAGTCGTCTGGCGATGATTCGCCTGCTGCTGGAGCCCGTGAACCTGCTGATACTCGACGAGCCGACAAACCACCTGGACATGGCTTCGAAGGACGTACTGAAAGAGGCCATCCGCGCCTTCGACGGCACGGCCATCATCGTGTCGCACGACCGTGAGTTCCTGGACGGACTGGTGACGAAAACCTATGAGTTCGGCGGCGGCCGCGTGCGCGAGCACCTCGGCGGCATCTACGACTGGATTGAGGATTGTCGGAGGAGCGTTGGTACAGGAGCTCGTGGGCGCGAGGATAGTGAGAGCGCTGAAGGTAATCTCATACCCCCGCACCCCCGCACCCCCGCACCTCCGAAAAAAGAGAGCTACGCCGAGCACAAAGAGCAGCAGAAGCGGATGAACAAGGCCCAGAAGGCCGTCAAGGACTGCGAGCAGAAGATAGAGAAGATGGAGGCGCGCCTCAAGGAGCTCGACGACCTGCTCTGCGACCCGAAGAATGCTGCCGACATGACCCTCGTCACGGAATATACCGACACGAAGCGCAGCCTCGATGCCGAGGTGGAACGCTGGGAACAACTGTCGGAAGAACTTGAGCAATTAACAAACCAATCATAATTCATCATGAAGAAATTATTGACTATCATGGCATTAGCTACAATGACCGTCACGGCTTCGGCACAGTTGCGGTCGGGTATCAACTTGGCCGACATGAACGCCAGCACAAAGGCAGGCGACGACTTCTACGAGTACGCCTGCGGCGGCTGGATGAAGGCCAATCCGCTGCCTGCAGCCTACTCCCGCTACGGCAGCTTCGATCGTCTGCAGGAGGACAACGACAAACGCATCAACGGCATCCTGAAAGAGCTTCAGGAGAACACCTACAAGAAAGGCACGCTGGAGCAGAAGATCAGCGACCTCTACAAACTGGCCATGGACTCCACACGCCGCAATCAGGAGGGTGTTGCCCCGCTGATGCCCCTGATAAAGCGCCTGGAGGCTGCCAAGACCAACAAGCAACTGCTGGACATCCAGCTTGAGCTGGCTCCCTACGGCGAGCAGGAGTTCTTCTTCTGCGGTTTCGGCGCCGACGAGAAGAACGCCACGCAGAACATCCTGAACGTGAGCCAGGGCGGCTTGTCGCTGGGACAGAAGGAGTACTATCTCGACAACGACAAGGCTACCGCCGACATCCGCGAGGCTTTCAAAAAGCACATCGTCAAGATGTTCCAGCTCTTCGGCTTCAGCAAGAGCGTAGCTACGAAGAAGATGAAGAACATCATGAAGGTGGAGACGGCACTGGCCAAGGTCTCGAAGTCGCGCACAGAGCTCCGCGACCCTGAGGCCAACTACAACAAGATGACGCTCCAGGAGTTTGAGACGAAGTATCCTAACCTGCCTCTGGTAAAGGTGATGAATGCCCAGGGCATTGACACGAAATACCTGCAGGAGATGGTGGTAGGACAACCCGCCTTCCTCGACGGAGCCAACAAGCTCGTGGCCGGCATCAAGCCCGCTGAGTATCGCGATGTGATGGAATGGGGCTTCATCTCCGGGTCAGCCAACTACCTGAGTGACGCAACAGTGGCCGAGAGCTTCGACTTCAACGGCCGTATCCGTTCCGGACGCAAGGAGAACCACCCGCTCTGGAAGCGCAGCACCAGCCAGGTAGAGCGCGTAATGGGCGAGGCACTGGGCAAGATCTATGCAGAGAAGTACTTCCCCGAGGCTGCCAAGCAGCGCATGATCACCCTCGTGAAGAACCTGCAGATAGCCCTCGGCGAGCGTATCGCCGCCCAGGACTGGATGGACGACTCGACGAAGGTGAACGCTCTGCTGAAACTGAACACGTTCTATGTAAAGGTGGGCTATCCTGACAAGTGGACGGACCTGTCGAAACTACAGATTGACCCTGCGAAATCTTATTACGAAAATATGCGGGAGTGCGCCAAGTTTTGGAATGCATGGAATAATGACCATCGCGTAGGAAAACCCGTTGACCGTGACGACTGGTACATGACTCCTCAGACGGTGAACGCCTACTACAACCCGACGACCAACGAGATCTGCTTCCCCGCAGGTATTCTGCAGTATCCGTTCTTCGACATGAATGCCGACGACGCCTTCAACTATGGTGCTATCGGTGTGGTGATAGGCCACGAGATGACCCACGGTTTCGACGACCAGGGCCGTCGCTTCGACAAGGACGGAAACATGCACGACTGGTGGAAGGAAGAGGACGGAAAAAACTTTACAGCACGTACTGACAAGTATGCCGACTTCTTCTCCGCTATCGAGGTGCTGCCCGGCCTGAATGCCAACGGTCGTCTGACTCTTGGTGAGAACCTGGCCGACCACGGTGGTCTGCAGGTGGCCTGGACGGCATATAAGAACGCTACGAAATCCTGTCCCCTGGAGGAGAAGGACGGCTTGACCGCCGACCAGCGTTTCTTCCTGGCCTATGCCGGCGTGTGGGCAGGTAACATTACTGACGAGGAAATCCGTAACCGCACGAAGAGCGACCCCCACTCTCTGGGACGTTGGCGCGTAAACGGTGCCCTGCCACACATCGATGCCTGGTATGAGGCCTTCGGTGTGAAGGAGGGCGACAAGATGTTCATCCCCAAAGACAAGCGTCTCCAACTGTGGTAATATGGTAAAAAATTGGTATTTATAAACCATAAAGCATGAAAATTCCGTCGTAAATATAAATTTACGGCGGTTTTTTCTTGCGAATTAAAAAAATTTTGTATCTTTGCGCAAGAAATTGTGAAAAACTATGACCTTATGGCTGAAGATACTACAATAAGACCGGAACAAGCAACCCCTGCTAACGAGGTGCTGACACAACAACGGGAAGAGCATTCCAGGGAACCCATTGCGGAAACAGAAATTCAGACACAGGCTGCCGTACAGACAGCTCAGGGAATCATTTGTCCGTTCTGCCAAACGGTGAATGAGCCCAACGCCGTATTCTGCCAGTCGTGCGGCAAGCCCATGCGCATGGGAGCCTGTCCAAACTGTGGTAGCGAGATTGACCCGGAGGCAGACTTCTGCGAGGTTTGCCATCATTATATCCGTACCGATATCTGCTCGTTCTGCGGCGCCCCACTCTACGGATCGGAAGCCTATTGTCCCGAATGCGGTAGTCCCCGCGGCGGCATTGTCTGTCCCACCTGCAGGACGCTGAACGACTTCGCGTTCTGCAAACAATGTGGAACCCCTCTGACCGACGAGGCACGCCAGTTGGTTGAGGAAATCAAGCAGCGGCCGGACTACCAGGAGCTGGTAAGACTGGCCCGGGAATACGAGGAACTTCAGCTACAGATTCCTTACGTTTCGGAGCGCGACCTTGTTCGCGACCAGCAGAACCAGCACCTGCGCGAACGCGTGCTGATGTTGCTGGCTCACGACCGCGGCACACCTACTGAAGACATCAAGCCGCAGGTGGAGAAACGCCTGTCGAAGGAGGAGCTTGCACGAGAAAAGGATGCGCGGATAGAACAGCTTACCCGCCTGCTCGAAGGCATGGCCCTGCCTCCCATGCCTTCGCCGGTGAAGGCACGCAACTACGCCATGGCCCAGAAGCCGCTGGGAGTCCGTCTGGCCTGGGTGTGCAACTTCAAGCACGCCATGCACAGCAGCCCCTGCGGATGTGCGAAGCCCCAGATGGGAGGCAAGTGGGTTGTTCTGGGCAGGAACAACAAACAAGAAGTCAAGGACGACAAATAACACATAGAGGACGCTAACCATGACAGATAAAACGATAGCAAACGAGACACTTCGGACGGTACGTGTCGTCAAGGGCGAGCACGAGCCTGACCTGTCGCAGACACTGAGAACCCAACAGGAAGAAGGCGTCACCGCTGACGAGAGCGGAATCTTTATGCTGAAGGGGATAGAGTACCGTAAGCTGGAATGCCTGAGCGACAATTCCGGCGAAGCACAGGTTTTCCTTGTCGAGCACGAGGAGAAGCCTTTCGTGCTGAAGGTGTACTACCCCAACTTCGACGTCAACAAGAAGATGCTGCAGGTCATCCGCTCCTTCCGCTTCGAGATGATAGTCAAGCTCTATGATTTCGGAAAGACCTATGTCGACGGCAAGCACCGCTACTACGAGCTCATGGAGTATCTGTCCGGAGGAACGCTGAGCAACTACCACATCAACGGAGACATGGACCAGTTCCGCCGCATAGCCCTGCAGGCTGCCGCTGCCCTCGCCTACTGTCACAACTACAACATCCTGCATAAGGACATCAAGCCCTCGAACTTCTTCTTCCGCAACAGCGACCACCAGGACCTGGTGCTGGGAGATTTCGGTATCTCGAGTATGCTCGAGAACGATGGAAAGTCGCACCGCACGTCGCAGGCCCGCACCCCCATCTATGCCGCTCCCGAGATGTATTCGGACGTCATCGACGGCGTGGTGGAGATAACCCCTGCTGCCGACTTCTACTCGCTGGGCATCACGCTCTTCGCCCTGTGGATAGGCGAGAACCCCCTAAGTGCCAACGAACGCGCCATGATGCGCCAGAAGAACGAGGGACGACTGCCACGACTCAACGAACTGCCTGAGAAGGTGAAAGTCATCGTACAGGGCCTGACCGCCGTCAACCCCCAGAGCCGCTGGGGCTATGAGGAGGTGGAGCGCTGGTTCAAGGGCGAGGAGGTGAAGGTCGACCTGTCATCACCCTTCCTGAAGTACAAGAGCTTCATCGTCGACCCCGACCGCAACCTCGTGGCCGACAATGTACACGAGCTGATACCGCTACTGCTCGACAACGAGCGGCTTGCCATCGGCTACCTATACAACGGCCGCATCAGCCAATGGCTGGAGTCCTGCGGTAACCAGAAGCTGGCCATCGCCGTGAAGGACATCACCATCAACCGTTACCCCGTCGACCAACATGCCGGTCTCATGGCCAGCATCTACACGATGGAGCCGACGTACCCCTATAAGGATATCCGCGGCACGATGTGCGACGACATCCACGCCATCGCCATCTCCGTCCTGAGCTATCAGGATCAGTACGGACTGTTGCTAAAGAATCCTAACGATAATCTGTTCATCTATCTCGAGACACACACAGGCTGTGACATAGACCGCCTGCGCTCTTACTTTACCGATTTGGAATCGTCAAATCCAGAGGAGACACGCAAGGCCGTCATCAAGACCGTGTTCGAGATAGACCCCGATATACCATTCCTGACGAAAGGACCGTCGTCGACTCTGAAACAAATCGTTCACTACTTTGGCTACGGACAGCCGACAGAGGACGCCTGGCACAGCCTGACGGACGGACGCCTGCTGTCGTGGATGTTCAGCCACGAGGATATGATGGCTTGCGAGAGCCTGCGCATCATGACTCAGGGACAACCGTTCTCCATGACGCTGGCCTATAAGGTGCTCTACAACCTCGACCGCAACGCTGCCTACGACCTGCGCTTGGCCGACACGCCCGAGAAGGTGGGCCTGATGCTGAAGACCAGACTGCATAACGCTGAGCACCTGAGCATGGAGGAGTTTGAGAAAGAAATGGAGGATTTTACGAATCCTGACGGACGCTTCGCCTACTTTGCACAGCTACACGGCTGGATGAAAGAGTTGGGAGCCGCAGGACGCTGTTTCGACATGAAGTCGGAGGAGAACCGCGACCGTCTCAGCGCCTATGATATGCCCACGGCCGTCTACCGTTTCTGCTGTATGCTGGGTGTCAAGCCCACCTATCTGCTGCCTGACGGTACGGAGCTGGCCGACGGTATGAGCATAGAGCCGGGCAACATCAGCCAGATACGTAATGAGATGCGCAACGGCTACTTCTCACAGTGGCTCTCCATCTTCTACCACGAAAATCCCGACACCGACTTCAGTGAGGAGTACAGCTACGAGCGTTCATTGGAAGAGTGGGTCAACGCCCTGGGATCGTTCGACAAGACCCAGCGTTTCTACAAGCGTCTGCTCGCTGCACGTAAGGAGACTGACGACAAGATGACCGCCGTGAAGAAGGGATGGGAGCGCGCCAAGCGTAAGGAGAAGGCGTGGCGCTATATCTTCTACGGCCTCGGTGTCGTGTGGATGCTGCTGATTCTCATCATCGGCATCAAGGAGGGCAATGGCCGCGAGTTCCTGCTACGCCACTCGTTCATCACCATCGGCATACCCTTAGGAGGCATGACGCTGCTCATCTCTGCCATGCGAGCCTATTTCCGCGGCTACGGCTTCGTCATGTCATTCTTATGGGGAGTGATAGGCGCCTTGTCCTGCATCATCCCCATTCTCATACTGAAGTACCTTAATGCTCATCTGCCCGGGTTGTTCAACGTGGCCATCGTCGTGATGACACTCGTCTACATGCTCATCTGCCATCTGACGGACTTCCGCGGCGACCAGAATACAGACAACAAACTCATCAGCGAAGTCTTCGATGACGACATTAAGTCTACGTTGCTGGAGCCGCTCTACTACACGTTCAAGACAAAATCGTACAAGTACAAGGGCTCTAAGTTTGCCGTCCTTGACGACGTGACAGACCAAATTCGCTCCATCAGCGGCGAGTCCGTCATACATTATATATTATGGAGCACGCTCATTGCCGTCCTGGTGGCAGAGTTCGTGGTCTTCAGCCCCAGTCTGCTCAACGTCCGCAACCCGTATCTGGACAACAACTGGAAGCTGCAGCCCCATAAAGTGCTCAAGCAATTAGAAAAAGACGTGGAATGATTTGCGAACACTGTCATAAGGAAAACCGTAGCATCGCGAAATTCTGCAAGTGGTGCGGAAGACCGTTGGTGGGGCAGAATGTGCTCGATAAGCTCATAGGGCTTAGCGAGGTGAAGTCGCAGCTCAAGACCATCGTCGACACCTATACCTATCTCCGCTCACGCAAGGACATTGCCAACGTGCGCCTCTCCGTCAACGCCATCATCATCGGCGAAACGGGAACAGGCAAGACGGCGCTGGCAGAGATCCTGCGCGACTACTTCTACCAAAACAAGATTATCGAGAAGGCCAAGCTCACAATGGTCGACGCCGTGGACTACTCACGCTTCGTCGACAAGTGGGACGACAATATCAAGAAAGCCCGTGGCGGCATACTCTTCTTCGACAACGTACAGAAACTACTGCCCGACAAATACTCCAATCAGGTGAATCCCCTGGACAAGTTGTTCGTCGAGATGGACAAGTGGGACGACAACCCCATCGTCATCATGGCCGGACTGCCAAAGGGTCTTGAGGACTTCCTGGAGAGCAACCCTGCAGTAAAGAACCGTTTCAAGTACACCTTCAGGCTGGCTACGCCTGGATATCAGGAACTCTGTGACATCACGAAACTGGAGCTCCGCATGAAGTACGGCATCACCACCTTCTCGCCCGAGGCGGAAAACCAGTTGCAGCGTTACTTCAAGTACCAGATTAAGAAGAAGGACGACACCTTCGGCAACGCCCATGTGGCGATGAAGACTGCCGAGGATATCTTCACCGCCTTCATCAGCAGGGGCTCCGACGCCACCCAGGTGGAGAAGGACGACATTCAGGGCTATGTCCCGGAAGAACGTTCGCTTGACGATATCCTGGGCGACATGGATGCCTTCATCGGCATGGACGAGGTGAAGCAAGCCGTCCGCGAGATTGCCTATGCCGTGCAGAACAGTGTACAGCGCGCCAAGCGCGGTCTCGGCGATCAGCAGAAGATGTCGATGCACATCATCCTGACTGGTAATCCGGGAACAGGCAAGACCACCATCGCCCGAAAGCTGGGCGAGATACTCGCTGCCATAGGCTATCTGGACAGCGGACACGTCGTGGAGGTAGACCGTGCAAAGATGGTCAGCCCCTATCAGGGTGAGACGCCGAAAGTCGTCGACCGTCTCTGCGACAAGGCCCTTGGCGGTATCCTCTTTGTTGACGAGGCCTATACCCTGGCCCCTGTCAGCCAGGCCGGAGACCGTGACAATCAGGGAGCCCAGGCACTGGAGAAGCTGATGAAGCGCATGGAGGACGACCGCGGCAAGTTCGTCGTCATCGCTGCCGGCTATCGCACGGAGATGGACAATCTGTTCCGTGTGAACCCCGGTTTCAAGAGCCGTTTTAACTACTTCCTGAACCTCGACGACTACACGCCCGACCAGCTCTACGACATCATGCTCGTCTTTGCCCGCGAGAAGAAGTACATCTTCTCGGAACAGGCTGAGGCAAAGACCCGGCTGCGCATCAAGCAAATGTACGAGTCGCGCGACAAGGACTTCGCCAACGGACGCACCATGCGTTCGCTCTTCGACGAAATATGCAAGAAGCAGGCCCAGCGCCTCCAGTACGGCGATATCTCGTCCATGTCGAACGAGCAGCTGATGACCATCGAAGACGAGGATGTCCCCTACGAGGCACCACAGTCCGTCGACTACGAGGAGTGTTTGGAAAAGCTCAGCGGACTGGTGGGACTGTCGTCGGTAAAGAAGGAGATCTCGAACCTCGCAGCGTTCCTGAACCTGCAGATACGTCGCGGCGAGACCAACACCTTCCAGGGCAAGCATTACGTCTTCACTGGCAATCCGGGAACGGGCAAGACCACCGTGGCACGTATCATGGCCGACGTCTTCAGGACACTCGGCATCGTGAGTCGCGGCCAGCTGGTGGAGGCCGACCGTGCCAAGCTCGTGGCAGGCTACAGTGGCCAGACCGCCATCAAGACTAACCAGCTCATCGACTCTGCCCTCGGCGGCGTGCTCTTCATTGACGAGGCCTACACCCTGCGTTCCAACGACGGCGACACCTTCGGTGCCGAGGCTATCGACACCCTGCTGAAACGCATGGAGGACGACCGCGGCAAGTTCATCTGCATCGTGGCGGGCTACACCGACCAGATGCACGACTTCATAGACTCCAACCCTGGACTAAAGAGCCGTTTCACACAGACCATACACTTCGATGACTACACACCCGACGAGTTGTCGAAGATATTCATGAACCTGGCGGCAGCCAAGAACTTCACCATCGATGATGATACGAAGAGCGCCATTCACCGCCAGTTCGAACAGCTTTACCTACGGCGCGACAAGAACTTCGGTAATGCCCGCGAGGCACGCCGCATCTTCGACGAGACAGTAGAGAAGCAGAGCCAGCGACTCGTTGGGCTCATGGGACAGCCCGGCTTCCAGGAGCAGGATATGTTCCGCATCACCGCCGACGACCTGCCAATGGCCCAGAACGAGAAAGCCCGTCCGCTGGACGAGGTACTCAACGAGCTCGACGAGTTCGTGGGTATGCGCACGGTAAAGAACTCCATCCGCCGCCTGGCCGTTCAGAGTATGTTCATGAAGCAGCGTGCGGCCATGGGTGCCGGCAATGTCCAGCAGATGGTCATGAACTTCGTGCTGACAGGCAACCCGGGAACGGGCAAGACCTCTATAGCACGCAAGATGGGCGAGGTGCTCAACGCCATGGACATCCTTCCCACCAGCCGTATTCTGGAGGCCAGCCGTGCCACCCTCGTAGGCAAGTATCTTGGCGAGACACCGAAGATTGTCAACAATATATGCGACAAGGCCATGGGTGGTGTCCTGTTCATCGACGAGGCCTATACCCTCTCCGACCAGAACGACCAGTACGGCAAGGAAGCCATCGACACACTGATGAAGCGCATGGAGGACGACCGCGGCAAGTTCGTCGTCATCGCCGCCGGCTACAAGGACAAGATGGAGGATTTCCTGCTGACGAACCCGGGACTTGCCAGCCGCTTCACCCACAAGCTGCACATCGACGATTACAACGAGGACGAGCTGCTGGCCATCTTCAAGCAGATGGCTCAGAAGGAGCAGTACAACCTCTCGCCGACGGCAGAATTCAAGGCCCTCAACGTCATCTACAAGATGGTGATGACAAAAGATGCCACCTTCGGCAATGCCCGTGAGATGCGCAAGCTGCTCGACCAGACTATCCAGCAGCTGTCGGAGCGCGTCTCCAAGCTGCCCGCTGAGGAGCGTACCAAGGATAGCTATCAATTAATATTACCAGAAGATATACCAGACATAGAATGATAATTTGTCCAAACTGTAAAGAAGAAATCGATGACGACAGTCGCTTTTGCGACCAGTGTGGCCAGGCGCTGCTCTTCTGCAACAACTGCGGAAGAGTAGGCATCGGACGCAGGTGTACGCAGTGTGGCGGCATGATGATTTCTGCCGACGAGTATCATCGCAATGGCGAGCGCACAGGCTACGCCTCGTTCATCTCGTCCAGCATCTCACAGAGCTACAGCACTACCGGCCCTGCCAGTTTCTCACTGCAGAACGGCGGCCAGAAGGATTCGCCACAGGGCATTCCCATGCTAACGCTCAGCAACACCAGCCTAAACATCCATTTCCAGGGCATCAACGGCGCTGTCATCGGCCGCCGTCAAGGACCCTATACGCAGTATTTCTCCCAGCACATGTACGTCTCCGGCGTCCATGCCCAACTGAAGTATAATGCCGGTTCCGGCTGGTGTGTCGTCGATAAGCACTCCTCTAACGGAACGAAACTAAACCAGCACGCCCTGCAGCCTGACGTCGAGATGGCCTTGCGTAATGGTGACATCCTCACCATTGCCAATATCAACCTGCAGGTGGGTGTCAACTAAATCGGAAAGAAGATACATGAAACTCAGCATTTCTGCCGCCAGCTATATAGGCTGTGTCAGGCATAACAACGAAGATATGGTTCTTGTCGGCGACAAGTTCATCAGGAACAACAGCTACTGGACAATGATCGACACTGCCGACAGCGACCGCTACCTCATAGCGCTGGCCGACGGCATGGGAGGCCACAGCAGCGGCGAGGTAGCCAGCAGCGAGGTGCTACACAACCTGCAGTACTACTTCAGTGACCTGCCCGCCACGCTCGATGTGGAGAACTTCAACGAAGCCATCTTCGAGTGGCTGGAGTCCATCAACAACGTCATCGACTCCAAGGGCCGCTTCGAACAACGACTCAACGGCATGGGAACAACACTCGTCGCCTTTGCCCACTATAACAACGACTTCTACTGGATGAACTGCGGTGACAGCCGTCTGTACCGTCTCCATGGCACAGCCCTGAGACAGTTGACAACCGACCACTCGCTGAGCAACCTGATGGGTTCCGAGACCCATTCGAACGTCATCACCAACTGTATCGGCGGAGGCTGCAAGACCTCGTTTATCGACATGGTCCAGTGTACCTCCGACGTGAGCGAGGGCGACATCATACTGCTCTGTAGCGACGGACTGACGGATATGCTCACCGACATGGAACTGCTGAGCCTGTTGGAGAACGGCGCCGACGCCTCGAAGCTATGCAAGGCAGCCGAGATGGCAGGAGGCTACGACAACGTCTCGGCCATCGTCGTCAAGATTGTATAAAAACACAGAATAATATAGAGAAAGGATAGGATAATGCCATTACGACTACCAGACCGATTACCAGCTATCGACATTCTCAAGAGTGAGAATATCTTCGTCATGGACGACTCGCGCGCCCATACTCAGGATATACGCCCTCTGCGCATCGTCATTCTAAACCTGATGCCGCTGAAGATTACCACCGAGACCGACCTCGTCCGACTGCTCTCGAACACCCCGCTTCAGCTGGAGATTAACTTCATGAAGCTTCAGAGCCATACCCCCAAGAACACGCCCATCGAACACATGATGATGTTCTACCGCAGTTTTGAGGATATGCGCAACGAGAAGTTCGACGGCATGATCATCACCGGCGCCCCCGTCGAACAGCTCGACTTCGAGGACGTTGCCTACTGGGACGAGATGAAGGAGATTTTCGACTGGGCACGTACCCACGTCACCAGTACCTTATATATATGTTGGGCGGCACAGGCAGGCCTCTACTATCACTACGGCGTGCCCAAATACCCGCTCCAGAAGAAGATGTTCGGCATCTTCCCCCAGCGCATCCTCGACCCGTCGCTGCCCATCTTCCGAGGCTTTGACGATGTCTTCATGATGCCCCACAGTCGCCACTCCGAGCTCCATGCCGACGATATCGCGTCACGTCCAGAACTGCAGCTCATCGCCGACTCTCCCGACAGCGGCGTCAGCATGGTCATGGCACGCGGCGGCCGCGAGTTCTTTGTAACAGGCCACCTGGAGTACGCCCCCAACACCCTTGACAATGAGTACAAGCGTGATCGCGACATCCGCGACGACGTAGAGCTGCCACGCAACTACTACCGTGACAACGACCCGGAGAAAGGACCGTTGGTGACATGGCGTGCTCATGCCAACCTGCTCTACGCCAACTGGATAAACTACTACGTCTATCAGGAGACACCGTTCAACATCGAAGACATCCATTGACGACACTCGAACTGCTCGCACCTGCCAAGAACCTGGAATGTGGAATGGCAGCCATTGACCATGGGGCCGACGCCGTCTACATCGGCGCCCAGCGGTTTGGTGCACGTGTAGCGGCAGGTAATAGCGTCGACGACATACGCCGTCTCTGCGACTATGCCCGTCCCTATGGTGTCCGTGTCTACGTCACCGTCAACACCATCATCTACGACGACGAGCTCGACGACACCCGCCAGCTGCTGCAAGAATTACAAGAGGCCGGCGTCGATGCCATCCTCGTTCAGGACATGGCCCTCTTGTCCACCCTCCACCATCAACCCTCCACCCTCCACCATCAACTAAACCTCCACGCCAGCACCCAGACCGACAACCGGACGGCCGAGAAGGTAGCATGGCTGCGCGACCTCGGTTTCCAGCGTGTCGTGCTGGCCCGCGAGCTGTCCATCGACGAGATTCGTGCCATCCACGAGGCCGTGCCCGATGTTGAGCTCGAGGTCTTCGTCCATGGAGCTCTCTGCGTCAGCTATAGCGGTGTGTGCTACGCCTCACAATACTGTCTCGCGCGTTCTGCCAACCGCGGCGAGTGTGCACAGTTCTGCCGCATGACCTTCGACCTCGTCGACAGCGATGGCCAGCTGTTGGAACACGACCGCCACCTGCTGTCGCTACGCGACATGAACCAGCTCGCCAACCTCGAGGCGTTGGCCGAAGCCGGTGCCACGTCGTTCAAAATAGAAGGACGCCTGAAAGATGTCGGCTACGTCAAGAACGTCACCGCCGCCTATAGTCTGCAGCTTGATGCCATCGTCCGGCGCCATCCCGACCGCTACTGCCGCGCCTCTCGTGGCCATTGCACTTACACCTTCACGCCTAACCTCGAGAAGACCTTCAACCGTGGCTATACCACCTACTTTGCACACGGCCGACAGCCCGACATCACCTCGTTCGACACCCCGAAGGCGCTGGGCGAGTTTGTGGGGACGGTAAAGGAGATTCGGCGCGACTCGTTCACCGTGGCAGGTACTGCCGCCTTCGCCAATGGCGATGGCCTCTGCTTCTTCCACCAGTCACCATCCGCTATCCATCAAAACTCCACACTCCACGGCTTCCGCGTAAACAGGGTTGAAGGCAACCACCTCTACCCTCAGCACATGCCCGAAGGGCTTTGCCGTGGTCAGCGGCTATACCGTAACAACGACCAGGCCTTTGAGCGCCTGCTGTCTAAGCCCAGTGCCGAGCGTAAGATACCCATCACGCTAAGCCTGCAGCCCACGCCCGACGGCTTCCGTCTCTCTGCCGGCGATGTCAGCATCGCTATGACGATAGCCCACCAGACAGCCGAGAAACCACAGCGCGACAACATCGTCCGCCAGCTCACGAAACTCGGCGGCACCCCCTTCGAGTGTTCCTCTGTCGACCTCCCCGCCGACTTCAACTACTTCATCCCCAGTAGCCAGCTGGCAGAGCTGCGGAGACGGCTGGTGGAAAAAATCGAGGTACGAGGTACAAGGTACGAGGTACGAGAATGCATCAAGCCCAATCCTGCCGCTGAACTCTCCTCGCACCTCGTACCTCGTACCTCGTATCTTGGAAGCCACCTCCTCAACATCGCCAACCGCGAGGCATGTAAGTTCTACGGTGTTTCCGAGCCTACAGCCTACGAGCTGCACCCCACGGCCGATGCCGTACTGATGCAGTGTCGCCACTGTCTACGCTATTCCCTGGGCTATTGTGTCAAGCACGGAGGGAAACGTCCTGAATGGCATGAGCCATTGTTCCTGCGACTCGGCGACGGCCGCCGTTTCCGTTTGGAGTTCGATTGCCGTAACTGTCAAATGAATGTCTATGCGGCGCCTCGTTAATCTCCTGTTCCTCACATTGCTGCTGACGGCCTGTTACAACCGCGGCCAGCAGACTCCGGACGCGCTGTCGCTCAGCGAGTCCGAAATAGACAGCATCTCGTTCTACTCCACCCACCACTACACCGAGGGCTACAACTTCCAGGTGCGTGCCGACTCGCTGCCCATTATCTGTCAGCTGCCTGCCGAGGTCCTCACCGATATGCCCGTCGACACGCTGCAGCTCTACAAGACAGATGTTGTCGTCGTTGCCGACATCGTCACCGTCTCGGCCGACACCATCGACTCCGTTTGGGTCAAGGTAGCTCGCGACGAGGAGACACTCGGGTGGATACACGAGAGCCAGCTCCTTGACGGTGTCTCTCCCGATGACCCCATCTCGGCCTTCATCGACTTCTTCTCGAACGCCCACCTGCTCATCTTCCTCGCCATCGTCGCCGTGACGGGCGCCCTCTACGTGCTGCGACGTCTCATGCGTCGTAATGCCCGTATCGTTCACCTGAACGACATCCCCTCGTTCTACCCCACGCTGCTCTGTCTGCTCGTCGCCACGTCGGCCACCCTCTACAGCAGCATCCAGCTGTTCGACCCTGAGATGTGGCGCCACTTCTACTACCACCCCACCCTGAACCCCTACGCCGTGCCGTTCTGGCTGGCCGTCTTCCTCTGCTCGC
>Ga0310786_10004013_pt1 | contig 20756 bp, 18 predicted proteins | sample AusTroGonzalo_MG_FD_203881 | JGI IMG/M metagenome (GOLD analysis project Ga0310786, IMG submission 203881) | Bovine rumen microbial communities from tropical cattle in Woodstock, Queensland, Australia - Gonzalo_03 (v2) (version 2) | ecosystem: Host-associated > Mammals > Digestive system >... | reverse complement strand
TCTTGAAGAACTCACGGCACTTCTCGAAGTCTTCGAACTCGAAGTCCTTGTCGCAGATTTCCAGGACCAGGTCCAGCATGAAGCGCTGACGCGCCAGCGGCGTAAGGGCGTCGATGGCGTCGAAGGCGTCCTGCTGCAGGATGACGAAGTCGATGAGCTCGCTCTTCCAGAAGTTTACGTGGTAGCTCATCGGCACGCCGTCGTCGCCCAGGATGTTGATCTGCTCGGAGGCTTCCTTGCCGCGGCGGATGATGTTCTTGGCTTTGAGCACTTTGTCGGCCCAGCCTTTTTCGACCGTCTGGTCCAGGTATTCGCGGATTTCAGGGTAGTCCAGGTACTTGGAGTAGGACTCCAGCGGGCCCACGGCGGGGTAGCGCTTTTGGTCGGCGCGGTTCTGCTCCAGTGCGTAGAAGCAGCGGGCGGCCTTCTTGGTGCTCTCCGTGACGGGCTCCTTGAGGTTACCGCCGGCAGGGGAGACCGTGCCGATGAAGGTGACCGCGCCCGTTTGTCCGTTGTTCAGGACCACCATGCCCGCGCGGGCGTAGAAGTTGGAGATGATGGCCGACAAGTCCACGGGGAAAGCGTCGGCGCCGGGCAGTTCTTCCATACGGTTACTCATCTCACGGAGGGCCTGGGCCCAGCGGGAGGTGGAGTCGGCCAGGAGAAGGCACTTCAGGCCCATGGCGCGATAGTACTCGCAGATGGTCATGGCCGTGTACACAGAGGCTTCACGGGCGGCCACCGGCATGTTGGACGTGTTGCAGATGATGGTGGTACGCTCCATCAGGTAACGGCCGGTGTGCGGGTCTACGAGTTCCGGGAACTCGGTGAAGATTTCCACCACCTCGTTGGCACGTTCACCGCAGGCAGCCATCACAATGACGTCTGCGTCGCCCTGCTTGGCGATAGCGTGCTGCAGCACGGTTTTACCGCAGCCGAACGGACCGGGGATGAAGCCGGTACCGCCTTCTGCGATGGGGTTCATGGTATCTATGACGCGAACGCCCGTTTCCATGATGCGGTTGGGGCGGGGTTTCTCTTTGTAGCCCTTCACGGCCACTTTCACGGGCCATTTCTGGGTCATGGTTACCTTGACGTCTTCTCCGTCTTCGTTCACCAGTACGGCGATGGTGTCGTCGATCTTGTACTGGCCGGCGGGCACGACGCTCTTGACGGTATACTCACCCTTGAAGGAGAAGGGCACCATGATCTTGTGGGGCAGCCATCCTTCCTTCACTTCGCCCAGCCAGTCGGCGGCAATCACTTTGTCGCCTTCCTTGGCAAGGGGGGTGAAGTCCCAGACCTTCTCGTGGTCCAGGGGATCTGTATATTCACCGCGCTGCAGGAAGACCTCGGTCATGGTGGCCAGGTTGTTCTGCAGACCGTCGTACACGCTGGAAAGCAGGCCGGGGCCCAGGGTGACCTCCAGCATGCGGCCTTCGAACTCTACCGCGTCCCCGTTCTTGAGGCCGCGGGTGCTTTCGAACACCTGAACGGAAGCGCTTTCTCCGTTCACTTTGATGACCTCTGCCATCATCTTCACCCCTTGCAGGTCGATGAAGCAGATTTCATTCTCGGCGACAGGTCCGTCTACCTTAACGGTAACCAGGTTGGAGACGATACCCGTTACAACACCTTTTGTTTTCATATTGTCTGTGTAATTTTTTCTTTACTGTAACTGCTGCGCACTTCTTCTACCAACTGCTTGAAGAGGGAGCGGCCTTTTTCCTCGTCCAGGGCCAGCCAGCGGTTTACGATGTGCAGTTTGGCAACATAGGCGAGCACGGCGGTGAGGTCGAAGTAGTGGAAGATGGACTGGTCGTCCACATAGGCCCATACAATGTCGTCCAGAGCTTTCTCGCGGGAGAGAAGGTCTCCTTCGGCGAGGGCTTCCTCTACGGAGGACAGCTGCTCAAACGCTTCTTCCTCTTCACCGAGCTTCATCACGTCCATATCCTCTGCGCGGCCCAGCTCCTTGTTCAGGAAACGCACCTTGGCGTTGCGAAGGTTCATGTCGAAACTGAAGTAGGCCCGGATGAAGGGCTGGCGGTGCTTCAGGGCATCGGCATAAAATTCCCGCGTGAGCTCGCTCTCCTGGAAACCTTTCAGCAGGAAGTCCAGCGTGGCGCTGTCTTTTTCGGAAAGGTTTTCCCGGATCTCTTCCATCACCTGGCCAAAACCCTGGCCTTCCGCGTACTTGAAGTCCGTGGTGAGGAAGGGGAGGCTGGAGATGATGTATTCGAAGTTATTCGTCATAGAGGATCTTCTTGGTAGCGGGGCGCAGGTATTCACCGATGAGCTCGCGGAAGCTTTCGTCCGTGAGGGAGATGAAATAACCGCCGTCTTTGGGGCCGATCTTGAAGCCGCCGGCCATCTTCTTGGAGAAGGAAACCTCTACGCCCTTGCCGAGCGTCTTGGCGAGTTCTCCCTTCACGAAGGGCTCCAGTTCCTTCTGGAGTTTTTCCGGCAGCACGAGGGCCAGGTCGGCGCTTTCCTGGGCGCTGAAACGCTGGGCCACGGCCGTGATGATTTCCTTGAGGTATGCTTCGGCCGAAAGGGCGTCCTTGACGGGCTCCACGGCCTTGGTGACTACCATGCTTTCGATGCGCTCACGCGTAGCCTGCAGGGCCTGGGTGGCGGCCATCTTTACGTCGCCTTCCACCTTGATTTTATAAGCCTCGGCTTCCTTGTGGGCTTTCTCCACGATGGCGGCGGCCTCTTCCTGTGCCTTTTTTACAAGGGCGGCCGCTTCTTCGCGGGCCTGGGCCAGGATGGCCTCGCCTTCTTCTTTTCCTTTCGAAAGACCCTCTTTATAGAGTTGTTGGGTCAGTTCCTGGAGTTTATCCATATGCTTAAAATTCTATAATCGGTAAAGGCAAATATAAGGATTCTGGGTAAAAAAAGAAAGTCCTGGTGGCCAACCAGGACAAAAATTGCGCTAAAATGATTAAACTTTCTTATCTGCCGATAGAAGCCGCTGCGATGGAGGCGACAACGCCGCGCAGACGGCCTGTGGCGCCCTCGTCGTGGGGGTGTACGCGGTGGGCGAGCACAATCACGGCCGTGTTGGTGTCGGGATCCAGGATCACGGAAGTGCCGGTGTAACCGGTGTGTCCGCGCACGTTGTCCAGCTCGAAAATGTCACCGCTGGTGTAGGGACCGCTGTAGTAGGTGTCCCAGCCAAGGGCGCGGGCGACGGAAGGATCGTCGGTACCGGGCACCTCGAACATCTTGCGAACAGTCTGGGGACCGAGGATGCGTTTGCCGTTGTAGCTGCCGCCGTTCAGGAGGGCGGCGCAGATGACGGCCATATCCTCGATGTCGGAGAAGACACCGGCGTTACCGGAGTTGCCGGCATTGGCCAGACGGGCGGTGGGGTCGTGTACTTCGGCCTTGAGGACGGTGCTGTCGGCCATCATCTCGGTGGGAGCGCAGAGGGTCACCAGCTCCGGCTTCCACATGGGGGTGCCGTCGATGACCTTGCCTTCAGCGAAGTACTGGGAGACCAGCTCGGGGTTACCCTTGAGCTCGCCGAAGTCCAGCGGGAAGTAGGTGGTGTGCTTGAGGCCCAGGGCGTCGAAGACGTTCTTCTGGGCATAGTCGCACAGGCGCTCGCCGGTTACGCGCTGCAGGATGTTCTGCAGGGTGATGAAGTTGAGGCAGCTGTACAGGCACTTGGTGCCGGGACGGAAGTTGCGCTTGATGCGGGTAGAGATGTACATCATCAGGGAGTCGGGGCTGTCGGCGCCGAATTCCTTGATGTAGGCGTTCGTGTTGGGCAGGTAGGCTGCCAGACCCGAGGAGTGGGTGAGCAGGTTCTGCACGGTGATTTCTACTTTCTCGCCGGTCTCCGGGTCTTCCCAGGGCTGGAATTCGGGGATGTAGTAGCTTACGTTGTCCATGAGGCGCACCTTACCCTGCTCGATGAGCTGCATGAAGGAAAGGGTGGTGCCCACGCATTTGGACACGGAAGCCAGGTCGAACATGGTTTCTACCGTCATGGTGTCCTTCACAGGATAGACGGACTTGTAGCCGAAGGCTTTTTCGTACACGATGCGGCCGTTGCGGACCACACCGACCACGGCACCGGGAATGTCCCCGACGGCGATGGTGGCGTTGACGGCGCTGTCAATCAAAGCCAGATGCTTGGAACTCATGCCCTGTTTTTCGGGCGTACTGCGGCGGATGCCATTGTTCCTGGGTTGGAAGGAAGTCGCCGTGAGCACCAGGGCAGCCGCGGCGGCAGCGAGAAGAATAGATTTAGAATACATAGGTTGTTCCCATACCTACCATGAAGTCGCTGAGCTGCGGGTTAAAGCCCTTGGCAAAGTCCAGCGACAGAATAAAGTTTGTGTTCATGTGCAGCTTCCCGCCTACACCGGCACTGGCCATCACCGGCAGCTTCCTGTCCTGGAAGACTGCGATGGTACCGGGATTGGCGTTCTTCTGTTCGTCGGCGCGGTAGGTCTTGGTAATGCCGGCGAGATCCATGAACGGGTTAATAACTATATGGAAATTTTGGTTGAACATTTTGAAGCGGAGCGGGATAACCCGTAGCTCCAGGTTGGCCCAGGCATAGCCTGCGGCGGAGATCCGGGTGTAGCGGTAGCCGCGCACGCTGTAGCGGCTGCCCAGTCCGGAAAACTCTTCGTAGGCATAGTGGAGGGTGGCCAGTTCATTCAGGTTGTAGAACGGAATGTCACCCGAGAGGGTCTGCTGCAGGCCCAGGTGATAGGCGAAGATGAGGCGCCCCGGGACCAGCGTGAGGTAGTGGCGCCAGTGCAGGCTCAGCTGCAGGTAGTTGTAGCGGCCGTGCAGAAGGTCAGTGTTGCCCACAAGCATGGCTTCGGCGTAAGCGCCCTTGGAAGGGAAGAGCTCCACGTCGCGCGTGTCGTAGGTGAGGCCCCCCTTGAACTCGAGGGAAGTGCCGCCGCCGAATTCGTCGTCGCGGATGAGGCCGAGGTCGTGGTAGAGCAGGTACAGGCTCTTCCCGGAGTCGTAGTTGCTCAGACTGAAGTCGCCGATGCGCACGTGGCGGAAGACCGCGCCGCCCAGCCACGACAGATGAGGGCCGATTTTCCCCTGGAAGGAAGCCGATGCGCGGAAAAAGCGGCGCCGGTTGGTGTACCAGGCGGTGCGCGTCCCGGCGTTCAGCTCCAGCTCCTCGAAGAAGGGGGAGGCAATGCCGTTGTAGCCGTAGAAGTTATTGGCCAGCGCATCTCTGTAGGTAGCCGATGCGCTGAAGCGGATGCCCGGAATGAGGGCGACAGATTCGAGATAGGCGTGTGCGTACCAGCTCCCCTTGGTGGCATAGCTTGCCGAGAATCCCGCGTGATGCAGGAAATTCGGATATGCCGTGCCGTCGCCGTAGTAGAAAAAGTCACAGAACGCACCCAGGTTCAGCCCCAAATCGGTATTGTAGCTGAAGTTCGGCATGGGGGTGTAGACCCAGCCGGTTTTCGGCGTTTCCTGCGCCGTTCCCAGGAGGGAAATGAGACTAAGGGAAAGGACTACGGCAAGTTTCTTCATGGTTTATCCCAAAAATCCGAGCAGGATACCGGCTGCGACGGCCGACCCGATGACGCCGGCCACATTGGGCGCCATGGCGTGCGTGAGCAGGTGGTTGGAAGGATCGCATTCCAGGCCCACGCCTTCGGAAACACGGGCTGCATCGGGCACGGCAGACACGCCGGCGTTGCCGATGAGCGGGTTGATCTTCCGGCCTTCCGGCAGGAAGAGGTTCATGAACTTGACGAAGCTCACGCCGAAGGTGGTGGCAATCACGAAGGAAGCCAGACCCAGGCCGAAGATGAGTACGCTGCGGCCGGTGAGGAACACGTCGGCCTGCGTGGAAGCACCCACGGTGAGGCCGATGAGGGTGGTGACCACGTCGATGAGCGGGCCACCCGCCGTGGCGGCGAGACGCTTGGTTACGCCGCTTTCCTTCAGGAGGTTACCGAAGAAGAGCATGCCCAGCAGCGGCAGACCGCTGGGGACGATGAACGCGGTGCAGATGAAGCCGACGATGGGGAAGATGATCTTCTCCCGCTGGCTCACCACGCGCGGTTTGTTCATGCGGATGAGGCGCTCCTTCTTGGTAGTGAGGAGCAGCATGATGGGTTTCTGGATCACCGGTACCAGGGCCATGTAGGAGTAGGCCGATACCGCGATGGCGCCCATGAGCTCGGGGGCCAGCTTGGAGCTGAGGAAGATGGCCGTGGGGCCGTCTGCGCCGCCGATAATGCCGATGGCACCGGCCTCATTGGGGGCGAAGCCCAGCGCAAGGGCCAGCAGGTAGGCGCCGAAGATACCCAGCTGCGCAGCCGCACCGATGAGGATGAGGCGGGGCTGGGAGATGAGGGCGCTGAAGTCGGTCATGGCGCCGATCCCCAGGAAAATGAGCGGCGGGTACCAGCCGTTGCGTACGCCGTGGTACAGGATGTTGAGCACCGAGCCCTCTTCATACAGGCCGATTTTCAGGCCCAGGCCGGTGGCGGGGTCGGTGAAAAGGGGAATGTTGCCGATGATGATGCCGAAGCCGATGGGAACCAGCAGCAGCGGCTCCCACTTCTTCACGATACCGAGCGTAATAAAGATAAGGCCGATGCAAATCATGGCCACGTGTGACCATGTGCAGTTGGCAAATCCGGTGAATTGCCAGAACTGTTGCAGGCTATCGAGAATGGTATCCATTAGCCGATGGTTACAATGTCAGCGCCTTCCAGTACGGAGTCTCCCTTGTTCACGAGCACGGCGGTAACGGTGCCGTCAGACTCGGCCAGGATGTCGTTCTCCATCTTCATGGCCTCGATGACGGCGACCTTCTGACCGCGCTTGACGGCCTGGCCTTCCTTCACGTCCACGGAGATGATGATGCCCGGCAGCGGGGACTTGATGGCCGTGCCGGCGCCTGCGGCAGCTTTCGGGGCGGGCGCCGCACTCGCTGCGCTCGGGGCGGGAGATGCACTCGCTGCGCTCGGCATGACAGGAACTGAGGTTGTCATACCGAGCCCCGAAGGGGCGAGCGTATCTCCTTCCAGCTCCACCTGATAGTCGGCGCCATTAACGTTTACACTGAGCATTTTGCCGTCGGCTTCACCGATGGCTACAGCGTATTCTTTACCGTTGATTTTAAACTTATACTCTTTCATTTTACAACGTGTTTTCTAAAGGTGAGGGATTTGTTGTTCCAAGCGCTTTCCCTGCGCTGGATGGTGATGATGCCGGGCTCGATGTCGTGGACTGTGTCGTTCAGGTACAGGTGCACGGCCGTGGCAATGGCGGCATATACGTCACCGCTGTTTTCCATGTCGAGGGCCAGGGCGATGGCGGCGGCAACTTCTGCTTCCGGGTTGGAGCCGGGCCTCGTGGCGCGCTTCTTGGGGGCGCGCTTGAACTTGCCGGAGAAGATGTTCCCTGAGAGGCTGTAGACAAAGTACAGCACAATGAGGGCGGCAAACACCACACCGACGCTGATCAGGGTCAGCGTCCAGCCGTGCGGGTCTGTCTGGGCCATCCTGTCCCCGCCTGCGGTGAGCAGGAAACTATAAAGGAAGGTTGTCATGTTTCTTTGCGGGGATTTCCTGACGTTTGCCGGAGAGCTGCTCCAGGGCGCGGATTACGCGGAAGCGGGTGTTGCGCGGCTCAATGACGTCGTCGATATAACCCTTCTGCGCAGCCTGGTAGGGGTTGGAGAAGAGGTCTTCGTATTCTTTCTTCTTCTCGTCGAAGATGGCGGTCGCATTTTCGGGATCGGCCTTGATATCCTTGGCGTAGAGCACGTTCACGGCACCATCGGCCCCCATCACGGCGATCTGCGCGGACGGCCAGGCATAGTTGATGTCACCGCGGAGCTGCTTGCAGCTCATTACGATGTGGGCGCCGCCGTAGCCCTTGCGCAGGGTGACGGTGACCTTCGGGACGGTGGCTTCGCCGTAGGCGTACAGCAGCTTGGCGCCGTTGGTGATGATGGCGCCGTACTCCTGCTGCGTGCCGGGCAGGAAGCCGGGTACGTCCACCAGGGTGACCAGCGGGATGTTGAAGGCGTCGCAGAAACGCACGAAGCGGGCGGCCTTGCGGCTGGCGTTGATGTCCAGCACACCGGCCAGCACCTTGGGCTGGTTGGCCACGATACCCACGCTGCGGCCGTTCATGTGGGCAAAGCCGACGATGATGTTCTTGGCGAAGTCCTTGTGCACTTCGAAGAACTTGTGGTCATCTGCGATGCTGCCGATGACCTCGTACATGTCGTAGGCCTTGTTGGGGTTGTCGGGGACGATGGCGTTAAGGGCGTCGTCTACGCGGTTCACAGGGTCGGTGCTCTCTACGAAGGGAGCGGTTTCCATGTTGTTCTGGGGCAGGAAGCTCAGCAACTCCTTGATGGTGGCCACGGCGGCCTCCTCAGTGTCGGCTGCAAAGTGGGCCACGCCGCTCTTGGTGGCGTGCACGGAGGCGCCGCCCAGCTGCTCCTGGTCTACCACCTCGCCGGTTACGCTCTTAACGACGGCCGGGCCGGTGAGGAACATGTAGGAGGTATTCTTGACCATGAGGGTGAAGTCTGTGAGGGCGGGGGAATAGACCGCGCCGCCGGCGCAGGGACCCATGATGCAGCTGATCTGCGGAACTACGCCGCTGGCGAGGATGTTGCGCTCGAAGATTTCGCCGTAGCCGGCCAGTGCGTCGATGCCTTCCTGGATGCGGGCGCCGCCGGAATCGTTCAGGCCGATGCAGGGGGCGCCATTGCGCACGGCCATGTCCATGACCTTGCAGATTTTCTCGCTCATGGTCTTGGACAGGGAGCCGCCGCTCACGGTGAAATCCTGGGCGAAGACGTATACCAGGCGGCCGTCGATGGTGCCGCAACCGGTGACTACGCCGTCTCCGTCGGTATGCTGTTTTTCCATCCCGAAGTTCGTGCAACGGTGCTGCACGAACATATCATATTCTTCGAAGCTGCCGGGATCCAGCAGCATCTCCAGGCGCTCGCGGGCCGTTTTCTTGCCCTTTGCGTGCTGCGCCTCGATGCGCTTCTCGCCGCCGCCCAGACGGGCAGCAGCCCGGCGTTCTACCAGTTTCTGGATATTATCCGTTTGGATGCTCATATCTTATCTGAATAATTTATCTACGTCTTTAACTGCGTCCGGGAGGGCGAACACGGCCACCCGGTCGTATGGTTCAATGCGTGTATGGCCCACGGCGATGAAGGTCTCGCCGCCGCGGATGACACCGCCGATGATGGCGTTGGACGGGAATTCCACATCTTTGAGGATGTCCTTGGTGATCTTGGAGCCGGGAGCGGCGGTGTATTCCAGGACCTCGGCGTCGGTTCCGCTCATGTAGCGCACGGAACGCACTTTGTCGGACAGGGTGAACTTGAAGATGCGGCTGGCGGTGGTGAGTTTCTTGTTCACCACGCTGTCTACGCCCATTTCCTCGGCCAGGCGCACGTATTCCAGGTTTTCCACCTGGGCAATCACGCGCGGCACGCCCAGCTTTTTGGCCACCACGCAGGAAAGGATGTTGGTTTCGTCGTTTCCGGTGACGGCCAGCACGGCCTGGTAGCTGCGGATGTCCTCGTCCTGGAGGAAGTCGGTGTTACGGACATCGCCGTTGGCGACGCTCACCTGGTCCGGCAGGATTTCGGAGAGCTTGCGGCAGTGCTGCGGGTTGATATCGATGATTTTGATGTCGTCAATCTTCTGGGCGGCGAGACGGGTGGCCACCATCTGGCCGATTTCACTGCCGCCGAGAATCATCACGCGGCGAACGTCTACCTTGTCCTTGCCCAGGAACTGGGAGAGGGCCGGCATGCCGTCGCGCAGGGTGATGACGTACAGGTAGTCATGGTCCTTGAAGGAGGTGTCGAAGCTGGGGATGATGGTTTTTCCGCCACGGGAGATAGCCACAATACGGAATTCGGCTTCCGGATGGGTTTCCTTCACGGCGTGGGCGAAGTCCTTCACGTTCATGTCCAGCAGGGGAGAGTCGTCTTCCAGCTTGAAGACAGCCAGCTGCAGTTTGCCGCGGGCAAAGTCCATGGAATCCGTGGCGGCGCTGTGGCGCAGCATGTCCAGGATTTCCTCGCTGGCGCTCTTCTCCGGGAAGAACATCATGTCCATACCCATGTCCTTGAACAGGAGTTTGTTCTCCGGAGCCAGGTAGGACTCTTCGTCGATACGGGCAATCACACGCTTGGCACCCAGACGTTTAGCCAGCAGGGCGCTCACGATGTTCACGCTCTGGTTCATCAGGGGATTGACGGCGATGAAAAGGTCTGCCCGGGCGCAGCCGGCCTCCGCGAGGAGTTCAATCTTGGACGGCTGTCCAAGGATGGTGGCTACGTCGGCTGTGGACATGAGCGTCCGGATGCGCTCCGGATCGTTGTCGATGACGGTCACTTCGCTCCCTTCGGCCGAGAGTAACTTGGCCAAATGCGAACCGACCTGTCCTGCACCTTCGATGATGATTTTCATAACTTACTGTTATAATTCGGCAAAGATACTACTTTTTTCCGAATAGTCCTTTAGGGACTATCCAGCCGTTGTATAGACCTTCGGGCTGCTGCGGGTGGTCCGGAATGACGCCGGGACGGCGCAGCTGACGGTACTCCTTGTGGGCCTGCACCACGGCCTTGAAGAAGCTGAGACGGCCGGTGAAAAGGTACACCAGGGCCGACAGGCCGTCCAGGCACATGCGCAGCAGGATTCTGATGCGGGCCTTGGTGCGGCTGCCCAGGGTTGCGGGCAGGTTGTTTTCCAGGAGGAGGAGGTTGTTGCGGAAGTTCAGGCGCAGCTTGAAGGGGGACTCGTTGGGGAGGGTGCCGCCGCCGATGTGGTAGACATAGGACTGCGGAACCATCGTGACTTTCCAGCCCCTGAGCTGCATGCGCCAGCACAGGTCAATCTCTTCCATGTGGGCGAAGAAGCGCTCGTCCAGGCCGCCCAGTTCCTTCCAGAGAGAGGCGCGAACCAGCAGGCAGGCGCCGCTGCACCAGAGCACATTGGCGGGTTCGTCGTACTGATGCTCGTCCTTCTCCACTTTCTGCATGATGCGGCCGCGGCAGAAGGGGTAGCCGTACTTGTCCAGCAGGCCGCCGGCTGCACCGGCATACTCGAAGGTATCCCGCTGGTAGTAGGAGAGGAGTTTGGGACCGCAGGCGCCACAGGAGGGATGGCTGTCCATCCATTCCACCAGGGGTTTGAGCCAGCCCTGCGGCACTTCGATGTCGGAGTTGATGAGGACGAAGTATTCGGCCTCGATCTGTGCCAGGGCGCGGTTGTACCCGCCGGTGAAGCCGTAGTTCCGGTCCAGCTCGATGAGCGGGATGTCCGGGAACACGCTTTTCATCAGGGCCACGGAGTCGTCGTGGGAGGCATTGTCGGCCACCACCACCTGTGCGTCCAGACCCTCGCAGGATGCGATGAGCCCGGGCAGGAATTTGCTCAGGTAATCCCTTGTGTTATAGTTTAATATGACTACCGCGGTTTTCATGGTTTAAGCGCTGAAATCGATGTCGGCAAAGGCCAGGGAGGGGATGAGCTTGGACAGGCAGGGACGGGCGTCGTCGGCCGTGGCCAGGAGCTTGTTCCACAGGTCCAGGAAGTTGCCGGTGATAAGCATTTCACGTACCGGATGCAGCTTCTTGCCGCCTTTCACGAGGAAGCCCTCGATGCCGTAGGAGAAGTTGCCGGTAGCCGTGTTGGAATTGCCGCCGTTGAAGCCGGTGACGAGAATGCCGTCGCCCACTTTCTGCAGCAGGTCTTCCAGGGTTTTGCAGCCGCCGACAGGCTGTACTTTTACGCGGGTGGCGTCCTCTACAGTGGGTTCCAGGCCCATTTTGGCGGAAATATAACTGTTCAGGAAATATGTCTTGACAACGCCTTTCTCGATGATGGGCATCTCTTTGGTGGCAACACCTTCGCTGTCGAAGAGACGGCAGCCGGTGTCGGCTTTGGTGCAGGGCTTGTCCAGGATGGTGAGTTCGGCGGGGAAGAGCTTCTTGTCCAGGCTGTCTACCAGGAAGGAGTTCTTCTGCTGCAGGGCGAAGCCGCCCAGGGCGTTCAGTACCGGGGTGAGCAGCTTGGCGGCGCACTCGCTGTCTACGATGAGCGTGTATTTGCCGCTGGGCACACCCTGGGGGCCGATCTGCTCCATGGCTCGCTGGAAGGCTTTCTCTGCGCAGTTTTCCAGCTGGAGGTCTTTCAGCTGGGGCGTGGCGTCCCACCAGTAGCTGGACAGGTGGTTGCCTTCGGCGTCTTCCACGGTGGACTCGTAACCAATTTCGAAAGAGGTTTCGGTGTGGCGGGCATAGAGGCCCTGGGAGTCGATGGTGAGGGAGTCGAAGACGGAGTCGGAGTATTCGCCTTCCTCGGAGATGAGGCGGCAGGAGATACGCTCGCTTCGCTCGGTATGACAAAGAGAGGGCTCGGTATGACAAGAACTGAGGGCCAGCTCGCGGCGGCGTTCGGCCGTGAGGCTGTCGTAGGTTTCGTCGTAAAGGTCCAGTTCGCGGCCCGTGGTGGCGTTTTTCGCCAGGCGTTCGGGTGCGGGCAGGTTGCGGTAGGAATCGGCCTCCAACATCCGCACGGTGTCGATGGCCTCGCGGATGAAGGCTTCCATGCCTTCCTTTTCCAGCCGGTTGGAGGAGAACGTGCCGAAGCGGCCGTCCACGAACAGCTGCAGCTGCAGGCTGCGGTCCAGCGCATGGGCGGTCTTGTCTACCTCGCCGTTGAGGAGGCCAATCAGGTTCATCAGCGTCTTGGAGAGGGTGATGCGCACTTTCTGGGCGCCCTGCTCCTGGGCATAGGCCAGGCAGTGTTTAGCCAGCGCAATCTCTTCGTTTGTCAATAATGCAGTGCTCATCCTATTCTCCTCCTACCGTTAATTTGCTGATCAGAACCGTGGGAATGCCGCAGGAAACGGGTACGGACTGCTCTTTGCCGCAGGTCCAGGCACCCGGGTCGATGGAAAGGTCATCGGCCACACCCTGCATGTCTGCGAGGGCCTCCGGCCCGTTGCCGATGATATTGATATCCTTGACGGGCATGGTGAGGCGGCCGTTCTCGATGAGATAGCCGGCCTTGACGTAGAAGGTGAAGTCGCCTTCGCCAATCTGCACCTGTCCGTTGGAGAATTCGTCTACGTAAATGCCTTTCTGCACGCTGGCAATAAGGTCCTCGGCCCGGGCGTTGCCGCTTTCCATGTAGGTGGCTCGCATGCGCGGAAGCGGCGCGTAGCGGAAGCTCTCGCGGCGGCCGTTGCCGGTGGGGCGTACGCCGTAGTGGGCGGCCGATATGCGGTCGTGCAGATAGGAGGTGAGGACGCCGTCCTCTACCATATAGGTCTTCTGGCCCGCCACGCCTTCGTCGTCGAAGTTGAGGGAGCCGCGGTTGCCCGCAAGGGTGCCGTCGTCGATGATCTGGATGCCTTTCGGGCAGATTTGCTTGCCCATTTTGTCGGCGAAGATGGAGGTGCCTTTGCGGTTGAAATCGGCCTCAAAAGCATGGCCCATGGCCTCGTGCAGGAGGATACCGGACGCACCGGCGCCCATCACCACGGGCATCTGGCCTCCCTTCGGGCGTTTGGCGGCGAAGCGGTCGTCGATGCCCTTGACCACCTCGGCGGCCATTTCTTCCACGAGGGCGTCCGAGAGCATCTCGGCCCCGCAGCGGAAGCTTCGGGAGGTGGATTTGTTTTCCGTCTGGGTGCCCTGCTGGAACACGACGGATACGGACACGCTGCCTAAGGGGCGGGTGTCCCATTTCAGCTCCTTGGAGGAGTTGTACATGAGGATGTCGCTCACCTGGAAGGCCAGGTTCACGATGATTTTCACGATGCGCGTATCCCGGCGCTTGATGTCGGCCTCCAATTTCTGCAGGAAGGGGAGGAAGGTGCTCATGGGCACGCCTCTCCAGGGCTCGGCGATGGGATAGCGGTCGGCGGCGGGGTTGGGTTCTCCGCGGCTGGGGTTGCGCGTCCCGTAAGGACTCACGTCCACGGGGGCCGATGCAATCTGGGCGGCCGCGCGGGCACAGGCGGCCATGTCGGGCCAGGATGTGCTCTCGGAGTAGGCGTAGCCCGTCTTTTCCCCGGCGAGGACACGGATGCCCACGCCAAAATCCACATGGTTTCCACCGGAAGTGACGGCCCCGTCCCTGAGGAGGAGGCTGCCGTAGGTGGTATTCTCAAAAAAGAGGTCGCAGTAGCTGCCGCCACTGCGAAGACCTTCTTCTGTCAGGCGGTCCAGCGTTGTGGCATCCACCTGAAAAATGTTAAAATAATATTCTTTACTGTTGATCATTCTGATATGGTACGCCGTCGTGCGCGAGTGGCGCTTTGGCGCCTTCCTTGGAGATGAATTCCGCGATGTTTTCTGTTACCGGCAGCGGGTGGATGTCGTCTGTCACCATGCTGCGGACCTTGTTGTATTTTTCCATGTTGCGGATGACCAGGCCCTTCTTCGACCCTTCGGCAATGACCTCGAAGGGCGGGTTGGAATTGTCGGCCAGGATCCATTTGTCGCAGGTTTGCATGTACAGGTGGAAAAGGTAGTTCAGGCCCATCTGATAGCGTCGTCGTACGGTTTCCGCCGGGATGTCGTGGCCGCCGGCCTGCACGCGCTTGGCAACCCGGTCGATGGCAATCTGAGGGTCGTTCAGCCAGAAGTACAGGATGGTGACGTAGTATCCCTTTTCCTGGGCGTTGCGGGCCAGTTTGATGAGGGCGCGCGTAGCCAGGGTGGTCTCGATGCAGAAGTCTTCGCGGCGGTCCAGCAGGTACTGGACTTTGCGCAGCATCAGGCGGCTGGCCGTGACGTAGGCGCTTTCCGGCGCGAAAGGCGACAAATGCTTGGCGAATTCGTCGGAATTCACAAATTCACTGCAGTCCAGCAGCTCCGGGAGCACGCCGTATGAAGCGGTTGTCTTCCCGGAGCCGTTAGGACCAGATATTATATAAAGTCTAGGCACTTGTCTTGATCGAAGTCCCCAAAGCCGCTCTGCAGAGCGGCCGGCCGCAGGCCGCGGGGGTTTTTAAGGGGGCAGAGCCCCCTAAGACAGTCTACGACGCAGTCGCTTCGTTAATTTTTTTCATCATAGCAAACATGATGGCACCGGCGATGACGCACAGGGCCATGAGGATTGCCCAGTTAGCCCAGAGGGGAACGTTGTTCCACAGCAGGCCGGGGATGGAGCTGAGGTAGTTGCCGATGGCGGTAGCTGCGAACCACAGACCCATCATCAGACCCTTGTACTTGGGCGGGGCCACCTTGGACACGAAGGAGATACCCATCGGGCTGAGCAGGAGCTCGGCGAAGGTGAGCACCAGGTAGGTGGAGATGAGGTACATCGGAACCACGGGATCCGGGGCCACGGTGCCCTGCAGAGCGGCCGGAGAAGGCTGGCCGAGGGAACCGAACACCATGATGAGGTAACCGAGGGCTGCTACGAACATACCCAGGCCGATTTTCACCGGAGCGGAAGGCTCTTTGCCCTTATTGGCCAGGCCGCTGAAGATGGCCATGGAAATAGGGGTGAGGAACACCACATAGAAGGGGTTGAACTGCTGGAAGAGCTGGGGCTCGATGGTGAAGGGATCCGGCATGCCGGCATAGAGCCAGTAGGCGGTGCCCCACAGGATGGCGGTGATGATGCCGCTGAAGATCTTGCCCTTGAAGGTTTCGCTCTGGAAGGTGCTGAACAGGGTGTAGATGCTGGCGGCAATCAGGGCCAGTACCCAGATGTTGAAGCCCATACGGGTGGCACCGGTGGCGTAGGCCTGGGTGTAGTCGCGGGCGAACCAGGTGAGGGACTGTCCGTTCTGATGGAAAGCCATCCAGAAGAAGATCACAACGGCGAAGACCATGATGAGGGCCGTGATGCGGTCGCGGGTCTGCTTGGGGGTGAGCTCCTGTACGGGTGCGTTGCTGGCGGCAGCCTGCTTGGCGTTAATGTCGGCGTGCTTGAACCAATTGCGGCAGAAGAAGTAGATGAGGATGGAAACAATCAGGGACACGCAAGCCACAGCGAAGCCCATATTATAAGAGGAAGAGAGGTTCTCAATATAATAGGCGCTGAAGGCGTCCGGGGCCATGGCGGCGACGGAAGCGTCCGGCATCTGGGCCTGGAGTTCGGCCAGACGGGCTACATTGTCGGCGGTGATGCTGCCGTCCAGGGTCTGGTGAGCCAGGGCAGGGATGGCGGCCTTGTAGATGAGGCCGGCTTTGCCCATGAAGCTGTTGGTGATGGCAGTAGCAGCGGAAGGAGCGAACATGGCGCCGATGTTGATGGCCATGTAGAACAGGCTGAAGGCGCTGTCGCGCTTGGCGCTGTACTTAGGGTCGTCGTAGAGGTTGCCCACCAGCACCTGCAGGTTACCCTTGAACAGGCCGGTACCCACGGAAATCATGAGCAGGGCGCCCAGCATGAGGGCGATACCCAGGGTGTTGGCTGCCGTAGGGATGGACAGAGCTACGTAACCGGCGAACATGACGCAGATACCGGTGACGACGCACTTACCGTAGCCGATTTTGTCGGCCAGGATACCGCCTACGACGGGCATGAAATATACGAGGGCCAGGAAGATGGAATATACCTGGCTGGATACGGCCTGATCCCAGCCGAACTTGGCTTGCAGGAAGAGCATGAAGATGGCCAGCATGGTGTAGTAGCCGAAGCGCTCACCGGTATTGGCCAGGGCCAGTGCAAACAGGCCTTTAGGTTGTCCTTTGAACATAAATTATCAGTGTTTTAGTACTTTACTTCTTGGGGATGTTGGCGAGCACGGCCTTGAGGTACTCCCAGGTGCGGGCGACGGAGGCGATGTTCACCTTTTCGTCCGGGCTGTGCGGATACTTGATGGTGGGGCCGACGGAGACCATCTCCCAGTTGGGATACTTGGCACCCATGATGGCGCATTCGAGACCGCCGTGGGTGGCCATAATCTTCATGGGCTTGCCATAGACCTTCTGGTACTGTTCCATCATGACCTTGTTGGCCGGGGTGTCCAGCTTCGGCGTCCAGCCGGAGTAACCGCCCTTGAAGACCACCTGGTCTGCTTCGGCCAGTTCGAAGACGCAGCGGACACGCTGGGCCAGGGCGGCCTTGGCGCTGTCTACGGCGCTGCGCATGAGGCTGTGGATGGTGATCTTGCCTTTTTCGGTGCGTACGATAGCCATGTTGATGGAAGTCTCGGTGAGGCCTTCCATGGTGCGGCTCATGCGGATGACGCCGGACGGGCAGGCGAGCATGGCCTTCACGGCATTGAGCATGACGCTGGCCTGGATGAATTTATCGGCCGGCTTCACATCCTCCACGAAGAGGACGGCGGAAGGGTCGGACTCGGCGAATTCGGCCTTGATTTCGGCGAAGATATTCTGGATGCTCTCCTTGACGGCCTTCACATTCTCGGCGGGGAGGATGACCTCTGCCTCGGCCTCGAAGGGGATGGCGTTGCGCAGGCTGCCGCCGGTGAAGCTGACAACCTTCACGCCGAACATTTCCATCACGGGAAGGAGCATGCGGGCCATGACCTTGTTGGCGTTGGCGCGGTACAGGGAGATGTCCATGCCGGAGTGACCGCCCTGCAGTCCTTTAACGGTGATTTTCAGACCCTTGCTGCCGGCAGGCGTGTTGTACTTGCGGTAGTTGAAGCTGGCAGCTGCATCCAGACCGCCGGCACAACCCACGCAGAGTTCGCCTTCTTCCTCGGAGTCCAGGTTGATGAGGATGTCGCCCTTGAGCACGCCGGGCTTGAGGTTGTTGGCGCCGGTCATGCCGGTTTCCTCATCGTAGGTGACGAGCACTTCCACGGGGCCGTGCTTCACGGAAGGGTCTTCCAGCACGGAGAGGCCCATGGCCACGCCGATACCATTGTCGGCGCCCAGGGTGGTGCGGTCTGCGGTAACCCATTCGCCGTCTACATAGGCTTTGATGGGATCCTTGAGGAAGTCGTGGTCGGAGTCTGAAGTCTTCTGGGGAACCATGTCCATATGGCCCTGCAGGATGACACCCTTGCAGTTTTCCATACCGGGCGTGGCGGGGACGCGGATGATGATGTTGCCGGTTTCATCCTTGATGGTTTCGAAGCCGTGCTCCTTGCCCCAATTATACAGGTACTCGATTACTTTGCCCTCGTGCTTGGAGGGACGGGGAATCTGGGTGAGTGCGTAGAAGTTCTTCCAGACTACCTTCGGGTCTAAATCTTGAATGTTCATAATATGGTTAGAGGTTTACTTGTTCAGGGTGTAAAGGGCATCCATGCCCAACTGGTAGACGGGGATGCGGGCCTCGATGAGGCGCTGGCCGTCGCGGGTGAAGCGCACGCGGCAGACGGCCGGGATGCGGTAATGCAGCGGGGCTACCTTGGCTTTCTTGCCGCTGCGTTCGTCGTCGGGGGCGTATTTCAGCTGTTCGGGTTCCAGTTCAATGTAATAGGGAACGCCTTTCTGGCCGTCCGGGACGGGGCCGTTGTCGGTGAGGCGGAAGGCCAGGTAACGCTGCACGTTCTGCCCGGCTTCCGGCACCACGTCGAAGGAGGCGGTGTAGGTGCGTTTCACGGTGTAGCCCTGGAAAAGGGCCATGTATTCCTGTTCAATGCGCTCCAGTTCCTTGAGGGCGGCGCCCATGGCTTCTCCGGAGTAGGAGGCGTCCGTGTTGCCGGAGACAATGTTCAGGCGGTCCTTGCGCACGGAGAGAATCATCTCGGCGGCTTCGGCGGCCTTGTCTTCCATGGTTTTGGCGCTCTTGACCTTGTGTTCTACGGGCACCTGCACCACGGCTTCTTCCGTCTGGATGCTCTTGTAGCTGATTCGGGTCTCTTCCTTGGAGGGGCTGGCGACGCTGCCGGGGAAGGCGGCGTTCACGGGCGGCAGGAAGCGCCAGGCGCTGGCATCGGCCTTATTCTGAAGGGCGACGAGGCCCTGCGCGCTCAGGCTCAGCAGGCCGGCATTTTCGGCGTCGGCGGTGTAGAGCGCCTGGCCGTCGGCCTCCACGCGCGGGACGATTTCGACGGCGGTGATGGCCGATGATACCGCGTCGCGGTCCTTCACATCCATGTTCAGGAACTTGCGTGCGTAATTGGCGTAGGGCCCGGCGAAGAAGTTGACCTGTTCCACTTCCACCTGCACGCTGAGCGTGGTGGAGGGGAGGGCGTATGTGATTTCCTGGGCGCGGGCGGAAGGCCAAAGGCACAACAGGAGAGCTATGCTGGCGACGATGCGTTTTTTCATACCTAGCAAATATAGTAAATTATTTCCATCTTTTATGTGTCCACAGATAGTTCCAGGGCTGCTTTTCGAGGTCTTCCTGGAGGAGGGCGTAGTAGCGCTCCATGATTTTGAGCGGGTCTTCGCCCTTGGCATGCTCGCTGATGGGGACGAGGGTCATGCGGTAACCGCCTTCCTCGCGGCATTCATAGCGCAGGTATACCACGGCCATATCCAGCTTGCAGGCCAGGGAGGCCGCGGCGGTCATGGTCGGGGTGGCCTGGTGCATGAACTGCACCGTGGGATGCTCGTAGCTTGTGTAGGGGAACTGGTCTGTGATGAAGGAGTAGCCGAATTTCTGGCCCTTCTTGTTCAGGGCGAAACGCAGCACCTCGCTGGCTTCTACGTAACCGTCGAAACCCTGGTCGCAGACGGGCGCCGTTCGGTTCCACTCCATAATCTGGTCCCAGGTGTGGCTGTGCAGACGCATGTGGGTGACGGCGAAGGAGTCCGGCATGATGGCGAGTTCCGTGCCGTAGCTGTAGTTGCGGATACCGCCGATGAGTTCCCAGTTGCCGGTGTGCGTCTGCAGCATCATCAGCTGCGGGGCGCCGGCATACAGGCGGTTGAGTTCTTCCGGGTTGGTGAGTTCGACGATGTGGCTGTCGTGCAGGCGCTTCCTCCCTTTTTCTCCCCGGCAGGCGCCGAACCAGATCATTTCCGTGAACGTGGTGGCAAAGTGCCGGTAGAAGCGCTTGGAAATGCGCTTCAGCTGATCGTAGTCTTTATCGGGGAAGCAGCGGGCCAGGTTGGCCATCACTACGTCGTTTCTATAGTGTAGCGTGCTGCGCACGAAGTCTCCCAGGACGCGTCCCCACCAGCGGTGCCATCCCAGGGGAAGGCGGCCGAGGAGCCGGAGGAAACCGCCGGCCAGGAGCGCAGAGAATGTTGGTTTCTTTTTCATATCGTAACCCACAAAGATAATCATTATTCTAATGAATAAGAAATTTGTTTTTCCCGAAAAAATGCCCTATATTTGCAGTCCTTTTTGGACCCTTTTTGGTCCGGAAAGATTTAAAACATTTATAAACAATTAATTAACAAACAATGGTAAACCAGTACGAAACCGTTTTCATTGCAACTCCCGTTTTGTCTGAATCCCAGATGAAGGAAGCGGTTGCCAAGTACGTCAAGCTCATCACCGACAATGGCGGTGAGGTTGTGTACCAGGAGGATTGGGGCCTGCGTCAGCTCGCTTATCCCATCCAGCACAAGACCACAGGTTTTTATTACCTGATCGAGTTCAAGGCCGACAGCCAGTTCGTTGCCACCCTCGAAACCCAGTATCACCGTGACGAGCGCATCATCCGCTTCCTCACCGTCGCCCTCGACAAGGACGCCGTGGCTTACGCAGAGAAGCGCCGCACCAACAAGGCTGCCAAGGCTGCTCCCGCCGCCGAAGCTCCCGCCGCTGAATAATTAGGAGGACACAATTATGGCAAACGAAAATAAAGAAATCCGCTATCTGAATCCCCCGACCGTGGAGGTTCGCAAG
>Ga0310786_10004012_pt1 | contig 20760 bp, 18 predicted proteins | sample AusTroGonzalo_MG_FD_203881 | JGI IMG/M metagenome (GOLD analysis project Ga0310786, IMG submission 203881) | Bovine rumen microbial communities from tropical cattle in Woodstock, Queensland, Australia - Gonzalo_03 (v2) (version 2) | ecosystem: Host-associated > Mammals > Digestive system >... | reverse complement strand
GCATCAAGATACTTCAATAACTTGTCGTCTTCTCCTCTCCGGGCCATGCCTGCTATGAACTTCATATGCTCTCTCATGTCATGCTGTAGCTCTCTGATCGACTCTTGCCCCTGAAGCAATCTCATGAGATATCTGTTCTCGCTCTCAGTTCTCTCTTTGTCCTGTGATTCCATAGACAGTTCTATATGTCTTTTTGCCATACTGCTCAGCAGAAAAACCGAACTTACAATTCCAGCAGACAGCAATCCAAAACTTAGCACCAACAATAAGCTACGCAGCTTAAAGTCCCTAAATGCAGCTGAAAGAAGAAGTAACCCCAGCCATATACATCCTGAAAAAAACAGATACTGCCATCGCCTTCTTTCAGTGATGAGCTGGATCATTGATTTGTCCTTTAGTCCGAATAACATGGCACACAGTGCCGCTCGGCTGCATATTATCAATACTATCGAGACTATATCCTGCTCATAGGCATAGACTGGTTCTCTGTCCCTAATTGCATAAGAAACAAGCACTTGCAGCAGAGTGGACGAGAAGAAAACACAGTGTAACAAAAGGCATGTCGCAGTTACGTTGACTTTGTCTCCGACATAAAACAAGTATCCTATCATCACCGTCGCCAGCATCATGATAAGAAGTCTTACATCATATAACAGGTTTGTAAAAAAGGAGATGTCTGCTACGTAGAGCATTGCAAATATCAGGATAGGAGTCGCTATGCCCTTGTATCTCCTTGTAAACGAACGATCCATACACCACACAAACAATGATGCATCGATTACCCGTATAAAGAGATATACTAGTTTATCCTTCATCACATCACACCTTATTCGAAGTCAGTCCCATTTCTTCGACCAAATCATGTCTCTTGGATCGGGACAACGGCAGAACTGCACCATCATCCATTGTTACGCTGTTCACTCTGACCTTTCTGATTCGGTCAAGATTTACGACATAGCTCCGATGTATTCTTATGAAATGCCCTCCGTCCGCTGCGCTCATGAATTGTTCCAAAGTCATATTCAAATTGATATCTCCTGCATCGCTGTATGCTGTGCTCCTGTGTGACTTCTTGACTGTTTCAACGTATTTTATTTCAGATCCCCTTACAGATGTATATCCAGTATCAGTGATAAGAGATACTATTGCATCTCCACGCTGTCTTACGACCGTACTGGTCAGTTCGATTATTTCTTTTATCTCCTGCATCATAACCGGAACTTGTTCATCAGTCATTGCTTTAAGGATATAGTCGGCAACATTATAGCCATATGCTTCTATAGAGTAGTGGCTATGATTCGTTATGAATGCCATAATGACTCTTTCTGAAGCCTCTCTTATACGCTGAGCCAACTGTATGCCTCCAATTCCAGGAAGTTCGATATCGATTAGAGCAAGATCCGTGTCCAGTATATCTTTACTAGAAAGAGCTTCTGCGCTTGAAAAACACTTAGCATATAGATATATATCGCTGTCAAATCGTATGCAACTAATCTTATCTTTAATAAGTGCAGCAAACGACTGATCATCATCTATTATAGAGATATGAATAATCATTCTTACTACCTCTTGCAATATCCTCTCTATTTTGCCCACTTCAATTATAGCATGGACTATTGTTGTCTATTTTCAACCTGCGATTCAAGTGCGGAAGGATAAGTAGATAACTATAATTCTATGTCTTTTCTTCTTACAGATTATTAACACTTATCCGTTATTGATATGCGCCCTGTTTCTTAGTTTGTCCAAGAATGTGGGTACATATCATCGCAGAGATGGATAAAAGATGGATATTTTTTGAAATGATATAAAAAAAGAAAACCGCTTAAACTTAGGAAAACCCTTTGTTTAAGCGGTTCTATATTTGATGCGAGTCTGAAAAAAGGACTATACATGCTATAGCAGACAAGCTTCTACGCAAAATGCTGATCCACACTAATAATGGATCAGCATTTTAAAAACTCAAGGATGTAATAATTTACTGTGTCTCATGATTTGAGGCTGCGCCATTCTCTTTCTGCACAGATCAGTGCTGCTGCTCCTATAACGGACCATATTATCAATTCTACAAAGCTTGACGTTCCCTTCAGTAACGGATTCCTGTCTGCCAGCAATGATATCGGTGTATAGAACGAGATCCGGCTGAAGTGCAGAAGATAGATAAACGCAGGGATCGCTATGATCAACCCATTCATCAGCAGACACTTCTCATAACTTCTGTATCTCTCGCCCACGAACACACTGATATTTACAGGAATGATCATCAGGACCAGTTTTAGGAGATACAGAAGTCGCAGAAACTGTTTCAGCATTATGCTTCCATAGCTTCGGAAGGTCGCATAACTGCTGCACGGCGCATCGAGAACTTCTCTCCCGAGGTAAGCGATGACCGCCCGCCATTCTCCGCAGTATACTCTGTACCATATGAACAGTGTGACCGTCAGCGCAACGGCATATTTGGTCCAGAACAGATATCTTCTCCCTCTGGCCGTTGAACGCACGAGTCTGGTAATATCCATATCCTTCTCTGCTGTGAACAGCGTAGAAAGGCTCAGCGTCAGGAAGACCGCCGCCATCAGGCTGTTCAGTCTCGGCATGATCCAGGCCCGTTCTCCGTAGATATCGAGCAATGCGATCTCATCCACCACCCAGTCCCCCTCATCAATGCTGTTGACGTATTCTTCCAGCCTGTACAGTGCTTCTTCATAATCTCCCACATCCATATCAGCTGTGTCCAGGTTGTCCTTTGCTTCACGGATGTACCTGAATGTATCTTCAGTCACTGGTCCTTTTATCTCATTGATGTACCTCTGATATAAATAGTTTTCAATAGTCGCGTAGCGGACATCTGTGCAGAGGACTGTCTGTGTCCCAATGATACATGCTATCAAAGCCAGTCCCGTGATACTGCAGAAAATGATCTTATACGACTCCAGGCCGTAAAGGTGCATGCGGGACCTCAGCATGTCGCCAAAGGTATTGATCAGTTTTCCTGCCTTCCCGGCTCCGTTATCGCCTAACGAATACCTTCTGCAGCATGATAGCACCAGCGCCGTCCCGAGGCATATCGCCAAAATGACTGCGACCCACACCAGAAGTGTGCCGTGCCTGACTGGAAAAGAGAAAACATTGACATTCTCATATTCAGTGAAGAGCTTTTCCGCAAACAGAAACGAGAACACGTTCACGTCACGCAGGATGCTCATTACAGAGTGAGGTTGTATGTTGCTGTATAGGAGGTACTCTCCCGTCACAAATATCGCGGCTGTCGTCCAGCTCTGCTGCCGTCTTTCTATAAAGCTCACGATGAACCACAGTATCATCCCGATCAGGAACCCCGCTGCAGCTTTTATCAGGAGATATCTGACGATGAATCCCGCCACAGAGATCTGCTCCGTGCACTTCTGCATCTCGATCATTGACTGCACGGGATTGGAGAGATCCTCCCTGCCTCCGTTTATCATCAGGGAAATCTCCAGCGGCACAAGGTAAAAGAGTCCTGCCATGACAGCAGAGAAACAGGCGAGAATGGTCATCCTTGCTGCAGTCAGTCTCCCTCTGCCTGCCGGTGTCGCTCTTATTACGGCGAGAAGCATCTTTTCCTTCTCATCCATAAACGCCATGACAAGAAAAACTATTGAAGCTAGGTAGAACCAGTCCGCGCTTCCGTTGCCTAACATGTCCTCTACTGCGGTGTAGTTCCCCAGCTTGATATTGTCTGCAGAACATGCTGCGAAATCTTCCGCCGTTTTGATGATGTTCCTGTATGTATACGACTTCTCATCTGCGCTGAAGATACTGGTCTTCTTCAGGCGTTCCGCCTGTTCTCTGACATTGTCCAGATACTCATGGTAACTGCTCAGATATTTAGCATTTTCCAGCAGTCTGTATTCATGATCGGTATATTGCTGTGTCTCGTCAAAATCACTCAGTATGTCAGCCGGACTGCAGTCTCTGTATTTCTCTACAAGGATACTGTACACATCTGCGTCCTGCTTCCAAAGGCGGATGTCACCGTCGTATCTGAAACATTTACTGTAGTAGAACACGATAAGACACAATACCGACAGGAACAGAAACAGAAACAGACGTTTCCTGTCTGAGAATATCCGCGCTGCCTCATGCATCGTCATCTTCCCCCAGATAATACAGATACACGTCTTCCAGACTCAGGCTGTGAAGGACCGGAACCGTATCTTCCGGAAGCGACTCGATCAGCTCCTCAGGCGTTCCAGACCTCAGCAGCCTGCCTTTCCTGAGCAGCAGGATCTCGTCTGCTACAGCCTCCAGATCGCTGACGATATGCGTAGCGAGGAGCACTATCCTGTCCTTCGATATCTCTTTGAGATTGTTCCTGAACCTTACCCTCTCCTTTGGATCGAGTCCCGATGTGGGCTCATCCAGGATCAATATCTTAGGGTCTCCCAGCAGCGCCTGCGCCAGGAGCATCCTCTGCTTCATACCGCCGGAAAAGCTGTCGATGGTGTTATGCCTCTCATCTTCCAGGTTCACCTGCTGAAGCACTCTGCTCACTTCGTCCTTGATGATCTTTCCCGGAATATCCTTTAGCCTGCACATATATACCAGGAAGCTCTCCGCTGTCATCCCTTCAAAGAGGGCATGTTCCTGTGTCATATAGCCCAGCAGCTTTCTGTATCCCGCACCGAGCTCACGGATCTCTGTTCCGTCATATGTGATGTCACCTCCGTCCCGGCGGAGGTTGTCTGTTATAAGGTTCATCATGGTGCTCTTCCCGGCGCCGTTAGCTCCGAGGATTCCGTATATCCCGGGAACAAACGAATATGAGAACAGTCAAGAGCTACTGTATTCCCGTATTTCTTTGTTACGTTGTTCAGAATAAGATCCATTGTTTATTCCCTTCTCTGCTTATCGCTCCAGAGCAGCGTCGGCTCAAGGTCGTTATTAAGGTCAAGCAGAACAGTGTATGATTTTATGTCTTTCTCGAAACCTTCCATATTAACAATGATCTTTTCCCTGTCTCCTCCAACCACAGAGAACCCATAGCCTCTTGAGCCCAGATCCTTATCCACTCCCATTGGCTTACTGGCAAACATAGGCCCGTCATACAGGGTCCTGTTTTCAAAATCCTTTACAGATATATAACGAACGTCATCGACATAATACGATGTAACCGCTATACCGTCAGAAATCCTCAGGACCAGATCCTCTTGGTCTTCCCAGATCGTCGTGACCTCCATCTTCTTTCCCTTTATCCGCCAGATACATGCATGATCATCCTTGTCTTCGCCCGCTAGATAGATCTCTTCGCTGTCAGTTACCCAGAAATCAGTTACCAACTCTGAGATCTCCGTATTTTTATATACTGTCTCTTCCTTTCCGTCTGAGGTACTGAACCGCATGACTGTAATACTGAGAGGCCCGTCATCGGTCCATTCAAAAATCATGTAATATACATGATCCCCAACGAATCTGGCACTCGTCTGAACGTATGTATCGACTCTTTTGTCCACAAGAATCTGGTATTCGCTGCTGTCGTCTATAGGTGTGGAAAGAAGCGATATTCGGTATTCAGGTCTTGCTCCTTCTATCGTGTTCGCCTTGCCGAGAATATACAGCTTCCCATGATGCAGGAAAAACTGTTGCGGCTGATATTCAAACCAGATATCTGTCGTACTGATCTCCTTGACCTTCTTTTTATTGTTCCCCGACAGATCTTCTCTCCAAAGAAAAAAGTCTCCGCTGTTTTTTTCTGAGTCGTGAGCTATGAAGTAGATCTGGCCGTCATAATAAAAAACCGAGCCCGGGTTGATGCGTGCACTGCAGGAGTTCGTATCGTGTGTACATGACGGATCCGAACAAAGCACACCAGAGACTCCGCTCTCCGCATCATAATAAAGAAGCTTTCTTCCGCCCAAAGTAGAGCCTATATAAGAATCCCCGACTTCCTGAAAACTGTCACTCCCCGATATGCTCGAATTATATTTATTCTGGGCCTCGCAGGTCTCATCATACTCTGTGTCTACTGAGCTTTCCTTTTCAGCGCAGCTTGATAAACACATGATCAAGGCTAACCCAACAATTGACAAAGAGTCCTAATTGGTAAACTCATACTTTCTGTCACCATCGAACGATATATTGGTGGTGGCAGTTCCCTCCCTGATCGTTCTCTGATATCTGAAGTCCTCTGCTTTGAGTAGCTCATCGCTGTAGTAGATAACTTTATCCTTGAATTCTTCTGTCAACCCCAGGTATTCAAATAGTCCTTCCGCAGTTTTGGGATCGAAATCCTCTTTGTAGAGATGTATCACGATCCTTTCAAAAACAGTGCCGTCGTCTTTCTGCTCAGCGTAGTAAGTTACAGGCACATCGTCTTCTTTACTGAGATCACTGTTAATGCCTGCTGCATCCGTCAATTTTGTTTCTGATGTTTCATTCGTGATGATCAGGTCAAGGACTTCACCTGATTTGTTGAAATCGGTCCTTATAGTTACATGAGTTTTGTCGTAATCATAACGGATACCATAATTAGACTCATACACTACTTTCTTGGAACATCCGGAACAACCGCATATTATGAATAAGACTGTGATCAATAACAATACCTTTTTCATCTTTATACAACCTTATGCTGCTGGTGTGAAAGTGAATGACAAATTATCATAATACCTATTATAGGTTTGCCATACCCACTCAACATTTGCTTGAACAATAAACGAAATATTGGAATAGTATACACTATACCCTCCGTTAGTAATAGATTTACTGCACATTACACCATATGTAGACCAACTATCAGCAACGCCGTCAGTACTAGAAATTCTGATAACTGGATTTCGTAATGATCCTGTGACCAATCCAGTGTTAAAATCATAAGGGACAGTTACTGATACAGTGTATATTATCGGCAATGATATTCCGACATTTGGGTTAAATGGACTTGTTCCAGTTACAACTGCATATCTTGTTGATGAAGTGTATACTGATGTAAAAATTGCACGATTATTATGTCTACCAAATCTACTAATAGATGGAGTTCCTTCAGAAATAACAATACTATTATCAATCATATACTCATAGATACTATTAATATCATTTTCTAGGTAGTAATCCAATGTATCCTGAACAAATGAATCAGTTACATCTTCATTTCCTGAATAAACTGTTATATTGATCCTTTCTTCACTATAGAGTCTGTCAAACATAGCAGAAAACCTACTAGTATTAGTAATATCCGAATCACTAGACTCTGCCATTACTATACTAGATACACCCAAAAACATCTGTATCAAAAACAAAAACAATACTAATATTTTACTTTCTTCATGATTGTTCCTCCTCACATAGTAATTTAAATTAGTTATTTGCATCGTCAGCATAAGAATGCCACGATCTTAAACTAGTAACACTACCGCCACTATATCACAAATACTCTACAAATGATATACAATCTTACACATTGGATGGGAGACGAAGTATGCGTTAGAATTCATTTCATGTTTTCTATGACTTAGAATTGTCCACCCAAGAGACACTATCACTTAATAACTGTCATAGAAACAGCGCTTTTTGTTAACATTATATTAGACTGTCGTTGTTTCTGATTGATTAGGAGAAACAAAAAGGAGAGGTAATATGTAAAAAGATGTTTCTCGCGCATGATTTTGATGCTTTTGCATTGGTGTTTTTCCAGCAATACAGTACCTGTAATCATGACAGACGCGCTGGATGCAAAGATCAGATAGTGCTGTATGAGTACCAGGAAAAGCGCAGTGCCTCCAGTCCAATAAGATTTCTGGAAGGATTCCACGGTTACCTGCACACAGACGGATATGCCGCATACAAGAGTCTGGCAGGTACAGTGATCGTCGGATGTCTGGCACATGCACGCAGATACTTCTATGATGCGGTACAGGTACTGAGTAAAGAAGAACTGGAAAGATCAATAGCCAATGAAGGGCTGATGAGATTGGAACGTATTCTTCTCACAGACAAGGCGCTGAAGGATCTGAATCCAGATGAGCGAAAGAACAGGCGTTTAAAAAGAGGTCAAGCCTCTTTTGGACGAGCTTTATCTGTGGGCAAATATGCAGAATGTGCTGCCAAAATCCAAACTTGGGAATGGACTGACATATCTGAAAAATCAGAAGCAGTATATCTACAATGTCCTCCTGGACGGGAGACTGGAAATGACGACCAATCGCGCTGAGCGAAGCATAAAGCCGTTTGTCATGGGCAGAAAGAATTTCCTGTTCTGCAACACTCCCAAAGGCGCAAAGGCAAGCGCAGTCATGTACAGTATCATTGAGACTGCTAAAGCAAATGGGCTGGGTCCATACAGATACATCCTGTTCTTGCTGCGCTCTGCTCCAAGATCCGATCATCCCGATCCGGAATGGATAGAGAAGGTTCTGCCATGGAACGTTCCCGAAGATTGAATTGAAACTATTTAGTGGCTGCAGCTGGTAATTTGTGCTGCAGTCATTCTTTTACGCCCTTACAGTTGACGCTTATGTAAATACTATTGGAATTATCAAAAAATCAAGGATGCAATCATGGGATAAAACTCTACAGGAAGAACCGCCAGAGCATATAGGAAGTTGACCTATTCATGCGCCTAATTTGAGAATAGCCAATCGGCGCCTTTGAGTAAACTATAACCATATTTGCCATTGTAAATAACGTAGCGTCTGTCTGAAGACATCAGGCAGGCGCTCTTTTTTTGCATTTCATGAGCAAGGGCTTTTCTCTTTGCCTCTGTAATATGGTCGATCGCGCCATGGATGTTGTCAGCCTAAGGCGACACCAGATGTATCTTTTGAAATTTTTTCGAAAAACGATCAAAAAGGGGTTTCCGATTTACCTCTCCCAGTTCATATAAGTAGAAGGAGTTTTAAAAAAATATGTCGTGTACCCCCATAAACACCCCTCTGAACTTCCTAACAAGTGAGAGGGCTTTTTTATTTGCCGCCACCTGAAAAGAAAATTTCAAATCGTCGGGTGCCAAACAAGAAAAAATTCAGCAATTAAGGGTGAAGGGCTCATTCATCACCTGAGGCGCTTTAAAAACGAAACGGGTTTTTATTTCCGGCAAGATTTTCGCCAATCATACATTGAGAGGCAAAAGCGGCAGGTCCGGTGCGAACCTCTCATGGAACCTTGACAACTGAATACAGAGCTGAGTTGATACGATTCCGCCATGACCCTCTGAAAGCGAGCGGAACGACGCCTAGGTGAGACTCCCGGGCAGGAACGGACTTAGATGACAGCATTCCCTTTAATTAATTAGTTTCTTCTTTCTTTACTTTCTGAAGAAAGAGAAACGTGTGACTCAAAACTGATTTTGTGAGCGGCGCACCCACATTTCCTTTTTCAGCTGGTGTTAGCGGCTCTCATAGAAAGGAAAACATGATGAACAACATTTTGACATTGTCGGAGATGAGGGAACTCAAGATCTCAACAGCAGAGTATGAACTGAATCTCTCACCTGGCATTTATGACGCAACTATCGACCTGATGGCTGAAGCCAGAGACAGTCTGCTGAGGGTCTTTCTCACATTCGATGACGGAAGAAAGATCTTCGCCCCAGCATCCTGGTACAACGACTATATGGGATTCCGACTGAGAAGGCCGGGAGACAGAGTACAGATCACCTACAAGGAAAAGCACAACGGAAAGGTATTTCCTGTCAAAGCCGTAGATCTGTGATCCTACGGTATTTGAACAGCAAGCATCGCGAATGGGCGCCCACGTCGCCATTCACACTACTTGGGGCCGTACCCCAAACCCTGAAACAGAAAGGAGATCCTTATGGGAAGAACAAGATCGCATGACATCCACTTGCGACTGGATGATCAGGAATTCAATAAACTGAACGAGATGGTCTCGAAGAGCATTTACAGCCGTGAAAAGTATATACGGATGGTTCTGCTTGAGAAAAAACAGATCCTTGAGACACCGAAAACATATCTTCAGTTCGCTGCGGATCTGCGCCGTCTTGGTACGGAACTGGGCTTTTTCAAATGGACCCAAGGACTGACTGAAGACGAACGGGACCGCCTCATGGAATTATCCGGAGAAGTTTTCCGGTTAGTCGGAAAACTCGACGATGAGTATTTTTACAGGGACGCCAAGTCATATCGAGGCTGTCCCGGAGACAACAAAGAAAGGATGGATGTATGAGCATCGAAAACAATCATGAAGACAAAACAAAGGTGACAGAGATCCCGATTGACGATCTTTCACCATTCAAAGATCACCCGTTCAGAGTAACAGACGATGAGGAAATGGAAACATTGAAGGAAAGCATCATGGATTCCGGAGTACTTGTCCCAGCGATTGCCAGACCTAAAGGAAATGGGAAATATGAGCTCATTTCCGGCCACAGGAGACTGGCAGCCTGCAGAGCGCTCGGTATCGGATCCATGCCGGTGATAGTCCATGAAATGACCGATACGGAGGCTGTGATCGCAATGGTGGACAGCAATTTTCAGAGAGAACATAAGATAGCAGATATGTCAGAGGATCAGATAGACGATTTTGTTGAGTATATCAACTCTCTAAGACTTATTGATACTGGCCTTAAGAACAGAAAAAAAGGCTGGCAGTACTACCTATATATCTCACAGAATCAGGGAGATGCAATTCATATTACTTTCTTGGAAGGAAGCATAGTCGATGTGGATGGGCATATTTGTGTCCCATTAAAGGCATCACTCTTGAAAGAGATTTATGAGTTTTTAAATAGTTAACCTTCATAAGGTTTTATCTTTATATCGTTTCATTTGTGTTTACCGGGACTTGATAAACAAAACCTTAAACATGATAAAACGCCTGGACAGGACTTCCCTGCTCAGGCGTTTCTGACTGTATAGAAAAGACATTATTCGGTCATTTACCACCTATCGCCTGGCGGAAACGCCAGGTTTTTATTGCTCTTATTCAATACATGTAAAACGAGAATTCTGTCACCCATACTTCTTAATTGGCCGTTTCTGTCAGCATAGTACGACAGAATAACAGAGACTTTCAAAATGGGACACTCAGGGGGGCATTTTTTAGGCTCTCCCAGTACATATATAGTAGAGGGACTTTTTCTCAGAGTGATCATGTAAAGCAAAAAACGGCCTTCAAGTCGAGGTTTGACGACAGCAAAAGTATTTTTCTGAAAAAGCTTTACAAAGTGGGTCCAAAATGACCCCCTAAAAATCCATATATAGTAGAGGGATCTTTTCAAAACAGAATACGGAAAGGCCGAAAAAAGGCTTTGCTGTCGTCATCCAGCGACAACAGAAAATTTTCTTTGGTCCCGCCTCAAAAAGCCCTTAAAAACAGGGGGTCTAAACCACATATATAGTAGAAGGGTTTTTTACAGAGCCCTCCCCTGAACCTTGAAAACTGAATAAGCAAGCACTGAGACATCAGTCCTGGTGATAGCCACCTGTGAGGTACGCGGTGACCCTCTTGAAATAGGAGAGGCTGAGCGAGAATCCCGTCACTGACCATAGGGCAGCTCCCTATGTAGGCCATGACAGCCAGGATGATAATGGTACTTCCGGAAACGGCTCGGAGAGATCCTCGGAGGGGGTGAGATTCCCGTGATGCGGATAAGCTGTCCGCTACTCAGTGTCTTCCCGGCTGCAGGGGCGAGGAGGAAGCATACTGCAGAGGTGATAACATCACCGCCACACTCTGACATTTGCCTTGTCTCTGTCTATACGGATAGAGAGGCAAATTCTTTTTTTTGAGCAAGTTTTTTCCCTTTGAGATCTAACGCTATAGATAGAAAGTCAAAAGCAGGCTCCCAGATTCTTACAATTCGATGACTTTGCCATGGAACGCAATGTTAAATCACAGCAAAAACCCTGTACGGATAAAAGCCGTTTCTTTGTTCAAAAGGGAGATTTTCAAAAAATCTCGAAAAAAAGTGAAAAAATCGGCCTCAAAATTCAGCAAGTACATAGTAGAGGGTTTTTTTCGGTAGCCTGTAGGATTAAGGCGCGGATCCCTGCCAAACATCATAAGTAAGCATATACATAGAAATTCGCTTCCCTTTGTGAAAAAAGCTGATTTTTGAAAAACTTTGATTTTTCCATCAAATTTTTCCGGAAAAAGTTCCCAAGGGAGTATTAGAGGGACTTTTCCCAAGCACTTTGACAACTGAATAGTTCATCCGTCAGATACGTTCCCAGAGTTGAGGGTAATACCTTGAGCCGTGACTGTAGGCGCGCCATGACCTCGTAAGAGCGAGCGATAAAGCTTATACAGCGCAAGCCGGTCTGCTACCGGTGGCGGCGATGACAGACTTTGGGGTCAATGATACTTCCGTAATTCGCGGCCCGGCCATGAAGAAGGCGGGGAGGTGAGATTCCTATGGACCTGACTCGCAATCAGGCGTCTGATGTGTTCCCGGTCGTGCGGGTGTCGAGGACAAATAGCACGAGAACAGCTTCGCGGAGGAGCAGAACAGCAGCTACCCTTCCCGGGTAGATTTTTGAATCTTTTCTCTTCGGAGAGCTTTCGGCCCAGATAAAACGTATAAACACCCTGCCCTGTCAGAAAAAAGAGCTCTCAGAAGAAAAAAGCCGGAATTTTGCACCCGGAAACATATGAAAAATGAAAGGAGGTGATGCCGCATACCGAGAATGAGCAAGAAAAGGAAGGAAGAGTGGGCACTCTTCCTCAATGACCGAAACCGGATCACATACAACAAGCTCTGCGTTCAGTGCGAACACGAATGCAAACAGAGCTTCCGCGCAACCGTGATCTATTGCCCGAAATACAGTAAGAAGGAGAAAGTGAATGGAAGAATTAAAGATCATCAAAGCAAGTGATGTTGACTGCAGAAACATCGAATGGCTGTGGTACCCCTTTATCCCATACGGAAAAGTCACAATATTGCAGGGTGATTCAGGTGATGGAAAGAGCCTGATGATACTTAAACTGGCGGCAATGCTGACTCAAGGAGAACCAATGCCTTTTACAGACGGAGACGGTCAGACACCGATCAACGTCATATACCAGTCTTCTGAGGATGACGCTGACGATACCATCGTCCCCAGATTTATGGAATCAGGCGGAGATCCGGACAGACTGTTCTTTATCAGCGAGAAGGAGAAGTTCCTGAGTTTCTCGGATGAAAGACTGCTAACTGCACTAGAACAGACCCAGGCCAGACTGCTTATCCTGGATCCCTTATCTGCTTATATCGGAGAGAATACTCAGCTCAACTCTGCAAATTCCGTTCGGGCCCAGTTCCGCCCACTGATAGAGTTGGCGAAAAAACTGCGTTGTGCAGTCATTGTCGTTCATCATCACAACAAGCAGCTGGGACAGCGTGCCATCAACCGCGGGTCTGGGTCCGTAGATGTCATTGCTGGACCCAGAAGCACACTTGTCATATCCAGAACCAGAAGTGACGATCCTGATGAAAGGATCCTCGCTCAGGTGAAGTGCAACGTCGGACCGACAGGAAGCGCCATCGTTTTCTCGGTAAGCAACGGCGAAGTGACCTGGCTCAGAGAGGAAGCCAGGACTGCAGATGAAGTTCTTGGAAACACCTTCAATGAACCGGGAAGGCACGACACTCAGCTGCAGACAGCTAAAGAGACACTTCGACATTTTCTCTCAGCAGGTCCGAGACCGCAGCAGGAAGTCATGCATATGATGAAGGCTGCGGGCGTCGGCGAGAGCACGGCAAAGAAAGCAAAAGCACAGCTGGAGATCCGCTCAGTGAAGCAGGGATCCATGTGGTTTTGGTCTTTGCCGGCTCCGGTATGAGGAAATGCGGATGCATTCCCTCATGCTTCCCGGGGAGTCCAGAAGGAACGGCTGGCCCACCACCTTGCATGCAAGGTGTAGTGGGTTACACAACATCTGCGCCAAAACAGAATCTGTGGCTTCCATCCAGCTTCTGTTGTGCGATACAGGCTGCAGTTATCACCTGCCGGGAAGAAAGGCGCAGTGTTGCGTTCAGAAGACACCAACAAGACACATTGAATTATTACATCCTTCCTTTAGAAGGAGAAAGGAGTCCGTATGGCCAATTACGCGATCATGAGGATCGAAAAAAGAAAGCTCGGTGCGGTAGGACGCATCGAGCGGCATCACGAAAGAAAAAAGACAGAATATAAGAGCAATCCGGATATCGATATGGAAAGGACCAAGTTCAATTACTATCTGAGCGAGCCTGCCGGCTCCTACAGAAGCATGATACTGGAAAGGATCAAGGAAGCCGGGGCGAAGATGAGAAAGGACAGCGTCGTACTGCAGGACTGTTTCATAGGAGCGACACCGGAATGGATACGTTCAAAGCCTCCTGAAACGCAGCGTGATTACTTCGAAACTGCTTTCAGATTCTTTGAGGATACCTTCGGAAGGGAAAACATCATATCCGCAGTGGTACATATGGACGAGGCCACTCCGCACATGCATCTCTGTTTCGTCCCCATCACCAAGGATAACCGGCTGAGCTCCAAGGAGCTGATCGGAGGTCCTCAGGGACTGAGCAAGCTGCAGGATCAGTTCTATGAGCACATGTCCGCCAGATTCCCGAAGCTGGACAGAGGAACACCCAAAAGGGTATCCCAGCGGCAGCATGTTCCGCCATATATGTACAAGAACGCTGCTACGCTTTACGAACACTACAGCGAGATCGTGAAAGCCATAGACGATATCAGTGTAATTAACAGTGGCAAGAAGAAGGAGGAAGCCATCGCTTTGATAGGCAGATATGCGCCGGAAATGGTCAATCTCAAAGATCAGCTGAAGGCCACAGATAACAAGATCGCCTTTCTGGAACGCGCTGTGGATCAGTCCAGAGACGAGTACAGAAGCCTCCGTGGCTACGTGAAGGAAAAGGAAGACGAACTGTACAAGGCAAACAGATCTCTGTTTGATCTGAATCAGAAGCAGAAACAGCTCGAAGCTGTGATATCCAGGATCCCTCCGGATATGCTGCAAAGTATAGCAGCGGCTGAGAAAAAAGCGAGAAAGGAAAGGAGTAAAGGATGGGAAAGATGATCAAGACTTCGCCTTTGTTTTCAACAGGATGTACGACCAAGTACAGATACAGAGGGAAAACGTATGTTGTCCGGTCATCATTCATGATGCCGGACACGAATACTGTCGGCAAAGACATCGGTTTATACCGGCTGAGAAGCAGATTTGAGAATGTCATTATGCGTGATCCGCAGTTGACCGATGCTGTCACAACAGATACAATCTGCTCAAACGTAGAATGCTTGTCTGCGAGAAAGGAGCAGTAATGCAGACAAGAAACTCAATCATCGATGATGAATATAAGATCACTGCTTTGTATTGCAGACTCTCAAGAGACGACGGTCTGGAGGGCGATAGCAACTCAATAGCAACACAAAAGAAAATGCTTGCTATAAAAGCCAACGAACTTGGCCTTAAGAACTGCCAGTACTATGTGGATGACGGATATACGGGGACCAATTTTGATCGTCCTGACTTTAGAAGACTGGAGAGCGATATAAAGGCAGGCAAGATCGGATCCATTCTGGTCAAGGATCTTTCCCGCTTAGGCCGCAATTATGTTGCTGTGGGCATCTATACTGAGGAAGTCTTTCCGATGTATGGCGTCCGCTTCATCGCAGTAGCTGACAGCGTCGACAGTCAGGAAGGGTTGGATGACATGCTTCCGATCAGAAACTTCATGAACGAGCAGTATGCGAAAGACATCAGCAAGAAGATCAGATCCGCCAACAGAGTCCGTGGTTCTCTTGGTATACCGCTCGGACAGCCACTGTACGGATACATAAAAGATCCGGAAAACAAAAACCGCTGGATCGTCGATCCGGAAGCAGCAGCAGTCGTAAAACGTATCTTTAGACTGTTTCTGGATGGCAAAGGCAGTGAAATGATAGCGCATATGCTCTCTGATGAACATGTCCTTTATCCCACTGAGTATTGGAGGAACAAAGGAATCAGAAGAGGCGGCAGAAAAACATACAACGATCCGTACAGGTGGAACGACAGTACTGTTTCAAAGATGCTGACCCGGCAGGAGTATTGTGGCGATGTCATAAACTTCAAGACCAGATCCCTTGATTTCAAGCACAAAGCACGGATGGACAACCCCAAGGAAAACTGGGCAGTGTTCAAAGATGTTCACGAGCCCATAATCGCCCGCGAGGACTTCGAAAGGGTTCAGGAACTGCTTGCGCGAGGCAACCGCAAGATCTCAAAGTACAAAGGCGGAAACACGACCATGTTCTCTAATCTTCTGTATTGTCCGGATTGTGGAAGGAAGCTATGGTATCACACTAATACGATCAACAGCGATATTCATTTCTTCAGTTGTTCCAACTATGAAAAAGATACCCGCGGCACCTGCAAGACCAGGCACTACATACGGGAAGATGCCCTGGAACATATCGTTCTCGGCGAGCTAAGACATCTGGCTGCTATTCTCAAAAAGGATGAAGTCTATTTTGCGCAGCTGTTGCAGGCAAAAGCAGAAATGAACCTGGCTGATAAAAGAAAAACACTGGAAAATGAACTTCGTTCTGTTACCGGCCGGAAAAAGAATGTAGACAGTCTGTATGAGAAATGCTACGAGGACAATGTCGCCGGAAAGATCGACGATGAATGGTTCTGTCATCTCTCGGCCAAGTATTCTTCTGAAAGAAAGCAGTGTCAGGACAGGATCACAGCTATCAATGAGAAACTGGGATCCCTTTCCTTCAGTCAGAAAAGTCAGGATGACTTTATTTCAGCGATCCGCAGCTTCATGAAAGTGGATAAGCTTACAAAACCTTTGCTTTCAGAACTGATAGACCGTATCGATGTCTACGATACTGTTGGAAGCGGGAAAGACAAAACACAGAAGGTCGTGATCTTCTACCGGTTCATAGGAGAATTCTGGTTTCAGAACAATGATGCATATGAACTGACTGTCGATCCTCAGAAAGGTAAAGTGGTCCATTATTCAGTAGACTCTTCCGCAGAAACAGCCTGAACTGATCTTTTGACATAAAAAAGGAAGAAGAGTACTCACCATACTCTTCTTCCAGTCGAAAGACTAATAAACTATCCGTTTTTGAACTCTCAAGTCCTTTAGCTTTCTCGTAATGGTTGCGGAGGAGGGACTTGAACCCACGACCTCCAGGTTATGAGCCTGGCGAGCTACCAACTGCTCCACTCCGCGATATCCTTGGGAACACTATTCTATCATCAGTATCCGGTATTGTCAAACCCAAATTCAAAAAGAACTGGGAGGAAGATCTCAGACCTTCCTCCCGTATCGTATCTTATCAGAACTTTCCGTCGCCGTCCGGATCAAGATCCTTGAGCGCTTCTGCGATATCTCTCGATATCTCGTCCTCGTCTTCCGGATCCATCTCTTCAAAGAGATCCTCTGCCTCTTCCTTGACTTCGCCGACCGCTTTGCTCAGTTCCTTCTTTGCTCTCTCGCTGTCGAACTCGACAGTGAAGGTCCTTTTGCCTTCGTCGGTCTTGTCGGTGCTGAACTTGAGGAATCCCATCTCTTTGAGAAAGAATACGGTACCGGCAGCAAATCCCAGCAGAGCAGCTGCCTTTTCCAAACCTCTTGCCATATCGTCTCTCCTTTCAGCGATAAAACACGGGAGATCCCTATTTCACCAGCATGCTGTCTTCCCAGCAGTCAGGCGCTTTGATCTCGAACAGATCGGCGACCGTAGGAGCTACGTTCGCAAGTCCGTAGGGACCCTCTCCGAATTTGATATCTCTATCCTTGTCAACGATTATGAACGGGACCGGGTTGAGGGAGTGAGCAGTCCTTACCTGGAGCTCGCCCTTCTTGTTCTTCTCCAGCATCTCGTCGGCATTGCCGTGGTCTGCTGTGATGATGAGCGTCACACCTTCCTCTTCACAGACCTTCACAAGTCTGGTGAGCATGAGATCGAGAGCGCTCATTGAGGTGATGACAGCGTCCAGATTGCCCGTATGTCCGACCATGTCTCCGTTGGGGAAGTTGCATCTGATGAAATCATATTTCTTGCTCTTTATCACTTCGATGAGGTCATCGGTGATATCAGCGCACTTCATCCAGGGTCTTTCGTCGAAGCTGACGTTGTCGGAGGGTATCTCTTTGTAATCCTCCATCTCCTCGTTGAACTTTCCGGTCTTGTTTCCGTTCCAGAAATATGTCACATGTCCGTACTTCTGAGTCTCGCTGACAGCGTACTGACGCAGTCCGTTCTCTATCAGCAGTTCGCTCAAAGTGTTGCGGATCTGAGGCGGGTTCACCAGGAAGCGTTTCGGGAGCTTGAGGTCTCCGTCATACTGAAGCATTCCCGCATAGACCACATCGGGACGGGGCTCGCGGTCGAACGCGTCGAACACATCGTCGTCGAATGCCATGCTGATCTCCAGCGCTCTGTCGCCCCTGAAGTTGAACAGCACCACGGCGTCGCCGTCATTTATCGTTCCCACAGGGCCGTTCTCGTCTGTGATGACGAAGGCGGGGAGATCCTGGTCTATGACATCCAGTTCCTTGCGGTAGGTCTCGATGGCTTCCTTTGCGGAAGCAAATCCGCGGCCTTTTCCGCGAACGTGTGTGTTCCAGCCGGTCTCCACCATGCCCCAGTCTGCCTTGTAGCGGTCCATGGTGACCTTCATGCGGCCGCCGCCGCTGGCGATGCAGACGTCGAAATCGTCATCCGACAGCTCTGCGATCTTAGCTTCGAGGGCGTCGACATATGTGAGAGCGCTGGTCGCGGGCACGTCTCTTCCGTCGAGGAGGATATGAACCCTGACTCTCTTCACTCCGTCGGCCTTTGCACGCTCCATCATCGCGAACAGATGGCTGATGTTGGAGTGCACGTTTCCGTCAGACAGAAGTCCGAGGAAGTGGACCGTGCCCTTTACACCGACGACATCCTTCCACGCGTCGGAGGCGAAGATCGATCCGTTCTCTATGGACTCATTCACGAGCTTGGCGCCCTGTGAATAGATCTGTCCGCATCCGAGAGCATTGTGTCCGACCTCGCTGTTTCCCATGTCGTCGTCGGAAGGAAGTCCGACGGCCGTACCGTGGGCCTTGAGCGTGGTGTTGGGGCACTCCGCCCTGAGGCGGTCGAGAGTCGGGGTGTTCGCCAGAGTCACTCCGTCTCCCAGACCTGTCTTGGAGATGCCGACTCCGTCCATGACAACAAGAAGAATCGGTTTCTTATTCATATGGAATAAATTCCTTTCTTATTTGCTGGCTGCTGCTACGATCACGGAGAAGTCAGCAGGCTTCAGGGAAGCGCCGCCGATGAGTCCGCCGTCGATGTCTTCCATGGAGAGGAGCTCGTCGCAGTTCTTCGCGTTCATTGATCCGCCGTACTGGATGGTGAGGGCGTCCGCGACGTCCTGGCCGTACTTCTCGGCGACTGTCTCGCGGATGAATCCGCAGACTTCCGCAGCCTGTTCCTTGGTAGCGGTCTTGCCGGTGCCGATGGCCCAGATGGGCTCATAGGCGATGATGACGTTCTTGAGATCCTCAGCAGTCATCTCTTCAAGAGCTGCAACGACCTGGCCGCAGACGAATTCCTTCGTCACGCCGGCTTCGCGCTGGTCAAGGCTCTCTCCGACGCAGATGATGGTCTTGAGTCCGTTTGCAAGGGCAGCTCTGGCGCGCTTGTTGACGGTCTCGTCTGTCTCTGCGAAATACTGACGGCGCTCGCTGTGTCCGAGGATGACATACTCGACTCCCTCTTCCTTGAGCATCGGGGCAGACACCTCGCCGGTGAATGCGCCGCTGGCTTCGAAGTGGCAGTTCTGGGCTGCTACGTGGACGTTGCTGCCCTTTGTCATCTCAACTGCGACATGGATGTCGGTGAAAGGAACACCGATGATGACGGTGCATCCCGCATCCTTTACCAGGGGAAGGAGTCCGTCGATGAGCTCTCTTGCCTCGCTGGCAGTCTTGTTCATCTTCCAGTTGCCCGCGATGACCGCGTTTCTCTTAGCCTTATTCATTACCTGTATCCTTTCAATAATCAGTCTTTATCTGTCATGGCATCGATGCCGGGGAGTCCCTTGCCTTCGAGGAACTCGAGGGATGCGCCGCCGCCGGTGCTGATGTGTGTGATCTTATCGGCAAATCCGAGGGAGTTGACTGCTGTTGCGGAGTCGCCGCCGCCGATCACGGAGATGCAGTCGGTCTCGGCGATCGCGCGGGCGACAGCCTTCGTGCCTTCTGCGAGCTGGGGGTTCTCAAACACGCCCATGGGTCCGTTCCAGACAACGGTCTTCGCGTTTTTGATGGCCTCTGCATAGACCTCGCGGGTCTTGGGGCCGATATCCATGCCCATCTTGTCTGCCGGGAGAGCGGTGCTGTCATACACTTCGGTCTCAACAGGAGCGTCGATGGGATCCGGGAACTCCTTGGTCACGACTGTGTCCACGGGGAGGAGCAGCTTGACGCCGTTCTTCTCTGCGCGTTCCAGCATCTCTTTGCAGAAATCCACCTTGCTCTCATCGAGCAGGGATGTTCCGACTTCATAGCCCTGAGCCTTGAGGAACGTGTAAGCCATTCCGCCGCCAATGATCAGGGTGTCGGCCTTTGTGAGGAGGTTCTCGATGACTGCGAGCTTGTCAGCCACCTTTGCGCCGCCGAGGATGCAGACGAAGGGACGGACAGGATTCTCAACAGCGTTTCCGAGGAACTCCACCTCTTTTGCCATTAGATATCCGTTAGCAGATTCGGAGACATAGTTCGTCACGCCGACTGTGGAGCAGTGCGCTCTGTGGGCGGTTCCGAACGCGTCGTTCACGAACAGATCGCAG
>Ga0310786_10004011_pt1 | contig 20761 bp, 17 predicted proteins | sample AusTroGonzalo_MG_FD_203881 | JGI IMG/M metagenome (GOLD analysis project Ga0310786, IMG submission 203881) | Bovine rumen microbial communities from tropical cattle in Woodstock, Queensland, Australia - Gonzalo_03 (v2) (version 2) | ecosystem: Host-associated > Mammals > Digestive system >... | reverse complement strand
ACCGTCAGCGGAATGAAATATCGCAGATGCCGGGCGATGTCGTCGATTTTTTTGTGCAGTATGCAGTCGGCGATCTTGTAAATACCAACACACACCGGAATGGCCAAGATGATCAAAGCGAGACCGCTTCCCGAGTCCTTTATAAGAATCAGGAACCAGAGCAGGATCGTGGACAATACGGTATTGAACCAAGAAAACTTTTTTCCCTCGATGAAGAGAAAACAGACCGTCCCGGCGACTATGCCGAGCAGCGTGTCGACATAAACTGATCCCCAGAACATCGGCGAAAAACCGCTGCAGACCAGTATCGCCGAGAGGAAATACAGCAAAGCCGCTCCCGCATTCTTCCATGTCGATTTTACCAGCGGCACGACAAGAGCCGATATCTGCAGAATCGCCATGGCGAAAATGGCTGCGCTTTCCGACAGTCGTGCGGTGTCGAAATGGCGTGCAAACATATATTCGACCACGGAGGTTCCGACCGGATAGCTCTTGAATAAAATCAGTTCCAAAATCTTGGAGTCTGTCACTGGCAGCGTGTTGTTGGCAAAAATCACATATACGATCCTGCCCCAATGCGAAAATTCGTCCCATCTGGTAAAGCATCTTCCGTCGCAGACGATTTTTGATAGGGCGACGGCAATTATGAAAAGCAGACATCCGGGCGTTGCGATCATATCCGCCACGCGGCAGAGGTAATCCCGGGTCTTTTTCTTCTTCACGACGCCGTATACGACAATTCCCAGCCATATCGGCAGCGACAACCATATTCCGAATACTATCATGCGATACGTGAGGTCGAATATCCGGCACATCCCTCCGAGATACAGCAGAATCCCCCAAAACGGCAGAATGCCCCCGATGAAATACTCGATGCGTTTTTTCAGAACGAAACTCAAAAAAGCAGCCGGCAGGAGTACGAAGAACAATGCTGTGGCGATCATAGGAAACACTCCGATATTCGAAAATCAAATTCTTGTCGTTTTTGCATCATCGCGGATGCTATTCCGTTTTTTCCTGTCTTGCGAATATCCAAAGCCGCTGCGTCAGGAAGCTGATGATGAACAATGCTATTTCGACAACGATCTTTGAAAACAACGGCGACCAGCCGAGGTATTTTTGCGCACAATTGATTCCGAGGTATGAGCCCGTGAACAAAAACGCCGCCAAAAGAGCGAATTTCACCAATTGAACGAGCCAGTTACCTTGCTCGTTGAACACCTTTTGCCGGTTGATCACAAAATTTGCCGACACGCTGATGACCCGCGAAACTATGAGGCTTGTCAACACCCCGCCGTGGAGCAGAAACAGCAGCGAAAAGACGACATAATCCAATACGCTGCAGAAAAGCGATGCGCCGATAAATCGGACAAATACCAAATAGATGCGTATGGAATCCAATACCGGATTGAAATGACTGCGTTTGTTGTTGTCTTCGTAAATGGTCTTTATCTTGATCTGTTCGAGTTTGCCTTTTTCCGCGGCCAGCATCAGCGCTTCCAGCTGAAATTCATATCTGCTGTGCAATAGCTGGGTTATTTTTTCGGCAGTTTCGCGGGGATAACAGCGAAGACCGGTTTGGGTGTCGGCGAGTCGAATCCCCGTGAACGCGTAAAACACCAGTTCGGTCATGCGGTTTCCGAAGCGGCTGCGAAACGGTATGGCGACTTCGGAAGAATAAAAATCGCGCACTCCCAATGCGGTTCTGTTCGGAAATTCGGAAAAGCGTTCGGTAACTTTTTTAATATCATCCGGGGCGTGTTGGCCGTCAGCGTCGAAAGCGACAAAGCCGCTGCAGTCCCGAAAGTGATACAAGGCATATTGCAGGCCGTATTTTATGGCTCCTCCCATACCGCTGTTTACGGCCAAATGCAGCACCGTCAAGCCGCCGATGGTCCCCAACTCATCGAATATGTCATCGAATTTTTCTCCGCTGCCGTCGTCAATCACTACGATATGCTTCAGAAAATCGAGCGCGGCGACGGCCCGTACGGTTTCAAGAAGTTTGAAATCGGGACGATACGCTGGAATGATGCCGACGATGTTTTTCATTGCTTCTCCCTGTGTTTTTGACATTCCGCTTGTTTTTCGTTAAAACAAAAATGCAAAAACCGTTGTGTCACGGTGTGGGAGAGTCGTCGAGAGTGCCATCTCGGACAGAATTCGGGCACAATACATGCCGGAAAAAGGCGAAATGGGGAAAATAAAAAAAGACCGAACGCCCCCATGCACTGTGCATGTAGGTCCGGCCAAGAACCCGTCATAGTCATGCAAAGAAGCGCCCGGGAAGATACTGTGGACACAGTAATCCTACCGGTACAATTCACCCAAAGACTATGACGCAAACATTCTGTTAAACTTGGCCGGTTTACATGCACATTTGCGTGAAATATAACGGTTTTCAATCAGCCGCGGAGCAAGGCTCCGCATAAAATGCGCTTTTAATATACCACTCCGAATGCGAAAATGCAAATCTTCGAAGATATTTGGCGACGGAACGAATTGCGAATGGATGGCATTTTTGCGCGCGCGGGCAAACTTTCAGCTTGAAATCGACGCGCTTTAATGGTAAGTTATATCTTACAAGCGTATTTTACACCAAACGGCGCCGCCCGAGGCGAAAATTTGTGACTGGGCGCGCCAAATACAGGAGAAAAGTCGAAATGGCTGTTGAAGTATCGTATGTCATCATCACCCCGTACAGTTTGCTCAAGTCCCGCACCGGCGGCATCATCGCCCGTCTGATGAGCCGCACCGACCTCGAATTCATCGGCGCGCAGGTGCTGCCCTTCTCGAAAGAGATGGCCGAAGAGTACGCCGCCGAGCTCGAAAAGGGCTCCAACGCCGCCGTCGGCAAACTGCTGGCGAACTATGTCCGCGCGAACTTCCCGCCCTGCGAAAATGGTCAGTGCGAGCGCGCGATGCTCCTGTTGTTCCGCGGCGAGGACGCCTGCGCCAAGCTCTCCCAGATCGTCGGCCGCCTCTCCGTGTTCTCCCAGCGCGATCCGAGCGCCGGCGAGACCTTGCGCGACACCTACGCCGACCTCATCGAGGACAAGGACGGCAACGTCCGCTACTTCGAGCCGGCGGTGCTGACTCCTCCCAACAGCGAGGAGGCGATCCCGAAGCTCCGGCTCTTCGCCAAGTGGGCCGACGACGCGGCGAACATCGTCGACAACTCCGTCGGCAGCAAGTCCACCGACCAGCGCACGCTCGTCATCATCAAGCCGGACAACTGGCGTCAGCCGTCGAGCCGCCCCGGCAACATCATCGACATGCTGAGCCGCACCGGTCTGCGGATTGTCGGCTGCAAGGTCCACCGCATGAGCATCGACGACGCGCTCGAATTCTACGGCGCGGTGCGCGGCGCGCTCCACAAGAAGCTCGCGCCGAAGATCGGCGAGAAGTCCCGCGCCATCCTCGAAGAGGCGCTCGGCATCAAACTGCCGGAAGAGTCGGTCGCCAAGCTCACCGACGCGGTCGGCATGTGCTACGCCGACGACCAGTTCAGCCAGATCATCGAATTCATGGCGGGCCGCCGCCCCGAGGGGACGACTCCCGAGGAGCGTCAGTGCCAGAACAACGCCGCGAAGTGCCTGATCCTCATCTACGAGGGCGAGGACGCGATCGCCAAGATCCGCACCGTGCTCGGCCCCACCGATCCGGCGAAGGCCCCCGGCGGCACCGTCCGTCACGACTACGGCCGCGACGTCATGGTCAACACCGCCCACGCTTCGGATTCGCCCGAGAGCGTCGCCCGTGAGATGAAGGTGGTGCGCATCACCCAGAACTCGATGTCCGAGCGCATCAAGGAGTATCTCGCCGCCAAATGACTTGGATGAAAGCCATTCCGCCGCGCGCGGCGGTCGCCGCGCTGGCCGTTTTCGCCGTTTCGGCGGTGTTGCGGCTGGCGGTGGCGCTGCCGGGGCTGATCCGCGGGGACGAGGCGCGCTTTTCGCGCCCCGACACCGCCGGGTATCTCGCCGAAGCGGCGGAACTGGCGACGGAAGGGCGCATTTCCGGTACGGGGCGCGTCCCCGGTTTCCCGGCGGTTGCGTCCCTCTTCGTCGGCGGCAGATCGGGCAAATTGCACCTCGCGCCGCTGGTCTCGCTCCTGATCTTTCTGGGGGCGGCGACGAGCGTGATCGTCTTTTTCGCGGGGTATGTCCGTTCGTTCGGCGCCGGGGTGACGGCGGGGGCGCTTCACGCTTTGAATCTGACCGCGATCGTCAACGCTCCGATGCTGTTGTCGGATACGCTCTTCGGCGTGCTGGCGGCGCTTCAGTTCCTGTTTTTCATGCAGCTTTGGATCAAAAAACGCTTTTGGTGCTTTTTCGCCATGGTCTTCGCCGCCGCGCTCGGGGTGCTGGTGCGCCCGATAAATATTTTGTGGATCTTTCCCGCGCTGGCGCTGCTGGCGCTGGATCTCAAGTCGGGTTTCATCTGGCGGCGCAAACTCGTTTTCTGCGGCGCGGGAACGCTGCTCTTCGCCGCGGTCGTCACGCCGTGGATGTTCCGCAACGCGGCCCGCGGCGCCGGGTTCACCCCCGACACCAATACCGGAGCGATGCGCCACCAGAACGGGGCGATGCTGATGGCGGAAGTGAAAGGCACCGATTTCGAGAGCGAAAAAACGCGTCTGCTCGAAGAGGAAAAACGCGAATTCGCCGATTCCGACCGTTACCCCGACGAGGCTTCGCGCGAGGCGTGGCGGCTTCGGGAATACCGCCGGATGGTGCTCGCCCACCCGCTGTTGTGGCTGCGGCAGAGCGCTTCGTGGCGGATCTTCATCCCGGACGCGCCGACCTTCTGGGAGCTGTGCGGCGTCACTTCCGCCGGGCGCGGCACGATGGGGGTGATGGCCAAACACGGATTCTTCGCCGGGGTGCGCCACTACTTCGGCGGCAGCTGGACGCTGCTGCTGCTGACCGTGCTGCTGCTGATCCCGACGCTCGTGCTTTACGCCGGGGCGCTGGGGCGAGTCGTCTGCGACATCTGCCGGATCCGCGAATACTGGTACGAACTAGCAGTGCTTTTGGCGTTCGCCGAATATTATCTGTTGCTGCCGGGGGCGATCACCGCGCCACGCTATCAGCTGCCGGCCCTGCCGGTGCTGTGCGTATTGGCGGCGCTGTTCATTACCGAGCGGAGCGGGCGCGGCGTTCCGGCCGACAAGACGGAGACGGCAAAATGAAGATCCTCATCACGGCGGGACCGACTCGCGAATACATCGATCCGGTGCGCTTCATCACCAACCGGTCGTCGGGCAAGATGGGGTACGCGCTGGCCCGGGCGGCGCATCGGCGCGGTTTCGAGACCGTGCTCGTCACCGGGCCCGTCGATCTGGAGGCGCCCGCCGGGGTGGAGGTCGTGCGCATCGAAAGCGCCGCCGAGATGGCGGCGGCGGTCGCGGAACTTGCCCCTTCGTGCGACGCGGTGGTGATGGCGGCGGCGGTCGCGGATTACCGCCCGGTGGAAGTCTCGGAGCACAAGCTCAAGAAACAGCCGGGCGATCTGACGCTTCGTCTGGAACGGACGGAGGATGTTTTGGCTTCGCTCGGCGCGATGAAGCAGCCGGGGCAGCTGCTCGTCGGTTTCGCGGCGGAGACGGAAGATCTAGTCGAAAACGCTTCGGATAAGCTCCGCCGCAAGAATCTGGACTGGATCGTGGCGAACAAGGTCTCCGACGGCTTCGGCGCGGACACCAACAAGGTGATACTTCTCGGGCGGGGAGGGGAGGTCGTCGAACTTCCGCTCGCGCCGAAACTCGAGGTCGCGGAAAAGATACTCGGGATCATCTTCGGTCAACGGCCGGAATAACGGGAAAGGGATTATCGCATGTTCAGGAGCAGACGTTTTTGGATGGGATTGCTGTTGGCGGTCCCCGGCATCCTCTCGGCGCTGGAAATTTCGCTCGCTTCGCCGCGCGACGGGGCGACGGTGCCGTTGCTCAACGACAAGCACAAGGCGTTTCTCGCCATGCCGCGCGCCGAGCGCGTGAAGTACTTCGCCGACGCCGAAAAGCGCAAACAGCTCGTAAAGGCGGGGCACTGGCCGCGCCCCGTCTACTTAGGGTGGAAATCGACCGACGCGCCCGCCGAAACGAAGTACCGTGTGCTGGTGTCGGAAAAGCCCGATATGTCCGATGCGCTCGCCGTAACGGGCGAAAACGGCAAGGTGAAGCTCTACAACCTCATGCTCGGTCGAACCTACTATTGGCAGGTCGAGGCGACCGCCCCCGGCGAAAAGCCGGTGCTGTCGTCGGTGCGTAGTTTCGTGACCGAGACGCAGGCGCCGCGTCTGTTGCGCTTCCCCAACGTGCCCAACGTGCGCGACCTCGGCGGCCGCCGGGGAAGGAACGGAATGTACGTCAAGCAGGGGCTCGTCTTCCGCACCGCCGGAATGAACACCAACGCCAGAAAGGTCCCGGCGAAGGACGAAGAAGAGCTCTTGCGCGTCTGTCCGGAGTACCGGTCGATATTGGCGTTTTACCGCGGTTTGCGGCAACGGCTGAAAGACGATCCCGAATCTGTGCAGGTCGTCGAATATTCGTTGGGCAGCAAGTGGTGCGTCTTCGTGTTGGATAAGGAAAAACTTTCCGCCGACGAGATCGCGCAGCTCGACGCTCTCGACGGCGAGACCGTTCCGGAGACGCTTTTCGGGGTCGGGAGGAAAGAGATCACCGCCACCAAGCGCGGCAGAGTGGTGCTGCGGAAGAGGAAGACTCCGCACGTCGCGGTTTTGATGCAGGCGTTTTATTCTCCGGCGGACGGCATCATGCAGATCGCCACCGGCGGCGACTATTATTGGGATCTCCGCGTCAACGGAAAGCTCGTTTACAGCCGGATGTCGGGCAACGGCAAGAAGGCGACGACCAGCAACTACCACTACTTCATCCCGGTCCGCCAAGGGAGAAACCTCGTCACCGTCGTGCTGAAGCCCGGCAGGGACGGCTGGATGTGGTGCTGCGGCAAGCGTCAGAAACGGGAGCCCGCCGCCGCCGTGGACGCCACCATCAAGTCGATACTCGCCACTCCCGTAAACTGGCGGAAGGGCAAAAGCCGCGTCACGGCGGAAGGTCGCGCGATCTTCCTCGACCGGTACGGCGTCAAGAGCGACATCGATCTGCGCAGCGACGGCGAATGCTGGGGCATGAAGGGTTCGCCGCTCGGACCGAGCGTGAAGTGGTTCCACTATTCCAGCTCCGCCTACGCCGGGATGCACGTCAAGCAAGGCAAGCAGCAGTTCGCCAAGGTCTTCCGGGTGTTCCTGGACGAGAATAACTACCCGATCATCTTCCACTGCATCGCGGGGCAGGACCGCACCGGCGCGGTGGCGTTCATCTTGAACGGGCTGCTCGGCGTCGCCGAGGAGGAGCTGTACCTCGATTGGGAAGCGACCGGCTTCTGGAATCAGAAAACCTCGCTCCGGCACGCCACGCGTTTGGACAAACTGGTCGCCGGTTTCCGCAAACTTCCGGGGAAGGACCTTAACGAGCAGATCGAAAACTACGTGCTCTCCTGCGGCTTCACGCGGGACGACATCGAAAAATTCCGCAGCATAATGTTGGAAAAGAGATAAATACAGGGAGGCAAGAAATGGCCAGCAAACCGGCTCCGCGCAAAATGGAATTCAGCCGCTTTCAAACGGAATTTCTGAACATGGACGCCTGGCGCGTCATGCGGGTGATGGGCGAGTTCGTCGAGTCCTTCGACTACATGGCGCGCGTACCCGAGATGCTGGTGTCGGTCTTCGGATCGGCGCGCGTCAAGGACGGTTCGCCGGTCTACGAATCCGCGCGCGAGGTCGGGCGGCGGCTGGTCGAGGCGGGCTACGGCGTCATCACGGGCGGCGGTCCCGGCGTCATGGAGGCGGCGAGCCGCGGCGCCTTCGAGGCCAACGGGCGCTCGGTCGGGCTGAACATCGAACTGCCGATGGAGCAGAAACCCAATCCGTACCAGACCAATTCGCTGTCGTTCCGCTACTTCTTCATCCGCAAGGTGTGCTTCCTGAAATACTCGACGGCGATCATCGTCTATCCGGGCGGTTTCGGCACGATGGACGAACTGTCGGAGGTGATGACGATGCTCCAGACGGGCAAGATCAGCATGATCCCGCTGATCCTGGTCGACAAGAAGTTCTGGGCGGGATTTCTGCGCTGGGTCAAGTCGAGCATGCTGGAAGGCGGCGACATGATCGAAGCCGACGACATGAACATCATCAAACTGGTCGATTCGGCGGAAGAGGCGGTCGACTACCTCTGCGAGTGCCACCGCTACGGGCCGCACGGCACGGTGCTCCGCGACTGAAGCGCCGGGCGGCGGGAGTTCAGAGCGCGACGATTCTGCCGGTGCGCGCCGATTCGTCGGCGGCGAGCGCGACGCGCGCGCACATAAGTCCGTTCGCTGAACCGGATACGTTCAGCGGAGCGTCGTTCAGCAGCGACGCCATGATCTCCTTCGCCATCACCCCGTCGCCGCCGCCGTGGCCGCCGCCCGCGAACTTGAGTTCGGTCGAGTACGGTTCGTCGTAGCGGCGGTATTTCACCGTTCCCGCGAAGCACTCCGCGATGATCGTGCCCTCGGTGCAGCAGATGTACATCCGCCGCTCCGGGATCGCGTTCGCCAGCGTGAGCTGGAAGTTCATCTTGATGCCGCCGGGGTACTCCATGATTACGGTGTGGTTGTCGAAGATCGTCTTTTCCGAGGTGAAGGGGTTGATCCGGTGCGATTCCGGGACCATCTTCGCGAAGTTGTCGCGGTCGAACTTGTCCCACAGCGCGGCGTTGGCGGGGACGAAGTAGTCGAGCCCGCAGAAGGCGGCGACTCGCGTCGGCACGGCTCCGGCGAACCAGTTGAGCAGATCGAGGTCGTGGGAGCACTTTTCCAAAAGGTACGGCCCCGCCTGTTCCCGGAAGCGCCGCCAGCCGTAGTCGGCGCTCATCGAGTTGCCGCCGCCCCAGGATTCGCGGTTTTCGCTCGCGGCGACGTTGACGATCTTCCCGAACGAGCCGCCGGAGATCAGCTCGTGGACCTTGCGGTAGATCGGGGAGTAGCGCAGTACGAAGCCCGTCATGATGGGGATGCCCGCCGCCTTTTCCGCCGCCATGATCCGCTCGCAGTCCTCCAGCGTGGTGGCGAGCGGTTTTTCCGAAAATACGCGCTTGCCGGCGGCCAGCGCGGCGAGGATCGCTTCGCAGTGGAGGTAGTTCGGGGTGAAGATGCAGACGAGGTCGGAGTCCGGCGATTTCGCCGCGTCTTCCAGCGAAGCGGCGCGGCGGGCGCCCGGCGCGTTCCAGGTCGTCAGGGCCTTGGCGATCATGCCGTCGTCGACGTCGTAGACGCACGAAACTGCCGCCTTGCCGTCCGCGGCCTTCAGAAAGTTTTTGACCACTCCGGTCCCCCGGGAGCCGCAGCCGATAACCGCCAGCCGAATGTTCTTCATCTCCGCACTCCAAACGGTTGCATTTTGGGTTCCGCCGATGTATAATATACCCCGAAACGGATCGAATTGAAACATCTTTCGTCAAAATAACGCATGGGAGGCGGTATATGCCGGGGATCGCAAGTTACGACGTGGTGGTCGCGGGCGGCGGCGTCGCCGGAGTGGCGGCGGCGGTCGCGGCGGCGCGGCAGGGGGCGCACACGCTGCTGATCGAAAAGCAGTGCATGCTGGGCGGCCTTGCGACTTCGGGGATGATCAACGTCTATCTGCCGCTCTGCGACGGATACGGCAACGTCACGGCGGGCGGGCTCGCGTGGGAGATGATGCGGCGGAGCGTCGAGTACGGTCCCTTCACCACCCCGGCGGGGTGGAACGGCGCCGGCGGCGGCAATTCGGGATTTTCCGGCAGGCGTTTTCAGTGCCGCTTTTCGCCGGGCGGGTTCGCGCTGTCGCTCGACAGGATGCTGAGCGAAACGGGCGTCGACTTATGGCTGGACGCCCGGGTGGTCGCCGTCAACGCCAAGGACGGTCGGCTGACGTCCGTCCGGGTGGCGGACGACTCCGGGATATCGACCGTGCGCGGCCGATGCTTCGTCGACGCGACGGGCGGGGCGTACCTCGTCCAGCTCGCGGGCGGCAAGGTCGGCCGCGAGGAAAATTTCCTTTCCGCGTGGTGGTTCGACGTGGCGGAGCACCCCGAAAGGTTCCTCTTCACCGAAAAGCTGAATCTGCGGCGGCTGGGACACTTCAAGCCGGAATTCAGCTTCGGCGAGTGTCGGAACGGCGCCGACGTCACGCGCTTCACCCGCGTGGCGTGGCAGATGGTCCGCGACGTCTACGACGCGCTGCCCGAGGCGGAGCGCAAAAAGAACTACCCCGTTCAGCTGCCCTCCATGCCGCAGCTGCGCAAGATCGCCCGCATCGACGCCAAATACAACCTCGGCGACGCGGATCAGGGCGGGCACTTCAAGGATTCGGTCGGCGTCGTTTCCGACTGGCGGCGCGCGGCCCCGGTGTGGGAAACTCCCTATCGGTCGCTGCTCCCGCGCAAGGTGCGCGGCGTGCTCGCCGCCGGGCGGTGCATGGGCGCGAAGGGCCTCGCCTGGGAGATCTACCGGGTGATCCCCGCCGCGGTCGTCACCGGCGAAGCCGCGGGCGTCGCGGCGGCGCTGGCGGCGGCGCGACGGATCGATCCCGCCGAAGTCCCGGTCGGCGACGTGCGCGCGCGCCTTCTCGAAAACGGGTGCATCCTCGACGCGGCGCCGGAATTCGGAGTCGATCCCGGCGGTTCCGTGAAGGCCCCGGAAAACACCGAAGCGTGACCGGCAAAAAAACGGGCCCCGGAACTTTCCGGGGCCCGATCGTATCGGTGCGGCTTATCTGCGCTTCAGCGAAGCGGTGAAGTCCTGCGCGGTCGGGATCAGCATCACCAGCGCCATGATCCCCAGCGCGACCGTCATGTAACGGGCGGCGCCGTCCGTGTCGGATATCAACCTGCCTAAAATCAGCCAGATCAGGGACAATATCATCATGATCCCCCAGGCGATGAGATAGAGCAGTGCGGGGTGGAGCCTTTCGTTGCTTCCCCGTTTGACCAGACAGGAGATCATCAGCGGGCACGCCGCGCTGAAGAGATATATCGAGTAGCTGAACGGGAAATTCCACGATCTGTCGCCGCTGCAGAGCAGCAGTATCTCCGCCGCCGCCGCCAGAACGAGAGAGAAGACGACCTCGGTGATCGCCCCCGTGGAGCACAAGGCGCGCAGCGGCCGCAAGGGCGCGGGCAGCCGCCGTATTTCCGCCGCGATCCGGCGGCTCTGCGCGTGGCGTTCCGCAACGGCGGCGATGATCGAATATACCGCGCCCGTTCTGCAGATGCCGGCGATGATGCCGATCATGTCTTTTGACCGCAGATCCCGGTTCTGCACCATGACGACGACCGCGATCGCGGTCAGCGTCAGCAGCAGGGCGAACCGCGCCGGTATCATCCGGTCGGAGCTGGCGGGGGACGCCGCCGCGTTCGTCAGGGCGAAGAGCAGTATGATCGGGAGCAGCATGTAAAGCATGGTGAAGATCGTGACTTTTCCGTCGGCGGAGAAGGCTTCGAATCCGCCCATCGGCTGTTTGGCGAGCACCGTCACGAGGAGCAGCAGCACCCCCGGAAGCACCGCGCCCAGAACGCCGTGTTTTCCGCATGCCGAGGCGATGGTCAGTATCACCGCCGCCGAAAGCAGCAGCGCCGAAATATCCGTGGGGAAGAGATAGAGCCACAGGTATCGGGTGATCTCCTTCGGCGCGGTGGACGCGGCGAAGATCTGCGCTATCATCAGCGGGAGCAGTACGACGATCACGGTCGCGAGATACTTTTCCGCGACCACTTGCACCGGCGGCAGCGGAGTGGTGACGAACGGGTTCAGCGCGTCGTCGCCTTTTTCCGCGCACCAGCGCATGCCCATGTTGATCGCGACGAGAAAGGCGGTGAGGATGCCGAGCGTCCGGTAGAACGGCGAGTACAGATCCTCGCTTTTCAGATATTTGTGCATCAGGTACATGATGGCGAAGCTCAGCATCACCTGCACGGCCAGCACGATCCAGAATGCCAAATTGCGGCGCAGCTGCCGGAATTCCTTGACGAAGTAGATGAACATGCTTACTGAACTCCTCCGGTAGTGCGGTTGAGAAAGATCCTTTCGAGGTCGGGCGCGAGCTCCGGCCGCCGCATGTCGGCCAGCGGGAAGCCGGTATTGACGATCTCCGGCATCACCCGTTCGAAGGCGCCGCGCGTCAGCATCAGCGTGATGCGCCGCCCGCCGGGAGCCGCGACGCACGCCTCGACGCCGGGGATCGCCGCGAGCCGGTCGGCCCAGAGCCCGGCGTCGACGCCGGGAGCGGGGATGAGATCAAGCTCCTCCTGAGGCGACTGCTTCGTGCCGCCGGTGATGTCGGTCAGCTTGCCGGCGCTGACGAGGCGGCCCTTTTCGAGGATCACGAGTCCGGAGACCATGTCCTCGAGTTCGCCCAGAATGTGCGAAGAGAGCAGGATCGTCTTGCCCTGCTTGGCGAGTTCGAGCAGCGTGTCGCGCAGTTCGATGCGGGCCCTCGGATCGAGCCCCGCCGCCGGTTCGTCCAGCAGCATGAACTCGGGATCGTGGATCAGCAGCCGCGCCAGCAGTACCCGCTGCTTCATGCCCTTGGAGAGGGCGGAGAGCGTTTTTTTCAGCATCCCGTCCAGCTGGGTGAGTTCGCACACCCGCCGCACCCTTTCCGCCTTTTCGCTGCCCTTGAGTCCGAAGGCGCGGGCATAGAAGTCCACGTACTCCTTGACGACGACGTCCCGGGCGCTCGGCAGGGTATCCGGCATGAAGCCGATCCGGCGGCGGAATCTTTCCGGATACTCGATCCGCGAAACGCCGTCGATCACGGCGTCGCCGGAGTCCGGATCGTCGAAGCCCGCGAGTATCCGCAGCAGCGTGGTCTTGCCCGCCCCGTTGGGGCCGATGAAGCCGTGAATCCCCGGCTCGTCCAGCGAAAAGGAGACGTTGTCGAGCGCGACGGTGCGCCCGAATCTTTTGGTGATGCCGTCGATCTCCAAGCGCATGAATCCACCTCCGGTCGGTAGGAATGACGATTTGGGCTAATATAGCATTTTCGCAATGCTTTGTCAAGGATCGTCGGAGGCGGGGAGTTTTACGCCCCTGCGAGGTGGCGGCGGAGGATGTCCGCGCCGATCAGGATGATCGCCGCGCCGCCCGCGACCGAGAGCACGCGCGCCCCGGCGAGTCTGCCGAGCCGCCGCCCGAAACACACCCCGGCGGCGCTCATCGCCCCGGTGACGATACCCATGGCCGCCGCCGGGACGAGGATCCGGTCGCCGGAAAAGGCGAAGCCCGCCCCGACCGCGAGCGCGTCGATGCTGGTCGCCACCGCCGGGACGAACATGAACTTCCAGTCGAAGAACTCGGAGACGGATCTTTCCCCGCCGTCCTTTCTTTCGCCGCGGAGCCCCTCGTACACCATCCTGCCGCCGACGAAGGCGAGCAGAGCAAAGGCGATCCAGTGGTCGCAGACCTCCACCCGGCGGTGCAGCGACGCGGCGGCGCAGTAACCCGCCAGCGGCATGAAAAACTGAAAGCCGCCGAAAAATCCGGCGGCCAGCAGTGCGTTGTGAAAGGTTTTCCGCCTGCTGGTCAGCGCTCCCGCGACCGAGAGCGCGAAGGCGTCGAGCGATACGCTGAACGCGACCAGCAGGATCTCCCAGACGGTCATCATCAGCCCATGAGCATGCTCATGACCGCCTTCTGGACGTGCAGGCGGTTTTCCGCCTCGTCGAAGACGATCGAGCGCGGCGAGTCGAGCACGCCGGCCGAGACCTCTTCGCCGCGGTGGGCGGGCAGGCAGTGGAGGAACTTGGCCCCCGGCTTGGCGAGTTCGAAGAGCTTTTCGTTGACCTGATAGGGGGCGAAGATCTTCATCCGGCGCGCGCGCTCCTCCTCGAAGCCCATGCTCACCCAGACGTCGGTGTAGAAGTAGTCGACGCCCTCCGCCGCCTTGAGGGGATCCTTTTCCCACGTCACGTTGGCGGCGTTGCCGGCGAGTTCCAGATTCGGCTTTTCGGGCGAGGATATGACGAGCTCCATGCCGGTCAGCTTCGCCGCGAGGACGAGCGAGTTGGCGATGTTGCTCCGCCCGTCGCCGTAGAAGGCCATGCGGATCGACTTGTCGATGCGCCCGGAGTACTCCTTGATCGTCAGCAGGTCCGCGAGGATCTGGCACGGGTGGAAGTCGTCGGTGAGCGCGTTGATGACCGGGATGGTGGCGACGCGCGCCAGCTCTTCCACGCCCTCGTGCGAGAAGGTCCGGATCACGATCCCGTGGAGATAGCGGCTCAGCACCTGCGCGGTGTCGGCGATGGTCTCGCCCCGGCCGACCTGCATCTTGGACTGGTCGAGATACAGCGGACGGCCGCCCAGTTCGCCCACGCCGACCTCGAAGGAGACGCGAGTCCGGGTGGAACTCTTGGCGAAGATCAGCCCGATGCTTTTTCCGGCAAGCGGGGTGAAAGCGACTTTGCCGCGTTCGCGTTTGAGCTTGGCGGCAAGTTCGAAGATGTTTTGAAGATCGTCAAAGGTTATATCGCGTAAAGTCAAAAGGTCCTTTTTCATTTCTCAACCTCGGTTTTGTTGAACTCCTCAAGTGCGCCGGCGATGCGTTCCAGCGCGAGATCGGCTTCGGCGCGGGTGATGACCAGCGGCGGCAGAAGCCGCAGTACGGTCTCGCCGGCCGTGAGCGTCACCAATCGTCGCTTCAGGCACAGATTCTGCACCCCGGCGGCGGGGCGGTCGAGGACGACGCCGATCATCAGGCCGCGGCCGCGCACCGTCTTGACGAAGGAGTATTTTTTGCCGATCTCCGCGAGGCGAGCCATCAGATATTCGCCCTGCGTCCGGCAGTTTTCCAGAACTCCGTCCTTATCGAACGCCTCCTGCACGGCGAGCGCCGCGGCGCAGGCGAGGGCGGTGCCGCCGAAGGTGCTCGCGTGGGTGCCGAGCCCCAGCGTGTCCGCGAACTTGCGGCGCACGATGAAACCGCCCATCGGGAGCCCGTTGGCGATCGCCTTGGCCATCGACAGCGCGTCGGGCTGGACGCCGAAGCTCTGGTACGCGAAGCGCGTGCCGATCCGGCCCATGCCGCACTGGACCTCGTCGCAGAGGAGCAGTATATCCTTTTCGTCGCAGAAGGCGCGGAGTTTCCCGAGGTATTCCGTATCGGCGGGGAGGATGCCGCCTTCGCCCTGGACCATTTCGAGCATCACTGCGCAGGTCTTGTCGGTAACGGCGTTTTTGACCGCCTCGAAGTCGTTGAAGGGCACCTGCTTGAAGCCCATGACGTCCGGCTCGAAGCCCTTGCGGTACTTGGCGCGCCCGGTGGCGGCGAGCGTGGCGAGCGTCCGGCCGTGGAACGAATTTTCCATGGTGATGATCTCGTTGCGGCCGCCGCGGGCGTTGCCGTACTTGCGGGCGAACTTGATCATGCCCTCATTGGCCTCGGCGCCGGAGTTGCAGAAGAAAGCCTTGCCGTCGAAGGATTCCTTCACCAATTTCTCGGCGAGGCGCGGCATGAGTTCGTTCATGTAGAGATTGGAGACGTGGACGAGCTTCGCCGCCTGCTCCTGGATCGCTTTCGTCACCCGCGGATTGCAGTGGCCGAGGTTGCAGACCGAGATCCCCGCCGCGAAGTCGAGGAACTCCACGCCTTCGTCGTCGTAGAGCTTCGCCCCTTCGCCGCGCACGAAGAGCTGTTTCGGCGCGTAGGTGGGCATCACGTATTTCTCGAACCGTTCGGCGGTATCCTTGTAAAGCTGGCTCATCTTGAAGACTCCTTATCTTGCGGCCCCGTCCGGGGGGGGCCGACTGTTTTCATATATTTCCGGAAGAAAATAAATAATATATCACACTTCATGCAAAAAGCAAGAAGCGCGGCGCGAAGCGTGATTTTCCGAAGCGGGAGCGGCGCGTCAGCGCAGCCCGACCGCGCGGCGGACTTTGCGCATCAGCTTGTCCGCCTCGGCGCGGGCGCGTTCGCCGTTCGCGGCGAGCGTCCTTTCGACGAAGGTCGGATCGGCGGCGAGTTCGGCGCGGCGTTTGCGCATCGGCTCGAAGGTCGTCCAGAGCTTCTCGAAGAGGGCGAGTTTGGCGTGGCCGTAGCCGTAGTTGCCGCCGAGGTAGTTTTCGCGCATCTTCCGCACCTCCTCCGGCGTGGCGAAGAGCTTGTAGATCGCGAAGACGTTGCACTTGTCGGGATCCTTCGGCTCTTCGAGTCCCTTGCAGTCGGTGACGATGTTCATGACCGCCTTCTTTATCTCCTTCTCGGTGCCGAAGATCGGTATGGTGTTGCCGTAACTCTTGGACATCTTCTGCCCGTCGGTGCCGGGGACGATCGCGACTTCGTCGGGGATGTACCCCTCGGGGATGGTCAGGATGTCGCCGTAGGCGTTGTTGAACTTGATCGCCACGTCGCGGGTGATCTCGAGGTGCTGTTTCTGATCCTTGCCGACGGGGACGAGGTTGGAGCTGTACAGCAGTATGTCCGCCGCCATCAGCACGGGGTAGGTGAAGAGTCCGGTGTTGGCGGCGAAGCCCTTGGCGAGCTTGTCCTTGTAGCTGTGGGCGCGTTCGAGCAGTCCGACCGGAGTCACGGTGCCGAGTATCCACGCGAGCTCGCAGACCTCGGGCACGTCGGACTGGCGGAAGAATATCGTCTTGTCGAGGTCGACGCCGCAGGATATGAAGTCGAGCGCGAGGTTGACGACGTTCTGCCGCAGCGTCTTCGGATCCGGCGAAGTCGTGAGCGCGTGGTAGTCCGCGATGAAGAGAAAACTTTCGCCCTTTTCCTGAAGGGCGCAGACCTGTTTCATCGCGCCGAAGTAGTTGCCGAGGTGCGGGATGCCCGAGGGCTGGACGCCGGTGAGGATTCTCATGATGTATGCTTCTCCGGATTGTTCTTGGTCTTACAGGGTGAACGCCTCGGCGCCGTCGCCGATGGAGCAGATCAGATGTTCGGGATCGATGCCGGTCTGCTTTTTGTACGCGGCGGCGATGCGCTCGGCGTACTCTTCGGCGCCTTCGGTCTCGACCAGGTGGACGGTGATGCCGCCGAAGCCGCCGCCCGAGAGCCGCGCCCCGAGACAGCCGGGGATCGACTGCGCCAGCGAGACCAGATAATCCAGCTCGGGCGTGCTGTTTTCGAAGTTCAGCCGGCTGGATTCGTGCGAGTCGAACCACAGTTTGCCGAAGCTCTTGATGTCGCCCTCGTCGAGGAGCTTCACTCCCGCTTCGACGCGGGCGCATTCGCCGACCACGTGGAGCGCGCGGCGGTACTCCCGCCAGTTCATCCGGGAGCGGGCGGCGCCGAGTTCGTCGTAGGAAACGTCGCGGAGCGCCTTGACATCGTCGAAGAGCTTGGCGAGCGCCGCGACCGCCTTTTCGCAGTCCTCGCGGCGCGAATTGTAGTCGCTCGAAACGAGGTTGTGCTTCTTCATCGAGTTGACGACCACGATCGAATATCCCGGCGGCAGCGCGACGGTGCGCTCGACCGACTGGGTGCGGAAGTCGCTGAGGATCATCGCGTTTTCCTTGCCGAAGATCGAGCTGAACTGATCGAGCAGTCCGGTGTGCAGTCCGAGGTAGTCGTTTTCGACCATCTGGCCGAGGCGCGCCCACTCCTCCGGGGCCATGTCGATGCCGAAGGCGACGCCGATCGCCAGCGCGGCGGAAAGCTCCAGCGCGGCGCTGCTGGACATCCCCGCCGACAGCGGGATGTCGCTTTCGATCGCGGCGTCGAAGCCGCCCAGTTCGGCGCCGTACTTCATCAGCTCCACGGCGACGCCCTTGACGTACTTGCTGCCGTTGCGCGGCGGGGGCGCGTCGGGGCGCGACAGATCGAACTTCATCTCGTCGCCGCTGCGGAAGTCCTTGAGCCGGCAGTGCACGCCGCCGTTGGGGCGCAAAGCGAAGCGCGTCTTCTGGCCGACCGCGCACGAGAGCGTCCGGCCCTGATTGTAGTCGGTGTGGTTGCCGAGTATCTCCAGCCGTCCCGGCGCGCAGGCGGCGGCGGTGGGTTCGAAGCCGTAGTGATCTACGAATTTGTCGATGAAGCTTTCCATTTCGTATTGTCCCCCGCGGGTTTTATGTTTATGATTGCTTACAGCCTTTCACATGAAGCAGATGCGCGATATGCACTGGTCGAAACTTTCGCGCCCGCTCAGAATGTCGATCTGGATGCGCAGGTAGTATATCGGCACGTCGCAGCGGTCCAGCCGCGGCATCCGCACGGCATCCTTTTCGGTGGTGACGATCATCTCCGCCCCCGCTTCCTTCGCCTGATTTACGAAGTCGATCAGCTCCTGCTGGGTGTAGCGGTGGTGGTCGGCGTAGTGGTCGGCGAGGATGAGCTCCGCGCCGAGCTGACGCAGGAAGCCTTCGAAGCTTTCCGGACGGGCGATCGCCGAGAGCGCCGCCACGCGCAGGCCCTTGAGCTTGCTCAACGGTTCCTTCTCGCCGCCGGAAAAGAGTTTCACCAGATATTGCGGCTTGTGGCAGCATTCGATGATCTCGGCCCGCTTGGTGTGGCGCCGGATGAAGCGCTTGAGATGTTCGATCTTGTGGCTGCCGTCGGATTTGGTCAAAAAGATGTAGTCGGCGCGGCGGATGTTCTGGATCGGTTCGCGCAGTATGCCGCGCGGCAGGACGTGGCCGTTGCCGAAGGGATCGGTCGAATCCACCAGCACGATGTTGATGTGCGGGCGGAGCATCAGGTATTGGAAGCCGTCGTCGAGGATGATCACGTCGGTGTGAAAGCGGTCGATGGCGTATCCGCCGGATTTGACGCGGTCCTTGTCGACCAGCACCGCCACGTCGCGCAGGTTCGAAGCGAGCATGTACGGTTCGTCGCCCGCGTACTCCGAGTTGAGCAGCAGATCGCGGCCGTTGGAAACGACCTTGGGCGGGACTTCGATCTTCTGACTGCGGAACATCTGGATCATCTTGCTCAACATCGACCGCTTCTTGCTCCGGTAGCCGCGGCTCAGAATGGCGACCTTGCGCCCCTTGCTGCTCAGACTGCGGGCGAAGACTTCGACCACCGGCGTCTTGCCGGTGCCGCCGCAGCTCAGATTCCCGATGCTCACCACCAGACAGCCGAGGGCGTGGGGGCGGATGACGCGCTTGTCGTAGAGCCACAGCCGGAACTGCGTGCCCATCCGGTAGCAGCGCGAGGCGAAGAAGAGCACCCCGCACATCGCCCGGTCGTACCACCGGCGGCGCCGGCCGTCCATGAGCTCAAGGAAGTACTGCTCCAGCTCTTCGGTTTCCAGTTTGAACTTGTGCATCGTCGTCCGTCGCGGAAAAACGTTTTTCCCCATTAAATCAATCGTCTGTATACAAGTCATATAAAATACCACCGTTTGCGGCGCTATTCAAGCGCGCGCGAGGCTCCGCCCCGCGGGAGTTCCGCTCCGCGCCGGATTGAAAAAGCCGCTCCCGCGTGGTATAATATGCGCGTTTGAGTCATTTCCGGGGGAGGAACGCATGACGGACGACATGATATGCCGCTTCAAGGATTACGCGGCGGGCTTCAAGGGTGCGGGCGGGTTCTGCGACGAAAACATCGACCTCAAGGTCGAGCACACTCTGCGCGTGGCGTCCGAAATGAGCCGGCTGTGCGCGGCGGAAAAGATCCGCGGCAGACTTGCCGATCTGGCGCTGTACACGGCGATGCTTCACGATCTGAGCCGCTTTTCGCAGTTCAAACTGAGCGGCAGCTTCAACGACGCGGAAAGCTTCGACCACGGCGACCGTTCGGCGGAGATCGCCGCCGCCGAGGGGTGGGTGTCGGATCTCGAACGCCCCGCGGCCGAGGCGGTGCTCACCGCCGTCTGCTGGCACAACAAGCCCGCCGTGCCGGAGGGGTTGTCGCCGGACGCGATGCTCTTGACGAAACTCATCCGCGACGCGGACAAGCTCGACATCTTCAACGTGCTGCTGCGCCACCTCGCGCATCCGGAGGAAAATCCGGCGGTGACCTTTTCGCTCGATCCCCGTGCCGGGGTGACGCCGAAGATCGCCGCCGCCATCGCAGAGGGGCGTCAGGCCGCGCACCGCGACATGCGCTCGGCGGCGGACTTCATCGCGGCGAAATTGCTCTGGCCCTTCGACCTCAACTTCGACTGGTCGAAGCGGGAGTTCCTGCGCCGGGACTACATCGGAAAACTCATGGAGCATCTGCCGCAGGACGAAGTGCTCCTCGCCGCCGCCGACCGCGCGCGGGAACACTGCCGCGTCTGATCGGGGCAAATAAAACGGGACCGCGGAGAGCTCCGCGGTCCCGCTTGGCGTATGGTCCTTTGGCGCGGTCTTTGCCCCGCTTCACCGGCGGATCATGCCAGGAACGAGTAGAGGCAGTAGCCGTTGTTGCCGCTCGCCGCCGCTTCGATCTTGAGGAACCTGACCTCCTCGGAAATGCAGTCGAAGAACCGCGAATTCTTTTCGGGATCGCTGCTGGCGGCGATGGTGAAGGACGAGGACGAGACTTCGTTCATGCCGATGTAAGTGCTGCACTCGACGGCCTGTTTGTTTTCGTCGTAGAAGCTCGCCTTGATCTTGCCGCTGTTCATGACGATGGCCAGATTGTCGACATTGCTCAGGTCGTAGAAGTCCACCTTGTCGAGCGAATCGTTCACCGCGGCGAAGATATGCTCCGGCACCTCCGTGGCGTTGGCCCAACTGTTGTTGGAAGTGTCCATGATGTTGTTCACCGTCAC
>Ga0310786_10004009_pt1 | contig 20766 bp, 41 predicted proteins | sample AusTroGonzalo_MG_FD_203881 | JGI IMG/M metagenome (GOLD analysis project Ga0310786, IMG submission 203881) | Bovine rumen microbial communities from tropical cattle in Woodstock, Queensland, Australia - Gonzalo_03 (v2) (version 2) | ecosystem: Host-associated > Mammals > Digestive system >... | reverse complement strand
AAGAGCCTTGTACCAAGTAGATAAGCTTGGCTTCCAACTTCTGTGGTCAACATTGATGTGATAAAGGTCATACTTGCTCTTTGCAGCTTCACAAATCTGATTTGTATTAAAACCGCAAGCTGAAAGACCCTGGTTAACCTTGTCCTCATATGCGTCACTATCAATATAAGGGTTAAGGATTTCATCACCCATTGTTATGATAATACCCTTCTTACCTCTCTTCCAACAATCAAGTTCTGTTCTTTCTGCCGCGAACTTCCAAATAGCTGAATAAGATTCCCAATCATTCGGGCCGCCGCCACGTTCAAAGTAAACCTTATCAAGCTGTTCAGCAATACGAATGTCAGACTCAAACTGAGATACCTGAAGTGGTGCATCATCATAAGAGAAATCACCAATAGCCGCAATCATAAACTCAACATCAGTTACCTTTTCGTAAAGCTCAGTCATGATGTTATTGAGTTCTGCAGCGACCTCATTAGCCGCCTTACCCATAGAACCAGTAACATCAAGTGCGAGAATTACGGGAACAGTATTTGGGTGTTCCTCACTGTCCCTACATTCTCTTTTCTGGCAAAATGGATTAAGTTCCTTTGCCAAGCCACGCTGAGTATAATTCTGAGTTACGTCATCGCTGAGGATGGCTCTACCTGTAGAGTCAATTCCTCTGCTCTTTGACATAGAATAGGTCTTAAACTTATCACTCGTCCAACTTCCGCCACCCATTATTACTCAGCCTCCTTCACGTTTGTTTCTGCCGGTGTAACAGGGTTTACAGCCTTGAAAAGATTATCAAACATATTCATGCCACCACCGTTCATCATCATCATCATAAGCATTGGATTACCACCGTCTGTACCAGTCATGCTACCCATCATCTGCTTCATCATCATGAACTTCATGACATTCTGTGCGCCATCACCACTTGCGCCAAACATACCACCCATATTACCGAACAGGCTTGTAATCTTTCCGTAGAAATAAGTGTTACCCATGAACATGTGTCGTTCTGGCATAATGGTTTCAACCGTACCGTTCTTATAGTTAATGCAAGTAATCATATCATCTGCAACCTTAAGAACGTAACGAGGGGCTGGTTCACCACCGGCAAGGATAATATCTCCAGCGACAACTGTATTTGTAGGAATTACGAAAAACATTTCATCACCAACATCAAATACAAAGTTATCACAGTTAACAAAAGCCTTCTCAGCTGGATTATAAGCCTTATAACCACCATTAACTTTTACTGCGATATTACCATCAAGAGTCAGACGACAAAGACCACCCTTAACCGGTCCAAACATACCCTTCATAAAATTACCCATTTCCATTAGAAATTCCTCCTTAATTTTTATTATATATATTATAACATAGATTAATGTTTTTGTGAAGATTTTTGGTCTGTAAGATATTCTGCTAGAGTATATAAAAATGCAAAAATGAATAGAATAGCAAGAACTATTTTATACTCATGTGCCGCGAGTGCTAGTATAAATAGCAGACCTACCTGATATATTACAACTAGAGCAAGGCAGATTAAAGCTGCCGCGATAGCTACTGCAACTATAGTTGTTATAATTTTTTCTATCACTTAATAAGCCCCTTTACTAACTTCATAGAGATACCAGCCGCAATCTTACCAAAGTTTTCTACCTGTGCAACAGTTTCCGGTTCTTCCTTTACACAGTCAGCATACATAGCCTTTGGAAGATTCTTTGCGATTGTACCCATGTCATGTTCATCCCAATCAGCCGGGATAACGCCGTCTTCTACCATCTTCTGCAGAAGTTTTTCTACTCGTCTTTCTGTTACGATAGTTGCGGCAAGGGCTTCCTGTGCCTGCTTTGCGGCAAGCTTTTCAGGGTCAATCTGCTTCTGTTCCTTCTGACCCTTTACTTCTGAGAATCGTGCATCAACAATCTTCACGTATGCTGGGGTATTTGAAGACCTATTATCAAGTCTGTCCTGTGACTTAATTACGATACCTTCACCACATGGTTCTGCACCCATTTCTGTCTTACCAACAAACTTCTGAATGTCTTCCCATGATGTGAACGGGCCTTCGTAGAAGATTGGTGCTGTGTTAAGACCAAGTTCTGCAATAACCTTCTTTGCTTCGTTCCAAGGAAGGTACTGTTCTGTTTCCTTGTTCCATACGTCAAAGGCGTAGAACTTGTGCATCTTGTCTTCTGGGTACTTTACAGTATGCTTAACGAGCCATTCACCAAAGACAATAAGGTTCTCACCAAGAACTTCCTTAACCTTTGCGGCATCAAGTGACTGTACGAAACCATAGAAGCCATTAAGAGTATTTTCTGCATCAAGCACCTTACGGCGAGAGAAGGCGCTAAGGCCGCCATCAAATGATGCATTACTGCCATCAATTTTCTCGGAAATTGTAATCTGTTCACCCGGCTTGAAAGCCATAGCATACTTATCCTTTAATCTGTCTATATCTGTGTACTTGTGAAAATCCATTTTAAAATCCTCTCTTTCATATTTTCATCTGTATAAGGAATAACTAAAAAAGGATAATTATTTCTTATACAATATTCTTTCTTTAACTTGTCTTGTCTTTTCTGTTTATCCAGCTATTCTTGTCCACCCCAAAAATCTATAGGCTGATAGTGTTGTATTCCATTATACTCAATTAAACCATAAACTTTATTATCAACAATTATGGCAAAATCAAAACGTAAATATGCTCCACCTTCGCCAATTAAATCTTTAAAATAATATTCTTTAACATATTGAATATCATTTTCTTTTAAGATTTCTTCAATTAAATTTTCTCCCTTTGAATGAAGACATCCACAAGAAATAGCTTCTCCACTTTTTAAATGAGTGTGATATATTGTTTTAATATTACCACACTCACATCTACATTTCCAATAAGTTTTTCCCCTCTTTATAGATTCTTCTTCATCTTTTTCTATAACAGTTAATTTTCCGAAAACTTGCCCTATTAAATTTTCTGCTCGATTGTAATACTCATCTACTTTGCATCCACAAGAAGTTGTAAAACCATTTTTCAAATTTGCAGTAGAAACATCACATTCGTTTCCACAACTACACTTGCAATGCCAATAAGTTTTTGCTTTCCCCTAAGTGTCTTTTCGAGAATTTGTTTTATATAGTGCAGTTAGTTTTCCAAAATGTTGTCCTGTTATATCAAGACTAGTTTTTTCTCTCTGTAAACATCCACAAGATTTGGTAGCACCTCTTATTAAAGAATACCCATTAATAGTTTTTATTGTTCCGCAATCACATTTGCATACCCAATGAGGAATCCTCTTTTCTTTTGTTTTTTCCTCATCAAGATAAAGAACTACCAATCTTTCAAAACGCTATCCAGTTAAATCTTTCATAATACCACCTCATTATTAATGTAGAAGAAAATTTGAAAGACTCTATAGTTTTCGTTTCGATGTCAATAGACTCTTTACACTTCATCAAACATCGGGGCGTACTTTCTGATATGATTCTTCTCAACCATACCCATTAATTTTTCGCCGCCATTTTCCTCTTTAATATAAATGTATACTCTGTCAGTTGTTACCGAACCACGACCCCTCGGCCATGCTAAACGCTTGGCTGTCTTTTCAACCTCACGCATATTAAGAGTATTGAGTTCAACACGTCCTTGGTTGCTTATGACTGCGAAGATTGGAAGACCGTTCTTGAACTTTGGCTTACAGTCAATTAATCTGCCACACCACTTAACGGCATACTCGTCGTACTGGTCTGTGACAATTAAATGAGTTTTAACCTTCATTAGCTAATTCCTCCTTATATTTATCCTGAGTGAAAAAGAATGCGTGCTCTCTTTTATGACATTCGGGGCATTCAATTTCTGTGTCCCATTCTTGTATGCCGCATTGAATCTCTACAGTATCAGCTTTACTATAAGCAAAGATACAACCACAAATACACTTTTGTGCATACAGGTCAATGCCACTTCGCAATATTTTCATTTTTTATTGCTCCTCTCTTAACTTTCTATATATATTATAACATAAGTTAAGTTAAAAGTCAAGTTTTCCTAAATTATTCCATTTAGATAAAACCATAATCTCCCGGGTCAAGACCGCCCAAAAATGGTATATCAAAACCATCATCGTCACACCAAGGGTCGAATGAATCAAATACTGCTGACCCCCAAGGGCCTATACCATGGCTGAAGCCATAATCTTGTTCAAATCTCTCACGAGCTTCCCTGTTGGCTATTTCTTGCTTTTCTCTAATACGTTCCTCTCTATATCTATCCATAGATTCATACCATTCTGCCGCGAAATCATTCTGCCACTTTTTGGAAGATTTACGTTCGTAGAGTTCTCTAGACCATTCATTATACCATGCTCTGTCCTGTTCGTTCATTTTATTTCTCCTTTATTGAAGCAAATACTTTGTCCATATATTAGCCTCCGTAAATACTTACCATCATTTTCATTTCTTCGATATATTCAGATACATCATCCCGGTTTGCCGACAACGCCATATTATAGTGTCGTTTTACGGCTGGTTCGGGTGCGCCAAGGTCAAGGAGTTTATTGTAGAGGTCTACTAACTCCATATCTTCGCCGCGATTATCATATGTTCTTGTTGTAGTTTCGCCGCTATAACGGGAATCTTTCTTTACGAATTTTCCGGTCTGAAAGCCAGCTCTACCACATCTATTTACACATTTAACTACTTCTTTTTCAGTTTTATATTCTTTGCCGCAAATACAACACTTATACATAATAGCTCCTTAATAAACCATACTTTCGTTTACTTCGTTAATAGTCTGATATACTTCATCACCATCACTCATACGAACAGATAAGATGTAGATGTATTTATCATAGCTACCCATTTCTATAACTAATTCCTTGATGTTAAGAATCTCAATTGAGAAATTATATAACCAAGCATAATACTCTACTATTCCAGTGATGTAGAAGTCTGCATAATATTCATCTATATAATTTGGTTTAAGAATAGATTCTTTATTGGTTATTGCCAAAATAAGGTCTAACGCAATCTCCGGATAACGTTCCTTAACTTCATCTTTCCAATCTTCACCATCAAAATAAATTCTGATGTGATTACCATATTCTTTAAACCAAAATCTAAGATTATCATAAAGTTCCCAAAGATTCATATTAATCTCCTTTCGATACTGTCATTGCATAAGTTGCCTTTAACTGAGCAAGCTCCAAACTCTCTTTCATGAATCGACTGGCAAGTTCTGCAGAGCATACATAGAAACCATTTTCCTGAAGAAATTTAACAAGGTCAGGATTTACGAACTTCTTGCCAAGGTCATCATACTGTATAACATCCGCACCTTTAAGCGGAACCATAATGCCATCCTTTTTAGCCATATTTATCAATTCCTTTCTCTTAACTTTCTATATATATTATATCATAAGTTAAGGGTTTTGTAAATGCCTACCAAGATTTTCCAGGCTGAGATGTGTAACAACATCTATAAGAGAAGACGATGGTATCATAAGGTCTTCAAAAAATTTTGAACGTGGTCGCGGTCTACCACCCGCAAGTTCATCAATGTTATCATAGACAGTTTGATGAACTAATTTGTCTACAACAGCAAACACAGCTTCTTCTGGCCAAAATACTCCATAGCAATCCTCAAAAACTTTATCCTTTTTGTGCCATTTCATACCTTTGTTAATCAAGGCAAGGCACAGGGCTTCATTAGGTTTAAATTCATCGAACCAATATGATGTGCGGTCATAACTCATTATATTCACCTCTCATGTATCCACTTATCAATATTATTTATATTTAATCTCTCAACAATTAAACTATCTTGTTCATTATCAAAAGCAATATGTAAGGGGTCACAACAAACCTTATCTGCTGAACTATTACAACTTAAATAGTCATTTACCACCTCTATAATATCATGATTTTTTTCTTCAAAATCTCTATAGCTCCAATCGCGTATATGGGCATACTGTTTTAATCCACTTAAAACAAAATCTTCAATAGCATGTCCTCTTACATACGGGTCAGCACTAAAATTAGCACAAAGTATAGGAACTCTGCCATCCATTCCGATAAAATGAACAGTAAAAATTGGTAAATACTTCATTATACCACCTCCATAATGTCATCATAAAAAATTCTTTCCCATGCTGTAAGCACCTTATCCACATGATAATGGCCGCAAAAATGCCACTTATAATCACAAGCATCGAGTACCTGGTCAAGCATTTTGTCAGATGGATATATCTTAAAACCAAGTGCAGATACTACAAAGCTGCCGCCAGTATGAGATATAATAGCATCTACCTTGTTATCATATTTCTTAAGGTTAGAAAGCGCATAGTCTATCCAACCCTGTGTGATAGATTCCTGTGGCCACCAAGAAATGCCTTCTGTACGTGCCCACTTATCCGTAGAATCTGCGCCATTAATATTAAGGAATGTTTTGCCGGCAAAGTTATATATTTCACCAGTTATTCCTACATAGATGTGTTCACTTATCTTACGTGCCCTTCCGCCACAAAAATCAACAACAGGATAACCTCTAAGGGCTACATAGTTTTCATGATTGCCAAGTACGGCAAAAGTAGTCCATGGAAGTGTTTCATACATTTTGATTATATAATCATCATTTTCATCACCATACCATATTGCGCCCCAGTCCCCTAGAATAATCATAAGGTCATCTTCTTTATTGGTGTCACACTTTGCAGTAAATGGAACAAACTTTTCTATATCATTATCACGGTGAGTATCACCAGTTACATATACGTGTTTAAACATTATTTCACAACCTTTACTCCGCTAAAATCAAATTTTGCTGGTGGCTCCGGCAGTTCAGTAAAGTGCTCTGGTGGAGCTAAAAGTTCTTTCTGTTCTGCTTCAAAAAGGTCACAGCGTTCCTTAATATAAGCATAAATTTCCTCCCAAGAAACAGGAGTACAATTATTTGCATCACAAGCCACATTATACATATAATAGTTAAATGCATCAGCGTGTTCATAGAGCTTCTGCTTAGAATGGGTATGACCAAACAGATTGATAACCGCCTTTTTGAGTGGCTTCATATACTGGTCATTAATAATGGTAGGGAAATGGCTCATGTAAACCATGTTCTTGCCCATCTTTGTAGTATAAACCCAATCATGAACATAAACATTAGCATCGCTGTTCTTATAGAATTCCCACTTAGTATCTGTATCATGGTTGCCCTTAATAAGATGAATTTCTCCGGAAAGTCTGCGGAGAATCTTATTAATACCATCAAGGTCAGTACCAAGTGCAAAGTCACCAAGAACAAATACCTTATCTTCCTTACCGACAACCTTATTCCAGTTCTCGATAATTGCTTCGTTCATATCTTCAATTGTTTTAAAACCTCTGTCTGCATAGACAAAAGGCTTGTTATGATTAAAGTGTGTATCACTAATAAAAAATGTCTTCATTTGTATCTTCCTCCGTATCTACATATGCATTATCTGATTTATTTCTTCTGATTAAGTGCTTCTCCCATTGGTGGCGGCACTTGTAACTTGACTTCCAAGACTTATCACAATGTCTATACCATCTGGTGTCGGCAGAATCCCATGAGTTTGGAACTGTGCCGGGTCTAAGATTTTCTTTGTTTTTAACGTTTTGAAAGTAGTGTGCGGTAGGTGTGTAATTCCATCCTCGATGGTGATGCCGGCCCGGCACCGGCCCCTCTCTGAAACGAAATGGTTCTTTCCAGCTTGTTATACACTTTTCGCCGCGATTTGGTGTGCCTAAATGCTGCCAATAAAGATGTGTATTTTTATGCCTGTATTTTCTAACCCTATCTTCAAACTGACGAACGTCTACTATGCCGCCATTTTCATTAGTAAAGATATAGCGTTTCGGAACGTAATTGATTGCAGAATATTCACAAAAACAAAAAAACTTGTCTGATTCTATTCTCAAATCTGTGCCGCTAAAGTCCACATCATAGTATGGATTTATTACGCCAGGTCTGCTGAAATCGAGTATCTTTGCAAGTACACGGATTAAGCCTTCTTCATCAAGTTTAATTGGATACTTGTATTCATGAAACCGATTATCCGGATAACGGTCAGTATAATAGTAATACATATTCACACCTCTCTTTCATTTTCTATATATATTATAACATACTTTAATGTAAATGTCAATATTTCATAAAATTTTCCAATAAAAAAGAGCGACATTTCTGCCGCTCAATTTGTTAAAACAGTCTGCTAATTAATTCTCCTTACTTTGTAGCATTAACAATTACATTACCATCTGAACCAGTCATAACATCAGGAAGTGTGCCGTTCCATTTTTCAATTCTGTTATAATCAATAAGTTCATTAGTAATAGATTTTCTAATCTTTTCGTTAGCTTCTGCTTCTGCGTCAGCCTTTGCTCTGATTGCTGCAGCTTCACCTTCAGCCTTAATTTTTGCAGATTCAGCTTCACCTTCAGCTCTTGCCTTTGCTTCTGCGGCATCGGCTTCAGCGGCCGCAACTCTCTGCTCGTTTTCTGTTGCCGCCTTAATCTTATTCTGTTCAGCAACAAGCTTCTGTTCGATAGCATCATTGAACGCCTGTGAGAAGTCAAAGTTTGTGATGTTAAATTCATCAATCATAATGCCATAGCCGTTCATCTTTCTGGAAATTTCATCCATTATAGCAACCGATACTTCGGCTCTATTCTTAATGAGTTCTTCAGCCTTATACTGTGCCATGATAGACTTTGTTGCTTCCTGAATTGCCGGCTGGAGAAGTGTGTCTTCATATGCAAGACCAACTGACTTAAACATATCAACAGACTTTTCCTTTGAAAGATGATAGTTGATAGCAAGTGTTGAACTTACAGCCTGAAGGTCTTTAGATGTTGAAGCCGCATTAACCTCAATCTTCCTTACCTTATTATCCATCTTTACAACTGTTTCTACGTATGGTGTCATAAGATGGAAACCCGGCTCAAAGGTTGATTCCTGTACTGCGCCAAGAATTACACGTACACCAGTATAACCAGTATTTACCTTAGTGAACGACGAGAATAGCGTAACCAGTCCTACAATGCCGGCAATTGATACGCCTACAATTCTACCTACTCTTACTTCTGTTGAACCATTCTTCAGTTCCTTTGTGAAAAATCCCATTTAAAATGTCCTCCTTAAATTGGTAAAAAATATTCTAAGAAATCAGGCTCTAAACCTAATTCATCTGCAATTATATCTTCGAGTATGTCTAAATCACCGTGGTGCAGACATTCCTCGATTTGCCGCGAAACATCTTCGATAAGATTCTCGGCATTAAGTTCTGATAATCCATCACGTTCCATGAGGATTTTTAGGATAGTGTCATGGCCATAGTCCATTAGTACCCCTCCAGATTTGAAAGTTGTCTTTTTATCTCAGCAATGCGTTCATCGGCCGCCGTTTTGGCTTCTATTGCAGTGTCTAAATCTTTTTTAAGACCTTTGATTAGTTCTTCCATTTGCTTTTTGTATGATTTTATTGCGTTTCGAAGATTGCTTTCATCTAACGCAAACCAATCTGCTGGAACTGTTTCAACACGATTAGTGGTTGATTGACATTCTTTTCCACCGTCAATTACCTCTATCCATTCTATATCAATCGTAGCATGAGAATCGTCTACATATAATGCTCTTATATCAAACCTCGATACCTCGTCAGCTTCTTCATCTTTAATATCCAAAGCATTAATTATCTTCGCCGCGATTTCACGTAGCTTTCCATAATCACGAATGATGTTACAGTATGTGTTTTTTCTTTCCACTTTTCTTTGCTGTTCATATCTGGCTTCATCTACATCATAGCCCGGGTCAGTAACAAATCTCCATTCATCCATTCCGTCCATTATTCACTCTCTCCTAACTGTTCCTGTAAATTCTTAATCTGTTCTTCCATTCTAGCAATCGCGGCTGTTTTTATTTTTAAATCAGTCTTTAATTTATCGAGTTCTTTATATTTCTCCAGTCGTCTTTTTCTCTTTTCTTCTTCTTCTACAAGTTCATCGAGTTCTTCATCTGTCATGTCAAACCACTCGTAGCGAATATCAAATTCCTCTTTTTCATAACCGTAACCGCCGCCCCATGCTATTGTAGCAGTTGATTCGCCAACATATAAATCAAATGCCCAAGGTTCATACATGGGAAGACTAGGACAGAATTTCCTTGTTATATCTCTTGCCGCGATTTTTATTTCGTCCGTGAGTCTTTCATACTCGGTAAGTTCTTTGGCTGAAAACCTTGTTCTCATTCATCTTCACCTTTCTTTCTACACTTATCCTTATCTGCCTGACGTTTTCTATCCACGAATCTCTTAGGAGAAGGCATTGGTGGCTTACGCTCGCCGCCTTTGATTGATTCAAGGATTTTCTTTTTGTCCTTTTTATTCATGGAGAACCTCACTTTCTTTCACAAGTTCGAAGAAAATTCTTAGGAACAGCTTCATACTGTTTCATTCTATTACCTAATGAATCTTTAGTCATTATATATTTCTCCTTCTCTTAATATATCTTCTTTAGTTACAGCAATATCAATACCATTCCACTCATTTTCTATTTTCCATTGATGTAATTCCTCAATGTCAAGAAAAATATGACCACGATATGCTATTACAGATTTAATGCCTTCCATCTCTATAACTTTCCAATTGTCAAGCCAATTGTCAATTATACTTTTATCTTTCTTCAAAGTCTTCACACCCCGCTCCCGCTCCGTCGTGTCTACACATACCGTCTATTGTGCAATATCCTTCACACTCATTATGAGGACTCTCATAGAGTTCAAAGTTCTTACATTCTCCGCATGATGTCATTGTAACACAATCATGATGACTGTAGCCACAAACATCTACGTCATATTTATCACACCAGCCATAACAATTACCTTTGCGTTCACAAAGACCAGGGTCTGGGCATCGTCCTTTGAATTTCTGAAGGTAAAAATCACAGTCTTTACAACTAAACATTTATTTTCTCCTCTCTTAACTTTCTATATATATTATAGCACAAGTTAAGATAAAAGTAAAGGCATACCATATTATTCCAAAATGTGAACGATGAAAAGGAAGTTATATTCATCTTCGAGTTCTTTTAGAACTTTGCAGTAAGTATCCCAATCTCCGCCGCCAAGACCACAACCCATTTTATACGGGATGCCGACTGGGATTTGAGAACCCTCTCTATATTGTAGGTCGCTGATAAGATAATTTTTAAGGTTAATAAAAGCTTTCTTTACAGCTCCATAGTCTGTTGGACAAGTGCCGCCAATCTGCTTTTGACCAAAAATATTAGCAATAGTTCGTTCCTTACCAAGTTCTACCGCATAGCAATAACCAAGTGGAAGGTCATTATTGCAATGTTCCCAATCTGCAATAAATTCCTTGTACTTCTCAAAAACCGCCGGCCACTTATTCTTAATCTGAAGGGCAATGCCGCCGCCCATAATACCCAAACAGTTTACCTGATGGGCGATAACGTGGACTGGTGATTCTAATAAATTTCCTTTAACATATATCATTAAAATTCCTCCCAATACTTTGCAATTGCACTTCTCATATTCTGAACACCAACTGGATTCATAGAATGGAAATGGAATTTGAAGTCAACATTTTTGTTGTGAAATTCTTCAATGAGCCAATTAACTAACTCAATGGCATCGCCGCCCTGTGATGCATAATCGCCAAGGTCGTGGTCAAGGTCAAACCAAATTTCATTTATGCCAAGACCAATACATTCAGTTACACAATACTTAGCGTCATTAACATTATTTACAATATAAGCATAGTTGAAATCTTGCATACGACGTATTGGAGCATCACGAATATCATCAAGATAAAGATAAAGTGCATGTCGCTTTTCCATAGTATCACTCCTTAACAATTTTAATTACTGTGCTGTTTTTTGGAAACAACATTTTCTGACCATGTATATCAATAGCTGTAATATAATCACCCGAAATTGTATATGAATCAATATAGTAAGTTTTATCATCGTGATACATAACTGTATTAACCTGTCCTGTTTGCTTGATGCTTGTAAACGCAGCAAAGAACATAACGGCTATCGCGGCCATTATAGTGACTATTGGAATCCATGTACAGTCATCTGTTGCACCCCATTCTGGTCTACTCATAATTACTCTCCCCTACACTCAATTATCGTATCATTCTTAGGAAGTATTACCTTACGGCCATTAATATCAATTGCCGTAATATAATCTCCCGCTTCTGTGTATGAATTAACGTAGTAATAATGGTCACAATGACGCAGAGTCATTTTAGAGCTATGCTCATCATGATAATCTACACATAGTACACCAATTAAAAATATTACAGGAATTACTAATATAACAATAAGACAACCCATCAAAACCAATTCCCAGTTAATTTCTATCTTCTTTTTCTCCTTAAGCATAATTGTCCTCCTCAAAATAGATTCTCTTATTTACATAAGCTCGGTCTTCTGTAAATAAAGGAGTTCTGTAATCTACTTCCCATTTTCTATCAAGATAATCTCTTACCACACAAGCACCGCTTCTCTGATACCAGTCAAGGTCTTCCCATTTAACACTCTTTTCTTTTTCCATCTTTTCCTTTAACTTATCGCAAGATAAACCTTCAAGCTGTTTAGCCGGAAAAAGTGACTGAGCAAGGGCCTGTATAGAGTTACGGATAGCGTCCTGCTGTCGCCATATTAAGCAGTTACATACTTCTTCTCTTGGAAGGTTAAAGCAACGTGCATCAAAGAACGCACCCTTACGGATTTTCTTAACAAGAAAATCTATCCTTTCCTTGAAGGCCTTTTCATCTGCGGTGTAATACTCATATACTATATCACCAAGTTCATCAAGGAATTTAAAAGTTGCCATACTTGCCGCAACTGAAACCATCTTCTGAACCTTGTAGTCAAACCATGCTTCTGATTCTAAGTTCTTGTAATCACAGAGTACAAGTGTTATTTCATCAGACTGTGTATATGCGAGTACACAACCCTGGACATTTTCGCACAGATACTTTGCTGTCGCAAGCATACAACGCTGTATTGCTTCGTCAAATGGTCTATCAAAACCCTTTGTAAATGTATGGAAAGCCTTACCATCAAGACGCAGTATTACTGGAGTTCTGCGCATAAGGGACATTTTTGGTACTGCTTCATATTTCTTCATTCTGTCGCCAAGTGAATCTCTTTTTGACTTACTCATAATCTTCGTCCTCCTCATCATCATCATATTCATCAAAGTTTTTATGATACTCCTCTACTGCTTCTTCCGCTTCTTCTCTGCTAAGTCCGGCATATTTCATAAATTCTTCTACTGTTGCAACTTCAGCAAAAAGGTCTTCGATATATCTTTTAAGACAATTGTAATCTGATATAAGGTCAAACTTTACAAAAAGATTAAATTCATCAAGAGTTATTTCCGTTACTTTAATCTTATTAACGAAAGCCCAGCCGCTATCAAAGTAACACGCTTCGTTTGTTCCAAAGTAGTATTCAACTTCACCACGATGTCTTTTTTTAACTATTTCCATCATTTTGAGAAAATTATCATAGTCTTCCTTATGCTTGAAAACATATGCATAATTTTCCTCCCAATCAAATTCATCTGCATAACATTTACTAAACTGAAAAAATGTAAAAACTTCATTTGCCATTTTTATTTCTTCCTTTCTGATTTTCTATATATATTATATCACATTATAAAGAAAATGTCAACACCTTATAAGCATTGACATTTCTGGAAATCTTTACCAATTTTCAAAGATAAGCTTGGTTTCTATGGTTACTTTGTAGTCATAATCAACATAGCAGTTTACTTCATAAATCTTGCCAGTACCCTTTGGACGATACCAGTCACAACAATCCTTTAATGCCTCCATTGCAGCACTTTTTGTTGCATATCGTCCTGTTACTGTAGACCGAGATTCTGATATGGTATTATGTATTTCATAATATCGAAACATCGGACATTCTATCATCTCATTCATAAGCATTCTCTCCTTATAAGTTTACCGTAAATACCTAAGTATATAAAGTTATCTATTATATTGCCGCAAAGAGCCAATATAAAAAGTACAGTTAGACTTGGCTTTAAAACAGTTGTTATGCCAACACCTATTAGGGTCGCGGCAGAACAAACTATATTTACCGAGTTATCGTACCATTCTCGCTGTTTCTCAGTAGGGTTAACAATTGCCCTCATCTTTGTGCCGCCACAGGCGAGATTTTTGGTAATGATACTATAGATAATAATATTAAACACAAAGTAAAATTTCAAGTCATGCCGTATCAAAACATCAGTAAATAATATCACATCAAACAAAACTTCCAGCCAAAGTATAATTCGATAGCCGCGAAATAGTTTATCACTGTGCTTATTCCACAAGCCGCAAAATACAATGCTACCTAAACAAGCAAAGACAGACTCAAAGCTAATGTAGCCCTGAGTTACTGCCTTAACGGTTTCAGCATAGATATATGGATATGATGCTGAATAGAACAATCCGGACAGAAATGCCGCAATTAACATATAAATTGATAAGCGTTTCATTCTTTATCCTTTCTTGACAATACCCATACTATAAATATAAAAAACAAAATAGTGATAACTGTTTTTACAATACCACCAAGACTTACCGTTACTACAAACATTATCTTTCCTCCCAAATTTCTTTAGTGATAACTTCCTTACCCTGATAAACCATCTTCTCACCAAGCAATTCATAGTATTCAACTATAACTTCCTCAGCATTACGATTGAACACTTCATCTTCCCACTTTATAATTTCGCGCGAATCTATAGCTAAAGTGGTTTCACAATAGCCACCATCTTTTGCCGCAATCCATGCCTTGCCTAAATAAAAATATTTTGGTATTCTCTTAAACATATGCCTTCCCCTTTAACTTTTTAGTCAATTCTGCTGCCTTTGAATTTAATATATCACATACTGCCTGACACTTATCCTTGTCTTTAAAATAAGCATAAGTGTAACCAGTTTTTCCCTTTAATGTCGCTCCTTTTGAGCGAAGGTATCTTAAATAGTCAGGATAATTTAGACCCATAAGCCTTGCGCCGATAACATGAAAACTTCCATCAAAGATTAATCCATTATCAGAAATGAAATCAATACTATCAATCGCGGCAAGATACTGTCCATCGGTGAACATCTCTCTTGGAATGTACTTCATATAAGCACCTCTTTCTGTAAGTCCTTAAGCATTGCCCATTCCTCTGGTGTAAGTCTACAACCATCAAGAAAGCTCTGCCATGTTTCATAATCTGCCGGGCCAGTTATCTTGCTTTCATCAAAGTCTTCAGCCACCTCTACAGCTTCTTTGCCGGCATATCCAGGTATCAAATACTTATTAACCGAAGCAACTGATACACCAACCAATCTAGCAACCAGCGATTTATTCTTATGAACAAGATAAAGCTCATTAATCTGTTCAATTTGCTCATTAGTTATCCTTGCCATTTATCTTACTCCTTTCTTAAATTCTATATATATTATATCATAAAATAGAAAAAGTGTCAATGCTTTTTAAACATTGACACTTCTGTAAATTTTTGGAAATTATTCAGCTGGTTCTGTTTCTACAGCTTCCGGCTCTGAATTATCAATCTCGATAGACGCACTGTCTTCAAGATAGTTCATAATGTTAGTAATAGCATAATCGCCATTCTCATTCTGAACATAATTGATTCTAATGGAAGCCCCGATAAGGTTTTCCCAAACAGCAACTTCTGCAATTGCAAGAATCTTACCAATGTCCTCCAGCTTTACTGGAATCTGAGCTTCTGCCTTGTTGCCATCAATCTTTGTAGCTACTGCGATTACGCCGCCATTACCTGTGAGTGCTGTTGCACCAATCTTACCATTAACTATCATTCGTAGTCCTCCTCGTCATCATCATCGTAATAATTATCTCTTTTGCGCTTTGAACGTCTGCGCTCAGATTCTTTTTCTTTCTTCTTCTTATATTCGTTTGGAACGTCCATTTCCTCGGCTTTGTCAAATTCTCTTGAATAGTCCTTATATCTTTTCATAGCCGCTCCTTAGTCTGTGATGTCAAAAGCACTCTTAAGCAGAGCCTTAAATTCTTCATCACTTATATTATCGAACGGGTCAGGTGCAATGGTAAAAGGATTTCTTGTGCCGCGAAAAGTAATTCTACCTTCCTTACTGAAAACCAATGAAGAAATACAATCGGTCTTACCATACTTTTCGTTGTAAGCCTTAATCTTTGCGTTAATAGCAACGATGCCATCCTTGATTTCCTTTTCTGCTCTTTCCTTAACCTTCTGTTCCTTATCCTTTTCTGCCTTTACCTTTTTATCGGCTTCATCAGCGATGTGCTTTGAATAAGCAACGATGTCTTCTGTTGAAAAATTGCAAATTGGACATTTGTACATAATTTATTACCTCTTTTTAAATTATTTTATTTGCGGATTACCGCGATTTCCAGGGAGGGATTCGAACCCCCGATGCCGGTTTTAAGCGAGATACAGGTTCTGCCCCTATGTTACGTGAACTATCACATCCCACGAGACCGGTGTCTTAAGCCTCTTGACGACCTGGAAGTATATGGGATTCCTATTGCCATCGGAATCCCTTCGACCGGCTATCACATGGGCAAAATAGTGACAGCCTAAACAGAGCTTGTAGTAGGTCTGGATGTTGAGAAGGTATCCCATGCTCTGCGCACCCAACATCTTCTTCCCTTACATGTACATATCTTGTATGCACAACCAGCGACTCTTTTTTGAACAGAAGCCAATGCTTTCGCGGCTTACGCCCTACTTATTGAAGTCTGAACCTTCGCTATATAACTGTTACACGACTGACTCGTGCTTTTTACTATATTTATATTATATCATATCTCTCACAAAAAGTAAAGAGTTTCACTTAATCCCATAAACTGTAGTAATAATCAGAAAAAAGTTTAAAACCTTTTTCAATAACCTTCCTCATTCGTGGAGTACGGTCATAGTCATCTATAGTTATGTAGAGATAGAAAGCTCGAATCATCTTGTCTAATATAGTGTCCCATTTCTTTTCAATGGCTCTAAAATCTTCGTCCCCAAAACGTCCGGGAATACCATGTTTGTTTTCTTTAAAGAGAACAAGACGCACAAGTATAAAGTATGCTATTTCATAGTCCAAATTCCAAGCATCTTCGTAATGGAATCCATACTTTTTGAGAAAATCCGCGGAAGCCTTTTTATTGCGGCTTCGCGGCGGAGTGTAGCAATTTATCGCTCGATTAAGTGTTATTGGTCCATCTTTCACTTTCTTCCACCTCTTTTATTTTAGCTTCTACCTCTTCCCATTCTAGTGGTTCAAGAAGTTTAACTCTTTCACATCTCATCATGCCCGGATTATCGTTTGGCATAGTCACTCCCACAAGGTCTTTCCAAGGAATAAGAACTCTCCAAACAGTATTATTCTTAAAAATATTTAACCCACAATGTGCAATTAAATATTCAAAAGTTGAAACATTAATACCACTACTGCATCTTGTAAAAACACTAGGGTCACAAAATTCTTCAAGAATAGACCCCGGCTTTAAATCCCAATACCATGGAGCTTGATAACATAAATTAAATATCTTATACGCTATAATTCCTTCGCTTGTGGTTTCAAAGGCTTCTATTTCATCAATGGCTCTTCTATAAAAAGTTTTTAAATCACATACTGTTTTTCCTACTGTAAAATGCGGTGCTCTTTCTATGTTTTCACAACGAGAACATTCTCTAATTGTTAATTCTTGTATGCTACCTTCAAAGTATACGTCATCACCAAAATCGCACCCATTAAATTCTACACTAATAAAGTCACCCATAATTTTAACTTCATTTAAAGTTATTTTCTCACCAAGATGAATGTTTTGCCATCCGAAATAAATTGGTGCTATATATGGCTCGCCAATGCAATCAAGAAACTTTACGTTTTGTAATGAACCATAAAAACGTGCGCCATAATTAAATCTACAGTTTAAAAAAGTAGTATTACATAGCTCCTGAAACTGCACAGACCTAAACTCAGTACAAATAAATTTTACTGTAATCTCAGGGATTGATGTGGCTATTAAGCCACTAAAAATACAATCTTCAAATATAAGAATATCAAAATGATATTTGGTTGCTAAGGAATAATAAGTTGCAACTATAGGGTTGACATGTTTACTGGGCCAACATTCAAGTGTTGCATTTTTAAGCCTTAAGATTTTGTCAATTGAAAAATCACCAAGTTCTAAGCCTTTTTCCTCAAATTCTTTAAGTCGTTTTTCTATGCGTTCTTCAACCTGATTTTTGCTCTCTTTCTCTAGCCAATCTATTGTTACAATCATTATGCCATTCTCCTATCTGCTTCATTAATAAGCACTAAACATTCAGCCATCTTTTCGCCATAACCATCTACAAAATCCTTGTAAGCCTTTGTAGCTCTTGGGTCGAAGTCATCCTTACCGTAGTTTTCACGCATGATGTCCATATGGTACTGAACAAGAGCAACTGTGTAGTCACTTTCGCCGCAACAAGCAAGGATATATGCACCTACGTTTTCGTGATTGTAGTAGTGTGATTCTGTATCTACTTCGCCGCGATTATTAACTCTTGACTTAACATAAGGCTTACCTACGTCATGATACTTTGCGGCTCTAAGAAGTGTATTACATCTAAGACCACGTTCATCACAATTCTTTTCTACGTAATCGTAAACAGCATCCATGTGGTCAGCGATGTTTCTTGGATGCCAATGGCTATCGTGGTCGTTATCAACGCTATCTGCATAATAAAGGTCTGGTGAAACGCTTACAGAATCATCTCTCCAATAAACGATGCTATCCCAACCTTCAGTATATCGCGGCATTGTAAGTGACTTATACATTCTCTCGATTACTTCTGTCGGAACCTTACGTTCTCTGCGGTGGTTTCTCGCAATACAAAGTTCTACTGGAGTAGCGAATACCATGATTCTCTTATGAACCTTGTTCTTTAAGCCATTAAGAGAATTAAGAAAAGCCTTTCTGCGCTTGCCGGAAAGATTTGTTGCATCATAGAATACATCCTTACCTTCCTTAAGTGCGGCAACAGTTCTCTTATGCATTTCTTCAAATACTTCTGTGTTATGTGTCTGGTCATTTACATCACCAAAAAGTTCCTCTCTGAGTGAATCAGAAGATATAACAACAGATGTAAGACTATCAGCAGTTACTACTTCGTTTGCGAATGTAGACTTACCACTACCTGGTAATCCCATAAGCATTGTAAATACTGGCTTATCAGTATATATTGAGAAATCATGCTTCATATATTTTTACTTCCTTTCTTTATCTTATGTATATATTATAGCATAAAATTTTAAAAAAGTAAAGAGAAAAGGAGGAATCACGTAGGTAATTCCTCCAAAATAAAATCATATTAAATTACTTGGCTACCCAAGCCCATGATTCATCATCAGAGCTCGGACTGGTCTACGCTGGGAGACTGTTCGTCTTCATAAAGAGCCTGTGTGATAATCTGAATTTCTAATGAAAGTCTGCTCTTTTCTGTCTGTAAAAGGTCTGTAGGGTTCTTTGGTGTAACACTGAGTTCTTCAAGGTCAACATCGAAATATTCAGATGTTGGAGGAACCGCTTCGTTAGCACAGATTACTTCTGCGTATGTACCATCTACAACTTCCTTTTCAGCGTTTGTAATTCTATCTGTACCGAACTGATAGCTTTCGCCGCCAATTGTAAGAATAGCTACCTCATTCTTCTGCTCGAACTTTGTGATTAAAGTCTGAACAAGTTCAAGTCTCTTGATGTCTGCCTGAAGCTTTTTAAGTCTTGCATCAGTCTTACTTGGCTTTGGTGGGAAGTAAGGTGGTGGAGGACATGGAGGAACTGGAGGCTGTGGAATATAGCCTGGAATGAAAGGTGTTGGTACAGGTCCTGGTCCTACTGGTGGGTAGAATGGATATACCGGCACTGGATATGGCGGTCTTACAGGTGGCATTGGTGGTGTTGATGGACATGGGAGAATAGTTGGCTTTACTGGCCAAGCGTAATCATATCCGTCAATTCCTGTTCTTTTTTCTGTCATATATTTTCACCTCTTTAAAAGAAAATAGCAGAGGGCTAGTCCCTCTACTATTATTGGTAGAAAATATGAAAAAGAATCTAATTATGAGCCGCCCACTGTGGAATTATATCCCCATTCATTTGACTTGTAGAAGCTAATGAATTCCTTTTCCTTTGTGTTAAGGTCTTCTGGCTCACAGTGCGCCAAAACCTCAAAGGTAAAATTTTCCACTCCGTCTTCCCACATTGCCGCATAGAGTTTGTTTTTGGTAGATGGTTCTACCTTAAGCCCTCTCTTTACGTGCTGGAGAAAACGAGTTTTAAATTCCTACTTGGTTTGGCCGATGTAACATTTGCCATTTTCAAGATTGGTGATTTTATAGATACCTATACCGGTGTCTTCACCAATGATACGTCCCATGAGTTCATTGAATGGACGCTTGTAGTATTGTTCGTAGATAAGTTTGTATAAGGCAGTTGGGTCATGTAAGTCTGCCGCCATTTTACGAAGTTTAAGAACATCTTCTTTTTCGTCGTCAGTAAGGACAATACGATAGAAGTTTTCCTGTTCTTTAATTTCTTCGGCGCGTTTATACTGCTCTATGATTTCTTTTTGCTTGGCTTCTTGCGCCGCAAGTTCTTTTTGAAGAACATCTTTTTTCGCCGCGATTTCATCAGAGAATGTTACAAACTC
>Ga0310786_10004007_pt1 | contig 20777 bp, 44 predicted proteins | sample AusTroGonzalo_MG_FD_203881 | JGI IMG/M metagenome (GOLD analysis project Ga0310786, IMG submission 203881) | Bovine rumen microbial communities from tropical cattle in Woodstock, Queensland, Australia - Gonzalo_03 (v2) (version 2) | ecosystem: Host-associated > Mammals > Digestive system >... | reverse complement strand
GTCGATAGAGAACGGGAGTTCCTCCTCGTCTCTACTCATAGGAATGATATTGCAATCATCATCCATTGTGTATGGGATATCAGATTGACACTCATCGTTGTTACACTTACACTCGCAGCCACATGCGTTACAACAGTCACAATCACAACCCTCATTAACATTTACGTTAAGGCAGTTTGCAGGATTCTTATGATAGAAATGTATATGTCTATCTTCAGGATTATACCATGCACGAGTCACAGCATCATCCAATCCATAATGCAAGAAAGCTTCCTGCTGCTTTGCTCTGGCTTCTTCATCTTTAAGCTCGTTATAGACAATGTTTAGATTGTCTTCAATAGCTTCAATATTTTCGTGCATTGAAGCACAACCATTGTTCATCTTGTCTTCAAGACGCATAACGTTGTTCTCTAGCACATTGACCATTGTAGTCTTACGTACTTTTCTACGCTTACAACTACATTCATCATTCAGCTGTCGACAGGCCAAGCTTCTACAGCTTACTTTCTTAGGTTCACTACACTTAGAACAGTTGCAATTACATTCACAATCATCTGCATGATTGTCATTATCGTCATCTTGAACAATGTATATATTTTGTTCGTGATTACAAGGCACATCTTCTACTGTTATATTTAATGCCTCTTCTTGATTTATGTAATCTACATTATACTCTTCATGTGTATGATTGTTACATGTTTTATTGCACATATTTAATTATTTATAAATACAATAAATATTATGATTCGTATTCTACATAATACATAGGATAATTCTCATTCAAATATTCAGATTTAAATATATCTGTTGATGCTGCCTCAGAATAACTAGTGGTACTTACAAAATGTACGTATGCTACATTTGTATTATTATATCTAAACTTCGTAAAATCTAAACACATGTATCCAAAATCTGTAATACCAATTGAATTTAATACTTCAATATATTGTTCTATTGTATTAGGTACGTCGGTTGCAGGAGTAAACGCTAATGGTAAACACTATTCATTAAGTCTAAAATTATTCTTCCTGTTAGTACTTCCTACCTATACATAGTTTTGCGAAATATATAAATAGAATTTATATTTTGAACTACTTGAGTAATCTAATCTATAATTACCATAATATAAATCACCCGATTTTGAATTTAATGCGGTGCCATTACTGTTATAAGCATTTTCTATACAATTATCGGAGGAGGATACTAAATATGCAGTATTATATATATTATAATTGCCAATACCTTTAGGTATATAAGGTATATATAGTTTAGTTATGTTTTTATTAAGTAAATCTTGGTATTTAGTGAATGGAATTCCTTCTATTATATCGTTATTACTAATACCCATTAGGGTTCTTCTTTCTTGCATAATCTTCCGCTTTTAAAATCAATTAATAGAAAATGATAATTTAGCAGGATAACCTGTCGTAACATCATAACTATCTACGGCTTCAACAGATTCTAATGCTTCTATAGCAGCTTTATGTTGCTTTGTAACAATAAAACATTGGTCGGCATATAACTGAATTTGCGCAAGCATAAGTTTAGCTGTCTGTACAGGAAGAGTTATAGGAATCTCACCAATATATAAAGAGAGTTCTGTGAGACCTACAAGTTCAGCAGCATCGATAGAGCTACGGTAGTTAGCACGCTCTGCAGGCGTAAGCCAAGAAGATGCTACAACTTCTCCGTTCTGAAGCACATCAAAGCTGTTTACAAATGAACTTTGATCGTACTGCTCAATATCAGCAATCTTTTCTGCCTTGGCATCTTCAAGAGTCCGTGTATAAGGCTCAGGAAGAGTCATAGAGATAACCTGACTAATGCTAGCGCCAGGATGTTCTGTATGGAATGCAACTTGTTCGTCAGAAAGTAATATCCATTTACCAGCACGGAAGTCTTCGTAAGTAGATCCAATTTTGCCAGCCCAGTATTCGGCATCGATCTCGTTAGGGAAATCTATATAGTACCCTTTAATATTTTTTCTAATATACGTCTTCATATCAAATACCTCTTACATAAACTTTATTATTAGCTGACAAAAAGTCAATCTCTACATATCCACCGGCTGCTACAGTCAAAGAAATATCTTCTGCCTCCGGACAAACTCTATTTGTTGCATCGTGTGCAATAGCAACAGTTTGCTCACTTGCTGCAGTAAGTATCACATGGCAGCTATGTCCGTCTGCAGGATTAACTGAAAGTGTCAGTGCACTTACATTACCTGTCAATGTGACAACGTGTAACGGAGTTGTACCAGCAAGAGACAATGTGCCACCTGCACTACTTGTAGCATTTACAGCGTATCCTATCTCTGAGTATGCATAAGACGGCTTAGTAGATGCCTTTGCCCAAGCAGAAATATCACTAGACTGCAGATATCCGCTAAGCGTAGTCTAAAGGTTCTGATTGGTTACTGTAGTAGCACCACTGGGCTTCGTAGTCTGTCCGTACAATTCAGTATAAATTGCAGCGAGTACATCAGAAGAACTTACGCCTGCAGCAGGAGCATTTGCCCAAGTTGGAGCACCGCTGCCGCTACTCGTTAATATCTGTCCAGAAGTACCAGCGGTAGTTGGGGCATATACTGTTCCAAGAGACGTACCATTTGTACTATCACCATTGGTGCTGCCGTTTAAAGACAGACTATATGTAGTATCAGTACCTCCAGCAGCAGCCTTAATATCATATATAGTACTTCCGATTTTAATTTTTGAAATATACATAATTCAATAGATTATTCATTGATTAGCGTAAGAATTCCATTAGCGTCTACAGTGCCCGCTAATTTACTTGCAATATGAGCATTGAAGATGGGATCAGATTCGCTTACACCAGTCTGTGCCTGATGTGCGGCTTCAAGCTCTGCAAGTTGTTCTGGAGTAAGTCCTGTAATATCAGCGATACCGTATCTCTTCATATTCTCAAGCATCTGTGCAAGCTGCTCTGCAGTAAGACCGTCTGTAAAAGGTACTCCGTACTTTTGCATGTTTGCAGCCATTTCTGCAAGCTGTGCAGCAGTGTATGCTGAGATATCGGCTACACCATACATCATAATATTGCGGACAAGAGCTTCTTGATTTTCAGAGAAGGTTGTTCTTGCAGTTACGTCTTTAATATCGTATGATTCTCCGCCAATTTTAATCTTTGTAATATCCATAATATCTTTACACTTTTATATACACTTAAATATTGGGCATAGGGCCCGAAGGCCCTAGTCCAAAAATCATCAAGCTACAGTAACAGAAACCGTAGAACCACTAAAGGTCTGAGCGGCAGCTGTACCAGTACCAATGCTCTTAACAACCGTCTCAGTTGTGAACGTAGCAGCACTACCAGCGCTGAAGCTATCAGCAGCCTTAGAAGGCAGCGTACCAGCAGAGAAGGTATCAGAAGCCTTGGAACCTCCGTTGAACTTCGTTACGTCGATAGTAGTAGGAGTACCGCCGTTGAAGCTATCAGTACCGTAAGAAGCGGGAGTAAACGTACCCTGAGCGGTAACGGCAGCAGAAGTAGAAGCTGAACCAAGCGTCAAGAGCTCGTTGCTCTCATCAACAGTAGCGGTTACACCCTCAGTAGCGAAATTGCCTGTCGTAGCGGAACCAAGAGAACCTCCACTGAAACCACTGTGGCTGTACGTAGCAGCTGTACCAGCGCTATAGAAGCCTGTACCGAGAGAAGCAGGAGTGAAAGCACCCTCAGTGAAGCTGGGCAGAGAACCTGCATCAAAAGCACCCTCTGTGAAAGAAGGAGCAACGGCTGCATCATCAATAGCCTTCAGAACAGTCTCAGTAGAACCACCAGTGAACGTAACTGCAGAAGCAGAGTTTGTACCTGCACAAGTAATATCGCCTGTTGCATTATCTTTGAATGCAAGAGCCTTCAGAGAACCTGTAGAACCAAACTCCTGCCACTTAGCACCGTTCCAAACGAACTCAAGCTCACCATAAATGACGATATCACCGGCCTCAAAACCAGTGGTCTTAGAAAGTGAGTTAGCACTCTTTGCAACGAGCGTAGAAGTGGTAGCTCCATCGGTCAGGGCCGTAGAAGTCTCACCAATGTAATGCATACCACCAGTTACAGAAGTCTGAAGGTCAGCAATACTCTGTCTTGCCTCGGCGTCCTTCAGGTCATACTGCTGACCACCAACGGTAAGTTTCGATAAATATTTCTTATCCATGTTATATAATTAATTAAATTATTACAGTTTGACCAAAATTGACGTTTTCATCATCTTCATCAACTGTTATTTTCATATTGTCTTTTACCTCATCTGACAGATCCTCCATAGCCACACTTCCGTCTACAATGTGTCTAGATGCTATAGAATCGTCAGGAATATCTGTAGAGATATAACCACCACTTATAATATAAGTAGCTACGGCCTTCATAATGGTATTGGCGTCCCATATCTCACCAACAGGATATTCGCCGTCAGACAAAACTGTTTTTGGAACTACGGTCTTACGTATATGTGTTCCAGAACTTACTAAATCTTTGAGCAATACCTTTTTCTTCATGTGTTATTTAACCATTTCGTAGAGGCCTATTATACCTCCACCTTTTACTTTTCCAGTCTCTAACTACTCCGCTTTAGCTTGTTTCATAGCTATATCTAGAGACTTAACAATATTGCCTACATCTTTTAAGATACGTGTTACTTTAATAGCAGTATCTATATCCATATTACCCTACGAGTAGTCATTTAGGGCAGCAATAAGCCCCTCTGCTGCAGTCTAAGACGCTGCAAGTAATCGAGTTCCTGGTGTTTCTTGAAACTCTATAAAGCGCTTAGCAAGTTCTTTTACTTCTGCAGTAGGTACATATTTATCATCTTTGAATACATCTTTGGCTACAATGGCAGCCCTCTTATCCGCTGGGTAAGCTTCGTAAGGGCTGTTCCATTTGTGTAGCCATATGACATATTCGATTTCCTTCAATGCGTAACTCTTATCCGTAGCATTATTGTAATGCTCTCTAAAAGGAGGTATACCGAGCTCCTACATTGAGAGGCGAATTTTATCACCCTATATATCGAACATAATGTCGTATTACTTTGCTAACCATTCTGTACATCTCTGATACTATGTGTCCTATGAGGTAAGCAGCATCCTCACTGTCCTCAGGGATATCATAGTACGCACATATGTGCGACTGTACATGCTTTGCTTCGTGTACAGCAGTATTTACAAATTCTCTAGCAGAAGTAGTCTCAGAGATACATACAATGCTCATTCTATAGTCGTCATTGCTGTATGTGAAGCCCGTGTTGCTCTTCTTATAAAGAACATCCATAGCAGCTTCTAGATCATCTTCTGGGCAATCTAGCTGTAATAGAGATTCTTCTATCTCAGGTAGATCCCGAAAATCCGTATTATAGTAGACAAGTATATTCCAATAACCGTCTACTTTGATGTACTGAGCGGTCATATCATTTCTTCCCAGTTAATAACAATGCCTTTGCGGCACATATCCGCATACCATCTATTGAATGCGATACCATCATAACCGTCAACGTCATCAATTACATCCTTAACATACTTAGCAAGGTGGATCATATCTACTATACTAGATCCGAAGTAGTCTGCTTTAGCCATATTAGCTACGAAGACATAATCATAAAGCTGATTATTGTCAAGCTTAATAGCAGCTGAAGTAAGCATATTGTCTACTTGTTCTTTAGTATACGGTGTTAATTTCCCATTCTTATCTTCCATCTTACTAGTAGCGAAGTCTAACAACTTCTTATTAAAGTGCGGTCCATTGTAACGAAGATAATTGACCATTGCCTCAGGTTTGATGTCAAATTGAGTTAAGTCTGTCTTTTCCATAGTAGTACTATTTAAAACACAAAAGGGGGTCATAAGACCCCCAATTGCAATATTATCTTCGATCAATAGGCGTAACGATTTTCGTCGCGATAATCGCGCATTCCTCGTCTGTAGCCGTAACGCATAGAAGAACGATAACCGCTCCTACGCAGGCCCATATGGCCTTCCTCATCATCTTCCTTCATGGCATCATGAAGAACATCTTCGAGTTCACACAGAGACATCTTGGTGCGTTTATTGCTCTCAAGAGACTCTTCAAGCAGCCCAAACACTCTATCTATAGCTGCTTCTTTGAATTCAATCATCACCATAATTATATTGTTTTGACAGTCTCAGTTCTAGTCAGGAGCCCTTCGATCTTTGATAGAGCACCCTTTATAGATCCAAACTCAGTCTGCATTTTGTTTACCTGCGCTGTTAGATCTTCTATTGCTGAATCGCGCTCTTGCTCTTTTGCATATGCGGGGTTCAACTACTTGAGAATGTCTTCACAGGTTTTTATAATACCTTGATGATAATCTAAGTTATCGACAATATTCTTACTACTCTAGAGCATACCATCAACCTCAGAGATCATAGCTTCTCTACTCTCACTGATGACTATCTTGTTATACTCATGAATAGATGCATTAGCGGGTACACCAGAGTATTCTAGCTTATCTGTGCCAACTTTTACTGCCACATCAACTATCTACTCCATATTAGTACCAAAGCTAACAGTAGGATTATAAGTAGCGTATCTTGGACGCGGTTGTGTCACACTTTCAACATACCCGACCTTTAGTTCGGGTTTCTCGCCCTTATTAAGTATATAAAGGGGAGCTCCTTGACGTAAAGCTGAAAACATAGTTAGTAATATTAGTTAGCACTAGCAGCCATTGTTAAGAGCTGCATTAAGTTAGCATCTTTATCGTAGTACAGCATATATACACCAATACCTGCTAAGTTCACACCTGTGGCGGCATCGCCACCAACCAGCGTGACAGGCTGTGTATAATCGTTAGATGAGAAGACGATAGGGAGATCCTCAGATCCCGTAGGAATAGCCTGTCCAAGTCTGAACAGTACTACACCTTTATCGTTCAACCACCTAAACACCCTATTAGGAAGAGTAATAGTAACCTCTGTAGTTGTAGCAGAGATAGAATTGCTCTCAATCATAGGGATACCACGACGGTTAGCGAAATTAAAAGGATAATTAGTAGTACCAAACATAGTCTACCTCCTTTCTCAATCAATTCCAAAAGCTGTTAGAACCCCAACCGTTATTCCAACCATACATTCCTACGTAAGGAGTGTTGTTAACTGCTGTCAGATTCGGCCATGTAACAGGAACTGTATTAGGCTGTTTAGCAGCGATAGAATCAATCTTATCGTCCAGTGCATGGAATGCAGCATTGAACTGTAAGGTTTGCTGATCGTTGCTAATCTGATTACGCAGCTGAGTGATGATATCACCCTGTGTGTCAATCTTGCTTTGCATTTCACGCTCACGGATATCACAGAACTCACGGGTCATGTTGGTCTGTAAAGCCGCTATAGCGTCTGCTATCGACCGTGTATTGCGGTCTGCCTGAGAGCCGAGCTGGTTGGTCTGTTCGATGGTCTGAATGCGATTCTCATAGCCCTACTGAGTTGTCAGCAGTCTATTCTCGCAGCAACACTCACAAAGCTGACGGCTCAGTGCAGCGTTACCGCTCTGGATAGCATTCGTTACCTACAAACCAGACATACCTACCTAAGTGCCTACATTCTGGATACCGGTGCTCAAAGTATTGACAGCAGCCTGTACTTGCTCAACATTAGTGTTGGTAATCTGTGCAAGCTGTCCGAGAGCATCTGCACGACCGTTTATAGCCTGTAACAGAAGATCTCTACCTTCACCGTTAGCCATCTGGTTGGCAAGGAAACCGTTGTTTCCACCAAAGCCGTTACCGAAGCCATTGCCTCCCCATCCCCAGATCATCCAGAGGAAGAAGATCCATATCCAGTTATTACCACCGAAACCGCCATTGTTGTTCATGAGAGCAAGCAATGTAGGGTCGATGGAGCTCTTAGTCCCAGTCTCAGGGAACATAAAAATTTTAGAGTTTTCCATAAAAATAAAGAGAATTAATGAAATAATTTGAGAATAATGTATACGCCAATAGGGGACCTTGCGGGGTCCCCTATTAACAATTAGTTTAATTATGAAATTAGTGAGGTTTTGCCATCCGATGTACGCCACCCCATGGAGCTTTTATTACGTAATTATTAAGCTCCCTCAGCCTTGTTTATTAGGCCGCCGCTGCCTCAGGTGCGGGCTCAGAGTTTATAGGCTCGCCTTCTGTTTCCGGAAGACTCTGAGTAGCCGTAGGTGCGCTATCTGTCTGTTCGTCTGTAGAGCCAAAGCCGCCTTCGCCTCGGTCTCCTTCTTTTATTTCGTCAGTCTCCTCAAACTCCACATCAAGTACAGGGAGGATGATCAACTGAGCAAATCGTTCGCCAACCTGATATACACTAGGTACAACATCAGTAGTAGTCCTAAACTTAGCAATTACTTCGCCACTATAACCAGAATCTACTGTGCCCATACAGTTAGTAAGTGCAAGAGGCTTCTTAGCGATAGAAGATCTCGGAACCAAAGCTCCAAAGTATCCTTCAGGAATCTCTACTGCTATACCTGTATGATAGACGAGAATTACCTGACCGCTCTCATTAAGCTCTGTCGTAATACCAGCAACTGTTAAATCAAATCCAGCATCTGCGTTGTGTGCTTTTACAGGTGCGATTGCGTTCTCTGAAAGTCTTTTAAATTTAATCGTCATAATGTGTATATAAAGTGTGTATTGGTCGCCCCACCATCGAGTCGAACCCGGACCTGGAGGGTTAGAGCCTCCCGTGCTACCGCTACACCATGGAGCAGGACTTACCGGAGGTAACGCTCCTCCGCAAGGTCTAAACGTAAGTCTCACATTATTTCTCTCTTATTCTTTCGTTCGATTGATTCGTTCAAATCTTTCATGCATGTTCAAACTCTTCACAGGGAATTTCAGGACCCTGTAACCTGTATTGGCGGGGATAGTTTGTGTCTTAAGCCACGCTTCGGCCAAATCCCCCGTAGCCGCCACACTTATCAGCGTGTGTAGCTGTTATTACTTATTCTTACGGAAAGTAATCCAACGCCAGAAACGCTTGTACCAAGGATACTTCTTCTTGATTGAATACTTCTTAATCTCCTTGATCAGCTTATCTGCAAGCTTATCGTCCTCGATGTAAGTAGTGTGCTTCTCAGCCTCATTGAGCATTGTATCAACTACATCTACTGCAGTCATGAAGCCCATCTTCTCGATTACGTCAGCCTCATTCTGTGAGATAGGAAGTCCTGCGCGAATCTTACCTTGAGCTGTCTCGTACGGAACATCGAGATATGTCTCAATATTAGTCCAGTCTACTACGAAATCTGGCTTCTTTGTTACTTTCTTAGTATTTTTTGTATTCTTTGTCTTCATGATTACGCCTTTTTAGTTACTTTCTTTAACGCCTTTCTAATCTTTTTGCCAACGCTCTCCTTTACAGGAGCAGCGTCAGCTACGGGAGCATCTGCAGTCAGATCAGCACAATTCTCGCAATTAGGGCAATTACTTTCAGCCTTCTGCTTAGCCCACTCCTCACGCTCTGCCTGGAGTCCAGCCTTGTGCGCTCTAATGTTAGCTGCCCACTGTTTTGTGCGAATAGTATCAATAGTATACTTGTTATAACGATTACTATAGAATACCAGCACGATATCACCTTTGCGAGCATCAAGCTCTTCTCTTGTCTCACCACACTGGTATACGATATGCATGGGCTCTTCCATGTAGTAGATACCACGAATGCAGTAGCGATCCTCACATTCGAGCTTGCCAACAAAGTTTGTATCTGGATCAACAACGATGTTCTCTGAGCTCTGTGTTAAATATAAAGTCTTCATTTGGAACTGTATTTCTATGTTTTATTTTCTTTGTATCTACGTTTTAACTTAAACTTGAAGAGCTGATTGAATAGTATATCTCTACAATCTTCTTCAGACTTCATAACTTCGACAGTCTATTGGAATGCATGTTTGCATACAGCTCCGACTATCTCTTTGTCTACGTTTAAGTTTTTAGCTACTTGCTTAATTACTTGGTCTAAGTCTATCATCGCTCGACGCCGAGTATATCGAACATACGGAGCAATCGACTATCCTTGAGTAAATCGAAGCGAAGTCCTGCTGGATCTCTGAAGATGACAACATCTCCAACATTGATCTCGGACGGTGTGCCGAGCATCTTATTCTCTTCAGCTAGGTAGTACAAAGGACGCTTCAGTACAATTCCTCTGCGATAATCAGAATCAACTTCTTTGACCTCGGTCTCAACATTTTCAAAATCCTGGGCTTCAATCCCATTTGCATCTTTTGCGGGTGTACCAGTTGTGACCGGTTTACTAAACTCTTTCTTAACTTTGACCGGATCCAGCGGCTTTACCAGGAAGAAATCCAAGAACTCGTATTTAATGTTCTCAGCTACACTCTCAGCAAGCGGCGATTGGTCTATTAACTTCTCTTCCATAATTTTTATTTCTTAAGCCCTTTGAGGTAATCGAGTACAGAGATCAAGTTATTCAGTACAGTAGTACGCTCGACCTTCATGCACTCTGGGAAATCCTTCATGTCTTTATCGAGACTCTTAAGCTCATTCTCGTATCGAGAAGTAAGACTATCGATCTCATCAAACACGTTGACGAAAGCCTTTGTATCGTCAGCATCCTCAAGAACTCCATCTTGAATCAACTCTCTGGCATATCCTTCAGAAATCGAGAACTTTGCGCTGTATGTCGAACGAAGCTCGCTATCGTCATCGTCCGTACGGTGAAACTCCTCGTTGCGTTCTGCAGTATACATCCTGGTCTTTTCATCATATTCGAAAGTATCACCAGGTGTCATGTCAAGAAAATCAGAAATTACACGTAATGTCTTTGCCATTTTGTTGTTTATATTTTTAGTCGTTTTGCCCACATAACGCAGGTTTTTGCAATTTCGGTTGCACAGGTTCAAAAAATTTTTTATTTTTGCAACTTTTTTCGCTGTTTTTACGTTATGTCAGTGTTCTTCTGGGGGAAGAAGGGGGATTTAGGGGGTTATTAGGGGCCTAAATACTGTTCTAACTATATAAAACTAAATAATATATATACTGGCCCTTTCTTTTCTTTGCTACTTTCTTTTCTTTCCCCAGTAAACTTAAACTAAATCGCATGAAACAAGACAACAAGAAAAGTAGGATAGATTATTACGAAACTCCGTATGAAGTATATCTAGCAATAGCTAACAAATATACGACATTTGAGGAGCTTCAGGAGATATTTACGTATTCTGATGGAGCAGAACTCGATGATCACTTCCTTCATGACAGCGATGGACATCCGTATCAGGGAGTTACTGTATCAGTAAAACGTAAGAGTGACAATAGGCAGTTTATATTAGTAAAATATATTTCCGACACTAGTGTAAAAGTAGACAAGTTGCTTGATATAATAAACCTGGCAGACCATGAAGCATGCCATGTTTTACTAGATCTATACAAAACAATAGGGACTGATGTAGATTTGGACAACCAAGAGCATTTCGCTTATGAACACGCATATATAACATGCCTAATACTTAAAAACTGGCTTAACAAATGACAAATATTGAACTGAATGCCATACTATATTACGCAGATTTTCTAAGTCTGAAGCACACAAATCACCCCGTGACTGATAATTGCAAGTACTTCTTCATTCACGGGTGTCCGATAAATAGTGCATATATCATAGACTTAGAACCTGAGTATGACCCTGATAATTAGTACATCGCATAGGCTATGGCAGAGTATTAGACAATACAAGAGAAGTTTGACGGAGAAGGTGCAATGAGCTTTATAGATGATATATGCAGCATAAAGGCTTGTGGTAGTGTTGACGCAGAAGCAATGTTGAAGTGTATTCATCGATTTAGTAACAAATATGAACGTAAATAGGCCTTTAATGCCTATTATAACTGGAAAAAACAACAAGTATATTCTCACATAACATTCAATGAAAATGGAGACCCCCAAGAAACACCGTGCACAAGATATGTCAAGCACTTTGAAACAAGCCTTAAACGACGAAAACTACTTGAAAGCCTTAGCTCTGTTCGAGAGATCACAGAGGAACAGACTTATTAATCGACTTTATCCTGAAGATTATGAGTAAACACGACATTGATCCCTGCGATTGGGATGATATTAACATTTCTGACGAAGATAACTATGAAAGGTAGTAATATTTACGATATTGATGGCGAATTGATTCGTCGCGGGGACCAAGGCAACTTTACCCTTGAGGAAACCGAAGAATTAGTAGACAAATTAACCAAAAAAGTACAGGAAAACCCTGATAATCAGGTATATAGAGTCTACTTAAACAACGCTCAAAAGTGGCTTTTTAAGCTCTATAACGAGATGAAACCTGAGGATTTGATGAAACGTATGTCTTTCCTCCAGAATAGCGTAGATGAGGCTAAAAATGCCGCAAATGAAGCTGAACAAGCACAGTTAGAAGAGATAAATAAAGCTATAGAAGAGCTTAAAAATGAGTATGATAACCTCCCCGAAATGCCCGAGATGGCAACCCCCGAAGGAACCGGAGACGAACAGCTGGATAGACCGGTGGAACAGCCTGTGGAACTCAATATGGATGAATACGTAGAACCCATAGAAGAAGTAAAAGATGGAGAATGATATAAGAGCATTGATCTACGGTACCCTAATATCTGCAGATAATACAGAGCATACTGAAGAACAGAAGCAAGAGAGTATGCGCAGATACGAATTGTGTGGTACTGATAAAGATTGGGAGTTCATACTAGAACCATTTGAAAAACAAGACAGTAAGAACAAATTAGTAGCTTTATTCAAATGATAGGATCACATAATAGTATGTCTTATTTACCTGTAAGACAATGGTACTTAAAACCCTTCTGGTGGACGGCTAGATGCCAGTCTAAGACATTAAGCGAACAATATCGCTACTATGAAGTACGTTTGTTTGACTTTAGGATACGTTTTGATAAGAATGGAGACCTAGTATTTGCTCACGGGCCCATAGAATTTAAAGGAGATCCTAGAGATTACTTAGACGAGCTAAATAAATTAGCTAGAATGCTAGATGCAATACATTGTAAAGACGGAATGGTTATACTATCCCCTTCTGTATATGTACGCCTAATCTTAGAGAGCAATAAACCAATGAAGGATCGAGAACTACAAGAAGAGCATTTTAGATACTTCTGTGAAGATATACAGAAAGAATATCCTAACATAACTTTCTTCGGAGGCAATAGAAAGTATGACTGGAAAGAGATATATCATTTTGATACAGATGTACAGTTAAAAGATCTGTATAGCTCTACTACTAACATATTCGGAGGATCTAAAGATCACTGGACAGCTAAACTAGATGATCTGTGGCCTTGGTTATACGCTAAATTGCGTAATAAAAAGAATATACGCAATCATAAAGATGATGATGGTATACTCTTTATAGACTATGTAAACATAAGATAATGCTACAGCCAGCATATAAAGTAAAGCACTGGTACCCGTGTCCTACTATAACAACAGCATATGATGCATGGGGAAACAGTATAGAAGAAACGCCCGTAGAAGAATATTATTTAAACAGATACGATAATGCTTGAAGGAATGGATTTAACAGGTGTCTTAGACACAATAACTATTATAACAGTAGTAGCTTTTGCAGCAGGCTTTGGTTTAGGTTTGTTGACAGGAAAAAAGAAATAACTCACTCCGTGAAAACGGGGATTAGATATACATCCGCTGGGGATCATGGCTTCGCCATCAATTTTACTTACGTAAAATGTTAAAGAGCCCATGGATGAGTTTTTTAATTTATTAGACCACAATACAGCCGCTAGAATCTTTATAGTGTGTGAAGTGTGGGGATCCTTTCTCCTTGGGTATTTTATAGGGAGATGGGATAGAAAGAAAGGGGGAGAGTCTGAATAAGGCTTTCCCTTTTTTCATGCAAAAAATAATTTTTAAAATTTTTTGTGTGAGTGGAGAGGGGAAATTTTTGTTATATATACAGAAACAAGAAACACACTCCAATCACCTCCCCACCTGTTCGCCGGAGGGAAAGTACCCCCCGGTAGCTTCCAGTCGAATAAGCCTTTTCCTATCGAATGCAATATCGCACAACTAAACAAAATAGATTATGGAAACAATCACCACCTATCAGTTCAGCATCGAGATGTCCAACGGCAATTGGCGCACATCTCCCGAGTATCCCACACAAGAGGAGTGCTTCGCAGCAGCACTGCGCTGCAAACAGCACCTCAACAAGCGGTTCACACGCATCACATTCGTGGACAATGTGCGGTACGCGGAAAAGTCCAATCCTGCGCAGTAATGCGTAGGTTTGGCTTATGTTTGAATCGAATAAGATTACTCATAGTCAGTGCAATATTGCACATAACTTAAATGAGTAACACAATGGATGCATACACATCAAGGTTAAACCAATGCAACGAGTTCTTAAAGACAAGGGAAGGTCTCAAAACCCTACTGTCAGTAAAAGGCTACGATTGGCCGTCAGAACAGCCGATTGCAGTGCCAGTAGAACACGCAGTTAAGGTGGTACAGGAGAGTTGGACTAATGACGTCTGACTCTCCAGACGTACACAACTAGGCAGAAATCGAATAAGCCATTTATTATCGAATGCAGACAACAACTGCATAACATTGTTCCACTTAAAACGTTTTAAAGTATGAAGTACAATTTAGAAGACATTAAGTTGCGCAAAGTTGCGGACGGTAAGCCCAACGCAGGCAGCCTCTTTTTACAGGCCACAGTAGTTAACCCCGACGATGACTGGGATGAACCAGGTACGATGACCACGTTCAACGAGCGAATGGTTAAGAAAATCGCAGAGTACGTCGTGCCAGCACTACCAGGCCCTGTTGACCAGTTCGGCAGACAGACTTGGCTCCCAAGCCAGTTGAAGGACGCCACAAAGCCCATTCCAGCAGAGTTGCTCGTGATGACACACGCGCAGTTCGAACAGGTGCTCTCACCTGGTGGTGTGGATATGGTGCGCCTCAAGGACGGAGAGAATGTGCCGATGGTTAACCCGAAGAACGGCCAGTATTATCGCAGAAACAGCATCATCGTGCTGACAAAGAAGATTGCGGACAATGAAACTGGCGAACTCAGGTATGCCAAAGGTTGGTCGCCCGAAGAGCAGGCAAGTTCAATCTGGAACAACCTGTACGCTCCTGCTGCACAATTCGACAGCGGGCAATCAGCAGGTATCGTACTACCAGGTGCTCCCGAAACGCCATTAACAAATAGCGCTTCAGCACCAGCAGCCGCTCCCCCAGTTTAGCAACCAAGAGGGGTCGTGCACACAGCACGGCTCCTCGCCTTTTATTATGACGTACAACAACACTATAAATAGCCAAAGTGAACAAAGCAAATGATGTTTAATCTCCATAGTGGAGAACAACATATAATCTATAAGTTATGCGTCAATATTGCTAAATCACGGTTGGGCTCAACCCTTGCACAGCAATGTGCATAAATTAAGTGCCACAACATCAGGGAGAGTGCTAAGCAACTCTCCCACTTTTGTTTGAATCAATCAACAAAAACAAGATATATGGCAAAAGTATGGTGTATTCAACTATGTGACGATTCTGGAAAAAATAGACTCCTTGATAAAGTTGTCACAGACAAAGAAAAAGGTGTGGAATGGGTAAAAAACGTATACCCACGTGAAAAATGGTTTTTCTCAGATTATATGAATTATGAAGAGAAAGACAAAAATAACGAAACTGCACCAGACCGCACGTTCTTCTTTATGCATGGAATAGATAGAAGAAATTCTGTTTCCCATTGGATATTTGAACAACGTATTGTATACTAAACAACGTAAAGCCCAGCCGCGTTAAAGAGCTGGGCACAACTTGAAATCAATTCAACAGTATATGTGTTTAACAACAAGACAATTATGCCCCATAAAGGCAAAGAAACCTATTACAGTTTACAAAGTTGTAAAAGAAAAACTTGTAGAAGACATGCATGGCAATAAAAAATATGCATATTATTCAGCTTTTAAGAATATGCGTATTGATTTGAACAGCCAAGTAGTTGCCGAAGGTCCTATTATGCCACAAGAATTCTATCTGATGAAAGCTGGTAAATACGAGAGTGACTACTACTACCGTCTTAGTAAACATATAGGTAAAGGATTTATACACTGTTTTACAAACATATTCTGTGCAAAAAATATGCACGCAAGCCTTTCTCTTTATAGAAAGAGATTTGGCAAACAGTTTTGTATAATAGAGTGTATAATTGAACCAGGCACATTATATTACAAATCAAGCTTAGGCTTTAATAGTGAAATATGTGCCAGATCTCTCACAACCAAAGGCGTTATATATTGATGCCTTTAATTGAAATCAATTCAAACAGCATTACAAACCTTAAATCCTGGGATATACGAAAGTATAATAAAGGTTGGCTTTGCATGTGGAATAGTAACATGTACTTTCTTTTTGTATCCGAAGGGTACTTGGGTCCGTCTTCCTCAAGGACGGACCTTTCTCTTGAAATCAATTCAAACAATATATGCAAGATACAACAATGTTTGGTGGACCATTACAATATAGTGATCTACCAAAACCAGGTCCAGATCCATTATGTGATTTAAAAAATCTAGAACAAATACTTGAATATATATGGTATTTAGGACAAACATCCAGAAGGTTAAATATACCAGAAGGAGAAAGAATCTATGTAAATACAAGTAAAAAAGAAGTTATAGAAAAGATAAATCAAATGGATCACGAGCAATTAATATTGCTAATATTTAACGCAGGAAGATTCGTAGGTCACAATGAAATACGAGAAAATATAAAAAGAATTCTGCAAATACCATAATAATTATATAGAAAACTATCAGCTATAAAATAAAGAGATAGTAATAAACTTGAAATCAATTCAAAATCACTATATGATGCATATGCGTAGAAAATTTAATCCGAATGCAGTAGCCAGCAGTGACGGCAATCACATCATGGTCTCACACGACAGACCAGCTGGTACAACAGGGAGAAGAGAGAGAACGGTGTACGCACGTTGTGGGTACATCAAGTTAGCGGTCACGCCAATGCAGGCAGCAATGCTGGCAAGGTGTCAAAGAATAGAGAGACTTTAACGTAAGTCAATCGCGTAAGAGTTGACATAAGATTGTTATCATAAACACAGGACTGTGTGGTTCGTGAGAATAGCACAGTTTAAACTCATCCCAGAAGAGTATAACAAGCCACACTGAAGAGGCTGGGACGAAACTAGTAATAGTCTGTGGATGTACAATATGTACGCTACTGTAATGTCTTTTGACACGCAAATACCAGTGAAATAAGGTATGATCCTTGTACCAGAATTAAATCGTACACACTATGCTCAGAACAGGTAAGAGCGGTAACGGTGTATTGAGCCTTATCAGGATATTGCGGTCATTGTTAGTCATGTGGGTAGCTCAGCAGCATGATGTTAAACGAACACTGAGAAAACCCTGCGGAGTGACTCTCGAGCATTTGAAAGAGGGTTGAAAAGTGGAAAAGTAGTCAAGTTGTGCGTAAGATAAACTAAAACGCTCAAAAAGACGTTCTGGGAGTAATCGGACCTAAGACTCCACAAAGCACATTGGTCGAAAGACACTAGGCAATAGGTGTACAGTGAGGTGACTACCGTTCCAAGTCCTCACAAACAAAAATCCATACGTGACCAGCTATGTATGGTGCACTCACACAGAAAGAAAAGCAGAATGCTCAGTTGGTTAATCTGTGTAAAGAATCGTGATGCAGCTATAGATGCTAGGGACGTAGAGTGCAGGGCGGAGATATGAAGCAGGGATAAAAAAGGCCCTGCCTCCGCCTTTTATAAGAACCATCATAACAATTGTCCATATAAGTTTTAGGTTTTTAGTTATCTAGTTATTCCTCCTCAAGTCTGTGAAGATATGAGGAGTTTTATTAAATCCCCTGAAGAGTCTTTGAAAATTAAGACGAAACATGTAAATGTCGGGATTAATCAAAACGTTATGAAAATGGCAAAGAAAATTAAAGTAGCGCACATTAAAAAAGCTTCAGAAAGCCTGAAGAAGCGCAAAATTGAGCATGTTCTCGTGAAGTACGCCGATAAAGACGGAAACGTGAACGATGCCTTCTTGGTGGTGATGAACAAATATTACCACGATGCTAAAGCTGTGATTCTTGCTGATGGATGTTCTATTCTTAAAGTAAAGAACTTTCGTCACTATGAATTAGCAGCACTATCTCACGAACACTACCAGCCCACATTTGATTGTACATGTCGCGGATGTGGTAAAACATTCAAGCATGTAGACAAAAATGCAAAATGGTGCAGTAAAGAATGTAAGGCCGCATGGCGTAAGGCAAAGAAAATGGCAAAAGTTGCATGATTATGGAACAGAAAATTTACGTTCGAGAAGGCAGATGTTTTAAACAACTACCGAATCATGTTGGTGAATATTACAATTCTGATTGTACATTTACCAAAGAACGTACACAATCTTCTATTGGCATGTGTGTATTGCAAGAAGGTACAACATGTACAATTGCTGAGTTTAAAATAGGAAAAGACTTATCCTGGTATGAAGCAATAGAAATTGCTAAAAGAACAGGTAGACATCTTCCTACTCAAAAAGAAGTCGTAGCTCTTATAGGTCATGAAGAATTTAAACATAATAATTACGAATGGCTTCAAACTGAGTATAGCTCCAGCACCGCTTGGAGTTGGCGCTGGTATAGTTCCTATTCCTTCGCCGGCTTCGGCCTCAGCAGTAAGTCTGGTGGCCTCCAGAGCCTCTGTGCTCGTTTATTCTTTGATACTACAATCAAACTGTAAAAACAACAGAAAAAGAAAGTAAATTACACATGGCAGAAGCATTTGTAACATTCATATATGACATACGACACATTCTTACAACTTGTCAAAAAACTAAAACAATTCATCGATATTCATCCAGCAATTATGAGTAATATTCAAAATATAAAAACTAATTTGCTGAATAAAAATGATGATTTAGCTGCAGCAAAAATCTATAGGTATTACATGCGCTATAAAAATGGCTCATCTACCTTAGACACGCTTGTATTAGCAATAATTATCTTGAAATATCCAGATGAAGTGTTTGAAAATTGTAAAGAAGAGAAAATTCGACTAAGATATATGAAATTGAATAAAAACTATATAGTCAAAATTCGAGATTATATTAAAGAATTAGAAGAGTTTATGTATTCTTATTAACAATTATAATTATGGCAGGTTTATTCACAGGATTTATCTTTGTTGTACTTGCGTACATTTTCTTCTACGAAGCATTTCGTGGGTCAAGTAAGGGTGACAGGTCCCTTACAAGTAAATAATAAGTCCAATAAAATCTATCAAAGAAATGGAACAAATCATTTTAGGAGTAATTATCCTAGTCGTAGCACTTGCTATTCTCGTTCAAAATGGGAAGCTACAAACAAAGATCGATGATCTTGAGCAAGAACAAGAGAGACATAACAACATTCAGTCCGTCATTCTTGAACAGATTGACAAAATTGCAACAAATGTAGGTGTAGTATGAAATGGATTGTTAAAACAGTTGACGGTGTCCTCGAGTTTAGGAGCATCGTTGTGTGCACAGAATCGCAGTACAACAAAATGACTGCGGGTATTAACCAACAGCGTATTATAGCATGGTGTGATGATAATCACGTGCTATATGAGGCCCAGAAGGGCCAACAGTGCGTATCCATTCTTCGTGAAGTAATCTCTGAAGTAAATGAGTCAGAAGCACGCCGTGTTGATCGTCTCCACACAGAATTTCTCAAGTTTGTGGACAGTCTGCCCGAGGTTGAGGCACCTGACGAACCAAAACAAGCAGACTTTAAGCCTGCAACAGAATTCGTCCGTGACATACTCACAGATATTCACAACACCGAAATAATAGGTGCAATTGTTGTACGTGGAATCGGTCCGTTTGGAATGCCATGGGGTAAAATATCACTCAAAACACTGGCCGAGATGTGTAAACTTTATCTTGACAAATATGAGCACAAAGACAATTAATCAGCTTCATCCACCGCTTCCTAAAAAGAAGTGTGTGGATGATAAAGGGAATAGAAAATGTACAGTATACGCCAAGGTGAAAGACGGCAAATCTACTGCTACAATATCTCTTGCAGAATTTAATACCACAAACAAAGGTATTGCTCTTACTGATGCTCTTGGTGAATTTGTCGGTAAAATGAATGGTAAAATACTATGTGATTTTTTAGTTCGGTAGTATGAAAAAGAACACTTAGCACATAATCAAATATCCAAAGAATTATGACTGTATTTTATCTTATCATTACACATATTACGGCATATGCTTTAGGTGTATTGACGATTAGCTTAGTTTCAAATCATTCTGGGTATGACAAAGGATTCCAGGATGGGTATGACACTGCTAAACAAGACTCATTATGAATAAATCATTGACTCCCTCGAACGATCTACAGCCAGGATTTTGGATTGGTTTGGCAATACTGATCCTAATTCTGGTTGTAAGATGGTATCTCAAAACTCAAGTGCAGTGAGTAATGTCTGCACAAAGTTCGAACTTAAAAAGTATTATCAAAATGCCAAAGAAAGTATTTAAACCTGGGGAGTTCGTAAGAACTCTATCCACAAATGGTCCAATAGGTGGCCTACTAATCGTTGATGAAATGGTCAATGAACGTGTAGCCGTACATCATGTGCCAGAATGTGGAATAGGCTCGTTCATGCGTCTCCCCAGTAGACTAGTGTCAATGCGACAAATTGTGCTGTATGTCA